>Ga0137394_10001955_pt1 | contig 15138 bp, 17 predicted proteins | sample czobulk116metaG_FD_108278 | JGI IMG/M metagenome (GOLD analysis project Ga0137394, IMG submission 108278) | Vadose zone soil microbial communities from Angelo Coast Range Reserve, California, USA - czobulk1.16 metaG | ecosystem: Environmental > Terrestrial > Soil > Vadose zone | place: USA...
CAACAACGCTTTGGCTTTCCTTCAAACGAGTCATTGCAGTCAGTGACACGAGAAACCCTGACCATTGCCCGAGTGATTTCGCCCACCGCTTCGTCCTATTTAAATGTTTCGGAGGGCATGACGGAGACGACGTGTCAAAGGAGAAAGAGAGAAATCTGCGTTGAATCAAATCTACAGTAAAGGATTAGAAGGCGTCCCACGAAGGGTATAACCAATCTTTGTCGTCTTGTTTCCATGATGACTGAGCAGAGGGTTGTGAGGGAGAGCGGCACCAGTCCGACAAACAAATAAGTCTCAACCTGCGCCTGCCCAAACAGCACCGTGACCCTTCTTATCCACATCCCCCAACACCTCCTTATCCCATCCGCACCGTCCCGCGGAGTTGAAGCGTGCTTGCCGCGCACGTTCACAAAGTTTCAACAGATAACGATGAAGGACCTTCCTCGGAACAGATTTCTGATGTCACCGTTGGCAAGAGTTCTATGCGATTGAGATGAGAGCGTGCATCACATACTCTGTTATCCCGAGGAGAAAGCAAGGCGCTTGCAAGTTTTTTATGTGTCGGTTGATGGCTCTCTGAGACGGCAACCGGGTAGAACGCTAAAACTCGGTTGTGCGAGTAATTATGTTCAATTACTGTAACGCCGGTCAATCGACCGACGACCTCACACTGTCCGAGGAGAGGCAGCAATTACTGAAGTCGGCGTGTTTCGCTTTCTCTCTGGGATAGAGTGTGCAAGCATACAAACGAAGAACGAGATTACTATAACTGAAGACTGCCAATGGTTTCGACTCTGGCCATTGAGCAGATTCAACTGAGGCAACTTCGGGAGCGAAAAATTCCTGTATTGTCTGTGTACAACCATCAATAACAATTAATCACCGTCTACTAGTATCACCATCCAGATTCCTTCAAGTATCATATCCATTGCAACGGACCGACTCCTCTCTCCTTGGACCATACCTCAGCTTTGAGGCATAGTAACCCTTGTCTTTTCGCCTTCTCGCCTTCAGTTGCTCTTTGAGTCTGCCTTTCCAGAATACGAAACGTAGACGGGAACAGAATTGGCCGAAGGGCGGTCCTCGAAGCAACTCGAGGAGTGCGAGTCTGTGTGACTTCCTTGAGTCCATCACTACCATCCATCAAGGATAAGCCCTCCTTACGGGAAATGATCCTATGAAATCCTCAACTCTGCCGCCTCGATTTTGTATACGCTTTCCGTTAGTAACACCCGTGACGAGACCATCGGAGGTACGTCTGCGGGCGTATATTAATCACGCTCGCATCCGTGGGTTCGATCCCACAAATTACCACTATGCCCAGCGACAAGGGCCCCAAAAACAAAACAAAAACTATCATATATTCCCATATATTCCGGTCGTAGTCTCCACGCAGCTCGAGATTCACATATCATACAAGCACTACTAAAGCGGCACCTACCCCAGCTGCTACAACGATTCTCATTCGGAAGGCCTAAACTGTATCGTCGATCTCAAGCAGAATCATCACTTTGAAACTCCCTGAGCGGCTCCGTCTCATGCGAAGCTTGTCGACATGTGCGCTAGGATTCTGGAGGTATTGACAAGCGAGACGTTTGAGATCTTCCTCGGCCGACGTTCTGAGGTGAACACCTCCGGAATTATTTCCTCGAGAGGGCCCCGCCATGTTAGGCAGTTGAGGGGCGCGACCAAGAACGCCGTCGTTGGGTATCTCCTGCTGCTGCAGATCAAATCAGATTGACCGCAGGAGGTCGTGAAGATGTAAGGTAACACGCACAGTGCCCAAGAGGGCGCGACATCCGAGCCGAGGGGGACCTAGTGCACTGGGAATGTTTTCGTAGGTTCCAGAAGAATGATCGACACCGTGGCTTTGGTTCCCTCCATATGTGTACTGTGCGACAATAACTTTGTAAATGAGGGAGAGTAGAACATCAGGATGGTTTCCCACCGTTGCTGGAGGCGGCAGGTCACCATCATTCGCTGTATTGTGGGTGAACTGGGTGGGTGGTAACCCGTAATTGGCATAGTTTGTGGTGGGATCGAAGTCAGTAAAGACTACACCCGTCGTACGTTCATTGGAATAGGGTCCGAAGTCGTGACCGCCTGAACGAGGCGGGGCCTGGGTAGATTTATACATGACGTTCAGTAGATGAGAACCCGAGGCGGGTATGTATCTGTAGTGCTGACCTCAGTACTTGTTACGAGATCGTACTGAGGACGTTGGACAGTGTCAGAAAATGATCTGTCAGGCATCAACCAGTATAGGCTTGGCGGACGATTCAGATAGAAGTTGTCGTAGAAGATTGACTGGCTTGTAGCTGGGTCATCACGGGAGGGGGGAGAGCCTACTTATAGGTTTGGGAAGACAGCATGACAGACGGTAAGTCTAGCAGGATTGTGACGGTTGTGGTCCATGTAGTACGACGGCCGGGTACGTGAGATTGGTTCAAACAAACCTGAGCACGGCGAGAGACGGGGTGGCAAGTCCCGGGATGGAAATACAAATTAAGACGCCCGCCGCCGGCGGGCCTCTACGCCTCTTCTGAGTCTCTTCTGTCACCTTTCCCTTTTTCCGGCCGTTTCGTCTCAGTCTCATCAGTACTCGTGTCATATCTCACGCTTCGAAAGGTGTTGCCCCTCTCAGCACTCGGTCAACAACTGAATGCAGTGGCATTCCCCCTGTGCGCTCTCCTTCTCTCACTCACCCTTAACATCTCCAGATGGCATTACACATCAGCAAAAAGAAATTCATCTTATTCCACTTATTCCATCTTATTCCTTACTTAAACCTCTTATTTTGGGGGTAAGAAAGGAATAAGCAGGAATAAGATGAAATTATTCTTTCTGATGCAGTCACAATGCAGTGTCGCACACTGTTCTTATCTTTGTTCCATCCTATCTCGCGCCATCCGAGTCGAGTTTTGCAAATATGGACCCTAGTTGCATGAGGCTGTTTCCCCACATTGTTTCAATATGTAGCCTTTTCAATTCCTCGGCGATCATCAGGTGATACCCGGCGCTGTAAGTGCCTTCATCATCCGCTTTTATAAGCGCAGGCATTTCCCGCGGATGCTTCACCTACTATCCCCTTATTTCCTCACGCCGCTCCTGAAGTTTGTTTGACGACAAGCTGTCCAAGCCGCTCACCCGGGAGACGGTAAAGATCACGATGGGGGAACTACGCCGATAAGCGCCAAGTACTGGCTGCTGAATGCGGGTTTGACATGGTGCCGAAATAAGCAGCTAACTCGGCTAAGACATCAAGCTGTCAAGCCGGGCATCCAGCGCCTCCTCGCCCAGCAGACCACCTCCGCCGCCCGGGTGTGGCCGCACGACATCAACAACCCCGAGTGTCCGCCGATGCCGACAGCACCAGGAGAAGCCCCCACCTCCTCGCTTTACTACTCCGCGTAATGCGGGATCCTGAGTCTCTGCGAAGGGATTCAACAGTCGTGGACAAGGAGGGGTCTACTCCAATTTATTTGGCATTTGTCCGGGATAGATGATGATAAGTCGCACGTGTCCTTGTCAATTATGATCATGGATGTGACAGTCTGGTAGACTCCACTGTATCTTGCATCACAAATTGGACACTTACCAGCACCCTTCTGGAGCAGGGACCGGATTCGACAGTCCTAGATGGGTTACTGGTGGACTCCATTGCATTGAGCGTCGGATTAGGGACTTGGGACTGTCACGCGCGTCCTTTTGGAGCATGGAAAGGATTGTGCAAGTTCTGCGTGTCTCCTGAAAGTCGTCCAATGGAATAGTTCTTGTCCTGGGCTATTGGATTCTTCTCAAGCGCAGAACAGATGCGGCAGCTACGTTGAATGTTGCCTTACTCTTTGATTTGTGTTTGATTCTTCATTCGAGCTGACACTCAGACTCTGCGAAGAACATTGCGCGCGAATTCTTATATCCCGGGCTCACATCCCTTAATTAGCTTAATTGCTTAATGGGGTGAGGCCAGTGAGGGCCGATATTAGGTGAGGGCCTCTACTTGTACGACCACCTTATCACATCACTACCACTACAAACAACCAAAGTTCGTATTTCCCTCCCCCTCTGAGTTATAGTACTACTCCCCATGCTGAGACGTCTTCATGGCTTCCCAAGCTCCCCTGGCTGCCTTTTTGAAATGGAGACATGACTGGCCACGAACCACGAAAGCGCTCGTGCTTCGCCATGCTGGTGATGGAATTGTACTCTGAAGTCCTAGTTGATGGCGCTGGTGTCCTTGCAAAACCTTCTCGAGTTTGAACTCATAATTGGAAGTGATCGGCCAGATTTTCACCGTGGTGTCCGCCGAACAAATGGCGAGATGTCTACCTTTATCTCAGATAGAAAACCCACGTATCTAACGCAGTGTCTCGGCCCTGATATCAAGTATGGAATCTTCTCCTTGAGTTCTTCGTGCGCCTAAACTTTTGCGACAGCCTAGAAGTGGGGTAGGCCAAGGCCGCCTTCGTTAATCTTCCACACGTAGCATTTTCCATCATGAACTCGGTTCATGGCAGTCTCACGTCTACCAGCAACTAAGCACGATGCATCCGAGGGTAACAGATAGTATCGGGACGTCTCTAGCAGGCGTCTGGTACGCTTTCAAATTGTTTGAGATAACACGAGGTGTACTAAGAATACACACTAATTCGTGCGTGCAAATGTTTTCTGATAAATCCCATTGTTTGATACGGCCTGCTTGATCGCACGATATCAGTTCCCCTTGATTAGGGTGAATGCAAACATCGTTGACAGTGTGTAAACGGGTATCTTGAGTCACGATCATGACATTGAGTAAAGGGCGTAAATTTGACCTCGTTATAATTGCGATGCAAGTGTGTATTCCTTGCGAAGGGGTTTATCGTAACGCGCGGCGGTGCATTACACTGATGGCTCACACATTAGAGGTGTGACCTTCGAAAGTGATCCTATGTTCTTCGCTTGAAAAATGTGTGTGTGGGCAATCGAAGATCCAATACGGGGGTGGACGAGGAACTCGAAAGTTCGTATATGTTGACTTCTTATGGATCGCGGCAGCCAACAAACGTTTGCTGTTTGAGATCAGATCAGGGAGCCGGGATACACGGACACACTCGTGAGCGTGAAAAGCGCATTGGATAGGGGATGCCTACTCAACCCTGACTCCCCGGAACGAGTGATAGTTCGAGAGCATATGCCACTCCAGGCTTCCAAAAACCATATTTCATGAACCCAGTGACCAGGATGAGAGACATGTCATGCCGTGCAGGAGCAGGTCGGCCGCGGGCTTGTCAAATAGGGGCACCATGTCGGTGCTCAGCTGCCGCGTTGGGTGTGTATTTTAGAACGAGTTTTGCCTCGAGCTGTTCGATCAAAAACCTTCGAGGGTGTTCAAGGTGGGCGAGACGAAGCGAGGGGTTTGAGAGCGACCGTAAATGGAATGAAGCCGACCCTTAGCTGGTCCGAGTCTGTGTCACCTCGACACCCCCAACTGGCCGCGAATGTATGCGGTGTTCCCACTTCTGCTCTCCTCGATCCAACGGCGCTTTTCGACCGAAAGCCTCGCCCCGTGCGTCCTCCTGCATCTGCCTTGTGGCTCCGCGTGATTTTTTGTCTAGTAACGGCCTGCTTCTTTTCCTTCTGAGAAATTTCTTCACCATGGTCCCTCCAGCAACCCTTTTCGCTTTCGGCAAGCTCTTCATTCTTGCACGCGCCACCATGCAGCATTACATTAGGCTCTGGTTCCCAGTCCATGCTTCCAAGGTCTCGACCTTTGGTGTAACCGGATATGATACATCGCCCTCCTAGAAGTCCTTAACGTCATCCACTGGCCGCAGTGATCACAGTTTTCAATCAACGGCTGTCGCTATTTCTCCCTTGACACAACTCACCTAAATGTAATGAAAACGTCCCAGTCTTTCTCCTCTGGTCAGACGCGAGGTCCTAGGATTTCATCCACGCGTTCTTCTTACCTCACTCGACTCATCCTTCATCCGAACGCAGGCGTAGCACTATAGGGGAGTAACATTTACGACCGTGCGTCGTATCGTGCCATTCTCCGCCCCGCACGCTGACCGACTTGGGCTCATTGCCTCAAATATCGAATCATCACTCTTGTACTCGATTCGGTTCATGTTCGGTCCACGGAGGCGCACCCCGGTTTCCCGATCTCGTTAACTTGTCCTGACACCACATTGAATCCTTTTCCGTCTCAATCTCAAATGCAACATGGCGCACGCGGCGCGCCACATGTCCACCTAATTTCGGTTTCTTGTCTTGCTTTTCATCGGCCATCACGAACCTTGCTTTTGTTTCTTAACAAGGCGTTGCTACGCTGCTGTCCCGTGCGTCGCACTTCCTTGTCCCATTGGACTCACAAGGCCACCCAGCAGAACGGGAGGTAATGTGAGTTGTTCAGCGTTACAAGCGTTGCCAACGGTCTCATTCGAATTAGGTGGGTGTCCAGTGGCTTAGGTCAGCCAACGCGTTGCCTTGCCAGATTTAGCGCTCCCTTCCCACTCCCTTCACCAGATTTATCCACACGGTTCGTCGATCGTTGGATGTTGTCCAGGCAACGCATGGTCCCTTTCAGTGTCGATGTTTTCAATTTCTGATCAAGAGTGGCCCACATGATTTTGTCGAACTGAAAGGTGAACCGTTCCGGCCACCAACGCGGACCTTTGGGACCCGGGCGTGGTATTTATTTTTGCTCACATAGGTTGACAGGGTAAATATGACAGGGTAAATATGATCAGAGGAACAGGAAGTCATCCAGGCTCTCCAGGGTTCGGATGTTCTTCGCAGTAGACTCATGCGTGTAGTAAGCTTGCGACAACACACTGATTACACCTGCTGGTAAATCTCTCGCCGCTTTGTTCCGACCGGACCTATTGCCTGACCTCGCTTTCCATTAGGACATCTGTGCCTCAGGTTTCCCTCCTGGAGATGGGGGCACGGGCACCGCTAGATGTGTTTTCGGTTCATATGATCGAGTACACCAAATAGTCATATCCCTGCCACCAAAGGCTTGTCATGCACTATCCCCAGCAGCCACAACCCTCGAGGAGGTCTTAGCGAGATTGACGACACTGATACTCCACGCGAACTACTGTAGTCACTCGAAACCGACTCATATTGTCCAAATGTGTACGGTGACGATGATTGCTCTTCAACGTGGTGGATGAGGCTCCTTATCACCATATCATTCCGCTCACCGGCTCCCTGTTCTGGAGCTCAGTCGGGTAACGGTCCGGTACGCTGTTCGAATCTCCGCCCTCCGGTCAAAGTCCACCAGGATCACCGTCGCCAACCCAGCGTAGTTGACTGACAGGCCGATCTGCGTCTAAAAGGCCCGCATAGACCCATCTTGGCGCAGAGGCGATACACCACCTGCATCGGGTCTTTCGGCCATCTCGACAACGATGTCGGCGCATATTGTTGTTGTTTATCGGGCTTGTTGCGATCGATAACGCGGCATTACTGCAACGCTCCGGTCACCAAAACCGACCAGTGCCTGAGCAGCCGTAGCGTATAACTTCTGTTCCGGGCTGTGCAGAATGCATAGAAGTAGCTAGGTGTATCGTCGGGATGCATATCACCTGAACTTCGATTCTTCCAGGAATCCGCAGCCTGAGGCTTCATACACGAACAATTCACGCATCGTTTCGTGTTTCCTTGAACAGATCGACATATGGCAGCTTGCATTGAAGCGGGATGAAGGATGGTTGTCATCTGAATTGCAAAGAGTTTCCTCTGTCCTGTATGATAACGAAGGACGCACTGGCAAGCGGCTCGGAAGACTCTGTCACATCTGACCAGCGACCAAAGCCCACTGCCACCCGCGGGGTCGTATACCGACGATCGCTCCTGTGAGCGACTGTTCTCATAACTGTGGACTGCATGCCAGTGCGTGGGCGTCAAATCACGTAAGTGAAGCAAGTCACCCACGTGGCCATGTTCCGGGCGACGGCCAGGCATGGGGGGTCATATTACCATAATCCTCGCCTCGTGCGTATAGAACGGCCTACCGTGATTTTCTTTACATGAGCGACGACAAGGACAAGGACGACTCTGTAACTGTCCCAACGTCAAAAGCTTAACCGGATACCCTGCAAGAGGATTTGTCATGTTTGAAATTGCCTTTCCCGGCCGCGACGGGCGCTTCAAGTTCAATTCAGAGTCAAACCGTCGACGTCTGGCACAGACTCACCCCCCGCTCCATGACCTTTGGGTATCAGGCACCACATCTCTTAACACGCCCTCAGAGTCGTGTTCCTGCGAAATGTCATCATCCCCGCAAGCAGGAACATCAGCGACGACGACACCTGGGCCATTCACTCTCTCAACAACTGCCACATCTCCTCTCACTACTTCCCCTTCCTTGACTCCGTCAGTACTGACTACCACGGACTCTTCGATACCTACACCTTTAGATTCCCGCTCGTCTTTGAACCCAACGCATACACCCTCGTCTTCTTCTTCGACAGCTAGCATTGGGAGGCTATCGCTCGCTGGTAATACAGTCTGTCTAGGCAGTGGTTTGGATGCTTCTGTCGATGGTTTGTTGGCTACTATCGTTGTTTTTGGGTTGATAGGTTTATTGCTATGGGTGCGTCGTAAGCTTTTTTTCTCCAATGTTCCTAGTGACGTCTGACGGCTCTCAGTTATTATTTGCTTTCATTCGACCGCGTTGTCGTCAAATATACGGGCTGCGAGAATGGTTTGTACAGGAAAGGTGCGTATTATCCACCTATGTGAGCTCCCCGTGCTTATTTCACCAAGACTCCGCCCTACGCCCTTGCGCCCTACCCTGTGGGCATTTCTAAACCCTCCCGTGCCTATGATACCCTCCATATCCAACGTCCCCTCTGATTCCAACGATCCTGCTGCAGAAGACGCGCGCAGATTCCCTTCGGATGAGGAGTTGAGTCAGCGCACGCTCTGGCTTTGTTTCGTCATGGTGTTTGGATGGTCCATTCTTGGCCTCGTCGGTGCCATTCCGCTTTATACAATTTCCATACCTTGCCTGGCAGATACTGGGCAGCCGCCCCGTTTCTTGGGTGGTTACTCGACTCTGCAAGACCTCAGCCTCCTACGGGTCCTCCAGATCCTTGACAACCGTGACATCTCTACTGGCGCGTCCAGTACCGGAGTGCTTACAGTGGTGAATGGGCAGGATTTGAAGTGGCGCGGGCGCATTCGTGTCATCATCCTGACTGCGCTACTCGTCGTTGGCCTTATCCCGGCGCTCGTCAAGATTCTGCGCGAGTATGGCAAGCTCCTTGCATTTCGGCGCAAGTGGACCGACATCCACCTGCAAGGTAAAGAGATGGGTTGGATCAGCACGCGTAATGCACCAGGATTCGCTGGCTGGGGTGAGAAACGCCTCAAGGACTTCATCCTTAAGACTGGACTTAGTTCGTCACTGGACTTCAGCGCGGAGCCCGCCAGCAGCGGGACTGGTCGCCACGGAAGGTCCGGGCAACGTAGGCAAGGCGGTCCTTACATGTATTCGGAAGAGGATTTTGGGCTAGAAGTGGACATCTTGAGCCTCTTTACGATCATGTATGTTTTCTAGCCCAGGTTTTCTTTTAGTTATTCTGGCTACTGACATAAGGTTGGCCAAGTGATACCCGACGTCTCGCCCTGCTCATCGAAGAGCGCGACATTATTCTGGAACAGCTCGAGATTGCAGAGACGAAATACATTTCCTCGTTCCGAATCACCACTCCTGAGCCCTCGATCGCCGATTTTAATCCCGCACCCACCAGTGATACCGAAGGCATCGCGTATATCAGCCGCCCGAGACTGCTCAGCGGATCCACAGTAAGATGCCGTTCTCTTAATCTCCTTGTTCTTTACCTCATCGGGCTTCATATAGGCAGTCGGTCGCAGGCGAAGGGGCCGCAACCCTGCTGATGCCTCCTCATCTCTCGCACCAACATCATATGTGGCCCCTTCTAGTTACTATAAGCTCGGCGTCCGCGGGATCAATGGAGGTCGCTTCGCTGATGATGACGCTCGTACCAGTTTTTCAGACTCTGTCCACCAGCGTGTTGTCGGTACACGCTTTCAAGAAGGCACTCGAGGCTCAGTGGCCTTTAACCGCTTCGGGAATCTCTTTCGTTCAAATGAGGGTGGAGTCCTCGATGCAGTGCCAGAACCCCAACCAGAGCTGGAACCGGACGCTCCTATTCCAGATCCGATGGTCCATGGTCCAAATTATGTTGCCCACGCGATCGAAGAAGTGACAGACCCAGCAACCTTGTATTCGCCTGGCACAGACCCAACGCATCTGCCGAGTTCTCACGGCGACAATTCCTGGGTTGATGTAGGGCGCGAGGCACCGATCGACTTTCGTTACTCGCACACGCCAAGTACACCTTCTCCTATGGCCCTGCCAAATGTATTGCCACCTGCTCCCGACGTACCCCTTCAACCAGCTCGCGCTTCTAGTATATTTCGCTTTGTCCGGCGACCCAAGATATTTGGCCCTGCGCCATCCGAGCATCGCTCCACATTCCCGCTTCGAGACCGGGCGGGGGCCCACGTCGGAGAGGGCACCAGCAGAAGGGAGGAGGTGCCTCCCCACCTGCGTGTGCAACGCGCGCCACCTTTCGTGCGTCCATTGACGGGCCTCAACCACGACGAGCTCGGCTCTGTGTACTCCGAAATCCGGACATGGCGTACGCGACTGAAGACGATCAACGAGGACATCCGGATCGCTCAAGAGGATGGATATCAGTACATCGCAGATGGTGTGCATGTGAAAGGATGGTTACTCACTGGGCGGGGGCTGCGATTCCTGCCTGGCATCCAGCTCATAGAGGGACGTGCCAAAGAGGACGTGCGATGGGACGTCCTTCAGTTGGGCGGGGATGATTCGATGACCCAGGTTGCGTTTTGGACAGTTGTAACCACCATCGCCGCAACACTACTTTTTGGATGTGAGCGCTTCTCATTTGAACTTTCCCCGGCTGAAAACTGATCCACCAAAGTGATCGCTACTGCCGGTTTGGCTGTCGCAACGTCGCCTGATTTTGCACACTATCTCCCATTCTTCCAGTCGATGGCGAACCATAACGACTTTGTGACCGGTTTGGTCACGGTTCTAGCACCCTCCGTCGCGGGTACGCTATTCATACTGCTCGCACTCTTAGCGCTCCACCGTACGTATCCACAGTCCCAAACGTCGAAACGTTCTGAGATATCTTGACAGTCTCGGCTCGCCTTGTGGGCACGATTTCCATATCTGCTGGGCAACGTATTGTCATGAAGGCGATGTTTTACATGGTCGTATCAGTTTCCGTGATCGGCTTGGTCGTCGCGGGTGCGCTTCTGTACGCATTTGGCGCACTCAGCCAAGGGGTCCGCAGGAGCGAGACTGTCGCGGATGGCTCCATATATATTGCCATATTACTGCTCGCAATTGTCGTCAACCTCGCGGTCACATCGCCAGCGTTGCTTGTGCTTCAGCCTCTTCAATTGCGACGGGTCCTGAACGCGGAAAAGGCGGCGAAGACACCACGCCAGCGCTTCCGAGGTATGTTGTCATTTCTCACAGATTGTACGCAGTACCTGATCCTTCGTGATAGCTACGTATCCCAAGACGTACAACCCGCTGTTTGCGATGGCCTGTTGTATACTGGCGGTCGCCTTTGCGAGTACGTTCGCATTGATTTTCCCACTGATAGGCCCTCCGGTCGTCTTGTTGTTATTCCTTACTCTAATCGGTAAGACGCATAGTTCTCGTTCCGAATCCGAGTCTGACCGAAGCATGCAGCGCACCGCTTCCTCATCGGCTACGTGTACGGCCGCACGCGCTCACAGACCGGGGGTTTGCTACAAATTTGGCTCCTGAAGCGCTTGGCGTCGCTCATCGCATTGCAGCCCATTCTTCTGGGGCTTATCCTCCTCACTCGCAGGATATGGCCAGAGGGCAGCGCTCTCATCGTTGTAGGAGTCGTTATCATCATCTTTGTCAAAGTGTATACCCGCATCAAAGAGCGGCAACCGGGTCGGGGGGCCCTCAGCCCAGTCGCTCTGCACGCCCTCGAGTCATTCCGGAAAGCAGCACAGCCGGATCGCCCTACTGTGCTGGACGAAGAGAGCACGAGCCTAGTCAGCTCTGGACGCGGAACGCGAACGCGGGGGTCGTTTGCCTCGGTGCTGGAGATGATGACCACGACGCTCGCCGTCGTGCCCACGCATTATCAACAGCACGGGCCGGTACCAATCCGTACGTTTTCTCCATTTCTCAGTCGCCCCGTTCGTGTAATGACATTAGCCCGCCCGTCGCTTCAGCGACCGAAACGCTGGACGATCTCACGGCGACCGAGCGTGCTGCACGCACGCATCCCGATGCACCGCCGCGGCTGCCTCCACTGCCATTCACCGACCACGCGGAAGAGATGTCAAGGATTCTTTTCGCGCCCGAACTCATCGCGCCGCCGCCCATCGTCTGGTTGCCCAGCGATAGATCGGGCGTCGCCCGGGCGGAAGCGCGAGACCTCGAGCTATTCCATGACTTGAGGGCAGTGATAGAAGTGCGCTCGAACGACGACGTGATGTTGCGGCGGCACCACCACCACCAACACAGTGGGGGTTCATGATAACGATGATACACGAAAAAATGAATGATAGACACTTTTCTTTACGGAGATGACTGGACACGACACGATAACTTAATTTACGCCTCATGTTCTCATTTTGCTTTCTTTTCCTACGCTCTTAATGTTTGATGTATTAGCTGGTTGCTGTGTTTATACCACACGATTTACGATCCACGAGGCGTGGCCAGACCTGGTGGCGCGTTTTGAATTTCAGCCTCCGCTGACTAAACATAATCGCATAAATCTCTTTGCCGAGCCACCACATTACACGCACCCTCCCCCCCTTTTTTAAATAAAAATAAAAACCCTACAGCTCCAGCTGCAAAAAGAAAATGGCACGCCGCGCTGCACCCCCCCACTCTGGACCCGCATACTACACCCCCGCGCAGCTCGCGCGCAGCGGCGGTGGCTCGCTCGTCGACCCGAACGAGAGCGCGTGGTCGCGCTTTTTGCGCACGCAGGTCTTCGCGCCCGACAAGCTCCCCGGAAACGTCAACATCGTAGCGGGAGTAGGGTTGTTCGTCGGGGGGATATTCGTCGTGCGTCGTTGGGGCGAACTGTTCGTGCCCGTCTGAGTGAGGAGGATAAGAGGGAGGAGAGGGATCTGGTCGTCGTCGTTCGGCGTTGGTGCTGCGTACATTCTCTTTCCGCCTTTTGGTTGGTTGTTGTTGATGATGATGGCTTTTTTAACAGTTTGTACGTTTGGAGCGGGATCAGGAATGATTTCTTCTGTTCTGCTGCGTTTTTGAAGTACTTGCATTTTCGTGTTCGAACGAGTCGTGTTACCGGGTCGGCCGCGTACCTTCTGCTTTCGTTTTCGTGTTTGTTTTGAGCCATGATGCCACTACTCCGTCGATTTACATCTATCCCTCGTGTAATGGCTTACTAGTCACCCCGTTACAACACGCAGCCCCATCACTCTGGATCCTGACGTGTGAGCATCCTCGCGTGAGACCCAAAAGCCAACGTTTCAAGCTTCTCAAACCTGGGATAAATGGACCCTTGGTGAAATGTAGGCCTCTGCTTCTGCTATCACCGTGGCACCTCTATGACATCAATGCATCAGCTCAAGTCCGGAATTTTAGCTAGAGTGCGACTGGCCGTGCATGTAGCGGGGAATTCCAACGATTCATAACTACGATGATATCAACTGCTGTACATAACTTACGAATGCTTGGGCTAAGCTGATCTGGGTTCAATGGACCAGGATTCCTCGGCTAAAAGGTAAACGAGCGTATTCGAGAGCCTCAGCAGAAGTACCATCGCTGGATAACACACGGGTATCTTCAAGTTCGCTCAAAATCTTGTCAATGTGCTCGGCAACTCCTGATAATGTGCGACCTTTGCACATGCGGCATGAATTTGAAGATATTCTGGTGATGGAAGAGTAAGCTTCTCTGGATCCGGCGTTGTGAATTCTTTTCGAGTTTTGTGATGCGGAAGAATCGAGCCGTCGTTCACAGCACGGTGTGTATAGGTGTGGGGGGTATCCTGATAATCCTGTGAACGTCAAGAGCTGTTGAAAGGGGGGCTTAGTGGGTATCCACCGTTGATTCAAACCAGATTTCCAGTGCCTCAAACTCCGCGTGCACGTTGATGTCCAAAATTAAGATATTTTCAAGGCGGTGGATGTTACGACCATTCAATTCCTCGAGGATTTTCTTGTAGCCAATAACGATCCATGATAGCCCAGACAGAAGTCGCGTATGCATGCTACGTCAACGTGGTTGGTGAAGTTATGCTTCGCGAAAAAGAAATTGTACCTTGCGGCTTCCCTCAGGGATGTTTGCGTTCGTGGATTCACCAAAGATATGGGCACAATGTGTATATGCCTGAGGCAGAGATTGTTGCTTCAATTCTTTGCTATTCCTTACGGATGTACGGCCATAAGATCCAGAGACGGCGCAGCGAAAACCATCCCGAACCAAAGCCGAACAATTGATTTGCCAGTTCACGAGAACCGCTCGAAATGACACTCACATTGTTTTTCGCACTGCGATGGTCTTTGGGCGCTTCGACTACCATGGTCGTGATCAATTCTTTTGTGATTTCAAAAGAGCGACGCGAAGGATGGGAGGGTGCGGGCGTACAACCTTTATTCCTTCTGGCTAACAGGAGGATTTTATTTTATTTTATTTTATTTTATAAAATTATGGGGAAAAACCCCTTTAACGTCTGAGCTACTAGCCATCGACGGCCTACTACATCCGGATGTACTACAGGTGTTCCAAACCCAAAGTGTATGGTAACATGTAAGGTAGAGCAAAATAAATGAACACGGGGAAGGGTAAACGACGGTGGGATTTGATATGCATGGGGAAACCGGAAACACGATGCACTGCGCATGTGTGACGATCGAACACAAGGGGGGGCGTAAAGATGGGGGGGTTTAACACGGCACCTGCCTTGCCACGGTGTTGTGATCCGGGTGGGTATCAGGTGAAAAGGAAGAAGGGGCCGGGGATGAAGGCCAGCGTGTGAAAAAGGGGGGAAAGAGAGGGCGATACGATGCCTGCCTTGCCACGGTATTGTTATCCGGGTGGGTATC
>Ga0137394_10001956_pt1 | contig 15134 bp, 10 predicted proteins | sample czobulk116metaG_FD_108278 | JGI IMG/M metagenome (GOLD analysis project Ga0137394, IMG submission 108278) | Vadose zone soil microbial communities from Angelo Coast Range Reserve, California, USA - czobulk1.16 metaG | ecosystem: Environmental > Terrestrial > Soil > Vadose zone | place: USA...
ACTGCGGCTTCCCTTCCGTCCAAATCCGGATGTCGTAAGGCCCAGATCACTCAACGATGAAACCCTTTCTGTTATCCACTCTTTATCGACTGTATCCGGATCTTTGAGAGTGATTGTCGTGGTCATTTTGGGATCTCCGAGGTCGGTTGGAAGGCCAGTTTTGGGGGATGAAGCGTGAGGCTATCTTGTAAATGTGGCTTGGCCGCTTGGGCCGTCGCGGGTAGCGCGACCAAGCCAATATAGGTGTCGGCTCATCACGGGGTCAAGAAGAATCTGATTCGAACCAGAAGCCTCTAACCACGGAGTCGTTCTAATACTTCGGCACCGCGGGATCCACTTCATCAGACCAGGCGGTGATGCCGCCCTTCAAGTTGATCAGGCGCCCTTGAAAACCGGCTTGCTTCAAAGCGGCGATTGCTTTGGCGCTGCGTACTCCGGCTTTGCAGTGGACCACGGTTTCGCGTAAGGGATCGATTTCTGACATGCGTTCAGCGACCTGGCCCAGCGGAATCAGCTTTGTTCCCGGGATGCGCGCTATCTCAAACTCGAAAGGCTCCCTGACGTCAATTATCTGGGTGTCACGGCCATCATCGACGCGCCGCTTGAGTTCTGTGGCTGTAATCTCCTCCAGCTCTGCCGATGACCCTTGCGGCTGATCTCGCAAACCACAAAACTCTTCGTAGTCGATCAATTTCGTCACGGTAGGATTCTCACCACAAACAGGGCAGCTCGGATCCTTTCGTAGTTTGAGTTCGCGAAACTTCATTTGCCAGGCATCAAACAGGAGCAAGCGGTTAACCAGGATGTCTTCGGCGCCCAGAATGATTTTGATAGTTTCTTTTGCCTGGATCGCTCCAACGATCCCTGGAAGCACGCCAAGCACCCCGCCTTCAGCACAAGATGGAACCAGCCCCGGTGGCGGAGGTTCGGGATAAAGGCAGCGATAACACGCGCCCTTTTCTGCCCAGAACACACTGGCCTGACCTTCAAATCGAAAGATTGATCCATACACGTTGGGCTTGCCGGAAATTACGCAGGCATCGTTTACGAGGTAACGCGTGGGAAAGTTGTCAGTACCATCGACAACGATATCGTACTTAGCGATAAGCTCTAAAGCGTTGTCGCTGGTAAGGCGTGTCTCGTAAGTTTCAATCTCAACGTTGGGATTGATATCGTGCAGGCGATCGCGCGCGGATTCAATCTTTGGACGGCCAATGTCGGCAGTACCATGTATGATCTGCCGTTGAAGATTCGAAGCTTCGACAACATCGAAATCCACGATGCCCATGCGCCCGATGCCCGCTGCAGCCAGATACATTCCAGTAGGGGCGCCCAGGCCCCCGGTGCCAATCATGAGCACGCTGGCTGCCTTCAACCGTCTTTGGCCCTCTACCCCAACTTCCGGCAGCGATAGATGTCGACCGTAGCGAGCGATCTCTTCGTTAGATAGCGAAGGTAACGCGGATACATCTGATTCGGCAGTTGCCCCACCAGCTATCGAAGGCACAATCATTATGGTGTCCCCATCCTTGAGAGGCGTGTCGCCGCCGGATTGATGGCGAATATCTTCGTCGTTGACATAAACGTTCACGAAACTTCGTAGCGCTTTCTTGTCGTCATAGAGATGTCGCCGCAACTCCGCATGGACCACGGTTAGTCCGTTCAGGGCTTCGCCGGCCGTTGTCGCCTCAATCGCTATTCGAGAATTGCCGCCGGTAAACTGGCGCAAGGCGGTGGGAATGTTAATCGTGACTGGCATAGTGGATTCCTTTCAAACTGTCCTGCACTGTCCGACACACTTCAGTTTGTCGCATCATTAACAAGATGGGTCTGACGCCGGCGTCAAGCCGCCTAAGACCAAAGCGGCGTCGAGCCGTCGCACTCCAAAGAGTTGCTCTATTCAAGATACCTCTCGCCGCCATCGCAAAGGATCGTCACCACGACTGATCCACTTGGCAGTGACTGGGCCAATCGCAGCGCGGCAAACACGTTCGCACCGGAACTGGTGCCAACCAATAAGCCCTCTTCAAGCGCCAACCGCCGCACCATCTCCTGCGCATCTTCGGTTGCGACCTCGACGCTTTCATCAGCCAGGCATGGGTCAAAGATGCCCGGCACTTTTGCCGTGGCCATATGTTTCAACCCTTCAAGCCCGTGCAAAGGCGAGTCTGGCTCCATTGAGATAGCTCGGATTGCGGGATTGAATTCTTTCAGCCGTCGACTAGTGCCTACGAAGGTTCCTGACGTTCCCAGCCCGGCAATAAAATGTGTGATGCTGCCTTCGGTCTGCTCCCAGATTTCGGGACCAGTCCCCTCGTAGTGGGCACGCCAATTCGCAGGATTGTTGTATTGATCCGGATAGAAATACTTTTCCGGATATTGCTCAAACATTTGACGAGCTATCAATTGGGCGCCATCAGTCGATTGCAAGGGATCGGTTTCAATCAACTGAACCCCAAACCTGCGCAGGATTAGTTTTCTTTGTCTGCCGGCGTTCTTTGGAAGACAGATGGTTACCGGATAGGAACGTGCCGCCGCGATCATCGCGTAAGCAATCCCGGTGTTACCGCTGGTTGCGTCCAGGATTGTCATGCCGAGTCGCAGCCTGCCGCTGCGCTCACCCTCGATAATCATTGCGAGCGCCGCACGGTCCTTCACAGAGCCTCCCGGATTCAAGTGTTCAGCCTTGGCCAAAATCTCCACAGGTAGCCCGCCGGTAATCCTGCGTAGCCGAATCAAGGGTGTGTTTCCTATGTTTGATTCGATCGAATCGTCCGTCGGCAAGCTTATGGATTCTTCTAGCGGCGTGCTTGTCATGACTCAATTCCAAATAGGACTCCGCAATTTATCGCTGATGTTGTCAGCACACCTGCTGTCTAATGAAGTCAGTACCACCTCGCGGTAGCGGGTGGGTTCTGAAAGCAGAATTGTGAAACCAATACTTTAGTTCATCCTTGCCTAAAGCAACCTCGGTCGCGGGCCGTGCACCCACCCGCTACTGCGAGGTGGTACTGACTTCATGACACGGCATCGCGGGGTTTTCACAAGTTTCTACCTCCGGCGGTGCTAGACCTCGCGATCAGGTCTAAAAGAAATACAAAGCCGGTCGCGAATCCTTTTCAGAATCGCGACCGGCTCTAAAGCTTTTACTGCGCCTGGTTTCTAAATCACATCTCTTTCACGCCGCAGAAGCTCTATCCGATCGCGTCCTGTACAACAGGCGCAACAGAAGCAACAGCAGCAGTGATGGTACCAAGCGTTCTTCATGATTTAAGTCGGGCAGCGGAAACTATGGCAAGTCCCGGAAACGATGTCAAGCGATGACCGGCCGCGCGTTCGTTTAGAGGCGGGCGGTGCCCACCTCTAAACAGTCTGAACGTTAAAACGCGCTTTCCCTAAAAGTCGAACTTAATTGCCAGTTGTAATTGTCTGGGCGTGTTGATAGAACGTGGCAGACCAAAAGCCACACCCGGCAGCGGTCTCGTTAACGTCAATGTATTGGTGGTAGCGTTAGCCGTGAAGCCGCTGTAGCGATTGACATTCACGAACGAGAAATAACCGCCACCCGGAGCGAGTCCGGTGTTCGCACGATTCCAGATGTTGAACCCTTCAAGTATTAAACGCAGCTTTGCTGTTTCGCTTAAGTGAATGGTTCGCGTGATTCGGGCATCGCTTTGGTATACAGCGCCCGTACGAAAACTATTGCGTTTGATACCCGGAAGACGGTCATCGCGTGAATTGCCGTCACGATTGATATCGGCTCCGACCTGCGCTGAATAAGCAAATCCCGATTGCATTTGCGTGATGCCCGAAAGGCTGTAGTCATTGAACAATACTTGAAGCAGTTTATTGTCTGACTTCACTCGGCCCACCTCGTAGACGGAACTCATTACGAAGCGATGACGCTGGTCCGAATCCGAATAAGCATAGTCGTCTCGCAGGTCGAATGGATTTTGCGCGACTTTGGAATCGTCGCCACCTCCAGGCACCACCGATGTTTGATCCGGCTTGTCATCTTCAGCTCTCGAAAAAGTGTAAGAGATCAGGAATTGAGAACCGGCACCCTTGAAAAACGGCACCCAATGCGAGGGAGAAAAACGCTGCCGCGCCTGGATAGCTAGCCCGTGATACTTTGAATTTGCCGAATCCTCAAACAAGTTTATGCGGGTGTAATTCACAAACGGCCGCAAAGTAGCTGCGTTGGTAAACGAAACCGGTTGCGTTACGCATGCCGGTAGTGGTGCAAGGCCCGCGACCTGGCCCGGGAACCGTTGAATCGTAAACGTCTCACCGGAAACGGTGTCGACTGCCGTCGTGGCTACCGCCGGACAGAGATTGACATCGCGTGTGCGTGAAAGGTGAGTGCCACGGAAATACATGTAGTTAACCGCGAGGCTCAGGTTCTTCATGATTTCGCGCTCAACCCCAACTCGTCCTTGTTGCACCAGGGGCTGCTGATAATTCTTGGAAAACAGGAACAGGTTGGGCCTCAGTGCGCCCGATGCCGGGGCCGCAGCAAAGATAGCCGGATAGGTCGGGCACGGATTCAGAGGCGTTGTAGTACAAGTCAGCGTAACGCCGAGGATGTTGATGCCGTTATTTGAATGCGCTGTGCCCAACATGATGGCCGTGGTGCGGCCATAAAATAATCCGTAGCCGCCACGCACAACTGTTTTGTCATTGAACGCATAACTAAAACCAGCGCGTGGTCCAAAGTTGTTACGATCATCCGGCTGGCGGCTGGTATCCAAACCAGCCGCAAGGAGGTCAGGATCTGCATTTTTTACAGGTGGCCGGGCCATTATCTGCCGGTCGTAACGAATGCCAAGATTGAGCACTAGTTTCGGGCTGACGCGAATATCGTCCTGGAAAAAGACTGCCAGGTCCGTGCTGTTTGGGTGAGTTGTGGGCCCCGTGGTGCCGGTGCCGGCAAAGCTCTGCGAAAAGGCCGAGGGTGTATTGGCAGCAAAGCCTGCGTAGGACGTAAAGGTGTATTGCCCACCGAATAATCCCGGGAAGAAATTGAAGATGCGATCACGGTTGATATCCCACCCCGCTTTGAAAGAATGGCGACCCATGCCGAATGAAAGATTGTCAATGACCTGAAACCGCTTGATCGTCGTCTCGCGTGGACTGAAATTATTTCTGCCGATAAGCAGGAACCCACTTCCGGTTTGGATTTGTGCTTCCGGCGCGGTGCTATTCGCCGTTCCCGGCTCGCGATCCCTCGCCCACTGAAAACGCAGCTCGTTTACCATAGTGCTGGTGAAAGTAGTAACCAAAGCACCGGAAAACGTTGTGGTCTTCGCTTTACTGTCGCCGGAATGCTCCTGAGTTCCAAGTGAACCGCTAAACTCGTTATTCTTCCCGGTGAAGTTTTGCTGATTAAACCGCAACGATAGTTGATTCTTGGTATTGACTGCGATGTCCGTCTTCACCATGAAGACGTCCTGATTGCGGTTGATTGGATAGGTACTAATCTTTGGCAACAGCAGCGCCTGAATATTTGCCGGTTGGGTAAAGAAGGCTGCCGGGTCCAGAAAATTTGGCAGTTTTTGCCGCTGACCGTCGTAGGTAAAGAAAAAGAAGGCCTTGTTTTCTTTAATTGGGCCGCCCAATCGCGCCCCAAACTGATTGATTTGAAGCGGTGGTCGCTTGTTGGGAAGACCACGCGTGAATTGCGACGCCTTAAGCTGCGGTGTATTAGCGTTGAGCGATTCGTCACGGAAAAACTCAAAACCGCCGCCGTGAATCTCATTGGTGCCGCTCTTGGTGACTACGTTGATTACCGCACCGCCAGCTCTGCCAAACTCGGCGGAGAATCCGTTTTGATTCACCTGAAATTCCTGCACCGACTCTTCAGAGAATTGATAAGGCGGGCGCACACCCGTACGGCCAAACGACTGTCCAAAGAACGTGTTGTTGTTGTCTACACCATCCACTTGCAGACTGTTGAGCGTTCCCTTCTGCCCGCCTACAGCCAGGTCTCCTTCCCGGTTTTGATCTCGGATCACGCCGGGCGTGAGTGTGGCGAAATCCAGGAAGTTGCGGCCATTGACGGGAAGATTCTCGATGGCGCGGGAATTGACCGTGGTCGAAACTGAACTCAGATTCGTCTCCACCACCGGAGCTTCGCTGGAGACAGTGACTGTTCCACTCGCGCCCCCGACAGATAGGCGGACATCGAGCGGAGACTTGCCACCGACCGTGACCACCACGTCTTTGACTTCAGTTTGTGAGAAGCCGCTGGCGTTAGCGCGCACCGTATATAACCCGGGTGAAAGGAAAGCGACGGTGAAGGCGCCCTGGTCGTCTGTGGTCGCCGTCTTTTCCAGTCCGGTCTGTTGATTTGTTGCTGTTACCGAAGCACCCGGTACGGCAGCCTCTTTCGGATCGAGGACCCTACCTTCAATGTTGCCGGTTGTCGCTTGTGACTGGCCAAAGGCGCCAATCGAGAATGTAAGAATAAAAACAGCCAGCACGCAGAGCCTGGCTACTAGGGGGGCTGTCATCAAAATCATATTTGCCTCGCTGTGTTTTCGAAGTGAGTTAACAATAAGGCGTGTCTTTGAATCACGCCTATCAGAACTGCTATTAAAGACGTCTGAAAAGCAAGCTAATGGAGACCGAAGGATACTAGTTGAAGTAGCAATCAATCAAGATTTGTGGTGATAAATCTTGGGGATGTCAATTTAAAAAGGCGTACAGTAATTTGCAGGTTAGGAAGGGGGCTTGACCCGTCCCGGCTCTGCCGCCCGATGTGCGGAAGGGCTCTGCCCTTCCGGCAAGACCAGATTGAATCTGGGGGTGCGCCCCAAGACGGGCGCAGCCCCCAGAATGTTAGAGTGCCAACTTCCGGTGGGGCAGAGGGCGGGGTCCCCACGCGGGCAGCCCGCGTGGGGTGCTGGTCCGCCACCGCACATCAGGCGGCATAGCCGGGTGGCGTCTGGTTAACAACAAACTCGAGCACTACGATCCTGCAGAAGTTCCCGTCGCATGCTTCCCGAGCGAAGCTACGCTGCCTCCGCCCACCGATTGCAGGAGGCTCATTATTCCCATGTAGCCAAAGCCAAAGAAGAAGAGCGTCAGGAAAGGCACTGTGCCCCACATACTCATACGAATGGCATAGAGAATAGCGAGCAGGAAGTAAACCGAAAAGCTCAGCTCCAGCAACGGCAGCAACCCGCGCTTGCGTTTGTATTTCTTCCGCTTCCAGGTTTCATCGTGAGCTTTTTCAACGCTGTATTTTGGAGTGCGGATAAAATCGCTCTTGATACCAAAAAGCGCTTCGAGCACCGCTCGCGCATTTGAAAACGCCAAACCCAGGCCGAGCGCCATCACCAAGGGCAAGTGCAACAAACGCGGCGCCCGCTTCTCGTCGAGATACCAAACGGCTGTTCCGTAAAAGAGGAACACCGAGATTGACGAAAAAAACAGCAGCGGTAGATCGAGAATCATCAAGTGATAGAAGGGCTGGTTGTAACGAACCAGCAAGAGCGGAAACTGTAGGAAACTCGCCACAATCATCAGCGGATAACTGATGTTTCCGGTTAGGCGAAAAAACATTTCCAGCCTCACCCGCATTGGCAAACGGGACCGCCAAATTCTGGGATAGAGCTTAATGCCAACCTGCATGACGCCTTTGGCCCAACGTCTTTGCTGTGCCTTGAAAGCATTGATCTCGACCGGGATCTCCGCGGGCGCTTCTTCGTCGAGCAAGTAGATGAACTTCCAACCCATCAGTTGCGCGCGAAAACTAAGATCGGTGTCTTCAGTCAGCGTGTCGTGTTGCCACCCGCCGCTCATCGCGATCGCGTTACGGCGCCAGATGCCGGCCGTACCGTTAAAGTTGAAAAAACCTCCGGTGCGATTGCGTGTAGTTTGTTCAACTACGAAATGGCCATCAAGCATGATGGTCTGCAACCGCGTCAATAAGTTGTAGTCGCCATTGATGTGCGACCAGCGCATTTGCGCGCAACCCACCAGTGGATCAGTAAAAAAGTCCACCAGCTTTCGCAGGCAATCCGGTTTGGGAACAAAGTCGGCGTCGAAGATTGCGAGCAGTTCGCCTTTGGCAAACTTCAATCCATGCTCGAGGGCGCCGGCCTTGAAGCCGGTGCGATCCGTGCGATGAATGTATTGAATATCAAAACCCTTCGCGGCGTAAGTTTCTACTGTGTCGCGGGCGATCTTCATCGTCTCGTCGGTTGAATCGTCGAGCACCTGGATCTGAAACTTCTCGCGTGGGTAGTCGATCTCCGTAATGGCTTTCACCAGCCGCTGGGTGACGTACATCTCATTGAAGAGCGGCAGCTGTACCGTGATGAACGGCAGATCTTCTTCGCTGAATTTTCCTTTGGGCTGAGGAACGAATTTCCGGTAGCGCCAGAAGTCGATCACTTGCTTGACACGATATGCGCCGTAGATCGCCAGGACCGTGAGGATCGTGAAATACAGAATCAGAATGACCCAATCGAACGTGTCGAGTTGGTAAAGCGGACTGATGTTGCCCCAGGTCTTGTAGACATCGTCGTGGAAGTAGAGCCTGAACAATTGATTGGGAGTGTCGCCGAAGGGTGGCTGTGTATCTTGGAAAAACATTGCGTATAACTTCTTAAGTTCAGTTCGGCATTGCTGCCGGCGTCTTCTCGAACGGAAAACAATATTCCAATTCATTCTGAAATGCCGCAACGGAGACGAACCGGACGGCGAGCGCGAAGGATTCTACCCTGAAGGAGGTGACAACACGAAACAGAGTGCGAGGCTGGTAGTGCTCGAACTGAGGACTTTAATAAATCACACTAAGCAGCACGAACCCTGGTTCGTGATATTTCGTGTTAATTCGCGGATCGTTCTTATCCCGTCAACAGATCAGATGCGGCGGTGGGGGGCGCTGTAATCGCTGGGCGCTGGAGCGCTGGTTGAAAATACTTCAGCAGTTGAAACCTTCGGAACGTTGCTTACACCGCTGTCTGCTGCATCATCATGCCTCCGGCTCCACTGGCGCAGGCTCAAATCCATCAGGCCCGGCATAACAAAAAAAACAGCCACCGCACCCAGGAGAGCACCCGTCAAGAAACGCGAGGAGTGGGTGTTATGCCCAATTCCGGAGAACTCAAATAAGAAATCAATCGCCAAAGGCGCAGCAGCAATAAAGAGCCATTTTCGCGCCGGAGCTTCGGTCTGCCTCAACGATCTCATCAACGGATAAAGAACTGTCGCCATTGCAAAGCCCGCATAGATCCCGGTGCAACGAGCGCAGACTGCGAACGGATGTGCCTCAATAAAGAATGAGCGCTCAGGTAGCTGGTGACAAAGGTGACTAAACGTCTGATAGATCGTGCCAGCTATGCGAGGGTGGCCGGCAGCCAGGGCAACGGGAGCTCCAACGATGACTGCGATCACCGCTAAAGACCCGATCGATACCAGCAACCACGTCACCAACGGACGGCGATTGGTGTCAAGTTGAGGAATGTATTCTTGCGGAGCGGCGTACATCTTACTTGCTTTTGGACTTGGGACTTGGGCCTTTGGTCTTTGGTCTTTGGCCTTCAGATCTGAGATCTAACTCCTCCGTTTAGAGGTGGGCCCCGCCCACCGGGGCAGCGTGGACGAAACTATGCCGGTAAACAAATAATCAACGCATAATTCTCCGCATGAATAGTTCCAGCTACGTGGCGCCGGTGGGCGGTGCCCACCTCTAAACGAACTTTAGATTTCAGATCTGAGTTTCTAGAACCGAATAACGGTATCGGGTCCACCTTCGATGTGCATCGTATCGACAAACCGAATGTGTCGCGATTCAGAAGTCATGACGAGCGAATGTGTTCGCTTGCCCGCGCCAAAGAACCGCACGCCTTTCAGCAACGCGCCGTCAGTAACCCCAGTCGCGGCAAAGATAATTTTCCGACCCGGCGCCAGGTCGTTAGTGTCATAGATTTTGTTTGCGTCTGATATACCCATTGACTGCAAACGCTCCAGCACTTGCTCTTTTGGCGGGACCTTCGATTTATCGACACCCAGGCGATCCGGATCGAATACCAACCTCGCCTGTATTTCGCCATTCAGGCATTTCATCGCCGCTGCCGTGATTACTCCCTCTGGCGCACCGCCAATGCCAACCAGGGCGTGAATGTTTGTGCCGGCCACCGCCGCCGAGATGCCCGCGGAAAGATCACCGTCTCCGATCAACCTTATTCGCGCTCCGGCGGCCCGCACATCGGCGATCAGTTTTTGATGCCTTGAACGATCAAGCACAATCACCGTCAGGTCTTCGACGTCGCGACCCAGGCGGCGAGCAATGTTCTTTAAGTTGTCTTTGACCGGAGCGTCGAGATCCACCACTCCGCGCGAAGATGGACCAACCACGATCTTGTCCATATAAAGATCCGGTGCATTCAACAGTCCTCCGCGTTCTGCCGCTGCCAATACCGCGATGGCATTGTTGGCGCCGAGAGCGCAGAGGTTGGTGCCCTCCAATGGATCGACGGCGATATCAACTTCAGGGCAGGATTCCGCAACTTCTTCACTGACGCCGAAGCCTCCGCCAACCTCTTCCCCGATGTAGAGCATAGGCGCTTCGTCGCGTTCGCCTTCGCCGATTACGATTCGGCCGCGCATCGGCACCGTATCCATCACTTCCCTCATCGCCTCAACAGCGACGTGATCGGAATATTTGCGGTCTCCCTGGCCCATAGTGCGCGCCGCCGCGATCGCCGCAGCTTCACAAACACGCAGGAAATCCAAAGACAACTCGCGCTCGGTCTTTAACTCGTGGCCCATGTTTTCAGGTCTCCCGGATCTGGAATTTTTGACTCGCGAAACGCGCCAGGTATGGCAGCGTCGCAATGAAGAAGTGCGGCCTCATACTAACAGAGCAGTTCAATTATTTGTAGTTTGGTAACCGAGCCCCAGCCCGCGAGTGTCCGACAGCGTTCGTTCTGTTCGTGCCGTTCCGTGTGATTTCATCCGGCGCTACGCGCGCTCGGTTCTGTAAAGCAAGGTCAGCGCTGGCAAAATCCAAACTGACCCAGTCCCGATTGGAAACATTGCTAGGCTGTCATCCTAAACACGGTTAGAATGCGCCCGATAATCGACTCTGCCCCACAGTCTTCAGGAGAATTGGATGGCTACTCTGCTGATCGTCGATGACGATACCCTTATCCGAGACACGCTTCACGAGCTTTTGTCTTCCTCACACGAGTGTCATACCGCCGATCGTGCGGAACAAGCGCTTGCCTATCTCGACATCGAGACCTACGATGCCGTTCTCACTGACCTTTCTATGCCGGGCCTGAGCGGCCGCGACCTTCTGAGGTACATACAAGCCAAGCATTCAGCCACTCCCGTAATCGTGATATCCGGAATGGATGGCGGTGACGGCCAGGAGCTCCTTGAAATGGGGGCCTTTGCTTTTTTCACCAAGCCTTTTAAGCTGGAAGAGATCGAAGGTGCAGTGGATCGTGCCGTCGCGTATCACCAGAAACTTGCCACCGCGGACCAAGGTGAGCACACCGCAGACGAGAACCCCTTAGACAGTGAATCGTCTCCTGCCGATGTTGACGACTAGTCATGCGGTCGGGCTGGGGGCCACTTCCGCGCGGCTTCGCCATTTGGTGCGCGGCAAGTCTTTGACTTGCCGGAGCGGGTAACTATTCACGGTCTTTGACCGTTGAACGCAGGTCGGAGACCCCGATAAGCGCAGACTACCGGCAAGTCGGGAGACTTGCCGCGCACCGGCAGTGGCAAACACCGGTAGCCTTTTCTTAATGTGCGGCACCGATGCCCTTAACGCTTCCGCCTCCTGTGCAACTATCCCGGTGAAATTCTCGCTGTGCCAATGGCAACGTTGACTTGCACTGCGAACTGCCGTAGAAACATCTGCAATAATTCCCCCAACTGCAAAACTGTTCACGATTTGAGGAGGCACGTATGTCTGCTGTCACACAACCGGCTCCAATCAATGAAGACAAGATGAATCAGTTTTTAGGCAAAGTTGTCGGAGACTTTGGCGCGGCCCTAAGTTCTTCGCTGGTGTACATTGGCCAGAAACTCGGACTTTACAAAGCCCTCGTCAATGGCGGGCCGTCTACACCCGACGCACTTGCTGAGAAGACTGGAACCAACGAAAGGTATGTGCGCGAGTGGCTGATTAATCAGGCAGCGAGTGGCTACGTTGATTACGATTCTGAGACGGGCCTTTATTCCCTCGCGCCGGAACAGGCGGCTGCCTTGACCGATGAAAACAGTCCGTTCTATGTAGGTGGCGGATTCTACGTGATCAAGGCAATGACAAACGCCGTTTCGCGAATCGAAGATTATTTTAAGAACGGCGGCGGCATGCTTTGGGGCGACCACGATCCCGATTTGTTTGTAGGCACCGAACGCTTCTTCCGTCCCGGCTACGCAGCACATTTGATCGCCTCATGGATTCCCGCGCTCACAGACGTTGAAGAGAAACTAAAAGCAGGAGGCAAGGTTGCTGACATCGGCTGCGGACACGGCTCGTCAACCATCATCATGGCTCAGGCGTATCCCAACTCGCACTTCTGGGGCTTTGATAATCATCAGAAGTCTATCGAGACTGCAAGACAGCGAGCTAAGGATGCGGGCGTTTCTGATCGAGTAACGTTTGAAGTAGCAAATGCGAATGAGATTCCAGATCGGCAATACGACATGGTGGCATTTTTCGATTGCCTGCACGACATGGGTGATCCGGTCGGCGCGTGTAAGCGTGCGTCTCAGGTTTTGGCTCCGGACGGCAGCGCGCTAATCGTGGAACCAATGGCCGGCAACACGGTGGAGGAAAACTTCAACATCATCGGCCGGACCTTCTCCGGCGCTTCGACGCTTTGCTGCACGTCGAACTCGCTGGCGCTCGGTGGTCCAGCGCTAGGCGCGGTTGCACCAGAATCAGCAATTCGTGAGGTAGTACTAGCGGGCGGCTTCACTGAGTTTCGCCGCGCAACCGAAACACCCTTCAACCGCATCTTCGAAGCGAGACACTGAGTGAACTAATCAATGGTTTGCGGAACGCACTGTACGATCGGCGCGAAACTTTGAATAAACAGCCGAATGCATGGCGCACGGCTTTTCAGTAATCCTTGCTACGAACGGTAAGATTTGTATGATTGATATTTGCCTGTCACCTTTGGTTGTGACTAAGCTGGCGAGGCATGCCAGAGTTCTTGCTAGAAATCAAATCCTTACGATTGTGATTAGGTTTGACTTTTAGCAGGCAATTATATAAGTATTTGTTTGAAAAACTTGACTTGACCCGCTGCGGAAGCTTATTCCTCAAGAAGCATTGTCCGTTCCAAAGATCAATTAACGTCGGGATGTCTCACAGTCGGAGGTATATCATGCTCTTTAAATCAGGAATGCTAGTCGTCCTTTCTCTTATCGTAGTCACTTTGGCATTTGGCGTCCTCAGCAAGAACCCGCGATCAAATCAGGACACAGCAAAAGCGACCGAACAAAATTTGGCTGGGAGCGAAAAGAAATCACAGTTGGCGGCAAGAGAACGTGACGACGCCGCAACACCAGTCGTCGATCTCCTGAGTTCATACCCCGCTGCCGTCAGTACCGACCGATTATTAAAGAATGGTCGATATGATAACCAGAGGATCGTCCAAAGTGAGATTGATCCCAATGCAACAAGTGTTGAATGGGAGCCAAGTGAGGACATTTCCGACATCCCTGTGGATAGAAGCGACCTTATTGTTGAAGGGAGAGTAACCGATTCGGCGGCCTTTCTTTCTAACGACAAAGGCGCGGTCTACTCGGAACTAACAGTCCATGTTAGTAATGTCTTGAAGGATAATACCTCTGACCTTAAAGTAAGAAACGGTGATTCCGTAGTAACGGAAAGGTTTGGTGGGCGGGTTAAATATCCGAACGGCCAGATTGTCCGTTACAGAGTTTCCGGACAAGGCTCTCCGAAAAAAGGAACGAACTATCTGTTCTTTCTCGCCCGTGCAGAACAGGGTAATTACAATATATTAACCGCTTACGAACTACAGGGTAATAAGGTACAGGCTCTGGATGGTGCGAGAGTGAGTCTTGGGCTCGATGATTGGGCTTTCGATAAGCACAACGATGAAGATTATCAAGCCTTCAGGAAGACGATTGAACAAGCCTTACAGAATCCTCCTCCTGGCGGGAATCAAAAAAGGCGGTTCAACCCATGAAGAACACTCTACCAAGATTCCTGTGGTATTCAGTGTGGTTGGGACTATGGCTAATATGTTTGTCCAGTCTTACCATCAAAGCTCAGACCTGCACTTCTCAGAATACTCCACCGATTAACAGGCCTGGCTGGCCCCAAGGAACGACTGTTAAGGTGTTGCTTGACCCTGCAATAACTGGGAACCGATTAGATGTTGCCCAACAATCTTTCCTTAACTGGAATGCCGCTAATGGGCCTAATGGGAATAACTCTGGTGTGACTTATGAGTTTGTTACTTCTCCTATTGCTCCCGGCACACCCGGTTTCATCGTCATTTTAGGCACTCCGGCCGGCCCGGTGGGCACACGAGCATTCACACTGACTATTGGTAACTCACAGGGCCAGACAACCATTGCCATCACAACAATTGATCCCCTCGTGACTGATCCCTTCGTTTTTTTGAGGTTATGGCTCACGAAATAGGGCATCCGGCGGGTTTCCTCGAATGCAGCACTTGTGCCGCGGGCGATTCGGTGATGGCTCCAGGTCCGCCGTTGGGCCAATACAATACGGTTGTTGGTAGGCCAACAAGCCCAACTACTTGCGATAATCAGAAGCTACAGCAAGTTAACTATCAGCCGCCGCCGCCGAGCGGGTGCCCGGCCTACCGAGCCTACACGTGCATTGAAGACTTGCCACCGCCGGGCTGCCCTTATGAAATTAACTGGTCACACGTCAGTTGTCAGTCGCCCGTGCTGATTGATGTGGCAGGCGACGGACTGCGGTTGACGTCTGGAGCCTCGGGTGTCTTCTTCGATCTTAATGCTGACGGCGTTAGGCAGGGCTTGGCATGGACAGAAACTGGAACGGACGACGCATGGCTCGCCTTAGACCGAAACGCCAACGGCCTGATCGATAACGGCCAGGAACTCTTCGGGAACTTCACGCCGCAGCCCGAGCCACCCAC
>Ga0137394_10001957_pt1 | contig 15132 bp, 10 predicted proteins | sample czobulk116metaG_FD_108278 | JGI IMG/M metagenome (GOLD analysis project Ga0137394, IMG submission 108278) | Vadose zone soil microbial communities from Angelo Coast Range Reserve, California, USA - czobulk1.16 metaG | ecosystem: Environmental > Terrestrial > Soil > Vadose zone | place: USA...
AAAGGAATTGGCCTCTCCCAGCACTTGGTCTACATTATTGGCTTCAAGGAGACTTCGACTGAATTCTTCTACGATGCAGCTAACTCGACTGGAAGCCCCCTGAGCACTGTTCAAGGAGCCAAAGTTAATTGGGGCTGCGCCAGTATGGGAACAGTCCAGGACATCGACGGAATGCTCTTTTGGATTGCCTCCAACAGGGATTCCTCACCACAAGTAATAATGCTTGAATCTGGAAAATCTCAGATAATCTCAACTCCCCCTGTGGAGCGTTTACTTAACTCTGTAGATTTCACTCAAGCCTACTCGTGGATTTTCAAAGAGTCTGGACACTGGTTCTATGCAGTAACTTTCGCTGCAGTGGCAGACAATCTAACATTAGTCTTCGATCTTAAAGAACGTCAGTGGTCTCAATGGCAAGACACTAATGGAAACTACTTTCCGATAGTGTCTTCAACCAAAGGAATTGGAACTGCCCACTTGTTCCAACACAAGACCAATGGTAAGATCTACCTTGCTGACGCCGCCTATAATAATGACGATGGCAGCTTGTTCACTGTAGACGCATACACTCCGAGTGCAGATTTCGGCACTCGCAGAAGAAAGCATCTTGGTGCAGTTGACTTCGTTGGAGATCAAGTTCAAGGAATCATGCAGGTGCGGTATACTGAGGATGACTTTCAGACTTTCTCCAACTTCCGCAATGTGAATCTTGCGCAGCGACGGCCCAGGCTGACCAACTGCGGCACCTTCACTAAGCGCGCCTATCATCTGCGCTACCGCGCCAACACGACATTTCGACTGCAGGCTATGGATTTGCAGCTTGACATTGGGACTTTGTAGGAGATTGTCATAGCTAACTTTCAGCCTCCACCTACTTGGGCTGAGCCTGTTCTTGTCGATGAAAAGACAAAGAAAGGCACCTTCAATCCTATTTGGCTCAAGTGGTTTATTGACCTAGTAGGAGTCATCAACAATAGCGGCGGCGGTGGCGGAACGATTCAACACAACTCTCTCCTTGGTCTCCAAGGCGGGCAGATTAACCAGTTCTATCATCTAACCGTTAATGATTTTAACAAGTACGCCAGTGCTGTTCTAACTGCACACGGAATTCTGCTTGGTGAGGGAGCAAGTGTTATAGCAGCTACTGCTGCTATGACTGATGGACAACTATTGGTTGGCCAGACTGGGGCTGATCCGCTCCCGAAGACAATAGGAACTGATGCAACAGTCTCAGCTGCTGGAGCCTTAGTTGTTGCTGCAAACGCCATTACGAATGCCAAGCTTGCTCAAATGGCAGCGAACTCCCTCAAGGGCAATAACACAGGCGGCGCTGCTAATGCCATTGACCTGACTGTTGCCCAGGTCCTAACCCTGCTTGGTACTCCAACGCAGACTAAGGGAAGCTGGACCCCCGCAGACAACAGTGGTGCTTCCCTGACCTTTACGGGTGTCTCAGCTAACTACACTCAAATAGGCAATATGGTCTTTGCCTATTTCAAGCTAACTTACCCAGCAACTGCCAGCGGCGCTAACGCCAGTATTAGTGGCCTTCCTGTCTCAATTGCAAATGCTGATTATGCTACTGGACCTTCCGTGGTGGATACATCAGCTAGTATTACAGGCGGCTTAGTTCTTGTTCCAGTCAAGAACACTACTACTGCCAACTTCGACATTGGTACACCAGTGGGTCCGGTTACGAACCTGCAGCTGAGTGGCGCTAGTGTTGCCACAATGTTGATCTATCCAGCAACTTAAGAGTGTGAAAAGAGCCCTGATATGCTTGCATTAAGAGATCAAGCCTCCAAGGTCCGTCGCGCTGGTCGCGGCGGAGACACTGAACTTATTCACATGAACCCGGAGGAGATTCTGGCAGTTGAGGCTTTCTTTGGAAGAAAGCTGAGAAGGAATCCTCGCACAGGGCTAAGGGAAGCTGCTCCAATTACAGGTGTCTTGGCAGATCGACAAGCTAATTTACAGGCTCAACCTTGGTACGGAGACTTTGCACAGGCCTACAACCAGTTCATGCCTAGCGGAGCTTATTCGGATTTCTCCGCTGCCATTAATCCGATTGCTGCGAAGTATCCAGGCTATTCCAGAGATATTGGCAATTTTGCTGGTCAATCTATTGCTGGTCAGCAAATGTTGCGTTCTGGGCCGAGTAGTCCCTTTGGCATTAGTGAGTTTCCAAAGGAAACAGGACAAGTTGCAGCTAACTTAGGTAAAGCTGGAATGATTGTCGGTGGCGCCGTGGCTGGAGGTGCAGCATTAGGTCTGGGGGAGGCTTTTACTGGTGCAGGAGCTGTTGGAGCAACTACTGAAGGAGCTGGCACAGGTGCAGTTGCTGCTGGTGGTGGAGTTAACTATCTAACCGGAGAAGGTGTTCAAACTGGCTTTGGTGCAAGCACTGGTTACAGTACTGCTCCAGGAGCTTTCGATACTCTTGGAGGAGCTGGTATTCCAGCAGCTGGTGTTGGAGCAGCTTCAACCTTTACTGATCCAGCCGCAGCCAATGCTTTCACTCTTGGCGATCCAGCTCCCGCCCCTGGGCTAACTGAATTCGGTAGCACTGCTTTCGATCTTGGCGGAGGTCTCTCCGTTGATCCCTACGGTAATGTCGCCGGTGGCGTCTTCCAAGGTGGGCCAGGCACCGTGGGTTCAGGAGACTTCTTTAATCCAGACTTCGCTAGTGGAGGTATTCAAGACTACTGGAATAGGTTCAAGAACTTGCCTTGGAAGGGAATTGGCCAAGGAGTGAACATTGGCGGCGGCCTTTATGGCCTCTACAGTGCTGGCCGGATGCGTCAGATGGCTAAGCAAGCACAAGACCCGCATGTTCCTGAATATCAGAATCAACTATCCAAGTTGATGGCTGATCCAAGCAGCGTGACTTCTCTTCCAGGCTACCAATTCGGGATGGATCAAGGAAGGCTTGCAATTCAGCGGCAGGGAGCTGCAACTGGCAGCGGCGGTAACGAGGCAATTGCACTTGCCCGCTTCAGCCCTGAATACGCACAGCGAGTCTATCAGAACCAAGTTCAGAACCTAACTGCGCTTTCTCGCGGAGACATCTCTGCAGTTCAAGGTGAAGCTGCAGCAAGCAATCTCACTAATCAATCCCTCTGGCAACTTGGCTATGGTCTGACAAGGTTTGGAGGCTAATATGGCTGGCTATGGTCCTTGGGCAGGTGCAGCAGGAGGCATCAGTGCTGCAGAGCAAGACATTGCCCAGCAAGCAATGGCTCCGGATGTTCAGCGCTTCACTAAGTCGAAAGCTGACCTTGCAGAAATTAAGGTCGGAGAACAGCGCCGGTTTGCAGCTGAGATGCAGCGGATGCCGAGCGGCGCTGAACAGAACCCAGCGTGGGCTATGGCAGGAGCTGCATTTCGTGCAGGACTACCTGAAGCTTACAAGTATGCAAATGCAGCCTCCCTCATGGACTACCGCAGGCAGACAGGAGAAACTGCTCAGCTCCACGGTATTGAGTCAAGGAATAGAATTGGCCTACAGAACCTTGATCTGAAGGCTCGTGTTCTTACTGGGGTCACCAACGATGAGAGCCTTCAGTACGCACTTCAGGACTATGAAGCTCAAACAGGAGATCGCACGGAGCTGCTTGATCGCAATGGCAAATTGACCGTTCCATACAGTCCTGAACTAGTCGGGCGCCTCCGCGCCCAGGCAATCTCTGCAAAGGATCAATTGCTCTTCGACTGGCGCGATCGGATGGAAAGTCGAAGGGTTAAGGAAGATGCCAGCAAGCAGACCAACCGTGAGTTCTGGCAGAACATGGAGAATCAGCAGGAGCGAGAAGCGGCGAAAGCAAGAGGAAGGCTTGGAGTAAATGGTGCAACGGGGCTGTTTCCAAGCAGTGCTCAGATCACCATTGGAGCAGATTACCTTGCCAACAAGTTTGGGGTTGATTCCAAGGAGCCTTGGTCTCGTGTGATGGGACGTGAGCTTATTGATGAAGCCAAACGTTTGAGAGCACTGAATCCTGCCTTGGATGCCAGCGAAGCTCTTGGCGAAGCCTTCAAAGGGCTTGACAAGAAGGGAATTTTCCAGGCTCATCGTCTCCTTGATAAAGCCGCGGATAAGTATCGCCCGATGGCTCTTCCTGCGAGTGGTAAACTGGAAGACCTTATTCCTGGCCAACTCTATACTGATGGTAAGGATATTCGTGAGTGGACTGGAAAAGGTTGGTCAACTCCCACAAGACCTATTACAAGAGGAGAGATAGAGATCAGCCATGAGGATGCTGTGAGAGCACTTGGAGGCTCTCTTGATGAAGAAGGTGAACCAGGAAGTACTGGAGAGGAAGAAGATGGTGAGGAGTAGTGTTGTCCCAAATTGGTACACGTAGGGACCAATGGCATCCTTTGATGACTTCGTAGCCCCCCAAGCTCCGACTGAGCCAAAGCTCAGTACACGGGACAAGAACCTTGTGCAAGGTGTCCGCAGCAGTTTGACGCCTGAAGTCCTCGCGGGCCAGCATCAGGCTGACCTTGATCCAGCAAACATTGCAGAACTTGAAGCAGAAATCGCTAGGACAAAAGACCCAAAAGCAAGGAATATCTTAGTCACTGAACACAATCGCATTAAGGGAGAGATAAGCAAGCTTAACCCAACTGGCTCCTTCGCTGACTTCACTCCTCACAAGAACATACAAGTTGATGAAACTGACCTTAGCTCAGCTCTCAAGTCTCTGAAGGGAATCTCCGTCAAGGAATTCTTCGAGAACAATCTTATTACTAATCTTGGCGCCTCCATCTACCGTGCCTACAAGAACACAAAACAGGGCTACGCTGAAACCACGGAAGGCACCTTCAAGCTTGGTCCAGAACTTGAAACCAAGTGGCATCAGATTCCCATTGAGCTTGCTAAGGCGGCAAAAGAAAAACCAATGACAACTGCTGTTGATTTCTTCAAAGGAATTCTTTATGAACCTGAACTGCTTGCAATCGGCGGAGTCGGAGGAGCAATACGACCTGCCAGGATGGCTAAGAGTGCTGCAGCCGGTGGTCTTATCACTGGAGGCTCAGAGGCGTCGAGACAGCTTGCTCAAAAGGACACACTTTCTGGACAGGAAATTGTCGGCCAGACAGCAACTGGTGCAGCGATAGGAGCAGGTTTTGGTGCCTTTGGAGGCAAGCCAAGGGGGAAGCCTACAGAGCCGCAGCCCAGGCCTTCTCGCCAAGCCGGTGAGACCGATCCCGAGATGCTTGCTTGGCTCAGTGCTGGAGCAGGCCTCACTGTTGCTGGGCAAATGATCTATTCAGAACACGAGAGAAGTGGCCGCAGTATCTTGGACATTATCAAGAATCCAAGAGGACCTCTTCCAGCTCCGAAGGAACCACCAGAAGAAACAGAGCCTCAGCCCACTGAGAAGGGAACTTTCCTTGCGAAGCGGGATATTCCAAACTGGTTAATTGGCACTGGCCTAATTGTGGGAGCAGTGAAGGCGAAGGGAGGCTTTTGGCATCCGGAGGCGCCGGAGAGGCTTTCAAGTGCAATCAAGCGTAACCTTATGCCAGAGCAGGTTCGTAGATCAGGTGCAGAGATGCATGTCTGGCAGGATGAAACTGGTATAAAAGTTGATCGTATGGTCCGCAACTACCTCAATCGCTACGCCGGGACAAAGGAAGACCCGCTGAAGGATGTGGAGATTCCATTTGGGGAAGGGACTGCTCGTTGGGAGGAAATAACTGACAATATAGTTAAGAAAGATATTAAAGAGATGTTTGGAACTAAGGGAATAGAGAAGGTTCCTGCTGGAGAAGAAATCTGGCATCTGCACGGTGCTCAGATAGGAAATATTCCTAAGGAGACTCAGAGACGTATGGGAGAAGCTCTTACCTCCTACCTCTCCCACGTCGGCGACTACTTACGCCAGAACGTCCCTCCTGAGAAACTTCAGCAATACGACCTTGTGCGAGCAGTCAAAGAGACTGCAAAGAACGATGAGCGCGTTGCGCGCGAGATGGAGAAGGCTCAGGCTGCCTCGACAAAGGACATGCCTGTGTACAAGTCCTACCCTGATGGCTTCAAGTGGGTGGAGCTGAAGCTGCCGGAGAAGCTGACGGAGGAGCAGGCAAAGAACATTAAGGATGTAGGTGAGGGAAAGTCTGTTAGAGCGGACCCTGACAACCCACATCGCTATGTAGCAGAGAATGGCACCGGAAAAGCTATTCGTAATACCTACACAGACGATATTGCCTCTGGAGCTACTCCCGAAGAAGCCCACCTCGCAGGCCAGCTCGCTCAAGAAGGCAATCAGATGGGCCATTGCGTAGGAGGCTACTGCGCTGGCGTGGCCGCTGGGGAGAGTCGCATCTTCTCGCTGCGGGACGCGAAGGGAAAGAGTCATGTGACGGTAGAAGTGGCTCCTCCAAGAGGTAGATACCTTCAAGAAGGTGTACTTACTCCTAGCACTACTGAGAATATTACCCAAATTAAGGGCAAGCAAAACCGCGCTCCTTCCAAGGAATATCTCCCTTATGTGCAGGACTTCGTAAGGGGAGGGAAGTGGAGTGAAGTAGGAGACCTTGGGAACACTGGACTATTTGATCTACAAGCTCCACAACATGCAGCAGACTATCCTGTTGAGAAGATGCGAGCTGATTTTCCTGGACAGCGCTATCTTTCTTATGATGAAGGTAAAACTTGGCTTGAAGAGCATGGATATTATAAGGGTCAAGGCCCAAGTACTCCTCCTCGCGAGCGCGGCTCCATCACTGTCGAAGACGCAGCCAAACTCGCTGCTCTTGGTCTTGGCGCAGCCGCAGGCGCTTACCTCGATGACAAGCATCCTTACTTCGGAATGGCCGTTGGAGCTGGAGCTGTGCTTGCAGCGCTTGCTCTCAGCAGACCGAACACTCTCCTTACGAAAGAAATCAAAGGAACACTTCGTAACCTTCGTGAAACCTTCGACCCTGCGTTCTTCCCTGACAAGGAGTCTCGCCGTAAAGCTGAACTCGGGGAAGCAATAATTGCTTCAGCAATATCACGTGAGAAGAGTTACAAGTCAGCAGTGTATGGCAACTCTCGCGGCGCTGAACGCTACTGGAATAAGCAAGGTCCAAGGGACCAACTTGACTTCTTAGTTCGCGCTGAACGCGGAGAGACCTGGCAGGGGAAGGATTCAGTTAAAGAAGCTCTCGTTAAACGCTATAGTGCTTGGTCTCAGCGCCTGTATGAAAAGGAGCGTGATCTTGGAATAAGGTATGATCCAGTAGATCACTACTTCTATCACATCTTCGAAGATCGTGAAGGCGTGGTGAACTACTTCGCCAAGCGCTACGGCCCCAACTGGTCTGATCCAAAATTCACTCGGTTGAGGGGCTTTGACTACTATGATGAAGCCATCAAGGCAGGCTTCAAGCCTAAATTCACCAACCCTGAACTAATCATGCGGGCTCGCGAATCAGCAAGCCTGATTGCTGAAGCTCGCATAACTGCGCTTGAGGAACTCAGGAAGAATGGCCTTGCAAGACTCAAGTCTGAGGAAGAGCTTTCCTCCGTCGGCGAAGTCATGAGACGCTCTCCGAATGGCAAGGTATTCTACGTTGACTCTCGCGTAGATCAGTTGATGAGGAACATCTGGGAGACTGAATCACTCTGGAGTAAGCAAGGTGCAGTGGGAACAGTATTCAGAGGTTGGATGGAGTTCAAGAATGTAACTGTCCCTGCTATTCTAAGCCTTTCAATGTTCCATCCCTTACACTTAAGTCTTGGCATGAATAACTCTGCAGCGATGCTCCGGGCAACAAAACTATTCGATGCTGGAGTCCTGCCCTCAACTGAGTATGCTGCAATAATGACTCGTGGAGCAAGCCAGGTTGCTCACCTCTACGATAGCTTCTGGAAAGACCCTCGGATGGGGAATCGTCCTTATGAAGTCTGGCGAGGGAGAATTCCAGAGAATCAAATCACCCTATATGATCGCCAAGTTCTTGAACTAATGTACGATGGCGGTTACATTCCTGAGCCGGGAACTGAGTGGAAAGCTAAGTCCTCGGATGCTTTCATCAAAGCACTTGATGAACGTTCAGTCATGGCCTTGCCACTAGCAATTCCAGCTATGATTCAACTCGCTGGGAAGCCAATGCTGGAGTATTGGATTCCAAGATTGAAGACACAGAACTATGTGATGGATGCTCTCGCAGCTCTGAGGGCTAATCCAGAGCTGGCCCTTAATGAAGGCGCTAGGAAGGTCGCATTGAGGAAAATTGCCAAGGAGAATGAAAATCGCTTTGGCGAAATGGCCTACTCGACACTCTTCTGGCCACGTTACGTTAAGGACATTGGCGTAGCAATGAACCTTTCCCTTGGCTGGACTCTTGGTTTCATGCGACAGTATGGTGGAGCTCTCCGGGAGGGAGCTAATGCAGTAATCAACTTGGATAAGTCTGGCAAGATTCAGCGTGGCGAGGTTGACAGAATGAACTTCGTCCTTCTCTACACAGGCAACGTAATGCTTGCAGGTGGCTTGGTAACTTGGATGATGACAGGGGAGGCTCCGAAGGAATGGTTGGACTACTTCTACCCACGCTCTGGTGACAAGAACCCTGATGGTTCTCCAAGAAGGCTCACAACCCCTTTCTATTCTCGTGAGTGGCTCGGACTGTGGAAGCATGCACAGAATGAAGGGTTCCTGGCTGGAGCCTTGCACTACTTCGGAAATAAGATTGCTCCAACCTTCGGTATTGCCAAAGGGTTCTGGTCCAACCTCGACTACTTTGGAAAGGAAGTGAGTGATCCCAACGGAACAACTTACCAGAGAATCTCCCAAAAGGTTAGTTGGGCTCTCAGTGAAGTCGCTCCGATTTCCTATCAGAACTTGAAGAAGCTTCATCCTGAAGCTGAAGGCTGGTCGGATGTGATTAAGAAATCTTCAGCAAGACAAATTGCCCAGTCCGTGGCGGGATTCTCTACTGCACCAAGATACGCAACGGAGAGTGCACTTGAAGGAAGAATCAGCTCTGAGTACGGTCGCACTCATACAAGCATCACTCCTTACGATAAGGCCCGTCGCAGTGAAGACATCAACGCTCTTTACAAGCTCAAACAGTCCGGCGACGAATCTAAGTTCCAAGAGAAGCTCCAGCAGGTGCGTCAGAAGTACGGCCTCACCCATGCTGATACTCTTCGAATTAGCCGCTCTGCGAAGGTTCCTCCCAATGAGAGAATGTTCCGTGGCCTCACGGCAGATCAGCAGACTCAACTAATCAAAGACATGAGTCCTGCTGAGCGGCAGCGATTCCTCCCCTATGCGCATCGCAAGGTGAAGCGAAAGTTTGAGCAGTGAATATCTTGATTCTCGATGAAGAGTCCACTGGCCTTGCCTTCGCGATGCGCTGTGCTGACTTCGATCACAGCGTAAGGCTCTGGATTCCTCCTGAGAAGACAGGTGACCAGTCACCAATTGGAAAAGGAATAGTTGAGCGTCCAGCTGAGTGGAAGTACTCAATTGAGTGGGCTCACTTGATTGTGATGACTGGCAATGCATCCTATCGTAAGGAGTTCCAAGAACTTCTTGCTGAAGGTCTCCCAGTGCTTGGCACTTGTAATGAAGCACGTGAGTGGGAAATTGATCGTGTTGCTGGACAGCAGCTTTTCGAGCGCTTCGGAATTGAGACTGCTTCTTATGAAACCTTCGAGGACTTTGACAAGGCAATTGAGTTTGTTCGGAAGGAGAGGACTGGCTTTGCAATTAAGCCCTGGGGTGGAGCTGCGGACAAGTCCTTGAGCTTCATTGCCAAGACTCCTCAAGATGTGATCTTCAAGCTTGAGAGATGGCGAGACGAAGGGAAAGTTAAAGGTAAGTTCATGCTTCAAGAACTTATCGAAGGTATTGAGATGGGCGTAAGTGGTTGGTTCGGCCCTGGAGGCTGGTCACGTTGGATTGAGGAAGATTGGGAAGAGAAACGCCTGATGAATGATAGGCTTGGTCCTAATACAGGGGAACAGGGAACCACTGTTAGATTCACTCAACGGTCGAAGCTCTTCAAGGAAGTTCTTGAACCACTCACAGAGGCCCTTGATGAGTGTGGCTTCGTAGGTAACATTAACGTGAACTGCGGGATTGATACGAAGGGCCAGCCGTGGCCCTTTGAACTCACAGTACGTTTGGGCTGGCCAGCTTTCAACATCATGCTTCCCTTGCTCCAAGATGACCCTGCTCAATGGATGTTGGACTTGATTAACGGCCGCGATACGTTAGAATTAAGCGAGGACGTGGCAGTTGGAGTAGTAGTGACCCATGGAGACTACCCTCATCACAAACTCACACTTGCTGAAGTTAGTGGCTTCCCACTTCGAGGCCTTAGCAATAGGAACAGTGAATCTGTGCAAATGCAACACGTTCAAATTGGAAAGGCTCCAGTAGATGTCGGGGAGAAAACAGAAGAGAAGTTCGGCTATGTCACCGCGGGCAGCTATGCGTTCGTCGCTACGGGGACTGGCTCCACGGTTAAGGAAGCTTCAAAGAGAGCTCTTCGCGTCGCGTGGGACGTTGAGATTGGCGGCGCGGATAGGCAGTTCCGCACGGACATTGGGAAAAGGCTCAAGAAAGAGTTGCCCTTATTGCAAACCAAAGGCTACGCGCTAGGCGTAGAATACTAGTGTTAGATACTAAATTTAAGTTTATGCGGAAGGTTCAGCAATTAGACCCTGGATGCTGGATTTGGTTAGGAAATAGAATTAGGGATTATGGTAAGTTCTCTCTTAATGGCAAGTATGAGCTAGCTCATAGAGTTTCTTGGAAATTATTTAAGGGAGAGATTCCAGTTGGAATGTTAGTCTGCCATACTTGTGATGTAAGATGTTGTGTTAATCCAGATCATCTATTCCTGGGCACAAAGCAAACTAATGCTGATGATGCTAGAGAAAAAGGTAGATTCTTTCATCAGAGCCAAACTCACTGTAAGCGAGGGCATGAATTTACAGATGAAAATACACATTTTACTAAGGAAGGATATAGACATTGTAAGACTTGTTGGAAAATAAGAAAGGGTAGATTACCTGATCCACTAAAGCAAGCTAGTACTTCATGAGCTATCCTCCAAAGGGAAGAGCTGACTATCAAAAGCCTGGTTCGTGGAATGCCAGGTGCAGTATGTGCTTTGCCAAAAGGAAAGCCGATGAAATGGTTAGAAATTGGCAAGGCATGTATCGGTGTAAGGAGCACGATGAACCCCGGCATCCCCAGGACTTCGTTCGCGCAGTCCAGGACAATCCCTCTGTTCCTTGGAACCAACCGGGAGGAGAAGCCTTCGTAACAATCTGTACACTTCAAGGTATTACCTGTATTGCAAGCTGGGCCGTGGCAGATTGTTCAACCTGTGATATTGATACTCCCGCCGGAGTATTCGAGTCGGATAACTGGATTGCCTAATGGCTGATACCACGTTCACAGCGAAAGTAACAAAGATTTTGGCCAGCTGGCTTAATGATGCTAATAGGAGAATATACAAAGATTCCATTAGTGTCAAGAGCGATCCTTACAGTGCTACCGGTGATGGAGTGACTGATGACACAGCGGCAATTGATGCCGCTTACGCTGCCTGTCCGACCGGTGGTACACTGTTCTTCCCAACAGGTACGTATCTTCGCACTACAACGCTGGTAATCTCAAAGAAGATACGCGTGGTGTTCGCAGGAGGAAAAGGCTCAGGCGCTTCTGACAAGCCATCGTCTTACATCCTCAAGAAGTCCACGATGACGACGCTAGCTATTCAGATCACTGCGACTGACGTAGTGATCGAGGGTGGCGGCGTTGTTTCAAGCACAGGCGCGACTGGTGGAGGTGTCTCCATCGAGGCCAACGGCATCTCGCTGCGCGACTTCAGTGCTATTGGAGTCTCCTCTGATGGAGTTGGCATTCGAGTCGGCAAGGATGCTGGCGGCGACAATGCAAACTCATGGGTGTTAGATAACTGTAACTCCTGCGGTTGGGGTTCTCATGGTATCTACATTCATGACAATGCGGGCGGAGCAGCTAACGCTAACGCAGGAACCGCGAGCTATTGTCAGGCTCTCAGCAACGGTGGCGATGGTATTCGCTGTGATAACGCCGGCCTTAATACCTTCATCGGCTGTCTCGGAGAGACCAACACTGGCAACGGCTTCACGATGGGCAACACGAATGCTAGGTCAGCGACAAATAACCAGTGCTCCGGAAACAACGTTCTTGGTGGCGACTATGAAGCTAATACCGCGGGTCAGTTTGTCCTCAGAAACAGCTCTAATAAGTGCGGCTATCAACTAAGCAGTGGTATTACTATTACAGACAGCGGCTTTGCGAACGCTAATATCGGTAATAATCTGGGAGGTCGCACCTCCTACACACCAGGTCTTGTTGGTTCCACTGGGACTGATAAGAGTATCACTGCCACCTCCCTTGTTGGCACTGTTTGTACTGCAACTAGCGCCGCGCATGGATACTCAAATGGCGATTCTATTTGGATCAGGGGCTGCACAAACGGGAACCTGAATGGCGTTTTCGTTATCTCTAATATAACGGCTAATACGTTCGACTTTACTGTCAGAACTGACGTTACGTTCAATACGCCATCTGTCTCAGACTCAGGAACAGCTCGCAAGGGTGGCGTCTATACAACTGCGGTTGGCGCCTATGAGTACGACAAGAACAAGGTTTTCTTCCAGGCCTATATTGTCACTTCTGCACTAACAGGCATCACTGGTACTGTGCAACTGGTACTGCCAGTGGCAACAGCTAACATCGGCGCAAATTCCTTTGGTACTGTAACACTGGACTATTACTCAGGAATCACACATGCAGGAAAACTCGACGTTCTTGTTACTGAGCTTGGTAGCGTTAATCAGAATTTCTGGGACACCATCGGCTCGGGGCTTTCGCCGGCGCAGCTAAATGTCTCTGGACTTGCTGCAGTAACCACTATTGTCGTTAGTGGTTGGTACTTCTGGCAATAGTGAATCTCTCTCCACACTTTACTCTTGAAGAAGCTATCTTCAGTTCGATAGCAATTCGAGCTGGAATAGATAATCATCCAACTCAAGATATCGTAGCTAACATGGTTCAGGCTGCGGCTGGTATGGAGAAGGTGAGAACTCTCCTGGGAGAGAGGCCAATCCACGTTGACTCGTGGTATCGGTGCCTACTTCTTAACAAGGCAGTGCATGGGGCTGAACATAGTGATCACATGCAGGGTTGGTGCATAGATTTCATCTGTCCAAGCTTCGGAACTCCCACGGATATTGTCAAAGCAGTAATAGCTTCAAGTATTATCTTTGATAGAATCATCCTTGAAGGAACTTGGGTCCATGTCTCATTTGCGCCAGCACTGAGAAGGCAAATTGAAACAGCACACTTCACTAATGGAGTTGCAACTTATACAACAGGAGTCAGCTAGTGGACCCTATCACTCTCATCTTAGGAGTAGCCAACTTAGTTCCCGGAATTGCTAAGTTCCTACACGCTGGCAATACTACGCAGAAGGTTGCAGACGAAGTAGGAGCTATTGTATCCACAGTTGCAGGGGTAGCTGATCCGAAGGAAGCTCTTGCAAAGATTCAGGCTAGTACTGAACTACAACAGAAGTTTCAACTCGAAGTAATGTCTCGTATGGCCAGCTGGGATCAGATGTTCCTTCAAGATGTTCAAAGTGCCCGTGACCGAGATACCAAGCTTGCTCAAGTTGGCTATAGGAACTATCGTGCTCACTTCATGTTTGCTTTGGCTGTTGCAGTCATAGTCGGGCTAGTCTGGATTGTTTGGAAAGATCCTAACATTGATGAGTACGTCAAAGGAATCTTCACGCTTGTTCTTGGACGCTTCCTGGGCTACTTAGATAACATCTACAACTTTGAGTTCGGAACAACGAGGCAGTCCATAACTAAGGATCAGACTATTCAGCAGCTTACTAAGAATGGCAATTAGGGTTGTCCCAATTTGGTACACGCAGTGACATAGTGATTAGTGCTGCGTTTCATCTTTGATCCACTTATACAACTTGTCCTTCTTGTCTGGCAAGACCTGAACCGAAATTACGTGCATTTGTTGACCCGTTTCCTCAATCCCTCGTAGTGTGTCTGGATCAAGATCGCGGTAGAAGCGTGCAAGGATGACGCTGCGCGTTGCAATCTTCATAACTTGAATGTAACTCAGAATCTTCTCTGTAATGTCTGAGTGTATCGCTGTACCGAGACCACCGAAGGTCTTGTGCATTTTCTTCTCAGCGCTTACCAGAAGCTTCAATGCAGCCATGAAGTCAACCTCTCGAATTAGCATATCGTCGCCGCGGGAAGCACTCATACTCAGCATTATCTTTCTCAGATGCGTAGCCCTTCTCTCACAATAGGCAGCAAATCTGGTATCCTCAATTGCTGGTTTGCCTTCATTCAGAAGTTGGTCCTGTTGCCTATACCAATCTACATAAGCAACTTCTCCATCAGGACTAAATGTCATCTCTCCTTTAAGTTGATTAATTCTCTCTAGATCACGAACAAGAATCTCTCGAAGGTCAATCTCGCGCTTTGTAAGTTGATGCTTCGGAACTGTAGCTCGTTTCTTCTCTTCAACAATAAAGATTACTCTAGCTGTGAAACCTCCTCCCACGGCCTCCTGTGGTAGCATTGATTGGAGCCAGTCTGGCGCTGTAGCCCCTGCCATATTGAAACAGAGACCTTGAAGTTCATCTCTTCCCCTACCTACCGTTTCGTAAGCCCATTGATCTTTAGAATCAAACCAATCTGTCAAATTGGCTAGTAACTTAATATCACTCTGACCAAGTAATACTGCAAGTTCCTCACTATAAGCTGTGAGAGAACAGTGCATCATAATTTCACCTGTTTGTGGATTTGGATAGTTACGTAGTGCGCGTTTCATCGCAAGAATCATAGATTCACGTGTTGTAGATTCAGGCGAGACTGCTACGTCTGGCACTCGCATTATCATATCTTTGGCAATACCTAGGGCAATTCCCTTCCTAGTTCTACCTGAATGCCCAACTAGAATTAGGAAGAGATTAGGGTACAGTGTCTCAAATCCCCATATTAGTCTTACCTTTCGCTGCAGTGCACCAGCTACGACAGATACAGCAAGCAAGTGGTGATATGAGGTTGGAGGCTCGCTATTTTTGGTGTACTCAAGA
>Ga0137394_10001960_pt1 | contig 15116 bp, 21 predicted proteins | sample czobulk116metaG_FD_108278 | JGI IMG/M metagenome (GOLD analysis project Ga0137394, IMG submission 108278) | Vadose zone soil microbial communities from Angelo Coast Range Reserve, California, USA - czobulk1.16 metaG | ecosystem: Environmental > Terrestrial > Soil > Vadose zone | place: USA...
ATGGAACAGATAAAACGCTTGCACGGACTAAGTCCCCAGAAGGGTTGGTGGGGACACAAAGGCTCCGTGTTCCAAGGTGGAGGGTACTGAATCCTTTAATTGTAGAATCCGTGGATACAGGACAAGAACTTAGCATCCACACCTCGGATGCGGCAAAGTGTCAGGACCGGATCCGTGATTGGCCGTCGTCTAGCGCGCTCGCACGGCTGCCTACAAAAGTCCAGGAACGGCTCTCGGTCTCAGCTCCCGCTTCCCACCCTCTGTCTTCTCAGTAGCTGGTCACTGCTACAACCCCATACACATCGGATCACTCGTCTTCCTCTCCCACTCTCTCCTTTTTGTTTCCAATCAATACAATAATCCCGGGCACCATCATTCCGTTCATTGACAAATACTCACTCATTGCTCGGACGTTACATTGTATTCGTTTCACCTTCCCAATACCCTACGTTCTCTTTCTCCGCACTTCTCTAAACTGTAGATCACCTCAAACCTTTCTTTCCTTGCCTTTTTCAACTTCTCAAGCTCTAAGCGATGGCTCCATCGCTGAACCATCCGCCGGGCATGAACTTTGTCGGCGATCCGCAACACGAACAACGCCCCACCGACGCAGACGCATCCGTATACTACGGCGGACCGGAATACCATAGCCGCTCCAGGACGTATAGCACGGTATGGCGCGTTCGCCGTCATCATACTTTTTACGTTTGCGTTTGACCTCCGTTGTAGTCAGGGAGCCATGCTCCCAAGCGTCCTGTCTTCGAAGACGATTGGCACCTCAAACCGCGCCGAATGTCCCACGACGAGAAGAGCTCTGCGCCACGCCGTTTCCTCATAGATGTCGAGGAGACCATACGTCTTGTCCTCGAACAGGAAGACACAGACGGTGACTTCCAAATCAGTATCACCGACGCTGGCCCCAAGATTCTCTCGCTCGGTACGGCCACCAGCAATGGGTTTAAGACGTTCGACATACGAGTGCGTTCTATTACGATCCCGTCTTATCTACTAGCTGATGTCTCCGTTTACCAAAGGGCACCTATATGCTGTCGAACCTCCTCCAAGAGCTTGCTTTAGCTCGTGACCATAACAGGAAGAGGATAGTCCTCGACGAAGCTCGTCTCACAGAAAACCCTGTCGATCGTTTGTCTCGCATGATCAAGAATTCCTTCTGGCACTCGCTCACTCGGCGCATCGACGGCGACGGTCTCGAGATCATTTGCGCGGATCCTAAGAACCGAACAGGTCGCATCCAGCCACGGATCTACGTCCCTCATGGCGAACCTGCCATGGTCGAATACTACCGAAGGATAGCTTCCGAGAAACCACATCTTAACCTCGACGTCCAAGTTCTTCCTCCCAACCCCGGTGACCCCCATTTCGTCAAGAGCCTGAACAATAAACCTGGAATTTTGGCTCTGGCTATGAACGAAGTTGACGACGGACGCGGCGGTAGAACTCTCAAGGGCATCCCGTTCATCGTACCTGGCGCTCGCTTCAACGAGGTCCGTCCGTTAATCTGTCATCCATAAACACTAGTTGTTGATCGGTCAATCGTCCTAAATAGCTGTACAACTGGGATTCTTACTTCGTCTCCCTTGGACTTCTTGTCGATGGTCAAGTTCAGATGGCCAAAGGCATTGTCGAGCACTTCATCTTTGAGATCAAGCACTACAACAAGATCCTCAACGGCAGTCGTTCCTATTACCTCGCGCGCTCGCAGCCACCTTTCCTCACCGACATGGCACTTCAAATTTATAACCAATTAGATCGGTCAGATCTTGAGGCTAACCGAAAGTGGCTGAAGCGCGCGATTCAGGCTGCCATCAAAGAGTATCACACGATTTGGGTCGCCGAGCCCCGCATGGATCCCAAGACAGGCCTCTCCCGCTACCGCCCTGAAGGCGTGGGCATTCCTCCCGAGACGGAAGCGACCCATTTCACGCACATTCTCGAGCCATACGCGGGGAAGCATGGTCTCTCAGTCAACGAGTTCAGCGAGCGGTACAACAACGGGACACTCCATGAACCCGAGCTCGATGAGTACTTCTTGCATGACCGGGCCGTCCGCGAGTCTGGCCACGACACGAGCTATCGCCTTGAGAAGCGCTGCGCCAATCTCGGCACGATCGACTTGCAATCTCTTCTCTACAAGTACGAGGTCGATATCGCGACGGCAATCCGCGAGGTTTTCGACGACGAGCTCGAGCTCGAGGAAGACTTTGACCTCGCACCGTTCCCCCCGAGCGTCGAGTCGTACGCGAGCCCGCACCGCGAACGGTCCCGAGCGCACCCGCAGACGAGCGCGGAGTGGTTCGCGCGTGCTGAGTTCCGTCGGGAAGCGATCGACAAGTATTGCTGGAACGAGAGCAAAAGCTTGTACTTTGATTATGACACCGTCTCAGAGAAGCAGAGCTTGTACGAGAGCGCCACGGCGTTTTGGACGTTGTGGGCCGGATGTGCCAGCGAGGAGCAAGGATGGAAGCTTATGTAAGTCGCCGCCCACCCCTTGCGCCTCATCGAGAGAGATTGAGTTGTGTCTGCCCTAGATCCGAGTCGCTCAAGAAGTTCGAGGTTCTGGGCGGTTTGGTGTCAGGGACCGAAGAGTCCCGCGGGAAGATCTCCCTCGACCGTCCTAACCGACAGTGGGATTACCCCTACGCATGGTAAGTTCCCAGAATCAAAGACATTGACGCCCGTCACTAACCCCCCATTGAAGGCCACCACACCAGATCATGACGTGGGTAGGACTTGAGCGCTATGGCTATCTCGAGGATGCCCAGCGCCTCGCTTATCGTTTCCTTTACATGTCAGTTTGTGCCGCTTGCGGAACTCCTTACCCTTTCTGTTACTGACCTTGTACTGTGGGACAGGATGACGACTGCGTTCGTCGACTTCAACGGCGTGGTACCCGAGAAGTACGACGCGGTGAGACTCTCGCACCTCGTCGACGCTGAGTACGGCAATCAAGGCGTCGATTTCAAGATGGTGCCCCGCGAAGGGTTCGGCTGGATGAACGGTACGCCTCTCTCTTCTCTCGTTTCCCCCCGTCCCGACCTCACGCAAATCGCGTCCGCAGCCGCATACCAAGTCGGCCTCTCGTTCCTGACGAACCACATGCGCCGCGCCGTCGCGGCGTGCACCTCTCCAGAGGTCTTCTTCGGTCGCACGATGATGGGCGAGCATACCGCGGCGCCGCCCTCGAGCATCGCCAACGATCCGCTCGGCCTCGCGATGGAGAGCCTCACGCTATCGCCAAGCATCTCCAGCCTGCGATCTGCCACGCCACCCCCTTCGTACTCGCTGCCGTAGGGCCTCTTCTTAGGAACCTCCCACCTCGCGACGGTGCGCTAGACCCCGAATGAAGAACGCAGACTCCGATCCCGGTTCCATCTATTTTACACTTTTTATACAAAAGCTGTCGTTTTCGAGTTTTGGGACGAACGGCAGGCAGCAGTACTCCATTGGTCAATCGATTCGTCAACTCGGGCAACTGCCTGTCGGCCATTTTTTGCCTCGTGTTTTCCGCACCATCACGTACTAATAATGGGCCTCGTCTCTTGCTACTCTCTTCCTGCCTTTCTATATCGGGCGAGTAAGATGACCCGGCGTACCCTTTTTCTCTCCTTTGGGTTTTTCTCCCCATTTTTCTACCTCTTTTTGTTTTCCGATCACACAATCCAGCAAGTAACTAGCTCTGTATAACCATATGAACCAAACCATGGGCATCAGTGAATATATTTTTTGGTTACATGCTCTGGTTACGTAGTTCGTCCTTCGTCGTAGATCCATCAATTCGCTAGCTTGTAGTATAATGGAATGCTCACCGTCCGTTATTTTCGGAGTGCTTGCTTGCTTGTCCAATTTGATTATCATCTACCTGTAAAAGATACAGGCACATGCATCACTGAGGAGCCCAGTAGTTCGATGACCGATCCGTGTACAAACCTCCATAAACTTGAACTATTGTTTACGAGCATGTATGTGACGGTATGATAACACTGGCACTGTAGCGGCACATTTAGGGCGATGCATTTGTACGTGATCATGCCGCAGGCTTGCAGTTGCGTTGCATGTCTGTTGAGAGTTGGCATTTTTTGTGGATATTCGCTGTCTATTTATCTAGGACAGCCTGAGTGCGATACGAAACATGGCGACAGACTGATGTCTCAGCAACATACGGTGCAAATGCACGGAAAGGGGGGGGGGGCTCTTGAACTCGAAACAAACACCACCATGGCGATATTTCCCACACCGGGCAAGGATGAGCGAACACGACCCTGACCCCAAATTGATAAAGCCAATTACTGGCAGACGTCGCATAAAACTGACAATTCTCCTTCGGTCACTCCGACTTTGGAGGATGAAGCGGCGTCGGTTCCCGCGTCACCTCCGTAAGTTACCTACCTGTTCCCGACTTTGCTGTCGGTTCAGCTTCTTATGAGATTATATCACAGAGGAGTATATTGAGGGGAAAAGACGAGCAACAACTCTGTGGCCGCTACGGACGCGTGCATAAGTACAGGCAGGTGAAACATATCGTAGATCTTTATCTCGATCTCTGCCTTGTCCTTTAGTCAGCTATCTCGTTCCTATCTTCATATCTCAGTCCTCCGCAAGGATCTGCTCCGTCGGTCCACGCTGGTCTGTCCATCCTTGTATGATTCCCAACACAGCTCAACTGAAGAAACTCGTTTAATTAGGGAAAAAAAAACAGATCATTGGCCCTGAATCGTTTGGAAAATGCGTCCAGCACTTTGGGGGCTTCTGGGTATTTTGGGGGCTTCTGGGTATACTACGCGCAGTGAGTGGGCAGTTTTTTTAAGATCTATCCGCGATGATGGATACCGCAATGACACCGGTTGGCAATAAGCGTTGCTCTGAGGATTATCAAATCGCGGCCATGTCATGCCAGTGATGTTTCATGGTTTGGCGACCCGAATGTCTCTCTACTATAAGTTTGTCGCTGTCCATCGGGAAGGAAGGATTCCTCAGCCCTTCGCTCAGCATTCGTTCCTTTCCAAGGCACTGGTTGGTGAGCACAGAGCCTTGTCTTGTAGGTATGGCCATGGATCCTGACTCCCTCCTGTAGCCCAGACGTTTCGTTCGCACACTCCGAGTCATTTCATTCATTCACACCCACTCGGATCTTTTTAATTCATAACAAACATTTTCGAACATGCGCCCTTACATGATTCTCGCCGTCCTTGTGCTCGCCGCATGTACTGTTTCCCCTGCTCTATCTGCCCCAACTCAGTACAGGTACGGAAATCTACTTGTTAAGTTAAGTTTTAAAGGCCGGGCCTTCCTGATAAGTGGAATTCCTACCCTAGGGCCCGGATGAATTCCGATACTGCTGGCGGTGTCACTGACCCGAACTTTCCTCAGAGGGGACGACCTACGACGAGGGTGCCGATTCCCGGCGGTCCCCGTCTCAATAGTCCCGACATTCGCCGTCCCGCCGACAGTCTCCGTCCCGACAGTCCCGACAGTTCCGGCTCGCGCACACCTGTCCCTTCCACACCTCGCCCTTCCAATATTCCCACCATCGGCACTGACACACCCCCTAACCGTGGCAGTGACCCCGGTTCCCACGGTTTGGTCCCTTCCAAGTCTCCCACTTCAAGTTCGGTCGATCCCCATGATCCCATCGCAACCAATCCCGCACCCGATAAGTGAGTGAAATGTTAGGAGAATGCCTGCGATCACTTAAAACCGTGATTGTAGGCGTGAGGAGTTGTCGCCTTTGGGGAAGTTTGTTCTCCGCGCCCTTGGGACTTCGGCTGGGGTTTCCGACAAGGATGCTCTCGTGCGTACATTTCATTTTACACCTTTGTCCTTTTTGGTGGCAAGTCTCTCATTTCGGCCCATTCATAGTCAGGAAATGATCGCAGCGGACGCAGCCTTGAGCACCTTGGGCAAGCGTGATGTCGCGTGAGTTATCCCTCATCATATCGTCCTGTCAACTGAGCTGAGCTCAATCTTACAGCCAGGGAGACAAGATCGTGGCGCATCTCTTCTCTTGCTTGCTCAATGAGCTTGGTTGATATTTTGATGATGTGATCTGCATTGAGTGAAGGTCATCAGCAAAAAACGTCTTTTCCTGACACTTTAGAGCATGTTCAGGCCTAGTATTCAACGCCTGTGGTCCAGTTACTGTATTTTTTGCTACAACCACCACTGGCAACGATCTGATCTCGTTTTACCACATCTTGAACCCTTATGGCCTTATCGACTGTGCTACCCTGCATAACAGGACTCTTATCTTGACCATTTCTGTAAAATTCCAGAGTCGTGTCGCGTAGAGTTAACTTTGCGATAGTGAAGGATGTAACTTGGTGGTGGGTTATTATCATGTGCCTCGAATGATTCGCGTTTTAGCCGGTGTCCACTTCCAAGTATACCCTACATGGACCCACCTTCTCTCACTTCTTTGCCCATCTTTCCCATTCTTTTGCCTCGGCCGCATAATCTAGCAACTCGTCATGTCATGGTGCAACCAGAACTCAAAGACAAAGAATAGGACCAGATTTGGGGGAGGAAGCAGAGACGAAAGTCTAACATTGCGAAGCGTATCACAGGGTGGGACAATGCGGCAACCACGAATTTCCACCCCCAGTTTTCTCTGGACTGGGGAGAAGGTGGAACTGACTCGGAAGTCGCTACGCTCATCTCGAAGGCGGAAAGCTCAGGGATTAGATGGACGTTGCAATCGTTGATACGCGGAGAGAAGCTGATGTACACGGCGCTATGATATGCGGAACACGGCGCAACGCGAGGGGACTCGGACAAATGCGAAGGAGGAAAATGGACACAGCTAAGCCCAGGTCGTGGCGCGTCCTCCAGATTGATGTCCGTGCTCTACTAATATGTACTGTACGTCGTGTCTGAATCGTCTCTCTGTGACATGCGGCGAATAGGACGTGTACGTGCGTCTTACCCCCATACCAACATCCGTATTTCGTGAGGTCTCCTCTACCAACTAGATGCGGCGCAACGAGCGGTCACGGTGGGACACCGGTAGCACTGGCACATGCCCACGGTTCTGAGACGCTATCCCGGTCGCCGCTGGCAGTCGACTATCCAGGAAGCCTGAACCGTATTTCCCAAGGCTGATACTGGAAGTCACAGGTGCACACAACACACCCCTTGACCCTTGTTGATCAGAGGCATAACTGCCATGGTGGTGTTGGGCCGCTGCTGCTCAGAATTATGCTTCGTGATCAGCGAGGCTACCTGTCTGATACACGCACGCCATGGCGAAAGGGCTGGTGTGTTTTTCCTGAGGCTGGGGAGATTACGGGAAACAATGTCCATTTTCTATTTCTGCCAACTCAATGTGCGATTATCAGGATCGACGAGTCAAGTGATCCGTCATTTGAATGGTTTTTCCCTCCAAAAAATCTGGAAGTACACTTCTCAGAAGTGCGCGAGCCCTTTGACGGTTGTACTGCTTTCGCTATTTGGTGCGGGACTGTCGTGTTTCAACAACATTGGCGAAGATGACTTGACCTCGAACAAAGTCCTGCTTCAGCCTCATGACGCATTAGGTTTGGGGGAGTTAGAAAACGATGAGTATCTGGACGGTGAGACAAAGCAGTCAAGACTTCGGAGGCGGAGGACAGTGACTACAGTGCAAGGTGCTCACCTCCAACCCCTTTGTGGAAGTCGGAGTTTTGAGCGCCTGGCCGAACAGCCGAAATCTAAGCAGGAATGTGGGGAAATAACACCAATTCTGAGATATTTGCATTTTGGGCACTTGTTTCAAATTCCAGATAGATTTTGTATGTAAGTGCCCATAAATTAGGGCCCAAAATCGATCATTCTGGGCATATTGCAATCTTCATGCCCTGCATGCATGTTCCTCAGCAGATGTGGTCCCATGCAGCATGGGCACTTGCAAAGGACCTTGTCACTGCCTTTCGCTCATACATCGAGGCAGGCACCGCTTTTCTCAACCTCAGCCATGCACCTGCAGCACTCCACCATGTCCAGGAAGAGGCTCATTAGTGTGTGGCTTGCACTGTGGAATGAGAGCAGAGAAAGGTGGTCAAGGCAGACTTGGCACCAGTTTGGCATGACCCATTTGCACTCAGTTTGTCCATGCTTTTTCGATTTTGGATGAATCACCGATGACACCATTGACACTGGCACGGAATGCCCATGACTGCATGCATGTCCTCCCAGTAGCTCTTGCTCACTCTTTGGGTGTCATCCAGTCTCCACCCAAAACACAGTGCCAAGAGGTGTGATGCAGCATAGCATTGTACTGCAAGACTCAGAGTGCCTTGAGCATGAGTGTCAGCAAGCTGTAAGTAATATAAGTCTCATTGGAGGACTGGCCTCCCAAGCGATATTATCAAGTCTCTGACTACCCAGGGTGAATACAAGACCTTGTAAATACTTATTAAAAATGTTCTCATGCTCACACAAGGCTTTTAAGCATAATAAAATAGGTATTAGAGATTATGTTTCAAATTTTGGAAAGAACAATGAGTGCTTATTATTATTTTAAAAACCAATCAGTAAGTTCTATTCTACTGTTGAATGCAATCTGATTGCACTTTGTTTCATGGAAAACAGCTGAGTTTTGAGGGAGAGGCCAGAACAAATTTGGGTAACTTAAGAGGTCGGAAATTACCGCCTTGCACTGTAGTAGAACCACGTAGAGCCACGTGACGGCCATTCTTTACTCCTCAGATCTCAGAATCCCAACCTGCGGATACTGTACTCTCAACGATATATACAATGCAAAGCGCTCTTTTCGATAGCGTCTACTAGTACCTCTGGCACCTTCCCCCCCGTTTTCTCTACGTTTTCGTGTCCCCAGTTCTGTTTGGAGGCTGTGAGACATGCTCCTCGGATCACTCTAGTTTGGATTTCACGCGGGGTAGGAGAGTCCAACGCGTGCCAATGCGCGCCCATTCCGCGTGCGTGCTCTAGTTGACCCATCCTTCTAGCGCAGGTGGCTATATCATTAAGTCCCCCTATTCCCCGGCGCACCTTCTACCATCTCAACTTGCCATGGATGCTTTCCTCACACCAAGAGCTATCCGGCTGTTGGCAGCGGCACGGGGCCTCAGGCTAACTTCGTGAGGCACTTCTACTTGTCTCCTTCTTCACCCCTCATCTTCAGCATTCCCAGTGCCATTGCAAGGACTCGGCACTATCGAAAGGGGATTAACCCTATACCCTGGCATCGATACCCACCGCAATATCCTGACCTCATCGGGCCACAGACCGACGCGGACGTATGTTACATTCTATATGCATTCTTTGGATACCCCCTAATCGTCATCTGATCACGCTCACAGAATACAAACGTCATTCAATTCTGTTCGGCTCTCAAGAAGGATGACGGAGATCGACAGATGGTCGGTCTATTATCAGGTCTGTTCGTGTGACCTCGACTTATGAGGGTTTCTCAGGCTCACATTCCCCCGCAGCCTGCCGTCGGGACATATAGCGTTCCACAGATTGTAACACCTCTTAAGGCAAGAGCGCAAAAATACGTCAACATGGCTATCGCTAACCATCTAAGCACCCATGTGATGAGTACGTTTCTGATGTGAATGTGTACCTGGACTGAGCTGTCCCTACAGGTGGGTATAGATTCCTGATCGAGAATTGTGAGTTCATCCGGAGCTCATTCGTTGAGGAACGTGGGTTCTTATTCAAATGACAGACCGCCCGGGCGACAAGATATGTTGTTTTGGCTTCTCGCGTGGCGCATATACAGCGCGAGCGTCGGCTGGTATGATCCACAAGGCCAGCGTCCGTCAGAACGACTACGACTGTTTCTTTAATCTGGCTGTAGGTCGGACTACTTCCACCAGGGAATTAACAACAAGTCTCTTTTGCTTATAAAATGTACACGCGCGATGATGATTTTGGGTGGAATCAGAGTCAGCAGTTCAAGGCAGCTTTCTCGGTGGATATAAAAGTGGATATTCTTGGCGCCTGGTACGTTGTTATATTCAAACCCCCGTTGTCTATCAAAAACCTCTGAAAGTGGCGCAGTGCAGGGATGCGGTTTGCTCCGTCGGAGTGGTCCCGCAGACGCTCCCACTCACGGATTCTAATTCCGCTGGCCCAATACTGAGCCAATTTACTGGCAGACAGCTCAATCCGGTTGCTGCTACGTCGTCATGATCGGATCTACAATGGCATAAAACTGGCAATTCTCCTTCGATCGCATCGTACTTACCTATCACACCGGCATCAAGAGTAGTATCGAGCATCGCCATTGAACAAGAGCCCGATTCTTTCTTCCGTCGGCTGTTGTACGGATGGAAACGCGACGAGGCCTCACTGCAAGCGCCGTTGAAGCGCGCACCCTCAAGTAATAATAGCATGGCTACTATGGCCGATGTCGCACAATGATCGATTGCCGATTTGGAGGATGAAGCGTCGGTTCCCGCGTCACCTACATAATGGTAGTACCTGTTCCCGACTTTGCTGTCGTGCGTTCAGTTCAATTGAAGGAACTCGTTTAATGAGGGAAAAAACAAACAGATCATTGGCCCTGAATCGTTTGGAAAATGCGTCCAGCACTTTTTTGGGGCTTCTGGGTATACGCGCAGTGAGTGGCCAGTTTTCTAAGATCTATCCGCGACCGCGATGGTGCCGTGGATAACGCGATACCGGTTGGCGAAAAGCGTTGCTCCGAGGATCTACTCGCGGCCACGTCATGGCCAGTGATGTCTCAGTGTCTCAGTCACGGTTTTGCGACCCGAATGTCTCTCTACTATAAGTTTGTCGCTGTCTGTCGGGAAGGAAGGATTCCTCAGCCCCTCGCTCAGCATTCGTTCCCTTCAAAGGCACTGGTTGGTGAGCACAGAGCCTTGTCTTGTAGGTATAGCTATGATCTTGACTCCCCCCTGTAGCCCAGACGTTTCGTTCGCACATTGCATTCACGCCTTCTCGGATCTTTTTCATTCATAACAAATACTTTTGAACATGCGCTCTTACATGATTCTCCCCGTCCTTGCGCTCGCCGCATATACCGTTTTCCCTGCTCTGTCTGCCCCAACCCCAACTCAGTACAGGTACGGAAATCTACTTGTTAAGTTAATTCTAAAGGCTTCCTGATAAGTATCAGGAATTTCTACCCTAGGGTGAATTCCGATAATAGTGCTAGTACTGTTGACGAGCCTGAGGATGATCCGCCCAGGGGGCGAACTCAGTTTCGAGTCCAGCGGCCTCAGACTCCCCCCGCACCCATGATTTCCGACGCTCCCATTCCTCTCACTTCTGGCCATCCCGGCCTCAATATCATACCACCCACTGAGACTGACACACACCCCCCTGTCCGTGGCGATGACTCGGACCCTGGTTTTCTCTCTCCTAATTGGGTCCCTTCCAGGCCTCCCACTCCTGTCAGCCCCATAGGCAAGCCCGCACCCGATGAGTGAGTGAAATGCTAGGAGAATGCCTGCGATCACCTAAAAACGCGATTGTAGGCGTGTGGGGAAGTTTTTTCTCCGCGCCCTTGGGACTCGGACGTCAGTGACTTCGGCTGGGGTTTCCGACGAGGATGCTCTCGTGCGTACATTTCATTTTACACTTTTGTCCCTTTTGGAGGCAAGTCTCTCATTTCGGCCCATTCATAGTCAGGAAATGATCGCAGCGGACGCAGCCTTGAGCGCCTTGGGCAAGCGTGATGTCGCGTGAGTTATCCCCCATCATATCTTCCTGTCAACTGAGCTAAGCTCAATCTTACAGCACGGGAGATAAGATCGTGCCCCATTTCTTTTCTTGCATGCTCCATGAGCTTGATTGACATTTTGATGATGTGATCTACATTGAGTGAAGGTCATCAGCAAAACATGTCTTTTCTTGTTGACACTTTAGAGCACGTTCGGGAAAAATGAAGAGGCCGCAGTACTCCAAAGGCGATGGCGAGTTCTTATATTTGATACACCCCTGTGTAACAGGACTCTTGTCTTGACCATTTCTGTAAAATTCTAGAGTCGCGTCGCGTAGAGTTAACCTTTGCCATCGGTAGTTGATTATTATCATGTGCCTCGAATGATTCGCGTTTTACCCAGTGTCCACTTCCAAGTATACCCTACAAGGACCCGCTCTTCTTAGGAGAGGAAAACCCTTTCTCTTGCTCATTTTTCCCATTCTTTTGCTTCGGTCGCGTAATCTAGCGACCCGTCATGTCACGGCGCAACCAGAACTCAAAGGGCCAGATTTGGGGGAGGGATGGGGCTAGCAGAGACGAAAGTCTAACATTGCGAAACTGGTATCACAGGGTGGGACAATGCGGCAACCCTGAATTTCCACCCCCCCCGTTTTCTCTGGACTGCGGAGAAGGTGGAACTGAAGTCGCTACGCTCATCTCGAAAGCGGAGAGCTCCGGGATTAGATGGTCGTTGCAGTCGTTGATACGCGGAGAGAAGCTGATGCACACGGCGCTATGATCATGATGGAAGCTCGGAGTACGCGAGATCCAATGACTATCTCCCCCGATTGTGCAGTGCTGCGTCACGGTAGGGCGACGCGAGGGGAGGGTCCGAGTCAAATGCGGAAGGAGGAAAATGGAAACAGCTAAGCCCGGGTCGCGGCGTATCCTCCAGATCGATGTCGTGCTGTATGTACTACAATACGTCGTACCTGAATCGTCTCTCTGGGTGACATGCGGCGATTAGGATGTACGTGCGTCTTACCCCCGTGCCAACATCCGTATTTCGCGAGGTCTCCTCTACCAACTAGATGCGGCGCAACGAGCGGTCACGGTGGGACACTGGTAGCACTGGCACATGCCCATAGTTCTGAGACACTATCCAGGTCGCCACTGGCAGTCAACTATCCAGGAACCGTATTTCCCAGGCTGATATTGGAAGTCGCAGGTGCACACGCCGACACACCCCTTGTTGGTCAGAGGTATAACTGTGGTGGGCCGCTGCTTCTCAGAATTATGCTTCGTGATCAGCGATACACGCCGTGCGAAAGGGGTGGTGTGTTGGAAATTACGGGAAACAATGTCCATTTTCTATTTCTGCCAACTCAATGTGGATCAGAGCACCGCGCGATTATCAGATTGACGAGTTGAGTGATCCGTCACTTGAATGGTTTTTTTCCCCTCACCTCCAAAAGTCTGGAAGTACACGTCTCAGAAGTGCGCGAGCCCTTTGATGGTTGTACTACTTTCGCTATTTGGTGCGGGACAGTCGTGTTTCAACAACATTAGCGAAGATGACTTGACCTCATACAAAGTTCTGCTTCAGCCTCACGACGCATTCGGGTTTGTGGGAGTTAGAAGACAACGAGTACCTGACGATGAGACGAGGCAGTCAAGAGGGAGGACTTCGGAGGCGGAGGAGAGCCGCGTTACCATGGACCACGAAGCGTGCAAATAGAGCCACGTGACGGCAATATGACACGCGTGTAATGCGGGATGTTGGCCGTTTCTTCACACTGTGCTTTGTGTAAAAGTACTAATGGCTGAACAAGCATGCCATGATTTCATGAGGGTTCAACGTTCAACTCCTCAAAATCCCTTGCGGATACTCTCAACGATATTTTTGTCCTTTTACAATGCAAGGCGCTCTTATGATATTAGCGTCTACCTCTGGCAGGCCCTTTCCGTGGTCTTCTCCACGTTTTCGTGTCCCGAGTTCTGTTTGGAGGCTGTGGGACATGCTCCTTGGATCACTCTAGTTTGGATTTCGCGCGAGGTCGGAGAGTCCAACGCATGCCAGTGGGGGCCCATTCCGCGTGCGTGCTCTAGTTGACCCATCCTTCTAGCGCAGGTGGCTATATCATCAAGTCCCCCTATGCCCCGGCGCACCTTCTATCATCTCAACTTTCCATGGACGCTTTCCTCGGACCAAGAGCCACCCGGCTGTTGAGCTTGCCAGCGGCACGGGGCCTCAGGCTAACTTCGTGAGGCACTTCTACTTGTCTCCTTCTTCACCCCTGATCTTCAGCATTCCCAGTGTCGTTTCAAGGACACGGACTATAGAAAGGGGATCAACCATATACCCTGGCATCGATGCCCACCGCCATATCCTGACTCCATCGAGCCACAGACCGTGCACTTTCGTATTGTGTTTCGATGGCACTGGCGATCAGTTCGATGCGGACGTATGTTACATTCTAGATGCTGTCTTTGGACATCCCCTAATTTCCAGCTGATCACGCTTGCAGAATACAAACGTCGTTCAATTCTGCTCGGCTCTCAAGAAGGACGACGGAGATCAACAGATGGTCTATTATCAGGTCTGTTCGTGTGACCTCGACTTATGAGAGTTTCTCAGGCCCACATTTCCCCGCAGCCTGGCATCGGGACATAGCGTTCCACAGATTGTAACACCTCTTAAGGCAAGAGCGCAAAAATACGTCAACATGGCTATCGCTAACCATCTAAGCGCCCACCGGGCCCCGGGCACCTGCTCGTCTCTCATCGACCATATATTCGTCAACCACACCTTCCTCTCCCACCTGGACTACCTGGCGGAATGCGCGGTCTCTTTCGACTACACGGTGGGCTTGGATCATGCAGGCCTCCTCATCTGTGTCCCTACGGTGACTGTCCCCTCTCCCCTTCCCCCTCCCATCGGATGGCGGATTGACCCCCTCCTCCGTGACGCTTGGTCCACTCATTTTTGCTCTCTCCCCCTTCCCTCCATCATGGACATTGCCTCCCTCCGGATGGCGGCCGACCAACTCCTGCGTGACCTCGCCGCCTCTTCCAACACCGTATTCGCCCCAAAATCTGCCCCCTCCCCCTGAGGTCTGGCCTGGTGGGACGACGCCTGCAAACGTGCCCTTGCGGACACCACTGACACCCACGGCGATGAGCGATGCCTCAAGGTTCAGTGTTTACGCGCCACTATTAAAAGGGCAAAGATGGCTTGGTTCGAGGCTCTCCTCGACGACCCCGACACCAACCTCTGGGACCTCGCCAAATGGAGACATGGGCAACGGCGCGCCACCGTTCCCCCCCTCTCCACGGGCTCAGCAGTTACCTCCGACCCCACGGCGATGGCGGCCATCTTTGTTAAGGCCGCAGCGGGCCTAGGATAGTTCTTCGTAGAATAGGATGGCCAAGCGGGCCTTAGACTAGTCTGATCTGTATGCGTCGACCGGTCGGATCGAACAGATAC
>Ga0137394_10001963_pt1 | contig 15109 bp, 15 predicted proteins | sample czobulk116metaG_FD_108278 | JGI IMG/M metagenome (GOLD analysis project Ga0137394, IMG submission 108278) | Vadose zone soil microbial communities from Angelo Coast Range Reserve, California, USA - czobulk1.16 metaG | ecosystem: Environmental > Terrestrial > Soil > Vadose zone | place: USA...
CTTCTCCTGTACGAGCGTCATCGTGCACCCGCCGCTACCTCCTCCACCTCCGCCGCCGGCGCCAACGGTAAAGTCGACGCGGAAGCGCACGGCCTTCTGGACGACGTGGCCTGTGACGGGGTCGTACACGTCCTCGATGCGCGCGCGAAGCGCGCCGTCTGGCTGAGGTTCCGGGAGGAGCACGGGCGCGAGGAGACGACGTATCTCTGCGCGCGTGGGCGCGACGGCGTCGCGCGAGTGTACGGCGAGGGCGTGCGTACGCCAGTGGAAGAGGCTCGAGAACCATCCCTTGACCTCGCCGACGGCGGGCGAAACAAGGAGCGATGATTTGGGCGAGCCGAGCGCCGGCGAGGCGGCGTGCGATGAGTCGGGGGAGTCCAGCCCGGGCGGCGGTGGTGCTACTCAGGTCATTTCAATTTTTTTAAGAAAATTTTTGGGTTGGAGATGACTGAATGGGTGTAAGGGTGACTTACGCTTGCTGCTCTTGCGATCTTTCTTGGTGCGAGCCGTCGTTACTGCCTCTGGGAGAATGGCGATGTTTCCGATCTCCTTCCGAAGCACGCCGTTGCCGTTCGCCTTGCCAAAGCCCAGGCCGTTCAGCACTTGACCATCCTCTGTCATATGGCTGGCGCTGGGCCGTCTGCGCCCATTCGAGCCTTGTTCCACGGCTGTGTTTTCCTTATCCCCCCCATACGCCGGGTGCGCACGTGAAGGCTCTTTATCTGGCTCTGCTTCGGCGGGGGCGGGGTACTGCCCAAGCATCGGAAGAGGGTGGTACCGTGTTTGCGCTTGCGCAGCATCCGCACGCGCCTGTATCTGAGCGCGTGCAAATGCCGCGTTGAGAACGTTCATGCGGCCCGCGATGTCGTCGATCGTGCGTTGAAAGGTAGCATTTGAGATGCGCGGGGCACTGACGGGCGGGAGGGTACTAGAGAGAGGAGAGGGGGACATCGGACCCAAGGGAACCATGAAGCCCGTCATATACTCGCGGGACCGGGCCTGAGCCGACGCGATGAATGGATTCAGCTGTTCAGTATACGCGGCTGCAGGTGGCGATCGTGGCCCTCCATAAAGGGCGCGTGCCTGGGTTTGAGCAGAAGGGTTGTTATGGTATGAGATGTTCGGCGGCGCGAAGGTTGCGTGAGAGTGGGTATGAGTAGGCGGGGGTGACGAGATAGGACGGGGGCGATGACCACGCGGACCAGCTGGGGAGCTGGGGCGTGTTCGGCGAGCCTGAGCCTGTGCCCATGATGGCTGATACGCGGGCGGCGCCATAACCATGCGATCATCGGACACATGCGGTGGCAAGAATGCGAATTCGGACGTTCGAGAAGGAGTGTTATCCGCACTGAGCGGCCGAGGCTTCTTGGACAACGGGGCCATGTAGAGTCTCGTCACAAATTTCTCCCCACGCGCATTTAGCAGGGAAGTCTCGTCGAGGTCCATGAAAATGCCACGTTCCTCGAGCATTCTGGAGCGGTGCTGCAGGAGAAGGAAATAAAAGGCTTTGGTCAGCGTACCGAATCCCACGGGACTGAGCAACTCGGTCGTGATTGTGGCCGGGTCGGCATAACGACCCCAGATGACACAGAGATACTCAAACACGTCTGAATCAATGTGTCCTGTCGATGGGATAGGCCGGGCCAGTTCTGCGACAGTCGGGGCAGGAACGTACAAAATTCCTGGGGTGTCTTGTGTGAACCAAGGATGAACGAGAATGTCGGGTATCTGGAAGCAATGGTCGATTAGACGAAACATATTCCGCGAGGAAACCGGACCGCTAACCGTTATGCGGATTGATGCGTCCACCGTGAGCATACGAGAGATGAGATCCTGAGCTTGTGGATCAACCAAGGCGGGCATATCATACTTTCCGGCCTTGACTTTGGAAAGAAGAGTACGGACATTCTTGTCGTCGAAAGGGAGCCGACCGGTTAAGAGAGCGAAGAGGATAACACCGCAGGACCATATGTCGGTAGCCGTTCCGCTGTATTTGTGGCCATGGACGATCTCAGGACTGGCGTAATGAGGGCTACCGCAGCTAGTCTCAAGTTCAAGTGAGGGTGGTGCAAAGGCTGCCATTCCCCAATCGGCGATCTTGATTAGGGGAGGATCGAGCGAATGAATTAGGATGTTCTCTGGTTTGAGGTCGCGATGAATGATAGAAAAGGCATGAGCATAATTGAGGCCATAGATGATCTGCTTGAAATAGGCAAGTGCGTCGAGAGGGGGTAGTTTGCCGCGATTTACGAGAAAATCAAATAGTTCGCCGCCTTCAACATATTCCAGTATGAGGTAGAGTTCTTTGTCGCCTTCGTAGACATCATAAATGCGCAAGATATTCGGGTGATTCATGAGCTTCATCATGATGATTTCGCGGTCTATACCAAGGCGCTGCTTGTCCACCTTCGCTTGCCTGGTATTGAGAGACGTGCGAGAGCCAAAGACGAAATCTAGGGGGAGAATCTTTATGGCGGCGAGCTGACCCGTGCGACGGTGTCGAGCAATTTTGACATGCCCGCTGGCACCCTTGCCGACGCATTCGCCAATAACCCAGGGACCGACATACTTTGCATCTTCTGGGTATTCGAAGGCGCCGTGACCGGCGGCGGCCTTTTCCTTTTGCCAACGAGTACCATGGTGAGCCGTGTATTGCACGGGAGGTGCGCGGGGCGGGGTATCTGAGAAATTAGACATTAAGGGAAGTCGTTGTAGCGTAATTATTACAGTAGATTAGGTGTGGGTAGAGATCGTTGTCGTTGCTCGTCGTTGTCGTTGTGAATCGAATCAAAGCGTCGCGATAATCGAACAGATTAATATTGCACGTGATCCGCAGCCGAAACTCCAATTTTAATCCAGTCGCGAGCCGACCGAGGCGATGGTGGAGACCAGAGACCAAGCGCCAGGTTGTTCACTGCCATGAAGATACCCATCATATCACTCCTTTTCCCCCTCCTTGCCAACGGATATTCCTGGAAATTCACCTCCCAGCCCAGTCAGTGTCAAGATGTCTCCATAGCAGTCGAGGGTTCCGGTCAACCGCCCTACAGTCTGCTTATCATACCCAGCGGTCCCTCTCCACTCCCAAACAACGTCGAAGTTCGCTTAATTCAGAACATACCCTTCTCTGGGAACAGCAACACCTTGTCTTTCAAGCTTAATTACCCAGAAAATTCGTCCTTCGTCGCAGTGGTCAGTCGGTATTCTCCAATATAGTTGGCCACATGCGCGCAGTCGTTTGCTCATATTGCGACGCATCACTTGCAGCTCAGCGATAGCAGCGGATTTGGCTCCGGTGGTACTAGCATTCCTGTCACTGTTCTCCCATCGTCCGACTCGAGTTGTTACAATGCCTCCAGCAGTGTCCAAGTTGATTGGTTTTTCAACATCGATCCCACTGGCGGGCTCACTCAGTGTAGCTCTTCGCGGATTTGGTGGGAACCTTCTAATGTCAATGGGTGCGTCCCTCCATCAGTTTGTAATCGTCCTACCTCCGCGGCAAGCTCTAACTGTTTTTCCCGTCACGGTATGCATTGCCTTGCAGAACGGTCAAATTTTTCGGCACTATCCCAGGTGGTATTTCCTTCACTATTCCTCAGGGTACACTTTCCAGTAACAACCAGACTGGAACTGGTTTCCCATGGACTGTCGACATCACTGGTGGGACCAATGTCCTCCTCATCGGGAGCGATGACCGAGGGATGGGATCTGGCGGCAGCGCTCCATTTACTATTTCATACTCAGGGAACACCAGTTGTCTAGACAGCTCTTCCCCATCCTCCACTGCCGGTAGTCCCGCGGGAGGAAGCTATCCCACCGGCACGGGAAGCACCTCGCCAAGCGGTGGAAGTAAATCGTAAGCCAATTTGCGTTGTAGGACGCGTCCACAGGCTGACATTATGGGTCATGAACTGAAGCAATACGGGCGCTATTGTTGGTAAGTAAATCTTTCTTGCCCCATTTTAGGATTTCCATCATTTATCTATGTCCGTCTTTGTAGGTGGTGTCATTGGCGGCGTCGTCCTCCTTCTCGCCGTTGCCTTGGTTGCATTCTTTTTCTTTCGGCGTCGGCCGTACTCTGCTATTTCAAAAGAGCGCCCCGTCAATGTGCTTCAGGACGACGAAGATGGCGACGACTCGGATCACGATCTCCCCCACTACTACGCGCCAGAACCTTTCCTTGTTCCCGATCCTACCATTGGAGGGACGTCCGAGGCGGCCTCTACACAAGAACGTCCGCTCTCAATGTCTACGATAGATGGTGGACGTCCGCAAACACCCGTTACCGCTACGACAACGACCACGCGCAAAAGCGCGGCGCCGCCTCAACTACGCCCCGTCAATATTATACAGCACGATGACGCTGGTCCAAGCGAGGATCCAGCAAGTCACGCCGAGGCCGAGACAATTGAACTTCCACCGGCATATACGAATATCCGGCAAACAGCACGTTCCCCGCTTGCTTCTTCCACAACGGCTGATTCGGCATGACTCGTGACACCCACCTCTCGTTCCATCGTTCCGTAGCCGACCGCAGCACTCAAGCCATATAGCATCCGAATGGCCGACTTCGTTCCGACTTGATTCCTTATACTTTTTTTCGCACTTGACAATGGACATCCGCCTTTGTTTAGTATCCCACACGTTGTAAAACACGTCCATCTTGAGTCTGTCCTCTCTTTAGCTCACTCTCTTTCCCAAATTCTCATGCATAGGCTCGCTACCGGACACTTCCTTCTCCCGTTTTGATGCCCATGCTTTTCTATTAATTTTATGCTGTAGTGTATACTTTAGATTCTACATACACCCCCATGGACTGGTCGTCTGCTGGGACAGGGCGGAGTGGGCAGTGAAAAGTTTTCGTGATGCGATGAGAGGATCCGCCCTAATTTCCTGAAATGCAAGGCCGATATAGTGGCACAGTTATCATCTGTTCATCCCGCAGAAGCAAGATTACCTACCTTTCTCGGGAGCAGATCCGTACTCGTCGGTTGGGCGCCATAGCGAGTCGATCGATTCAGAATCAGTCCGCAACGGGGGCTACGTTCAGAGTCTTGATGACCTGCAGAGACCAACGTTAACCACCAACACCCTCATGGGTTTCATCGCAGAAACGATTTGCAGAAAAGCTGGCTCGCCCCCTCCAGCCAGGGAGAGGGGAACGGGTACGTGATGGCAAGAAAGAATACTTAAACACTTGCCTCGGGATTACGCTTTTTGAGAAAACGATATGAATGTCGTTGCTGCTGCTGCCAATCGCCGTCCATTTCCGCGAACGGCTCCGGTTTCGCGCGGGGCCCTTCTACCTCAAGACGGCGCAGGAACCGCAGCACGGTATCCGTGAGCGCATTCCCCTCATCACCGTCGGCGCCGCCTTCGACGTACCCGAGCTGCTCCGCTAGCATATCGGCGACCTGCCGTGCATGCGCAAGGTCGCGACGATCGGCGAACCCGCGTAGGACGCCGGTGTATGCCGTGAGCAGCGATTGACGCTGTTGCGTCTTGGCCTCCTCATCCTCCCCTTGTTCGAGCAGACCGCGCATGACGTCGAGCATGCGCAGCGCGAGCGCGGGTTCGCCATGCTTTGCCTGCAGCGCCGCGGCCGTGCTGAGGATGTGCGCACTCGGCGCGACGCCGCGGTCTTGCATGTCGTCGAGGACGCGAAGGCCGTACTTGGCGCCGCGGAGAAGTGTGAATGCGATAAGGAAGGGTTGGAAATGTGCAGCATCGCATCGATCTGCGGGCGCTGTGACGGATGCGATGCCTCCATGGTGGGAACTGCCGTGGCGGTCGTAGTGGTAGTGGCGGTGGCGGTGCTCGATCTCCACAGCGGATTGCTGGAATCGCGCGCTGTGCTGGAGGAGCAGGTCGTAGAGGGCGAAAAGCTCATCCTCACTCTTGCAGAGGTGGACGAGAGCGCTCCAGACGAGGGCTGTGTGATGGGCAGACGGCCATAATCTTGAGGGGAGATTGAAGGTCGTTGTCGTGATCGAGGGTGGGAGGGCCCAATAATGGAGGTGCATGTGGGGAGGATAGTGATGGCGCTTCCATAGCCGTCTCCTCACGACTTCCGAGGGCACAGCGACGACGTGGAAAAACTTCTCAAATAGCCAGAGAACGTGCACGAATTGACCACGGCGATGGTGATGCAATAGTTCGGCAAGGAAGACGGTTGATATTGCAGTATGCGAAAGCCTATAAGCGCGTGAGCGAAGCCAGTTCACGGCTCCACCGCCACGAAGGTCGGTTTTGTAGCGGTCAAAGTAGGGCACGATGTCCGTCGCATAGGCCGGTGATCCTGACTGCGATGCGCGCTGGAGGATGGCCAAGGCGAGGGCTCTGTTGACTGCCTTGTTTCGATTAGGAGAGATCGGGAGAATCGGCTTGGAGCCCGAAAGCTCTTCAATGACAAGTCGACGTTTCGCGACATCAAGAGACCCGCAGCCCGGGAGAGATCGGACCTCCGCCGCAAACTCATTTAGGCCGTCGGCTTCAAGTTTTCCTAAGAGGTATTGGTAGGTGTACTGTGTAAGATGGATGCCATACTCGTGTGCTCTTTTGGCCATTTGGAGAGCAACTTCTGATCGGCCGGCAGTACAATGGGTCCTGACAGCAACGCTCCATAGACGCTTTGACGTAGCTTTGAATCGTGTCGACGTATCACCTGTAACTCCGAGCTTGTTTCGCTTGTAGTTATCGTCGGCGGCTATCATCTCGTCCAAAACGCGTGAGCTGACGTCTGGCGAGGCATAGCGCGTCAAACAAGCGATCACGTTTGCACCTATGTTTCGGATATACCCTTTCGAAGAAAGGATGATGCCAAACTGAGCAACGGCTTCGAGGTCGAGCTGATTTGAGTTGAAGAGCAGAGCCGACTTGATATCGCCCAGGCGGGTCGTATGTTTGTCGTGGGCCAGGTCAGGAAGGAGATATAGCCAGTTCGTGAACATCTCCGTACGGTTGGGTGGCCAAGGACGTAGGCGTAAGACATGTCGGGCGGCACGAGAGTAAACACTGCTCGGGCGTACGGGAATATGCATTCCGACTAGCTCTTGTCGCACCTCTTCTGCCTCCGCATACTTTCCGTTTCGAGAGAGTTGCTCGAGCACGCTGCTGGCATGGTGGGGCTCGTTTGCGCTCAGGGAGAATGTCACTCTGCCCTTGGACTGCCGTGCACGAGCAGCCCTTGGTAGGCGCACCCCATCGTACTCATTAGACCAAGACTCGAAAATGGAGGGATCCGGGGAGGCAGACGGATAAGGAATATCTCGTAGCGCTTTCATTGCGGGCGTTTCTTCAGAGTCGAGGGCTAGGGACGAGCTGAAAGCCTTGAGCGCCGGAGTTGAGAAGGGCCATAATATGGATCTTAAATGCGATTGAAGGCGAAAGAGACCATTCGGGACGGCCAATACGGCCGGGGTCATGAAGAAGTGGAAAGGGAGAAGTGAGTGGGCGAGTGGCACGTGGCGAGCGTGGGAAGAATAGAAATGGTTTCCGGCTCCGACAAGCGCAAAGCGACTTCTCATCACCCAAGCGCCATTTCGTCAGGTACGATACGTATCAAACTGAATATGCCCACCGCAAAATCAGGTCCAGAGACCGGTGATGGCGAGCCCGAATTTTAGTCTGGTTGTATCCACGGTCTTCGCCGGCGCCCAATCCGACCAATTAAATCCGACCAATCGAGGACCAATAGAGCACGTGTCCGCCCACATGTCCTCTGACAGAGACCCCCCCAACACCTTACCACCAGCAAAAACTCTTGGGTGCGTGTCCGCAACCTGCTGCGTGAACCTTCTGGATACTTTTCGGAGTGCTCCTCAAGCACAGGCACAATCTTGACAAAGTCGAACGGTTGGCACGTGATCGAGGCGTACCGAACCCACCGCCCCGTGAACGTACTGTGAGCGCAAGATCAAACATCAGAGGTTGTCCACTACCATGAAGATACCCATCGTACCCCTCTTCTTCCCCCTCCTTGCAAACGCATATACCTGGAAATTCACCTCCGAGCCCCGTCAATGTCAAAATGTCACCATAGCAGTCGACGGTTCTGGGAAACCCCCCTACAGTCTGCTTATTATACCCAGCGGTCCCTCTCCGCTCCAAAACAAAGTCGAAGTTCGCTCAATTCAGAACATGCCCTTCCCCGGGGACAGCAGCACCTTGTCTTTCAAGCTTAATTACCCAGAAAATTCCTCCTTCGTCGCAGTGGTCAGTCGGTATTCCTCATAGTTGCCTAAATATCCTCAATCACTACGCCGCATCACTCGCAGGTCAGCGACAGCAGTGGATTTGGCTCTGGTGGTACCAGCGTTCCTGTCACTGTTCTTCAATCGTCCGACTCGAATTGTTACAATACCTCCCACCAAGTCCAAATTCCTTGGTTCTTTTTCATTGATCCCACTGGCGGACTCACTCAGTGTGAATCCATGCGGATCTGGTGGGCACCGTCTACTGTTAAGGGGTACGTCCCCCCATTAGTGTGTAACCGTCCTTCCTTCGCGGCGGGTGCTAACCATTTTTCCTGTGACGGCTTGCACCGCTTTGCAGAACGACCAAATTTTACGGTGCTATCCCAGGTGGTATCTCCTTCGCTATCCCTCAGGGTACACTTTCCAGTGCCAACGAGACCGCAAACAACGAGACTGGAATTGGTTTCCCATGGATCGTCGACATCACTGGTGGGACCAATGTCATCCTCATCGGGAGTGATGACCGAGGAATGGGGTCTGGTGGCAATGCTGCATTCACTATCTTATACTCAGGGAACACCAGTTGTCTAGACAGCTCTTCCCCATCCTCCACTGCCGGTAGTCCCGCGGGAGGAAGCTATCCCACCGGCACAGGAAGTACTTTGCCAAGCGACAGCCATTCGTAAGTCAATTCGCATTACGGGACGCATCCTGCGGCTGACATTAACTGAAGCAATACGGGCGCTATTGCCGGTGAGTAGACCTTTTTTTGCTCTATTTTAGGCTTTCCGTGACTTGTCCTTGTAGGTGGAGTCGTTGCCGGCGCTATCTTCGTTCTTGCCATTACCATAGTTGTATTCCTTTACCTCCGGCGACGGCTGTACTCTACTATTTCGAGAGGGCGCCCCATCGACATGCTTGAGGATGATGAAGATGGCGACGGCTCGTACCACGATCTTACCCACTACTACAGGCCAGAACCCTTCTTTTACCCAAGTCCTGCCGTTGAAGGAACATTCGAAGCTGACTCCACACAAGAACATCTACTCTCACCGTCTATGATGGATGCTGGCCATCTGCAAACACCTATCACCGCCGCGACGGTGGCTGCGCGCAAGAGCGTGGTACCCCCTCAACTACGTCCCGTCAATATTATTCAACATGACGATGCTGGTCCGAGCGAGGATCTAGCGAGCCACGTTGAGTCTGAGACAATCGAACTCCCACCGGCATATTCGAATATCCGGAAAAAACCACGTTCCCCGCTTGCTGCTTCCACAACTCCTGATGCGGCATGACTCGTGACACCCGCCTCTCACTCTCTCGCGATCTGTAGCCAGCCAAAGCACTCATGCCATACGGTACCCGAATGACTGACTTCTTTCCGATTTAACGCATCTGATAATGGTCATCTGCCATTGTTGTAAGACACCAGGGGTTTTCTTCTCTTGAACTCACTCTTATTCACATACATAGGCTCACTACCGAACTTTGCCTTTTTGCCTTTTGATGCCCCTGCTTCTTATGGATTGATTTCGTACATTTCTGTATTTGGACTTATGAGAATCCCCTACTATATGCAATACTGTATGAGTACGGATATTGGTCAGGTTTTGGGATGTCATTTCTGGCTTTCTCTGGGCATCTTGAGTGTCTCTGATAGATACCTGTAGTTATTTGGTTTCTGACAGTGATGGTTAGGAGTGTATCTTTGTATGTATAATAATTGGTCTGGATGTATGATAGTTAATCGTTGTCATCCACCTCTGCGAACGGCTCCAGTTTCACAAAGAGCCCCTCCACCTTGAGACGGCGCAGGACCGGTATGGCGTCTACACGCCTCCGGTGCTGCTGCCGCCCTCGACGGACCCGAGCTGCTCGGCGAGTATCTCGGTGACCCTCTGCGCACGCGCGAAGTCACGACGATCATCCCCTTGATCCCCTCGCTCGAGCAGACCGCACATGACGTCGAACATGAGTAGCGCGAGCACAGGTCGCCGTTGCCTGGCCTGCAGCGCCGCGGCCGAGCTTAGGATGTGTGTGTTCGGTGCGACGCGGCGGAGAAGCGTGAATGCGATGAGGAACAGTGAGAGATTTGCTGTGTCGCATCGATCAGCGGGCGCTGACGGGCGCCATGTAATGATGGCGTGGCGATGCCCGTGCTTCACTTACAGTACTGGAACCAGTTGTCAGAACCTGGCCAATCAGATTGCAGCATTTTTTTCAAACTGAATTGAAATTACACTGACAGTACATTGTAAAATGCCCGCAGTGATTGAAAGTCGTTTTCGTGATCAAGGGCGGGAGGGACCGATAATAGAGGTACATCATGTGGATGGCGCTTCCACAGCCGTCGCCTTAACAATTTCCGAGAGGACTGCGACGATGAAGTAAAACTTCTCAGAGACGCAGAGAACGTATTCGAATCAACCACGGCGATGGTGATACAATAACTCGGCAAAAAGGACGGTTGATATCGCATTATGCGAGAGCCTAGTATAAGCGCGTGAACGAGGCCAGTTCACTGCTTTACCACCACGCAGGTCGGTTTTGTAGCGGTCAAAGTAGGGCACGATGTCCATCGCATATGCTGGCGATCCTAGCCGCGAAGCGCGATGGCCAAGGCGAGGGCTCTGTTGACGGCTTTGTTTCGATTAGGAGAGATCGGGCCAAATGGGTTTGGGGACCCGAAAGCTCTTCAATGGGAAGAGCTCGGACTCGGACCGCCGCCGCCAAGCCAAGGCCGCCGGCTTCAAGTCTTCCTAAGAGGTACTGATGGGAGTATTTCGCGAGATGGATGCCAGGTTTAAATGTCGTCGTTTACGCTCAGGAAGGGTGACACTCTCCCCATGGACCGCCATGCAGGAGCAGCCCTTGGTAGGCGTACACCGTCATAGTCCGGGGAAGCGGACGGACAAGGAATCTCATGACCCTTTCATTGCAGGCGATTCTCTGAGATGAGCTGAAAGCCTTGAGCGTCATGTTGAGAAGGGCCATAATTTTGAGATGCGATTGACGGCGAAAGTGAGCTTTTTGGATGACCAAAAGAGGGAATATTAATGGCACGTGGTGAGCGTGGGAAGAATAGGAAGAGACAATCATCACAAGAAGTCGATGTCTCAGCTTTGTCGCCAGGGGTATTCAGGAACAGTTCTCGATTCTTTGACAATCAACACCGTCCTCCCCTCCTCCCTCGGGTCCTCCCTTGCAAATCCCTCTCCTCAAATGTCTGGAAACGAGACTATGACTTGGTCACTTTCATCGAATTTCATCGCCATTAATCGGCCACATAGACTCACAAAAGCGCACTGCGTTTCCTTCTCCTCCTTTGTCACGTACAAAACGTATCAAACTCAATGTGCCATCAGGCTTCCCGAAATTAAGGTACAACACCCAGAGAAAGGCCCAGGAAAGCACGCTGAGCTTGATCCCGTCCAAACTGGCGAACTCTGTAACACTCCGAACGACCCGCCGCCACCACCGCCTGATCCAGATGAACCGGTGGAAAAGTCAGAGTGTTAAAGGGTGAAGCTGGTGAAGGTGAAAGTGAGCCCGAACGTTGTCTTGTCATGCCCTTCTTGACCAAGGCGCTCAATCGCCGACTAATTAAACCAGAACCAATCCAGCACGTGTCCGCACACATGTCCCGACAGACACCCCTATCGCTTGCAAAAAAACCCTGGGGTGGGTGCCCGCAACGTGCTGCGTGAAACCCCTAGGCACTTTTCGGAGGGCGTACTCCCCTTCGCCCTTTGACATGAAACCGAAGTTCTCCGATAGTTGGCGCTGATTCGACAGTTGGCTCGTGCTCGTGCCCGAGGTGGACTGGACCCCAAATCTGGATTAATCGCATCGCATGCCCGTCTGTTTTATTCACCGCCCAGTGCATGCAGCGCCCAGTGAATGCACTGCGAGCGAGAGATCAAGCGCTAGAGACATCAGAAGTTGTCCACTACCATGAAGATACCCATCATACCCCTCTTCTTCTTCCCCCTCCTTGCAGGCGCATATTCCTGGAAATTCACCTCCAAGCCTCATCAGTGTCAAGATGTCTCCATAGCGGTTGAGGGTTCCGGGCAACCCCCCTACAGTCTACTTCTCATACCCAGCGGTGTCTCTCCACTCCCACTCGAAGTTCGCATGGTTCAGAACATACCGTTCTCCGGAAACAGCAACACCTTGTCTTTCAAGCTTACTTACCCAGAAAATTCGTCCTTCGTCGCAGTGGTCAGTCGGTATTCTCCATAGTTAAGCTAAAACGCTTGGTCATATCGTGCCGCATCACTCGCAGGTCAGCGATAGCAGTGGATTTGGCTCTGGTGGTACCACCGTTCCTGTCACTGTTCTCCAATCGTCCGACTCGAGTTGCTACAATGCCTCCCAGCAAACCCAAATACCTTATTACTTCTACTTTGATCCCACTGGCAAACTCATTCAATGTGGATCCACGCGGATCTGGTGGGTACCATCTACTGTTAATGGGTACGTCCCCCCATTAGTTTGTAATCGTCCTTCCCTCGCGGTGGGCTCTAACCGTTTTCCCTGTGACGGGATACCGCTTTACAGAACGACCCAATTTTACTGCGCTATCCCAGGTGGTATCTCCTTCGCTATCCCTCAGGGTACACCTTCCAGTGCCAACGAAGTTGCAAACAACGAGACTGGAATCGGTTATCCATGGACCGTCGACATCACTGCTGGGACCGATGTCATCCTCATCGGGAGTGATGACCGAGGAATAGGATCTGGTGGCTGGGCTCCATATACTATTTTATCTACCGCGACACCAGACGACAGCTGTCTGGACAGCACTTCCCCATCCTCGACTCCGGGTCGTCCCGCAGGAGGAAGCTATCCCACCAGCACCTTGCGAAGCAACAGCGGGGGAAGTCATTCGTAAGTCAATTGCATTACGGGACGCATCCTGCGGCTGACATTAACTGAAGCAATACGGGCGCTATTGCCGGTGAGTAGACCTTTTTTTGCTCTAATTTAGGCTTTCCGTGACTTATCCTTGTAGGTGGAGTCGTTGGCAGCGGTGTCTTCCTTTTTGCCGTTGCCTTGGTTGCATTCCTTTTCCTCCGGCGACGGCTGTACTCTGTTATTTCGAAAGAGCGCCCCATCAACGTGTTTGAGGACGACGAAGATGGCAACAGCTCGCACCACGATCTCCCCCTCTCCTACATCCCAGAACCCTTCCTTTTTCCCAGTCCTTCTAGTGGAGGAACATTCAAAACTGCCTCCACACAAGAATCTCTGCTTTCACTGTCAAATGTCGAACGTCCACTCTCACTGTCTATAATAGATGCCGGACGTCCGCTCTCACTGTCTATGATAGATGCAGGATATCCGCTCTCACTGTCTGTGATAGATGCCGGACATCTGCAAACACCCGTCACCGCCACGACGACCTCCACGCGCAAAAGCGCAGTACCCCCTCAACTGCGTCCCATTAATATCATTCAGCATGACGATGCTGGTCCGAGCGAGGATCCAGCGAGCCGTGTTGAGTCTAGGACGATCGAACTCCCACCCGCATATTCGAATATCCGGAAAAAGCCCCGTTCCCCGCTTGCTACTTGCACAACTCCTCATACGGCATGACTCGTGACATCCGCCTCTGCTCCATCGCGGTCTGTACTTGGCCAATCGCAGAACTCATGCCACACAGCGTCCGAGTGACCGACTTCGTTCTGATCTAATGCATCTGACGACGGACACCTGCCTTTGTTGTACCTTGTAAGACACCAGGTCGAGTTTTCCTCTCTTGAACTCACACTCTTATTTCACATACATAGGCTCACTACCGAACTTTCCCTTTTTTGCCTTCTGATGCCCCTGCTTATTGCATGGACTTGGTACATTTCTGTGTTTGGGCTTATGAGAATCCCCTACTTTACGCAATATCTGTATGGGTATGAATATTGGTTGAATTTTTGAGATGTCATTTCTGGCTTTCTCTGGTTATCTTGATTCCCTGTGATGGAGGTCTGTAGTTATTCGGGTTCTGACACCGATGCTCAGGAGTTGTGTCTTTGTATGTATAATAATTGGTAGTGATAATCCACCTTTACGAACGCTCCTATTCCACATGGAGCCCCTCCACCTCGAGACGGCGCCGCGCACGCGCGAGGTCGCGACGATGTGTAGAGCGGTGATTGCCGCCGCAGCGTCTTGGTTCTCCTCATGCTAATCCTCCCTTTGCTTCGACTAGAGGCCATGCGCAGGGCTATGCACGGGCTCGCCATGCTTTTCCTGCAGCGCCACGGTGGTGCTTAATATGTGCGCGCTCGGCGCAACGCCGCGGATAAGCGTGAATGCGATGAGGAACGGTTAGAAATTTGCTGCGTCGCATCGATCCGCGGGCGCTGTGACGGGCGCCATGCTGTCACTGTGGGAACAGCGGCGGCGGTGCTGGTGGTAAATGATGGCCGATGGCGATGCTCGCGTGCCACAGCGAGCTCACGGAATCGCGCGCTGTGCTGGAGGGGCAGGTCGTAGAGGAAGGCGAAACACTCATCCGTCCTCGTTCTCGCAAGGGCGCTCCAGACGAGGACCGTTTTGATGGACAGACGGCCGCGCTTCCATCGACGACTTCCGAGGGGACAGCGACGACGACGTGAAAAAAACATCTCCACGACTCAGAGAACGTGCACGAATGGATCATGGTGATATCGATATCGAAGCGTGCGTGTGAGGGTCTATCGGTCATACGCGCGCGTGAGCGAAGCCAGTTTCAAGCTACAGTAGGAAGGTCCGGGTTTGCAGCGGCCAAAGTCGGGCACGATGATGATGATGTACGGTCCGTCGTATCGCACACATGCCGGCGATCCTGACCGCGAAGCGCGCTGGAAGATTAGCCAAGACGAGGGCTCTGTTCACGGTCGGCCTTGTTTTGACTATAATGAGGGGAA
>Ga0137394_10001964_pt1 | contig 15107 bp, 8 predicted proteins | sample czobulk116metaG_FD_108278 | JGI IMG/M metagenome (GOLD analysis project Ga0137394, IMG submission 108278) | Vadose zone soil microbial communities from Angelo Coast Range Reserve, California, USA - czobulk1.16 metaG | ecosystem: Environmental > Terrestrial > Soil > Vadose zone | place: USA...
GGGCTCGAAGCGCGTAATGACGTGCCCGTCAGGGCCAATCAGGAACTTGGTGAAATTCCATTGAATCTCTCCGCCTGTTTGCGGATTCATGGCTTTGTCCGTCAGGAACTGATAGAGCGGGGTGATGTCTTCGCCTTTTACGGATACCTTGGCCATCATGGGGAAGGTTACGTGATACTTCGAAGAGCAAAAGGTCTTGATCTCCTGATTTGTGCCGGGCTCCTGCGCGCCGAAGTTGTTTGCGGGGACGCCCACAATGACGAAGCCACGATCCTTGTACTTCTCATAGGTCGACTCCAGCGCCGTATACTGCGGCGTAAATCCGCAACGGCTGGCGACGTTGACGAGAAGTACGACCTTGCCCTTGTAGGCCGCGAGCGGCGCGGGCTGGCCATCGATCGAGTTCAATGTGAAGTTGTAAACCGTCTTGTCGGCAGCCATCACCGCGGCCGCGCAGAAAAGCAAACAAATCACTGCTTTCATCATGTTCCTCTCCCGCTGTCCCTTTTTACTCTGTTCCAGGCCCAGCGGCAATCCGAAACAGGCCGATGGCCGGTGCACCTGAGCATACCGTTCGTGCCCCTCACATATTCCATGGTAAAGGGAACGGCAGGAAAATGACCAGCCAGCCCGAATGGCATTGAGCCTGGAATACGCCTGTTATAGACTTCGCAGACGCTGATCGTCTGCGTTCCCTCGGTTTGAAGCATCGGCGTCGCGGTGAGCAAGATCGATTTGCCAGGGGCTGCTAGTGCATTGAGCATGCCGCGAGAGTCATCGGACGAAACGTGAGTTCGGCCTAGTTCGCCTGCGGCGGACGCCAAGGAGGCATGGATGCTGTTTGCATCTTTTGTCGCGGTAACCCACCGACCACTCGCAACCATAGATCTCGTGATCATCGGGGTCTATTTCGCCATCGTCTTCGGGATCGGCATGTATTTTTCCATGAAGGAACGCACATCCGAAGACTATTTCCTCGCCGGCCGCGATATTGGATGGTTTTTCATCGGGGCGTCCTTGTTCGTGTCGAATATTTCCACAGAGCACTTCATCGGCCTCTCCGGCACGGGCGCATCGTCTGGTCTGGCGGTCGGCCATTTTGAGTGGCTGGCGTGCCTCATCCTCCTCATCTTGGGCTGGGTATTCGTGCCGTTCTATCTGCGCAGCAATGTCTTCACCATGCCGGAATTCCTGGAACGCCGTTTCAACCGCCAGTGTGCCGTGTATCTGGCTGCGATCTCCATCATCGCCTACATCTTCACCAAAATCTCCGTGCAACTCTATGCCGCCAGCGTAGTCCTCGAGCGCGTGGCTGGCTGGCCATTGTGGAAGACAGCTGTGGTTCTGGTCATCGCCACCGGCATTTACACCGTCGCCGGCGGATTGGCGGCGGTCATCTACACGGACACCGTGCAGACCCTGATCCTTATCACCGGTGCGGTGGCCCTTACAATCATTGGTCTTGGACGCGTTGGTGGCCTGGAGCACCTCCGCACCATGGTGCCACCCGATTACTTCCATATGATGAAGCCTTCCTCGGATTCCAACTTTCCCTGGACAGGTATCTTTTTCGGCGCGCCCATCCTTGGCATCTGGTACTGGTGTACAGACCAGGTGATTGTGCAGCGCGTGCTCTCCGCGCGTGATGAGGGGCACGCCAAGGCGGGAACGATTTTTGCCGGTTTCCTGAAGATTCTGCCGGTCTTCATGCTCGTTCTTCCGGGCATCATTGCCTTTGCGCTGTTTCCGGATCAGGTGAAAAAACCCGATTTCGCTTACCCCACGCTGGTCCTCAATCTCTTACCGGTCGGCCTCGTTGGCCTGGTTATGGCGGCGTTGCTTGCAGCGGTCATGGGCGCGATGAGTTCGGTGTTCAACTCGGCTTCCACGCTCGTAACTCTCGATTTTTACAAGAAGCTTCGTCCGCAAGCTTCTGAGAAGCAGCTCGTGAATTTCGGCCGAGTGGCGACGGGCATCATGGTGTTGCTGGGCTTGCTCTGGGTGCCATTCATTCACTACATCAGCAGCCAGCTCTACATCTACCTGCAAAGCGTCCAGGCCTATATCAGCCCGCCGATCTCGGCTTGTTTTATCCTAGGAATCCTGTGGCCGCGCCTCAACGGATCGGGCGCCATTGCGTCGCTCCTTACCGGTTTCGTTATGGGCGCCACGCGCTTCGTCATGGAACTTGCCGATCGCGCCAGCGGTGGCCATTTTGAATCTTCAATTGCCCGCTGGCTTATCGATATGAACTTCCTGCATTACGCGATTTTCATGTTCGCGGTCTGTGCGCTGGTGCTGGTCGGGGTCAGCCTGATGACGCCAGCCCCGGACCGCAAGCGCCTCGCCGGTCTGACCTTCGCGACGGTCGACGACAAAATGGAAACCATCGCTGTCGGCATACCACAGCGCAAACCCGCGCACGAGACGCCTACGGAACATGCTATCAATGTCGTCTTCAGCCTGATGTTGCTGGCTACCGTAGTGGGACTTTGGATTTACTTCCGATAGGAGCGGCCGGAGAACGGATTCAATGAGCACAAGGGCTATCCGCGCTCTGAGACCGAACGTAACTCAGGAAGAGGCCGTACGCGCGTTTTCCGGTGCGGGAGTTTCCGCGCTCTATTGGCGAATGCGCAGCGGCCCTTTGCGGCGAATCGCCGATGCCTACGTTCCGTATTTTTTGTACCGCGTGAAATACGCGGGCGCACCGGCGCGGCTCTTCGCGATTGACGCCGTGGATGGATCGCTTGACCTGTTCGAATTTCCGAAAATCCCGGTGGAACGGGAGTTGCTCTCATTGGATGGCCGCAACCGGCTGAAAGCGGCCCTGACCGAAGAGCGTGCAGCGGAACTCTTGCGTGACAAAGTCTTGCGGGTCATTTTCCAGCAAGGATTTTTTAAGATTCGCGACGCCTCTCTCGAGATCACTCCGGTGCGCGGTGAGCTTCATCTGCCGTATTGGCTCGGTTTCCATGAACGCCGTGGAGCGGTCCGATGCCGTGTGATGGATGCAGTGAGACGCCGAATCGAAGGTGCAAAGGCGTCGTCGTTTTTCGAACAGTGGCTCGCGGCTTGATACGGCGCGTCGGCGCCGGATCGTTTCTGCGCAAGTAAGAGACACACCTGATCGCTCTTCGTTTTTCTTCGCACCCCGGGAGGACGGACATGACAAGGTTTGCTCGACGCATCGGAATTGGCCTGCTTGCCTCCACCCTCGGGTGTGGAATTGCGGTTGCGCAAGGCTGGCAACACGTTAGTAAGGTTCAGCGCGTCGAAAAACTGAAGGATGGCGTTGAGTTGACGACCGGGGCAGCGAAAGTGCGTATCACGGTATTCCACGATGGCATGTTCCGTGTGCGCGTCGCCCCGAACGGTACTTATCCCAAGGATTCTTCCTGGGCGGTGATTGAATCGCCCGAACCGCCAGCATTCAAGATCGAAGAAAATCTGAAGGAAATCCGAATCACCACGGGAAGCGTAATCGCAATTGTTCAGCGATCACCCCTGCTGATCAATTTCTCGGATGCTGCTGGAAATGTCCTTCTCGCTGACGAGCCGAGCCTGCCGATGGCTTGGAATGGGCAGCGGATTCACGCCTGGAAGAAAATGCCGCTCGACGAAAACTACTACGGACTGGGCGACAAAGCCGGACCCATGAATCGCCGGAATCGCGCCTTTACAAACTGGAACACGGATGCGTTCGGCTGGCAGGAATCCACCGACCCTCTTTACAAGACCATTCCGTTTTTCATGGGGCTTCGCAAAGGCGTGGCCTATGGCCTGTTTTTCGACAACACCTACCGCAGCAGTTTCGATTTCGGAAAAGAGTCCGCGGACTATTTTTCCTTCGGCGCCGAAGGCGGAGAACTGAATTATTACTTCATTGCCGGGCCGGAGCCGAAAAAAATCATCGAGCAGTACACCGCGCTCACGGGGCGCGCTCCCCTGCCGCCGCTCTGGACGCTCGGTTACCAGCAGTGCCGTTACAGCTACTATCCCGAAGCCCGCGTCCGGGAGATCGCCCGGCTCTTGCGCGAAAAGAAAATTCCTGCCGACACGATCTACCTCGATATTGACTATCAGGAAGGCTATGCTCCGTTCACGATTAACCGGCAATATTTCCCGAATTTTGAAAAAATGGTCGCCGACCTGCGCGAGCAGGGTTTTCACGTCATTGCCATTACAGATCTCCACATCAAGAGGTTTCCGGACCACGGCTATGCCCCATTCGACTCGGGAATGAAAAGTGACGTCTTCGTCAAAAATCCGGATGGTTCCGTGTACGTTGGACCTGTCTGGCCGGGGGAAAGCGTTTTCCCCGATTTCACTCTCACTCGCGTGCGGGATTGGTGGGGCGCGCTCTACAAAGACTTCGTCGGAATGGGCTTGGCGGGCTTTTGGAACGACATGAATGAGCCGGCGGTATTCCGTTATCCGTCGAAGACCATGCCACTCGACGTCGTTCACCGCTTGGATGACGGCACAACTCTCGATCACCGCGCGATCCACAACATTTTCGGGATGCAGAATGCCCGCGCGACCTACGAAGGCCTGCGCAAACTACAGCCCGATGAGCGGCCGTTCGTACTCACTCGCGCCGCCTATGCCGGCGCGCAGCGCTACGCAGCGACCTGGACCGGCGACAACCTGGCGACTTGGAATCACATTTCCATGAGCACGCCGACGCTGCTGAGCATGGGTCTCTCTGGTTATCCGCTCGTAGGCGACGACATTGGCGGCTTCGGCAGTTCGCCGCCGTCCGATTTATTGACGCGCTGGTACGAGGTCGGGGCCTTCAATCCCATCTACCGCAATCACGCTGCAAAAGGCACTCTGGACCACGAACCCTGGGTGAACGGTCCGGAGCAGGAAGCGATTCGCAGGAAATACATCGAGCTGCGCTATAAGCTGCTGCCCTACATCTATACGCACACAGAGGAAACCACGCGGACAGGCATGCCCCTCATGCGTCCTGTTTTCCTCGAGTACCCCGAAGCCCAGGAATTTTATGGCGACGATCACGACTTTCTTTTTGGGCCCGACCTGTTCGTCTCCCCTGTCGTAGCCGAAACGCTCGATCCGCAGGGTGTCGCACTTCCCCCGGGCGAGTGGTACGACTTCTGGACTTCCGCAAAATACACCGGAAAAGACCAGATCAACCTGCATCCCCGTCCGGATGAAGTGCCGCTCTACGTTCGCGCCGGCGCCATTGTGCCCATGCAACCTGTCGTGCAGTACACCGGCGAGACACCGAACGGGCCTCTCGAATTGCGCGTCTATCTTCCTTCCAGTACGTCCGGCAGTGATTGCCGGGGCGCGCTGTATCAGGATGACGGCCACACGTTTTCCTATCAGAGGGGCGAGATTCTGCGCGTCAACTACTCGTGTCAGGTCTTGCAAGGCTCCGTGACGGTGGCGAGCAGTATCGAAAAGAATGCGTTTCAGCCTTGGTGGAAGAGCGCGGAAGTGACGTTGTACGGCGCCGCGGCTGCACCCAAAGAAGTTCGCATCGGAGATGAGGTCATCCACGAATGGCGCTACGACAGCCTCGTGCATGCCGTCACACTGATCGTGCCCGGCGCAGCGAAAAATTGGAGCGTCCGCCTCTCGTTTTAGCAGCCAGGCCCGCCCCAGGTTAGTTCAGAGAAAAAATCGAGAGAGATTGCGCAGGCATGGTTATTCGTATTTCGCTTCCAGCCAACTTGGCCTTCGCTTCGCCGAAAAGAAGCGCGATTGTGGCTGCCTTTTGAGCCGGCGTGCCGACCAACGGAATACGAACTTCTCGTGGCTGATCGGCGTTGTTGTAGGCGACGACAACACGTTCTTCTTCCGATTCGCGGGCAAAGACATAAGAGGATTCGTCCGAGGCCAGATGCCATAACTGCCCAGTGCGCAGGGCGGCGTGTTCGCGGCGAAGCCGTAGGAGGGACTGAGCGCAAGAAAAAATCTCCTGCTGGCCGCGCGTGCGGCCCGATTCCGTGAACGCGTCGTTCGCATCACCAATCCATCCGCCGGGGAAATCGCGTCGGTTGTCCGGATCGCCACCTCCCGGCATCCCGATTTCGTCGCCGTAGTAGATCTGAGGAATGCCTCGCAGCGTGAGCGTGAGTCCGAATGCCAGCTTCAGCTTTGCTGGAGAACTGCCTTCGGCGCTCGCGAAACGTGGCACGTCGTGATTCGCGAAGAACGGAACGAGCACCTCGGGATGCACATACAAGGCATCGTCCCGCAGCACGTCTGCGATTCGGCCCGCGGGTGCGCCCCGCAGCAGCACATCCCTGAGAGTGAAGAACATCGGAAAATCGAAGACCGTGGATAGCCCGCTATCGATGCCGTCGTAGCGCCGCACTCCTCCTGCAAAAAACGAAGTCACACTCGGATCGGGATGAAACACTTCGCCTATCGTAGTCAGATAGGGATAGAGCCTGCGCAATCCCGCATGCCAGTTTGCCCAGAACCTCCGCCCGACATAGGGAAACGTGTCGACGCGGTAGCCGTCTAGTCCGGATATTTCCGCCCACCAGATGCTGTTTTGCAGAAGATATTGCTCGACCACGGGATTCTCCGTGTTCATGTCCGGCAGAATCCCGAAGAACCAGCCTTCCGTGAGATTTCGCTTCATGCCCATGGAGGCATGCGGATCAATCAGCGATTCGAACGGATCGTTTCCGAGGGCCTGACCGACCGCCTTGCCGTAGAAGCTGCCTTTGAGCGGCGAAAACGAATCGATGTGATGTTGCAGCGTGCCGTGAAACCAGTCGGGCAGCGGCGGATTCGAAACCCACGGATGTTTCGGACCGACATGGTTCGGCACGACATCAAAAAAAATCTTCATTCCTTGCTTGTGCGCGGCAGCGACCAGGTCCTGATAATCCTTCAGCCCGCCGAGATGCGGATCAACGGCATAGAGGTCCACGGCCCCATACCCGTGATAGTCCTCGGCAGCGCCGTTCTTCACGATGGGTGTCAGCCAGACCTCGGTCACGCCGAGATCCTTCAGATACGGCAGGTGGTTCTGAATCCCGCGCAGGTCGCCGCCATGGTACGCGCGGGGTTTCGAACGATCGTGCGAGCCCGGCGCTTCCGCGGGCTCATCATTCGTGGGGTCGCCGTTCGCGAAGCGGTCCGGCATGATGAGATACATCACGTCATCCTGCGAAAGCCCTTGAAACTTTCCGAGCGTCGGGGCGCGGGCAGCAAGAGGCAGTTCGAAAGACGTCGTTCCCTTCGGGGCGGTAATTCGGCAGACGGCGGTTCCAGATTTCGTGTCCGCCCCGATCTTCAGCCAGATGAAGAGATAGTTCCCGCCCGCCGTAGCCTGCGTGCGCGAGACGCGGAGCGTTGGCAGATTGCAACCAACGTGAGTGGCTTCCAGATCGTGTCCGGAGAGCAGTAGCATCGCTTCTGGCGTAAGCCCCACCCACCAGTTCGGAGGTTCGACTTTTGTCACCGCAGGAGCAGGCTCGTTGATCGTCTGCTGCGGACGGGCCTGCAGGGCCGAACCGCCGCAGGCCAGTGCGACAGCGTGCAGAAGCAAGAAAAAGGCTCGGAGAACACACTCCGCCGCAAAATACTGGAAATGCCGCGGTCGACTATTCACGGGGAAAGCATAAGGAAAAAAAACGAGGGATGCCAGCCTCGAACTTTCACACCACTTGGGCCAGTCCGCTACTTTCCCGGCATACCGGATGGTGCAAAGACCAATTCACCAAACGCTTCTGGAACGTGGAAATTAGGCACCGGTGTTCGCGTGGGCTGCCAGGCGGAATAAAATCGCGGCTCGGCAACTCCCTCGACGCGGTAAAAATTCGCCCTCCAGGCGGCCGCAGGATCGAAGCGGTCGAGGAGGCATTTCATGGGCAAGGCAATCTCCGCAACCCAGGTTTTGGCCACTTCGTTCAAAATAACGCGGCGCTGCAAACCGCTCTTCAAGTCGTGCTTCTCACCCGGTGCAATCTCGAGATCGATCCAAAACCCATTCGGGCTGACTTCGAATTCTTTGTAGCGGCGAAGATGCGATGGGTCGGGCTGAAGGAAAACTTCCGCGACATCGCGGTCCCAGAGCTGATCGCGGCGGCCATCGGGCTCGGCGTCGGAGAAAACGGTAATGACGCGATATTTGGCGCGGAATCGCAGATAGAGCGATTCCGGAGTCCAGAGTAATCGTACTTCCGTTTCCCTTTCGGGGTCTGCGTTCTTACCTTGCCAGTCAGAGTTGAATCGCACTGGCGCGGCCAACTCCCAGGAAGAAGGGGCTGGGAATCCATCGGCATCAGGCAGCTCCGGGATTCGAACAGCCACGGCAGTTCGTTCAGTGGACATAATCTTGTGTCGAAGCATCCCAATGAATGGCTTCTAGCATTCCCCGGCACTCCAATTGCCGAGAAGCTCACAGAATAACCAATGCATGGAGATGCACAAGAAAAAAGCTGAATAACCGAGCGAATGGTTTTTAGGTTGCAGTAGCTTCAGCGCTTTTCTCATCAACCCTGTCTCCTTGGCCCGCGAACTTTTTGCGCACCATAGACTTCGCTCACCCCGGATAGTTCATCATGGCGTGCTAGCATCAGATTTGGTTTTCTCTAATTGTTTTTTCAAGTCGAGAGGGCATTGATGCCCAGGAGCGCGGGAAATGATTGAGCCTGTCAACACCCAAGATTTCACATCGCGACCGGAACGGCGCAAACCAGAACAATTTGAGCATGTGAAGTTCCGCATCGAAGCCGGCGTTGCAAGGATGACCCTAAGCCGCCCGGAACATAATCTTCTCAATGAAGCCATGCTCCGCGAAATCGCCGGGGGAATCGCTGATGCCGGTGAGCGCAATGAGGTAAAACTGATAGTTCTCGATTCGGCTTGCAAAGTCTTCTGCGGCGGAATCGATATCGGTGAGTATACTTCCCAGCGCGTTTTTCAGATGCTCGACGCGTTTCACGCGGCGTTCGCGGGAATGTTGGAAGTCGGCAAGCCCGTCATCTGTGTAGTGAACGGACCCGCGATCGGCGGCGGCGCGGAGCTGGCGGCCTTCGGCGATCTAGTGATTGCCACGCCGAAGGCCCGGTTTGCCCAGCCGGAAATCAGCATCGGCATCTTTCCGCCGCTCGCATCCACAATCCTACCTTTTCTGGTAGGACCCAAGATCGCGCTTGAACTTGTCCTGACCGGCGAACCGGTGACGGCGGAACGCGCCTTGGAACTCGGCATGGTGAATCGCCTCGTGCCTGAGGGCCAACTCGAACAAGCGGTGAACGATCTCGTTGGCCGAATTAGCGGCCACTCTGGTCCGGTGCTGACGATGGCCAAGAAAGCGATTCTCGGCGGCATGGGCTTGTCGCTGCGCGAGGGCCTCAAGCATTCGATGAACATTTTCTTGAATGAACTTTACCGTCTTGAGGATTCGCAGGAAGGCCTGCGAGCACTGGTGGAAAAGCGCAAGCCCAACTGGAAGAACCGCTGAACACCTGCGGCGTTTTTTCCGTCGCACCATTTTCCGTTGTGCCGTTTCAGTCCTATTTCAGTCCTGCATTGACACTCCGGCGGGCACGGCATACACTCGAAATTCAATTTGCAGGCAGGGGAAGCGGGGAAGGCCGTGCGAATCGGCCGCGGTCCCGCCACTGTGATCGGCTGAAAAGCCGTAAGCCAGGCCACCCTCCCATGCCGCAGAAGGCCGCGCTCTTCGCGAGAAGGAGCGTTGCTCGAAGCCCCCAGGTGTCTCGTGGGGCTTTTTTGTTGGTGAGAGAAACGACTCGATCCTTGAAAGAGTTCGCTTCCAACCGATTGCGAATGGCGCTCTGTGGCGCGATTGCCGCCCTATTGTCGTGGGCAGCGGCATCGCGAGCACAAAGTGCGCCTTCCATTCCAGCATCGTCGCCCGTTTTTCGAGAGGTCACCGACGAAGCGGGCCGCACAGTGCGGATCCCTCAGCCGGTGCGGCGCATCGTTTCACTCGCGCCAAGTTTGACGGAGACGGTTTACGCGCTCGGATTGCAGGATCATCTGGTCGGGGATACGGATTACTGTGACTACCCACCGGATGCCCAGAAAAAAACAAAGGTCGGCGGCGGCATCAACCCGAGTTTGGAAGAGATCGCCAGTCTTCATCCCGATCTCGTGCTGGTGACCAAAAAGTTCAACCGCCTCGAGACGGTACACGCCCTAGAAACGCTGGGGATTCCTTCTTACGCCACAGACCCTCACACTGTGGATGAAATCATCGCTTCATCGAAGAAACTTGCGGATGTGCTTGGCGCTCCCGAAGCCGGCACTTCGATTGCCGAAGTCATGCAGCAACAGCTTTCGAATTTGCAGGAACATATTGGCGCGCTACCGCCAAAGCGCGTCTTGTTCATTGTCTGGACCCAGCCGCTCATCTCCGTTGGCAAGGGCACTTTTATCGCGGACGCCCTGCGCAGGGCAGGAGCCGTTTCCGTCGTGGATTCCGAACAGGACTGGCCCCAGGTCAGCCTCGAAGAAGTCGCCCGGCTGCAGCCTGACTTCCTCGTTTTCGCGGATTCGCATTCCGACTCTGCTTCCCCTGCCGTCGAAGTTCTCGCCACACTTCCCGGTTGGAGCATCGTCGATGCCGTCGGCAATCGCCGCTTTGCGGTGATCAGCGATGCCGTTAATCGGCCCGCCCCGCGGATCGTCTCCGCTATCGAAGATCTCGCCAGGCAGCTTCACCCGGATGCCTTCGTTGAAAAACCGAAGAACAGTAAGGAAAAGATCGAGAAAGAGAATCCCCCGCCGAACCAGCGGCGGGCATCGCATGATTCTTATTCTCCCGATGCCCTAGAGGGCTACCTGACGATTCCTGGAGGTCACGCATGCGCCCACTGACGCTTCGGCGCCTCCTCCTGCAATGCTCGATCCTGGTCGTGATCTTATTCCTCGTCGTGGTCATTGCTCTCAAGTTCGGCGCGGTACCCGTTTCGCTCTACGCCCTAGGTCGCGACTTGCTGCGGGTCGTCTTCGGCCAGAGCAGCCAAATCTCCAGCGATTATGGCCTGATCGTCGTGAATATCCGCTTGCCGCGCATTCTTCTCGGCATCATTGTTGGAGCATCGCTCTCCGTTGCGGGAACCAGCTTTCAAGCGCTACTGCGCAATCCCCTGGCCGATCCTTACGTGCTCGGCGTCTCCATGGGTGCGTCGCTGGGTTCCATCCTCGCGCTGATCGCAGAGCCCCACCTTACGATTTCTCCTCTGTTCGCTTCATTGTTGACGCCGCTGGGTGCCTTCCTCGGGGCCGCCGCGACCATCACCGCGGTCTATTTTCTGGGCCGCCGCGAGGGCCAGATCGATAGCGCTACGTTGCTTCTAGGCGGCGTTATCATCTCTTCCTTCCTCTCGGCCATCATCATGTTCCTGATGAACACTCTCAGCGGCAATCTCCGCGGTCTATCGTTCTGGTTGATGGGCGATCTCTCCACGCCCCTGCAGAAAAGTGCCTACTGGTTCCTGGGCATCGGGTTCCTGTTGGCGACCGGTGCGATTTACACCACCGCAGCGGATTTGAACATGCTCCTCGCCGGAGAAAAAGAGGCCATTCATCTTGGCGTGGACGTGCCGCGCGTGCGGCTGGTCGTCTACATTGCCGCATCTTTGCTGACCGGATTGGCAGTCTCCGTAAGCGGCGCCATCGGCTACGTCGGCCTGATTGTGCCTCACGCGATGCGCTTCATTTTCGGATCGGACCATCGCACTTTGCTGCCCACCGCGGCACTCGGCGGGGCCATTGCTCTGGTCTTTGCGGACACGCTGGCGCGCACGGTTGTTGCCCCGACGGAAGTTTCCGTCGGCGCGGTCACCGCCCTCGTTGGCGCACCTTTGTTCATCTATCTGCTGCGCCGGAGACTGCCATGAGCGGCGGCTCAGCCCTCGCGCGCAATCCCGCCGAATCGGCCCGCTTGGCCAGCGACGTCCGCCTCAGCGTCGAGCAGGTCAGCTACGCCTATTCTGCAAACCCGGCGCAAGCCCCGCTTTTCACGGTGGAAGCGACAAGTTTTCAGGCCAAGCCCGGCGAGATCGTCGCCATCCTTGGACCAAACGCCAGCGGGAAATCCACCCTGCTAAAGTTGATCTCCGGCGCTCTCGCGCCCTTGTCCGGACGGATTCTGCTCAACGGATTCGTCATCCACACGCTTACCCCGCGTACCCGCGCGCAGCGCATCGCCGTGGTCCAGCAGGAGAGCACTTTGCTCTTTCCCGCACGTGCCTGGGAATTCGTCCTGCAGGGCCGCCATGCCCATGGCCGTTCCCTGCGATTCGAATCGGAAGACGATGTCTTGATCGCGAAAAACGCCCTTGCCCAGGTCGGTGCCGCTGATCTCAGCGATCGCTGGATGGATCAGATCTCCGGTGGGGAAAAGCAGCGCGTGATCCTCGCGCGCGCTTTGGCTCAACAGCCGCTTCTTCTGCTGCTCGATGAGCCCACCCTCCACTTGGATATCGCCGCGCAGATCGGCTTGCTGGACGCCTTGCGACGGCTAGCAGCGGAAAACCGCTACACTGTCGTTGTCGTGACGCACGAATTGAACCTCGCTGCGGGATATGCCGATCAAGTCGTCTTGATGCAGCGCGGCCGCTGTTTGCGCGTCGGTCCTCCCGCAAACATTTATCAGCGCGAATTGCTCGAACAGGTTTTCCAAACGCCGCTCTCGGTGGAACTCGGTTCTTCCGGGCGGCCACGGGTCACCGTTTTGTCTGGAACGTAGTTGTCGGAAGTTTTTCTCGTTCACCTCAGCCCTGCGGCTCCAAGCTGCAGACCACATTCACCGCGAACTTCGTGCTCGGGAAGACGGAATGGTGATCCCAGTCTGTTCGGGACCGCCAAAAAGGAAGCCGTCGCCGCCGCGCGACTGTAAGGCGGATTAAGTGTATGCGCAGGCCACTGCGGCCACTCGCTCCATCGCTGGGCGACGCTGCGGGAAGGCCCCGCAACGGCCCTGATTCGAGAGTCGGAGCTACCGCCAAGCCAGGAGACCGGCGAAGTTCGCAGCCGTGCGATTCACTTGGATCGCACCGGACAACCTTCAACTCCCGCGCGAGAGGGAGCGGAGGACAAAATGAAAACGGCTGTTCTTCAAAAACTGTTTCTATTTTTGCTGTCCGCGTTTGTATTCTGCAGTTCTTCCCTCGCCCAAGGTGATATCCCCGATGCTCATCTCCAGGGCACCTTGCTCGACGCCAGCGGTGCAGGTGTTGGCGGAGTGCGGATAACCGTCCGGTTGGAGGGCGTCACTAATGCCCGTGCCTGGGCGGCGACTTCATCCGCGGACGGTGCATACACCTTGACGTTTCCCGCTGGCCGCTATCATGTTCAGTTTGTGCGCTCGCCCTTTGTGTCACGCGATTTCGTGCTAGAGTTCGCCGTCAATCAGCAGCGAACCCTCGATCTAAAGCTTCAGCTCGAGCGCCTTGCCGCCACCGTCGTGGTCACCGCTCAAGCCGAGCCAACCCTCGCCGAGGAAACCAGCGCGTCCGTCACCGCAATCACACGCGATGAAATCGACGCTCGTCAATCTGTGACGCTGCCAGACCTGCTTCTATTTGCTCCTAGCATCGCCATCGGCCGCACCGGAGCGGAGGGTGGCTCCTCCTCCGTGTTTCTCAACGGCGGAAATTCGAGCTACACGAAAGTATTCGTCGACGGTACAACCGTGAATGAACCAGGGAATGCCGTCGATTTCTCCAATTTCACGCTGGACAATATTGACAAGGTGGAAATCGTGCGCGGCGCCGAAAGCGCGCTTTATGGAACCGACGCCGTCGCAGGCGTTATTCAGGTTTTGACGCACCGCGGGGCCACACGCACTCCGGAATTCAGTCTCTTCGCAGAAGGCGGCAGTTTCTCCACGGGGCGCGGCGGCGGCCAGACCAGTGGCCTGCTAGGTGCATTCGACTATTCCGCCGCGGCATCTTACTTCCAGACCGAGGGCCAGGGGCCGAACAATCGTTTTCTTAACCGCACGCTCTCTGGCAATTTCGGCTACGGCTTCAGCGATACGAACCAGGTTCGCCTGACGCTGCGCAACAACGACAGCGATGCGGGCATCCCTGGCCAGACGCTGCTCCTGCCGCGCAACCTGGATCAGCACAGCGCTCTGCACTTCTTCAGCTCCAGCGCCCGCTGGAACTTCACGACCGGAGCGCGCTGGCGCCACCAAATCAGCGGAGCCGAATCCTACAATCATGAGTTCAACTCCAATGCGCTTGCCGATTTCTTCGACGCGAACGATCCTTTTTGCGCGCCGCGCTCGCCCGCCGCGGTTCCCGCGATTGCCTGCGATTTCCCTTTCGTCGGGACCAATCAATACAATCGCAGCAGCCTGCACGCACAGTCGAGTTACCTGCTTCCGAGATTTGGCGCGACGGCGGGTTATCAGTACGAGGTCGAGAACGGGTACGTCAGCGCGCTCAACCTCAGCCACTCGCGGCGCAATAACCAGGGCGGTTTCCTCGATTTTCGCTACCTTCCTCATCCGCGTGCGTCGCTCAATTTTGGTCTGCGAGCGGAGGCCAATGCCAATTTCGGCGCGCGCGTTGTGCCCCGCGCGGGAGCTTCGTTGGCCTTGAGGTTTGGCAAAGAATTCTGGGGAGATACGCGTCTTCGCGTCTTTTACGGGCAAGGGATCAAGGAGCCGCGATTCGATCAAACGTTTGGAAGCAATGCCTGCTTTCCCGGCAACGCATCGCTACGGCCGGAGCGAAGCAAAACATGGAGCGTCGGTCTGGAACAGAAGGTGGCCTCGGATCGCGTGACCTTTTCCGCTGATTACTTTTCAAATCGTTTCTATGACATCGTCAGTTTCGAATCTGCTGCCCCGCCGCCCGGAAGCAGTTGTGGCTTCTTCGGCACGTTTTTCAATACGGACCTTGCGCGCGCGCGGGGGCTCAACATGACCGCGGTTGCCCGCCCCCTGCGCTGGCTCTCCGTCGGCGCCAACTATACTCATGACGATAGTCGGGTCCTTGCTTCTCCAAACGCGTTTGATCCCGCGCTGATTGCGGGTAATCGGCTCATTCGCCGGCCTCCCAATTCCGGGTCTCTCACCATGAACGCTGCGTTCAGGCGCCTCAATGTGAATCTTGCCGGTTATTTCA
>Ga0137394_10001965_pt1 | contig 15106 bp, 13 predicted proteins | sample czobulk116metaG_FD_108278 | JGI IMG/M metagenome (GOLD analysis project Ga0137394, IMG submission 108278) | Vadose zone soil microbial communities from Angelo Coast Range Reserve, California, USA - czobulk1.16 metaG | ecosystem: Environmental > Terrestrial > Soil > Vadose zone | place: USA...
AGCGCAGAAGCTCCGTCATGCACCGGTCAACCGCGCTCTTGCGGTCTGTGCGGGACGGGCAAAGCCCATTCACATTAGTTCTGTGAGGCCCCGTTTGTGAACAATGCCGTTGAAATATCCCGCAGAACCAAAGGTTATTACACTTCTCCCTGGCGAAAAGCGCGTATTTGCGCCCGGCTCCTTTCCTGTCGCTGATTGTCTCGCCGGTACTTGCCGAACTGCAAGACGCCGGGCGGACGCCAGAATACCTCGACGACTTGAAGACCCGCTTCCGGCTGTAGCTCTTGGTTTACAGTCCGCACATTGCGTCTACTTGAATCCCTTCCAGCGTCTCCACACACCACGTCGGCTTATGACTCGCTAGTTGGGAGTGCTGACAATTACCTGTCGCGACCGCCAAAATCTTTGCATCAATGGCTTTGGCGCATTCGATGTCGAGAGGCGTATCTCCGATGACCACGATCTGATCGCCTTGCAGTTTTTGGCCGAGTTTAATTTGTCCACGATCACGCGCCACGCCAGCGATGCAATTGCGCTCCTCATGATCGTCACCGAAACCGCCAATGACAAAGAAATCCCACAGCTTGTAATGGCGGAGCTTGATCTCCGCGCCGAGCCGAATATTGCCGGTGAGCAAACCAAGCAGCGGCGGTTTTGGACGAGCGCGCAACCGGTCGATCATCTCAAAGACTCCCGGCAGCACTCGCCCTTGAATTTGATTGAGCTTTTGATCGAGCCAGAAGACGTAACAGTCGAAAAACCGCCTAAAGTTTTCAGGACTGGGCTCGATCTGGTGGAGCAGGAAGAACTCGCGAACAATCGAAGTATCGGTCCGGCCGGCAAAACGCAATCCGGCGGTTCCCTCCGGCGCTTTAAATTCCGTCTTGCAAACTTCGCCAAATGCCTTCTCGCCGGCGCCACCGCTATGGATCAGCGTTCCGTCGATGTCAAACAACACCAGTCGAACCATGGAAATGTCGGGAAATTAAATTGGCGCAGCAACGGACGCTCAATATTTTTTGCTGAACTTCTTGCGAGACTCAGCGTCGGCATCTTGAGTTGCTGGTTGATGCAAGGGTTTGTCGGTAGCCGCGCCTTCTGCCGACGACGTCCCTCCTGCTGGCGGTTGCTTTTCCTTCGCGAGCGTTTCCGGGGAAATCTTCGGCCCCTTCTCCACGGCCTCGACGTACGCCATCCGGACGGCGGTGAGGCTTTGGTTAAGGAGCGCCGTCTCACGTGGGTCTAAATTGTTCCGGCTCTTGAGAGCCAGCATTTCAAGTTGGTCGATCAACATCTTCGCCGTGTCGAGATCGTGGATCAGTTCGCCGGTTTCGGGGTTGGGGGCCTGCCCGAGAAAGATCAGGGCCATGTTGGTCTGTTGGATGACCATGCTGGCAAACAACGCCGACGCTTTCGCGGGATCGATAGCGGTAGCCACGGTGGAATCACTCATTTGCCACCCTCCTTTTCGCAACGCGAGATTTCGTCCATGAGGAAGTGAATCAGGTGCTTGAGGCGTTTGTCGAGCGGGACTGTCTCCAGGATTGTCTGGCGCTCGAGGTGGCCGGGCAAAAGCGCGCACGAGACCAAATCAGCCACTTGATCGGCATCGGGCAGATTCTCCAGGTACTCAAGGACGTCCTTGGCCGAAAATTTCGGGGTCTCAGCGGATTTGCTTTTGTGCTCGGAGGTTTTCTTGAGCACAGGAAAGGGAAATGGGCACGGTGCGATTTCGACCCTTTCGCGAACCAGCTCGTGTACTTTGGCCACGAGGGCGTCGATGACGATGCTGTCGGTTGTTTCCGGTTGGAGAGGCCGAATATTGTGAACCCGGTAGGGCTTATATTGCACGGTCTCGCGCAGTTCGACTCGGGTGATCCCCTGCAGAATTAAATGCGAGGTTCCATCCTCATGATCGACCGAAACGCGAATCAACCCCAGGCCCGCGACAACGCAAGGAGTCTCCCGCGAGCGGCCGGGCTTTTGCATGGCCACGGAAAACATGCGCTCGGACTTCAGCGTATCGGCGAGCATTTTTCTGTAGCGTGGCTCAAATATATAAAGCGGAAGCAACGCCTGCGGAAATAGCGTGGCGCTGGGAAGAGTCATCACTGGCACCTGGGCTGGCAGTTCCATGAATCAAATTTAAGCCACTGCGTCTGATATTCAAGATGTAGCGCTTGCCAATCGGCAGTTTCAAGCGCATGCTAATCACTTATATGAAAGCAGCTCTTGTTTTGCTGGTAATATGCTCCCTTGCACTGGGAGTCGCTCTGTTGGTTGTACATAACAAGCGTGTCCAAATCGAGAAAGCCAAAATTGAGACAGCCGAAAACCTCACTAATACAATCAAACGGCTGGATGACACGCAGCAAAAGCTTGATGAACAGCAGCAAGTGGCGATCAAACTGGAAACCAACCTTTTGATGCGTGGGCAGGAACTCACCTCCGTTTCCAACAATTACGTGAAAATTTCCGCCGAACTAGCCCGCACCCAAAAGGAAATGCAGGCTGCGGCCGATGCGGCCCGCGCTGAAATCGAACGGAAAGACGCGCAAATCGCTCAACTCACCTCGCAGACCAACGCTCTCTCGCGAAAAATGGATGACCTGACCAGCTCCATCGGCAGCCTGAGCAAGCAGATCGCGGATACGGAAAAGAAACTGCTTGCGTCAGAAGGGGACCGGGAATTCCTGCTCAAAGAGCTGAAGCGGCTGCAGGTTGAGAAAGCCGATTTGGAACGGCAATTCAACGATCTTTCCGCCTTGCGCACCCAAGTGGCCAAGCTCAAGGAAGAGCTGTCGATCGCCCGCCGTTTGGAATGGATCCGCATGGGTATTTATGGGATCCAGGAAAAGAAAGGCGCGGAACGCCTCATGGCCGGCAATCCTCCGCCTGCCCGAGGCAGCAATTACAATCTGAACGTGGAACTGAAGCAGGATGGCGGCGCGGTGATTGTCCCCCGACAAACCAACGCTAACAGTGCTCCGCGCTAAGCGGGCGCGTGCGGCCTTGCCGCGGCGGACCCAAAACAAATAGGCTGGGCAGGTGCCGTGGTGAGGCGACAGAAAGGCTAGCATTTAACGTAACAATGTCCGACAAAATATTGACCGTTATGAAGAACATCATCGTTGTAATTTTGACCATCGTCTCGGCCATCCTCGGCACCGCGCTGCTCATCCAACACACACAATCGCGCAAACAGCTCGAGGCCGCCAAGAGTGAAAATGCCTGGCTCGCCGGCGAATTGACCGGTGCTCGCTCCAAGCAGGACGAGCAAGAAAAAGTTATCGGCCAGCTCGAAGCGAACCTGGCCAAGCAAAAAGAACAGTTGACGGCCAAAGCTACCGAGCTCGAAAAAGCCGCCGCGGATCTCGCCAAAGTGCAGTTGGACTATAAATCCGCTCTCGCTGAAGTACAAAAGCAAGCCGCGCATATCGCAGAGCTGGAAAGCCAGCGCACTGGTTTGACCCGCAAAATGGATGATCTCCAGGGCTCCATCAGTTCTCTTGAGACCCAGATTGCCGATACAAAGAAAAAGCTCGCCCTCTCTGAAGGCGATCGCCAGGAGCTCCTGGCCCAATTAAAACGGCTCGAAACCGAGAAGGCCGATCTTGTCGCTCAGTTCAATAACATCTCGGTCCTTCGCACCCAATTGGCGAAGCTCAAAGAAGAAGCTTCTATCGCGCAACGATTGGCCTGGATTCGTTCTGGCGTTTACTCCAACCAGGAAAGGAAAGGCGCCGAACGGCTCCTGGCTGAATCTTCTGAGAAAAAGGTCAAAACAGACAACCGCCTGAACGTCGAAGTGGAACAAAACGGCGGCGCCAGAGTTGTCCCCAAGACCGCGCCCCTCAATTGATGTCCAGCGAAGGACTACTGGTCGATTCCTTTGGGCGCACCTTGCGCGACTTGCGGGTAAGCGTCACCGACCGGTGTAATTTCCGCTGCATGTATTGCCTTCCGGAAACGGAAGCTGCGCAGAACTTCTATCGCGGGCGCTGGGCCACGCTGCCTCAATCCACTCCCATCAGCCATCAGTGGCAGCCGCGCGCGAAGATTCTTTCTTTCGAGGAGATCGAGCGAATTGTCCGAATCGCCGTTGACCTGGGAATTCAAAAGGTTCGGCTGACCGGTGGAGAACCGCTTTTACGCCAGGAACTCGAAATCCTGGTCGAGCGACTGGCGACGATCTCGGGAATCGAAGACCTGGCGCTGACGACTAACGGGTTTCTCTTTCCGAAAAAGGGAAAAGCGCTGCGTGAGGCGGGGCTGCATCGCGTCAGCTTCAGTCTTGATTCCCTCGACGGCGAAAATTTTAAACGCATCACCGGCCGAAATGGGCTCGAAGAAGTTTTGACGAGCATCGAATTGGCGCGAGACCTCGGCTTTTCGCCCGTCAAAGTAAACTCAGTGGTGATCCGCGGAATCAATGACCATGAAATTGAGGCTTTGGCCGAATTCGGTCGCGACCACGCGTTGAGCATGCGCTTTATCGAGTTCATGCCGTTGGATTCGGCTCGCGTCTGGCTCAAAGAACTCGTTGTTCCCGGCAAAGAAATCCTCACTCGAATTCAGCAGCGTTTCGAACTGGTTCCGATTAAAACCGAAAACAAATCTGAGACGGCCAAACGATGGCGCTTCGCCGGAAGTGAGGGCGAAATCGGGATCATCGCTCCCGTTTCCGAGCCCTTCTGTGGGCACTGCAACCGTCTGCGTCTCACCGCCGATGGCAAAGTCCGCACCTGCCTCTTCAGCGCGACCGAACACGACCTCCGGGAACCTTTACGCAACGGCGTCTCGGACGATCAGCTTCACAACTATCTCCAGCAAATTGTTCTTCAAAAAGAAGATCGCCATCACATCGGTGAAGAGACCTTTGTGCCTGCAAGCCGCTCGATGAGTTGCATTGGCGGCTGAACACCTGGCCTACCAACGACGGTGCGGAGAGACGGCGTCTGTATGATCCATGCCGCGACGCTGGAAGGCGTCGAATTGCGGCGCCTGCGTGGGACCGGTCGGCTCGGGCATCATCATCGTTTGGCTCTGTTCGCGCATGAATTGCTGGATGTAATAGGGACCCAACGCATTCTTGCCGCTCGAACCGGAGCCTTTCCAGCCGCCAAAGGATTGCACCCCCGGCCAGGCGCCAGTAGTCGCGCCGCCGCGCCGATTGCAATAGGCCGCCCCCACTTCGATGCGAGTAAAGAATTCTTCCTGCTCCTGGCCGTTCTCGGTGAAGATGCCGGCAGTCAATCCGTACTCGCTGCCGTTGGCGAGCGTGATCGCTTCGTCGAGAGATTTCACATCCGTCAGCGCCAGCACTGGAGCGAAGAATTCTTCCTCGAACAGTTTTGACGTCTTGGGCGCATTGGTCACGATCGTCGGCTCGACAAAAAACCCTGATGCGAAATTGCCGTTGGTCAATCGATGGCCGCCGTAGACAATGTTGCCTTCGCGTTTGGCGAGCGCGACGGCCTTTTGATATTTGGCCAGGCCCTGGTCGTTGATCAGTGGTCCCAGGAAAGTGTCCCGTTCGACAGGTGAACCGATCTTAATGGCTTTCGTCTTCTCAACGAGCCCATCGAGGAACTGTTTGAGAATCTGCTTATGCACGTAGACACGCGAACAAGCCGAACATTTCTCGCCGCCCATGCCGAAGGCCGATCGCATCACCCCTTCGATGGCTTCATCGAGCTTCGCCGAAGGCATGATGATGGCGGCATTTTTGCCGCCCATTTCCGCGACACATGGTTTGGGGTACTCTTTGTTCAGAAACCGCCGATAGATTTCCATTCCCACCGCGCGAGAGCCGGTGAAAATCAATCCGTCCAGGTCGGGATTTTCCACCAATTCCGCGCCTATGGCAGGGCCGCTTCCCGTAAGATAATTAAAGACTCCGACCGGCAACCCAGCCTGATGCAGCAATTCGTAAAGACGCAGCCCGGCGAACGGCGTGTCGCTGGCGGGTTTGAATACGACGGTGTTACCTGCGAGCAAGGCGCCGGTCGCCATGCCCGTCGCCAGCGCGAGCGGAAAGTTGAAGGGTGAGACAACAGCCCAAACCCCGTAAGGTTTGAGAACGGTCTTGGTCTTCTCCGTCCGCGAACCGTTCATCGGTTTCTCGAAGCCATTGTTGGCTTCCATCTGCTGGCAATAATAGAGGATCAGATCGATGGCTTCGGAGACCTCCGCAATGGCTTCGAATCGATTCTTGCCGACTTCCAGGCAGATCAAGGCCGCCAACTCGTATTGATGCGAGGTCATCAACTCGGCCGCCTTTCGCAAAAACGAGATGCGATTGCGCCAGCTCAAGTCGTTCCAAATTGCGAGCGCATTCTTCGCAGCCGTAATCGCCTTGCGCGCATGCTCGCGGTTGCCTGATTGAAATTTGCCCAGCACCAGGCGCGTGTCGGAAGGCGCCACATCGGGGAAATGGCCGCTGGTCGAGTTGACTCCGTGGCCGTTGATGAACATCGGATGAGATTGCCCGAACCGCTTCTGCTGATGCGAAAGTGCGGATTCGAAGGCGCGGTGAAAATCTTCTCCAAGACTCGCCAATGATGCGTACGCGATCTTTTCCATAGGGCCTTTTCCCCTATGTTATCCTACCCCGCCGGACCGATTCGGGCAAATTTTCGTTCGGAGAGCATCGTTACGCGCCCGGCGGTTCCGGCCAATTCGCCCCGGCCTCTCACGCCCTTTGGGGACGAGGCAAACCGCTTGCCGACTGTAGGAAGGCTCGATTAGCCTTTTTTGAGCTTGTCCACCGCTTCTTTCATCTCGGCGAGGTGTGTCTCCGCCTTCGGCGTATCGGTGACATGAACAATTTTGCCGTCTTTTCCGATGAGAAAGCTCGCCCGTCGCGCCATGTTGCGCCCTTGGGTCCTCACCCCATATGCGTCGGCAATTTTACCATCCGTGTCAGCAAGGAGTGGAAAGTTGAGGTTGTGTTTGGCGATGAATTTTTTGTGGCTATCGGCGTTATCGAAACTCACACCGACCACCTGGACACCGTCCTTTTCGAGGTCAGCCATTCGGTCGCGCAAACCGCAGGCCTGCTTGGTACAGCCCGGCGTATCATCTTTTGGATAGAAATAGAGGAGCACAACCTTCCTTCCCAGAACGTCGGCGAGTTTAAACGTTTTGCCATCTTGATCCTGCCCCTGAATCAAAGGCGCCTTATCGCCGACTTTGGGCGTTTCAGCCCCGGTGGCGCAAAGGGCCGAAAGAACCAGAGCACTGGTTGTGGCAAGGGTAAACTGAAGCAGAGTTTTCATATGTCCCGTTATTCTTAGTAATTACTTATTCGACCTGTGGCAATGGCAAATATTCATCAAGCCGGAAATTGGGAGGAGCCCTCCTGGTCTCTGGGCAGGCTGCCCGCAGCGCACGATTATGTGATGATCACAAACGCCGGATGGAAAGCTGTCGCCGTTAACTTTTCAACTGCGCGCGACTTTCCTTCCAGTCTTTCGGCTTCATCGATTGAACTTCGGTCGCCGGTCGATTCCTTTAACACCTTGTTGTTGAACTATGCAGGCGTTTCCTCCCCTCTCACTCTCGACACGTTATACATTGGAAGCAACGCTGCTTGCCTGCTGTTCTCCTCCGCAGTCAGAGCCGCCGAAAACGTCTATGTCCATGGCGCATTTACGCAGACCGACTTTTCCGAAATGAGGGCGCGTAATTTGGCGGTCGGCTATTACCAGGGCCTTACGAGCCGCTCTTCGCTGGCTGCGTCGGGCCTGATTGCTGTTGGGGGCGGAGGTCGATGCGATTGGGAATCTCTCCGAAATGATAATAGCGATGCTCGATCTTGTCATCGCGCACAATCACCACTCGCAGACCGGACTTGTCGCCGCCCTGAGGCATGCCGACAGGCCCGGTGGTCACGGCTTCGATATTGCCCTCTCGCGCGAGCGCGTTGCGGTGATAGTGACCGGAGAAAAGATGCTTGACCCCAAACTCACGAAATAACGCCAGGTACTGCTCTCGTCGTTCCCGGGGGATGTTGAAGTACTGGTCGGGCTCGTCGGCGGTCTTGAGAAACCAGGGATGGTGCTGAAACACCACGATATGCTGCGCGCCGTCATCGCGAACGTGTTCCAGTTCGGCGCGGAGCCATCGTTCCTGCCAACGAAGGTGGTTGGTGGTTTGGTGCGGCGAATGGATGACGATCGAATTGAGGACCACGCCGACGAATCGACCATGTCGGAACGCATAAAAGTCCCTCCCGAACAAGTTGGTATAGGCCGCGATGGTGTTTGTCGTTGGGATATTTTCAATGTCGTGATTTCCGACAACGTTGTAGACCGGGATCTTTGGATCGACCTTCGCGGCGACGCGCTGGAACTCCGCAATCTGGGCCGCATCTCCGGCCTTGTTCACGAGATCGCCCGTGATCACGACGAAGGCTGGTTTGAGCCGGTTAATGGTGGCGACGGCAAACTCGAAGTTGGCGGTTTCCTGGGCAAAATCCTTATTCCCGGTGAACATGCCGAATTGGGGGTCGCTGAGCTGAATGAAGAAGAACGATTCGCCGGCAATGGCCGTGGCAAATTGCAGCAGGGCACAAACTGCCATGCGCGCGATCGCTGCCACCAACCATTGTTTCATAATGCTCTGCGACTTCACTGCGTGAATTTCACCCGCGGCTCGACATTGGGACGTTCAGATGCAATTTATTGACGGTCGATGGGTGCCCTCGATTCAGCCCACTATTGCGGGCAAGTGTACCACGGGGTGTCGAATCTTTCCCACGTTTTCGACCTCAGCGGAAACCTGGCGCGGCGCACATGCTTTTGGAACCAGTTTTCGGCGGCGCGCCTGAGTTCCAGCCACGTTGAACTACGTGAAGCAAAGAACTCGAACTCCCATTCCGCCGGATTACCGGGAAAGACAAAAACGTCTTGCACGAAGCCTGCACCAGGGCCGAGCCGCGTCACACGAAGCGCATTGCCATCGACGGAGGTGACGCGACGTGGCGCTGAGCCGATGGGTCGGGCTGCATACTGGACGACGCAAAAGGAATTCAAAGTGATCGGTGACTCGGAATGATTGGTGATGGCGAGCAACGCGTAGGGTCCAACGCCGTTGGTGTAACCAAGAAGAGCCACAGAAATTCTGGGAGGTGGGGCAGGCGGTCTGAGCCAGAGAATGGCTCCGAGCCCAATCATCACCATCGCAATGACTGCAATCGCTTTTACGCTTTTGGGTCGGTTTGGCGTAACAATGACAAATCATCAGTTACCAATCATGAATAATAAATATCACCTCCCAAAGTGAAGCACCTGTCCCTCCTTGAGCAGGCGCTCGCGCAGCTTCGGGTACGGAACATCCTGGACAGCGCCGTTATCCTCCAGGGCCAACACTGCAGCGGTGGCGGCGGATTGGCCGAGAATCATGAAGACAGGCTCCATCCGGATGGAACCAAACGCAATGTGCGAGCTGGAAACGCAGACCGGCACCAGGAGATTTTCGCATTGCTCCTTTTTCGGGATCAAGGAGCCATAGGCAATCTCGTATGGGCCTTTCAGACCAACCCCAATGTCGCCTTCGTTCTGCACATATCCTTCGGGCGTGATGTAACGCTGGACGTTGTGGGAATCGATTCCGTAGGAACCCATTCCGATAGAGTTCGGTGTCGGGCGTTTTTTCAGCAGTTCGTTTTCAGTCATGACGAAGAGGCCTTTCATACGCCGAGCTTCGCGGACGTAAATCTGGTGCGGCCAATTTCCATTGTCTTTGAACTCATCCTTCGACAATCCCCAGCGGCGCATACCTGCCTGCACGTCGTGGGGGACGCGCGGGTCGTTCGCGATGAAATAAAACCAGCCCTTTTGATAGGTCTCGTGTTCCTTTAAAATCTCGCGGCGACGTTCATAGGAGGCTTCCGGATAATCGTAGCTGTAACCGATGTCGTCGGTGCTCATCGGCCCGTGATTGTTGCAGTCGGTTTTGTGATTGGGGATGGGATCGAATTTCTCCAACGTTTCGCGCCAGCCCGCCTCGAAGATGCGCAGGAGGAGCTGGTACTGCTTCGGGTCATAGCCGTCGGGGCGCGAGAAGGGGACGCGATTCTCGGCATGATCGGTCAGGCACATGCGGTAACAATAGGCCTGCACCTTTTTGTCGCCCTGGCCGAACTCGCCTGGATGATTCGTGCTGACGCGAGCCAGCACGCCGCTCGATGGCTTACCGGGAACGACGTAAGGGCTGAGCTTTTGCGGCAGCACACCAAAGTGATGCCGATGATGGAGCACTCCGGTTTGAACGCCATTCCACTGTTCACCATAGACGTTCGGTCCTTCGCGGCCAACATGGTAGTCGACGCCTGCAGCCGCCATCAGATCGCCTTCGTAAGTGGCGTCGATGAACATCCGCCCGGCATAAGTCTTACCGCCGAGCGTGCGAATGGAACTAATGCGCGCACCGGTCTTATTGACACCGTGGGCCCGATCGAGCCATTCGTCGCGAAGGACCGGGATTCTGTGCTCGCGGATTAGATTTTCAAAGATCTGCTCGGCAACATGAGGCTCGAAAATCCACATGGTGCGCTGGGCTCCATCGATTGCCGGCGTTCCCTGGCCCTTGTTACCGTATTCCTCGCGCGTCTGCCATCTCCACGCTTCTGGATTTTGGTAATGCTGCCAGATGCGATGATAGAACTCGCGCGCGAGCCCGCCAATGACCGTTTTATTTCCTGTGTCCGTGAAACCCAATCCACCGCTGGAAAGTCCGCCCAGATGCTTATCCGGGCTAACGATGACGACAGACTTGCCCATTTTCTTAGCTTGGACGGCCGCGATTACCGCTGCGGATGTCCCGCCATAAACCACGAGATCGTACTCGGCGGCTTGCAGACTGAAATCCGCCGTGATGATGAAAGCTAGGGCGACGCGGAAAACGTACATGAATTTCGTATAGCCGGAATCGCGATGCTTTAACAGGAGAGAAGAGAGGCAAACGGAGCGGTTAGCCGCGGACTAACTAAAATATGGCGGTGCTCCTGTAATCCGACAACGCATTTTCATCTTATCTCGCGGTGACACTCGATGGCCCAATTTGCTGCAAAGCATTAGTGGCAGCCATTCGGACCTCCTTGTTTGTGTCGGTGCAGGCCCTTCGCAGAGCGGGTACTGCCGCCCGTGCCTCAACGCCAAAATCGCCGAGCGCGCACGCCGCAGATTCACGAACCTGGCTCTCCTTATCCTCCATGCTTTGAATGAGAGCAGGCACGGCAAGTTCCGGATTTTGCTTGTGAAGTCCAAGCGAGACCGCGGCGCCGGCTCGAAACGTAGGGGGATCGTACTTGAGACTTCGCGTCAGGCTAAGAACGATGTGCGGCTCGCAGTTTCGCAACGCCGTCGCAATGGCAGCACGGACGCCAGGGTCCTGGTCTTCAATTCCTTTGAGCAGCGCCGGAATGGCCCTGTGCGCGGTTTGCCCGAATCTCTGCAGCAGAACGGCGGCATTGCTGCGCACGAGCGCGTTCGGAGCCGAAAGGTTTTGAATGAGAACTGGAGTGGCTGCCTCGGCGCCGATGTGCAGGATGGATTCTCTGGCGGTGTTCGCCAGTTCTCCTCGATATTTCATGGACGTGTAAAAAAGTCCGGGAAGCGCGCGTTCGGCCTGGCTTCCGAGCATGCCCAAGGACCGGGCCGCAGTTTGTCGGGTATTTTCAGGAAGTTCTTCATCCAGGAGAAGCTCGGTCCAGACCGGCTCAGCGACTGCTCCCAACTCGATCAAGGCAGCGTAGGCTTGATTACGGCGTTGGTCGGCCGAAAAGAGCTTGAGCTTTAAAATGGATTGCTTAGCCGCGAGCGCAAGCAGTTTGCGCGAGAGCGCGCTATCCTGATGGCGGACGATTCTCGCGAGGGCAGGCAAGGCGTTACGGCCCATGTGACGGACGGCTTCGCCCGCCCGCGTTTGCGTTTCGATTTGCTTGGTGAGCACGGCCTGTCCGTTCTGCGCACGAAATGTCTGCGACGACCGAAAAACAAAAAATGTTTGCGATGGCGTCGAGGAAATGATGGTAACCGGCGGTAGATCCTCCATCCAGCTTGTTAGCCTCCGGCCTTGATAGGCCGGCTCTGTCTGGAGCAGGAAGGCAACAAGGCCAAGGAGCAAAACCATTCCAACCAGCGCCAATGCCAGCCAGAAGCGCTTTCGAATTCCGGGGCGAACGGCTAATGAAGGCGCAATGCTCTTCATCCAGCCTCCAGTGTGGCTGGCGCGCAGAATTGATCAAGGGCAGGGTTTGCCCTTAGCGCTGCTCTCCGACGCTGCGGCTACATTTGAAAATGCTTGGTTCAACAAGGCGCCAGCGTCCACGGAGCGTAAGTCGATTTTTAACGATTGTCGTGAGGAACTGGGCTGGCGATATTTGGCGCGGGTTGAATTTGGTTAATATGCTCAGAGATGTTTTGCAGCGGAAAGTTAAGGTGCTCGGTGCGCAATTTTTGATGCTCGTCCTTCTGGGCGTTGCACTCGCTACGGCGGCGGAGCCCGCGATTCAAATTACGGCCGAGAAGCAATTCTTTTTGGATGATTACTTGATTGGGTCGATGACGCGGGTGCACAGGCAGGTGCAAACCGCGCGCAAGTTTTTGGGGAACCCCGTGCTTTGGCCGACGGAACGGTGGGAGCCGCCGATGGCCACGATTTACGGATCGGTGCTGCGGGATCAAGGCAAGTTCAAGATTTGGTACAAGTCGGGGATGGGTGTGGGGTATGCGGAGAGCGAAGATGGGATTAGCTGGCGGAAGCCGAAGCTGGATCTGACGCTGGTCGATGGGGAGCGGTCGAATATTCTGTTTCGCAAGAAGAGCAAAACGGAGGGACCCGATGGATTCCCGTACTTGTATGAGCTTTTCGGTGTGCATCGTGACGAGCGGGAGATCGATCCGGCTCGGCGCTACAAAATGGGATTTCTGGACATCCACTGGAACTATTCCGGCCCGCTTGCCGATCCGTGGCACAAAACGCAGCGACGCGGTCTCGGCGTGGCCGGCAGCCCGGATGGGATTCATTGGAAGCTCATCCAGGATTGGGCCACGTCGGCAATCGTCGACGGAGCGACGCACTGGATGTTCGATACCAACCTGGGCAAATATGTGCTTTATGGCCGAACCCGAAAGGCGTTGCCGGAAGTCGTCGAGGCCTGGAAGACTAACGCATGGTTCAAGGATTGGTTTTCGGGCCGGGCGGTGGCGCGGATCGAGTCACCTGATTTCGTTCACTGGAACTTCACACAGCCGGACACCGCGCCCGTGGCCTTGACGGCCGAACTGAGCGACAAACCCGGCACGGAGATTTATTCCATGAAGGTGTTCGGGTACGAAAGTGTTTACCTGGGATTCGTGCAGGTATTTCACGCGACACCGCCGGAGGCAACGCTTGAAATTGAATTGGCTGTGAGTCGCGATGGGCTTCATTTCACACGGGTGGGTCGAGGTCAGCCATTTGTCAGCGTTGGTGGGCGTGGCAGTTGGGATCGGTTCAATCTTTCCATTGCGAACAATGATCCCATCGCGGTGGGCGATGAATTGCGCATCTATTATGGCGGCCGGATGTACCGCCACGGTCCCTATAACGGGCCGGATAAAGGGCCTGAGCGTGGCGGAATTGGTTTTGCCTCGGTGTTGCGGGACCGATTCGTCGCCCTGGAGGCCTCTTTTGATAGCGGCGAAGTTCTGACGAATCCATTGCAGATACGAGGAAAGGAGTTGCACTTGAACGCGCGCGCAGACTTTGGACAAATCGTGATCGAGGCTCTTGATCGTGATGGCAAACTCCTCAGCGTCTCAAAACCGATCAAAGGCGACGCACTCGATCTGCTCGTCGACTGGGAAAAGCCGGTCGACTTGAGTGCGTCCCTGGTTTTGCGAATCAAGATGGAGAATGCGCAACTCTTTGCTCTTTGGGCCAATTAGGCCGGTGAAAGCCGGTACCATTCAGCCCATTCCTCGCCGACCAACTCTTCGGCAGAAATCACATCGACGCTGCGCTTACCCGAGTTTCCAGGGGGCACGATAGTCGCGCGTGAGAAGCTTGCTGGCTTCTTCGTCGCCAATGATCCGCTCTTTCTTCGCATCCCATTTGATCTTGCGACCGACGAGCATCGCGATCAGGCCGAGATGCCCGGGGCTGGCTGAGTGATGGGCTGTTTCGACCGGTGTGATGGTGGGATTGCGGCTTTTGACGCAGTCGAGAAAGTTGCGATAGTGGTTGGCGGATTCGTAAAGCTTCACCTTGCGTTGATTGTCCTCCAATTGCTTCATCTCTTTCCAGGCGGAGTTGGAGGCGTCGAATCCGGAACGATCGACCCAGACCCAACCGTCGGTCCCGATCCATTTGGTGCCCATTTTGATATCCGAATGCCCGCCCGCAATGGTCATGGTGACATCTTTTGGATATTTCAAGTTGATGCGGTATTTGGTGGCGGTGTTCCAGATGGCATCCTGAGGAGGAAACTCTCCTGTGCCTTCGACTTCCAGCGGGCCGACGTTATCGAAGCCAAGGCCCCAATGGGCGATATCCCCGTGATGGCCGATCCAATCAAGCAATTGGCCGCCGCCCGTGTTGTAATGCCAGCGCCAATTCATATGAATCCGCGCTTCGATGTAGGGGAGCAGCTTCGAGGGGCCGGTCCAAAAATCATAATCCAGCTCCGGCGGTGGATCCGTCACCTTTGTTTTGTCGGCGGTCTTTTTGAAATCCGAATGACCGCCGGGCAGGCCGACCTCGACGTGAGTGACTTTGCCGATGAGTCCATTGCGCACGATTTCCGCCGCTTTGTGAAAAGGGGCCTGGGAACGCTGCCAGGATCCGGTTTGCCAAACGCGTTTGTTCTTCTGCACTGCTTTGACGATTGCCTGCTGTTCGGCAATGGTGTGGGCTAGCGGCTTTTCCCCATAGATGTCCTTTTTCTGCCTGGCTGCTTCGGTGGCAGTGAGAGCATGCCAATGATCGGGCACAGCGAGCATCACGGCGTCGATGTCAGTGCGGGCCATCATCTCCCGATAGTCGTGGTAGGCTTTGCAGTCGGTGTTGGCGTAGTTCTTGTTGATCGTATCGACGGCTTTTTGCAGCGGGCGCGAAT
>Ga0137394_10001967_pt1 | contig 15101 bp, 24 predicted proteins | sample czobulk116metaG_FD_108278 | JGI IMG/M metagenome (GOLD analysis project Ga0137394, IMG submission 108278) | Vadose zone soil microbial communities from Angelo Coast Range Reserve, California, USA - czobulk1.16 metaG | ecosystem: Environmental > Terrestrial > Soil > Vadose zone | place: USA...
CCTTGTCTCGCCATCCAGGAGATCGTCCTTGATCTCCTGCAGCTTGAACACAGAGTCGACTTCAAGTAAACGATCCAGTAGAACTTTGTATTGCGTTAGGTCCTTGGTATTTCCTCTGAATGTTTTTTCCGACAGTCCTGCGCACCAGATATCGAAGGTGGTCAATCTGTTATCACCGCGAGCACTGTGAGGGGCGCGTGGGACTGGGAAGGATACGGCATCTGGTTTTTGTTTCTTTTGGGGGGAAAGCGCTGATACATCTTCTTCATCTTCTTCATCTTCATCCGGTGCGGCAAGGGCAAAAACCATTCGGATGATGGGCCTCTGTGGTGATTTCTTATCGAAAAGGCCTACCTTGACTGGGTCCATTTTATTAAAGTGCGCATTGTCGATCTTGCGCCCGTATCGTTTCGCGTTCTTGACCTGGATAAGGATTGCAGACACGGTGTCGCGTGAGATGTTCCCTGTCTTGAGACAGAGAGGTAACACAATGTCGACCCCGTACTGGTTGTGGGTGCACACAACCATCGCGCCGCGCATGATAAACGTCCACAAATGTTCGGATTTGATCGCGTCGCCATCCATGATCCTGATGGCGTGATTGAACCACATCGCATAGTCCTCGAACGTCTCGCCGAATGGCTTGTAGCCTTCCTCACGACAAACCGTTGGAAAAGAATTTCGAAGTTCTTCGAATCTATCGTGTGGAAGGAGGGCCTCCATAAAGCCGCTGACGGATATCCATCTTCTTCTCTCTGCTGCAGATGCGTCGTCGCGTGCCTGCATGACGATCATTGTGGCCACAAGCTCACCACGTCGTCCACGGTCGATACAATCCAGATCCAAGTGGTTTGCAAGGTGGTCCACCGGCTTCTTCAGATCGCCCCCTGTAAGCTGCGATGCTGCCTCAGCTAGTAGGGGTTCTGAGCCAGCAATGGTGAATAGCCTTTCGAATCCGGCCGTTGCCGACAAGCACAGCCTCATGTGGCGCTCGACCTGCGTGCAAGCGACATCTCGAGAAATCGCGTCCGCGTTGAATTCCAGGGCAAACCGCACACAAAGGCACGCAAGAGATCGTGAATGACTCTCATCGGGCGTGGAATCGAGCGTGGATACGCCGTTGAGTAGTTTCTGTTTCGCAAACTCTAAAAGCTCCACTTCATTGTCACGGTGCATGGCCATATGATAGGCGCCGAACCTGCTCGAATTGCTAAGTCAGCCGCTCTTGCAAGGGTACGTGTAATCAACGCACAATGGGCGGCCGAGGCGAGCTATCCAGTCTGTTTTGGTTACTCGTTCTAAAGACACCTTATTTTCCTTGGCAGAATATGCGAGGGTGTCGAAGCTTATTTCCGAAATTGGATGCAGGGTAGGTAGTGCCTTTGTGACGCGACTTGATGGGTCTGACCGAATATCCGGTGAAAATCGTTGAAAACTTCCTGCTGTGGTAAGGAACAGCGAGAAGATGGGCTCCTTGACCATTGATCGCAGAACACGGCGCAATTCAATAAAAACGTTATAAGTTGTGTCTCCCGGATTGTTCGTGAGGACGTGTGCCTCATCAAACGCAAGGATGACGAGGGGATGCCGAGGGCCAGAAGATGACTCCAACGTGCTCTGCGGGTCTATGACCTTGCAAAGACCTTGAGCGGCCTCTTTGACCCCCCCTGTGTTTTGAGAATCAAGACGGGGGCTTGACTTTTTTGAATTCGTGGTCGGTTGACTGTCACCGTCAATAAATGTACTATCCTTCTTGAACTTGAAACAATTGTCATCCTCAGGAAACCACATGAAGGACACGGAACTTTACCTCCTCAGCTCTGGACATCACTGTTTTGTAAAATCCTTCTCGGTAACTATTTGTAGTGGCAGTTGCGAACGATGAGCCCTTAGGCATCTCAGTCATACGTCTGCGGAATTCCGATGCCAGCAACTGTTGGCGAGATTTCACAAAGCTCGTGGTTTGGGATGAAGCTACGGCGTAATCACCTTCACTCCGACCCGCAGACAAAATGTCGGTTAGATATTCAGCCAGGACACGTAGAAGAGCGGTCATGAATGCATGTAATCGCCAAGCAACTTCGTGCTGAGGTTTTTCACTCTTCACTGAAGCAAGCCAATCGCGGAGCTGCCCGTCAGGGGGAGGAAATCCTAAAGGATCAGGTTATAAGTATGCCAAAAAGAGGGCAACGGATACCAAACCTTGCGCTTCATCTTTACGAAAGCACATTGGCACGGTAATGACTCTCCTTGATAGCTCGTCGACCATACGCGATTTTCCGGTTCCGGATGAGTTGACGATACACGTGTGTCTTGCATAAACGTTTCTTTGACTGTGAAGGTAGCTGGAAATGGTTGCGAGAAGCACATCTGCGGCATTGCCTTCAAATTTGGAACCCCATGCATCGACAGCAGCTAGGATGCAAAACAGCCAACAATCAACCACACATACACTAGCCTCGATCCTCGGGACCATGGCTCACCCTGCTCCGTCGCCGAAGAGAAGTTCTCCTGTGACCGTACAATTTGAGGCATGAGAAATACCTCTGGCAACAGAACGTGATTAGGACGATCGAGGTCGAAGGAAAGGGAAAAGTACCATTTGACATTAGATCTCCCCAGGCCTCCTTCTTTGCCGCATCTTTAAAAGCGTTGATGACCTGCTGCTTTCCTATTCGCTCAACATTTTGTAGGAATTCCTTTTCATTGGCACGGCGCGGGCTCAGGGCCGGATCTTTCCCGAGGACACCATAGATGATAGAATAGACAGAGGTCATGGCCTTCCCGATTTCCTCGTCACTGCGGCTGGGATTGATCAAGAGTCCAAGAACAGAGCACGCTTCTTCAAACGCATCGTCTGGTATGGATACTGTTGATTGCGACGACGGGAGAGTGTGGAGCATCGGCGTGGATGAATATGACCGGTGAGGAACAACCGATTCGTCCATATCCACTTGCATGGCAGCGTCGTCTTCGAGAGGCTGGTTGTCGGGGCTTCTTGAGAACATGTTTGCGATTTGTGGAAGTTAGTGGGTGGTTGTGGTGGACAGGGGACAAGGGACAAGGACAGAACTGGCAGAACGCAAATGTGACGGGACTGACACAATCCCCTATCAAGCTCTAGTGTCCCCTCGGTTAGCAATCAAACCTAACCTAGACAATTGTACATGACCGGCGGCGGTTTGCAAACCACAACCACTGCCATTTGTTCCGCCCCATATCTGACATTGATACCGATGCGATTACGAACCCGGCCCAGCTACAAGCGGCCATAACTATACATGGTATATGTGAGGACAAAGGAAAAGTGTGAATAACCTTTCACAGCTTTGTATCTCCAGCCGTTTTCGAAGGGCGCACGAACCGCTCAATAACCTGGTACTTGTAATAGTCCTCTAGGGCCCCCGGATTAGCGACCGTAGAGCTCGGCACAACGCGCATCCCAGAGACGATCTTCTTGACTGCGATCTCGATCTTCTTACCGTTGATCGTGTACTACATGGATGGACCATCAGCATGAGTGCCCCTTCCTTTCCCACGTACGCACGCATACGCGCGAAAAGCTGTAGATATATATCGTAACTCACCGGGATCTCCTTGACCTCCAATATATGCGCAGGGACATGACGTGCACTTAGCACCGCCCTAATCGCGGTACGGATCGCCTGCTCGAAGGACTGATCTAGCTTTTGGTCTGGACGCATCTTGATGAACAACAACACGCGCTCGTCCTCGTCCTGTGGTCGACGCTGGCCTACGCAAATCGCATCGTCGATGCGCGCCGCGAACTCTGACCGCTCGAGTACGCTGTAGATCTCTCCGGAGCCGAAGCGCACACCCGATGGGTTTAGCACACCGTCGCTGTCGATAACCGGGTCTTCGTATCAGCACGCATGAAATAAGGGACGGAGGTAAAGTGGTATTCGGACCTGCGGCCGAAGAGTATGTAGCCTCTGGTGCGGGGGTTCATCGCGATGAAGTCTCCGTGATGCCACACGCCAGGATAAGTGTCGTAGTATGCCTTGAGAAACCGGGTCCCGCGGGAATCATCACCCCAGAAGCGTAATGGGATCGAGGGATGAGGTCTGGTACAGACGAGCTCTCCTGCCATGCCGCTTCCCGAGATATTTTTCCCCACATCATCGAAGATCTCGACAGCCATACCGAGCACCTTGCCTTGTATCTCTCCTGCATAGACAGGATGTGAAGGGATGGCAGACATGACTACGTATGATATGAAAACGGATGACAAAAGGGAAAGAGTGGACGCTCACAACAGCAGCAAATGTCGGTACCGCCAGAGCCGGAGGATATTACCAGACGATCATTGAACGCACGATGCGCCCATTCAAACTGTGGTGCAGTGAGCACAGCGCCCGTAGAGAAGAGATTACGCAATGCTTCAAATCTGCCAACATCTCCTGAAAATGGTTCTAAAACTGGGCGAAAGGGAAGTGTGGGGAAACTTACGCCGTGGGAGGATTCCACGGCCTTGAACCTCAGATAGGAAGCGGGGGCTTGTACCGAAATGCGTAATACTGTGAGACACATATGAGTGGACGCAGTATTGAACAAAGTATTGGCAAACTCCTGCTCATCGATGAATCGCAGATAAGTCTTGACGTCTGGATAAAATGGTGAACCATCGTAGAGGATGATGCGAGATCCGCATGCCAATCCAGAAAGCATGTAAGGCCACATCATCCAAGCCGTCTGGAATCTATGAGGTCACTTGAGAACCGGAGACATGGGAAGACAGATGTACCGTAGTATATTGGAAATACGTGTCGTCAATCCCTATGCCAGTGTGGATCGTGAGTTCTTTCTTCGATTGAACGAGGACGCCCTGAGTTTCATGAGATGATGACTATTTAGAGTTTCCGTTCACATACCCCTGCAGCGTGGACGATGCACTTTGGCGGGCCCGTCGTTCCGGACGAGTAGAGGATATACAGTGGATGGTCAAAGGGTAGTTGTTCGAACATGAGAGGGCCGCCGTCATCCGACGCAAGGAACGTTGACAAGGGTTTACTGAGATGGACATTTTGGATTTTCCCGATACAACAGTAGTTTGATACCGACCTGAGTGAAACGCCTCCCACAGCTTCTAACGAGGGTTCCAGACCTGTCTTGATGCTGGGAAGCAGTATTACGTGTTGAAGACCCTTCGAGGAGAGATCGCTGACAATCTCCTTAATCTTGAGGAGCATGTCGATGGTCTTTCCGGCGTATACCGCCTCGGTTTCCGAGAAAATGAACTTGGGCAGTACTTGTCCATAGCGGTCTAGAATACCCTGCGGCGCAGTTGAGTCGACCGAATTGCGCTTGTAATTTGAATGAGGATACCTTCACGCCCATGTCTGTTGCAGTACTGGTGAAGATACCTCCAAGGCACGCTGTAGCCAACGCGATAGCGACAGATATAGTTCTGTTGGCAACAATGGCTTGGTCGTATGAGTCGAGTGAGACGTGTGAGTGTCAAACGCGGAACGAACCTGCTACTTTGTCACCTGGCTGGAGTCCATGGGTTCTGAGGGCACCCGCCAGTTTGCGGACTTGCTCTCGCAACTCACGATAAGAGTGGGAAGAGATATGCCCGGAATCATTGCACTCCGTTATTGCGACCCCGTCATCAGTGCGCCAGAGCAGGTTCTCTGCATAGTTTAAGCGAGCACCCGGGAACCATCGAGGCACTTCTTTGATGTATCCCTCTTCCAAGACCTAGTAAAAGATAAAGATACAGTCCATGGAGACGGGGTGAGAAGGGGGACATACCTCGCTCGGTGGAACTGACGATATGATACCCAAGAATTCCCAGAGGTCGAGCCAGAACGTGTAATTCGTCACGGAATAATCGTGCAAGTCAAAATAGTCCTCTGTAGCCCATCTTGTCATGGTTATGGAGAGCCGGACAATGAAAATTCGCACTGAGGTGAAGACGATGCTTGCGATTGATGAACCTCCGAAGAGCCTCTACTCTAGTTTCATGTGGTGCAGGGTGTTGGGACAATAAGCGAGAACTGGCAAAGGTATCCAGAGTCATAACCGCCGCAGTGAGCTCCGGTCTCGATTTGATTTGAACTTAGGCTTACAGGGCCATGGCATAGGGTTAGGGTTATTTGATGACGTTAGCTACGCAGGTCACGTGTGTTCGGGCGTGCGTGGGCCTCACCCCACCTCCTACTCTCATCTCCATTCTCCACCGCAACCACCACGCGGCTTTCGCCTTTCTCCAACCCATCTTCACAAACATCCATTTCCTCCTCGTGTTATGTCGGCAGCACAAGTATTAGCCTCTAATGGGGCACTTCCTACACATTCATTTTCGCCACCGAAGCTTGCTATCAATGGCCGCTCCCATAACGGCACTTCTGACCGGTTGCAGATAATTAGCAATGAGAAGGAGTTCATGTATGTTTCGTGCGAATAGAACAGTAACAGGTAGTGATGACATCTCCGCAGGCCCAACATGAACGACCAAATTGCGGCCTGGGGTCTGCGTGACGCTGGCTTCGACTACAATCTTGTCGCTGTGTTCGGCTCGCAGTCTACTGGAAAAAGTATGTTCTCCTTAAATGTCTCAAAACTCGCCCAACAACTAACTCAACAGGTACGCTCCTTAATCGGTTGTTCGGCACCAACTTCGACATCATGGATGAGTCGAAGCGCCAACAGACGACGAAGGGTAAGTGGAAGCTTCTCCGTCCCTTCTCTAATACTACGGCGATCGAAAGTAGGGTTAGTTGGCCCTGTAGATGCCAGGAAGTCGAAGCAGAGTCTTATCCTCCTCTTTATGCCATTCTGAACTATCTGGAGGGCCGATGTTGGGGTGTATGCTTATCATCCTTCTCACTTAGGTATCTGGATGTGTCGGGGCCGGGACATGAACGTTCTTGTAATGGACGTAGAGGGTACAGACGGGCGTGAGCGGGGTGAGGACCAAGTACGTCTTGGCACCTCGATTCATCAAAATATCCTAACTTCTCAATTACCAGGATTTCGAACGCAAATCGGCGTTATTCTCCCTTGCGTCATCAGAAGTTCTCATTGTCAACCTCTGGGAGCACCAAGTTGGCTTGTATCAGGGCGCCAATATGGGCCTCCTCAAGACCGTCTTCGAGGTGAATCTCGGTTTGTTTGGAAAGAGATCACAAGAAAGGCGAGTAGCTGAGTTTTTACCACCATTGGTCCGCTGACGTATCACCTTGCAGTGCAAATCAACGCACACTTCTTCTATTCGTCATCCGCGACCACATCGGAACGACCCCTCTCGCCAATCTCCAAGCAACATTGACTGCTGACTTGCAGCGAATCTGGGATACGCTCTCGAAGCCAGCCGAACTCCAAGATCGCAAATTGGCCGACTACTTCGACGTTTCTTTCACAGCTCTCCCACACAAGATACTTGCATCTGAAAGATTTGAGTCAGACGTCCGGGCTCTGCGTGGTCGGTTCACAGACAAGTCAAGGGATGATTTCGTGTTCAAGCCCGCGTACCACAAGCGCATTCCCGCAGACGGTGTCGCTTTTTATATGGAAGGAATCTGGGTAAGTCGCCGGCATCCCTTGTCGAACTTATCTGAGACAGATGTATCATACAGGAACAAGTTCAAAGCAACAAGGACCTTGACTTGCCAACGCAACAGGAGCTCCTTGCACAATTCCGATGCGATGAGATCTCATCGAGCGCATTGGCGGAGTTCAACGATCAATCCAAGTCGCAGAAGCGACCGATCGAAGCAGGCAAAGTCATTAACGGGCTCGGAGAGATGATGCGTAATTGGCGCTCACAAGCCCTCTGTTCGTGACTGTTTTAAACTCTGTGCGCGCGTAGAGTCGATGATGTTTGGCAGCAAGGTACGATCGCGAAGCGTCGCGGTACCATCAAGCTGTCTACAAGCGAAAGCGTGCCGACCTCATCGGAACTCTTGATTCCACGTTGTCGCCTCTCTTTCTTGGGCAACTCAAGAACTTACACAAAGCCGTACTCGTGTCATTCAAGGCGGAGACTGTCGCGGGTCTCAAAGTAGATGGCTATAACTTTGCAGACGTTGTCTCTAAGGCACGTGCCGGTGCTGAAACGCACTTCAGTGACGGTGCACGGGAGGCTGTGGTTGTTGAAGGGGACGCCGCGTGGCAGTGGGAAGAGGAGCTTCGCTTGTTGCAAGATGAAATCCAGTCAGTCGCTGACCAGTTGAGAAAGGATGAGACGAAGAAGATGGTCAACGCAATTGAGGTATGTGACCGGCAGTCCAAGTAATCTGTGATAATACTTACAGCTATGCAGCGCAACTTCAAGAAGCACATTGCGGAACCCGTAGATGTGCAATTCAGCAGGCCAACATCTGGGATTTGGGATAATGTCCTTCGGGTTTATAAGGAAACACTTACGAATTCCGAAGATTTGTACCTCACCAAAGCCAGAAGTAGGCCTTTACTTGATAGTTCCCACGAGTCCGCTGACCTTTGTCGGCCAGGTTTCAACTGCACGGATGAAGAAAATGGCGAGGCGGTTACGACGTTGAGGCGACGTGCATGGGCGGCCCTACGAGCAAAGATTGACGAGCAAACAGCGGATGCGGCGATCCTCACAAAGCTTCGAACATACTTCGAGGAGCGTTTCCGTTACGACGAGGACGGTGTGCCTCGTGTCTGGAAACCGGACGACGACATCGACGGCGCGTTCAAGAAAGCGAAGGATGTCACACTGGAGTTGATCTCACTGTATGCGAAGATTGAGCCGCAGGACCCGGAACTCGAGTATGCGCCACCCGAAGAAGACGGCGAGGACGATGCGCCGGGTTTGGTCGTGTTCTCTGAGACAAAGGCGCTCGAGCTTGGCGCGCGGTTCCGGCGCGAGGCCGATGCGCACTACGTCGAGGCGAAACGGAGCACGGTCGTGGGCTTTGCGCAGATCCCAAAGTGGATGTACGGCGTGCTGGTCGTCCTCGGATGGAACGAAGCGATGTTGATCCTCTTCAACCCGCTCTACTTTACCATGGTGTTGATCCTCGCAGCGAGCGCGTGAGTCCCTCCCTCCCTCTTTCATCCCCTCTTCCCCACTTCACCCGGTTATCTCCGGGTTAACATTCGATTCGATTCGATTCCCTTCATTCTTCCCTCAAAAACTTTCCGCCGCACCGATCTCATCACATGTGATGTGCAGATGGATCATGATTCAGCTGAACCTTGCCGGCCCGCTGATGCATGTTGGAGGCTCGATCGCTCTCGAGGTAAGCACGTTTTTTTTTGGATTACGCGTCGACTAGGGTGTGTCGTTGACGTTTGATGGGTGTTTGTTTTGTATTTTTGGACGCAGGTGAAACGCCAGGCGGAAACTCGCCTGAGGGAACACTTTGCAGAGCCTCTCCGTACACAAGCGCAAGCCACGATGATTGAGGATGACGACGACAACGACAACGGCGTACGGGAAGCGCCACGTCGCATTCCCGTGCCACTCTAATATCTAATGACCGGAGCGCAGGACGACCACCCATGGACGACGCTGTCTTCCTCTTGTCTTTTCGTCTTTCAATAGAGCAGCACACGACCGTAATTTATATCGTGCCCGTGATTGTGCGGTTTTAATTATGAATAGGCTAATATCACGTTATCCTTTTTTACCCGCCTGCATGTTTCATACAATCCTGCGAAAAAATGTTACAACAGCGGTGACAACCACTACGACGATACCATCAAATGTTTGATTGTAATGTACATGGTCCGACCGGGAGGCTCCTCCACGTTCACCCTCAATGTGATGTGATGTGATGTGATGTAACGCGGTATGGAACTGGGCAAACCCGGGACACCCAAGGAAAAAGGGAAGGCTCTAGGGCTCTAGGCTGCGCCACAGATCGACAACTCTCGCATTTCCTGCAAGACACCCTCGACCTGCGCGTCCAGTTGGCCCGCGGCGTAGTCGTCTCGCACGCTGTCGTCGAAATAGCGCTGCACGCCTGATAGCTTCTCGTAGCCCTCCTCGGCGAACTTGCACTGCATCCGGATCATCGCCTCGAAGCTCGGATCAAAGTAGGGCACTCGCTGCTCGAGCAGGATGGGGATCTCGCGCACGAGTTGGTCGTTGAGCAGGTCGAAGACCTCCTTCGCCTCGTCGAGCTCTTGTTGTGCCTATGACGTGTGTGGCAATGGTGATGATGATGATGATGATGATAATGATAATGATCACGCGTTAGTAGTCGTTCCCCGAGGGGCTGGCGGGAGTGTGTGTAAACAGACCTTTGGCAGCTTCGTGGCGTCCTCGCTCGGCTTTTCCGTCATCTTGCGCACTTTGCTGCGTGCGGCGTCGTAGTCGAGGAGCTAGGGCGGCGCCACGCGCGTGTGTGATCAAGAGGGATCCCAATCACGGTGACTGAGTGTGATTCACCTTCTTATTCCGTTTCGAGATGTGCTCGTTTATTGTAGGAAAATACGAGTTCATCTTGCCTAGTGGGTCGAGGATGGTCGTGCGATAAGGGGCATCCTGTTAGAGGGAAATAGAAGAAAACATGGTGATGAGCAATCGTGGAATTCTAGGAAGAGAGGATGGGCAACGGACAAGCTCACGGCCAATACCCGCATCGAGCTCTTCGACAGACCGCCTGTATGCATTCGCGGCCATGGCGCTCTCTGAGGATCTGTCAGAGGCGCCATAAAAGGTGTCGATCGTCTCCGCGAGGCGTAACTGTGCGGAAGACATGGCTATGTGCGGACATTAACGGACGGCTGCGCAGGGCCCATGAAGCGGAGGACGGAGAAGGCTCGAAAGCGCACCGCGCATAGAGTCCAGGTAGGCCTTCCCGTCTTTCTGAAGAATACCGCATTCCTTCTCAAACCTACTCGCAGTCATTGAGTCGGCACAAACCTTTCTTCGGACCTGGGAGAACAGGGGATGGACGGATGGGAAAACGCACACTTTGTATTTCGCCTCCTCAGTCGCAAAATCCTGGTCCACGGTGCGCTCTATTTGACCCGTCTTTTGCAGGAGCTGAGGAGAGCGGGGGCATGGTATGTTGGCACATGGGGGGAGACAAGGGGTTCCATACGTACGGTGGTCCCTGCTCGATTCATAGACTTTTTGAATCTGAGATGGGATTCAGGGAGGATCGCAAGATCATTGTGGATGCGCGCTTACCCCTGCCAGCTCATGTTGATGTCGAGGGGGTCTGCAGAGGCGTCGGAAATGGGAGGGGGAGAGGAGGAGAGAGAGGGAAAGGAAAGAGTGAGAACAAGTGAAGTTGTGAAGTGACCACGCTTACGTAACATTGCGTAATCGCTTGACCGGCTAATTCCGAGTAAGCCAACGTTGAGGTAGCGACTCGGAGTACTGCATGCAGTTCAGTATCCCCGCACCAGAATCCCCGCTTTAAATCGGCCTCTAGATCCCCATGGTCAAGACAACGGGTGTTCTCAGCCCGCAACAGAACCTAAAATGCAATCTCAAGTGCCCGGACCGGCTCGCTTCTCAGCCAGATTACGTCCGACCATCGTTCGATTAAGCTGACTCTGAACTGCCTCCTCTAGCCCCTTGGTATGCTTGCCTTCCGAGAGTCTTCCAAGCCCATCAACATAACTACTTTACTGTTATGCTCGGTCCCGTCCCCATTACGTGCAGTGCGGCCGATGTATATATACATATACATATATACCCTCTTGTGGTGCAACAGATCCCTTTCTCCTGCATGTCGGTTGCCTCAGACTACCGACGTCCATTCTTTTCTGCACGACCAACCTCAATCTAATCATGGAAACGTTCCCTGAAACCACCGCTCCTTCGCTCTTGTTTATCAGTTCTTTCGTATCCCTCATTTTGATCGCTTTCCAAGTCTCATCGCTGTACAAGTCCCAGTGGTCCGCCGACGACGCACAGGGCGCTCGACGGCTCCTCGTGCTCTCTGTCACGCTCTTGATCCTCTTTTTGACTGCACTTTCCGCTACATTAGGTCTTGTCGCACATCATGCGTGCCGCACGGGCAACCGCTCGCTTGCCACGCGCGCTTCCGTCGGCGGCAAAATTGTCGTAGTAATCTTACAGTTTGGACGTAAGTACTTGCACATGTCGTCGTCGATGGCTTATGAACTGTCCCAGTCTCGATGTACATGATGTTTCTTCTGAATTTGAAGGGTCTCGTGGAGCCTATACCCTCGCCAATCGTCGGCGTTCTCACCTTTGCCAAAGTGAGAATGTTCACAGCAGTGATGTCTACCCCACTCGTCGCAAGTATGTGATCTCCCTTTCTGCCCATATGTAGCAGATTTTTTTTTTCATACGTGATGCAATAGATACTGTTGTTTCCATTGTTTTCGCAGCTCTCCAAGAAGACTACCCAGCCGCTCGTTTGCCAGCGCTTTGCTGGCTTCTCTTTTTTATACCCCTGTCCTGCGTCAGCACCCTCCTGTTCCTGTCTATCCGCCGCGCGAATGAATACTCGATCATCGCGCGTATGTGGCTCGTCCTCGCAGTCGGACATGCCTGTGGCGTCCTGTCCGCCATCTGCGCGCTCGTTGGGAAAGGGGATTTTCAGGCGCCTACCTCCCTTTTCGACGCGTTCTGGATCACATGCGTAACATTTGCGCTTCACAGTGCGTGTGTTTGTTCCCCCGTTCCCCGCGATCTTTAACTTCGCTTACTACCGTGCCCTGACGCAGTTCATTCCGTCCTACCCGATCCCTACCCGAATCCCCTCCTTTCAGGACGTATACCCTTCGGGTCCCCGGGTCCCTCCTGCGCTTTTGTGAATACCCCTCGTCCCATCAACACCGTGCCAGTCCGATCCCAGCAGCACGCTGCCAATACCACCACCACTTCGGCGGAAGATTTCCGTACTCTCCACGATCCGTTTGCGTCACCCTCCTCCCCCCTGACGGAGAAGCCGTTTCCTCTGTTCGAGGCCGCGCGGATCGAACAGGCGCGGAAGAAAAGTCTTTCGATTTTGCTTGCCTCGGCTCGCCACTCGTCGCCCGCAAAGCTCGTTCAATCGCTCGAGGATCACACGCCTCCGCCCTCGCCGCCGGCTAACGTTATAGTACGAGCGTCAAGACATGCAAGCTGCAGTGGTGCCTTTGGAGCGTGAATGGTTGTGTGTAGACTACGCGTGTGTGTGTGCCAGTTGCGTGTAAGGTGTGTAGGGTAATGTATGGTTGTATGTATGTGGCGGTCCACCAATCTGTACGCGCATGTTTCATTTCCCTGTTTATTTCTGGTGTCGTTTTCCCTCTTTCTTCACGAGATGGACAAAAAGGAGCCTCCGGTCCTCCCCTCGGTTGACACAGCTTGTACTAACCGATCATGAAACACCATTCATCCGAGTCAAGCCATTTTGACGTGTCCTCGTTCCTCGCCGGACGATTGTCGCACGGCGCGCACGTTGCGTCCCTGTCCGCAGTCCTAGGGTATGTGATGAACGCGCAGATCTGCCCTACTAACCTACTAGGGTTATATACTTGCGCCGGTTGTGCCCCCCCCCTCTTGCTCCACCCAACAAATACGATCTCTCCAACTTCTCTCCTCACACAACCCAACACCCCACTGACCGTTCTCCGTCTATGAAGCCCTCTGCGCACACGCCCCGCGGGCCCCCCACTTCGGGGACCATGCCCGCTCGGCTGCTCCACACCTTATTCGTGTTCAGCGCGACGAGCCTGATGCTCATCATCGCCACCCTCTCCTTCCTCCTCACCCTCCTCATGAAGTCCATCATGCCGGCTCTGTCGCCAGCAGCGCATCGGCGACGCGGCGGCGAGCGGCACGTCACATTTCTTGAACCGAGCATCGTGGTCACGCTCCCGGCTCCGCCGCGCGCCCCCGCGCGTGTGAACACCCCCACCCCCACCCCCGCTTCCACAGCCACAGCCACGACCACGCTCTCCCTCACCACGACCCCGCACGAGCTCGAACCCCCGACGCCAGACGTCGCGGAGGACCCGCTCCGGGCTCTCAGCCGTACATGTGGCTTCCTAGCTGCGAACATGGCGCGCGGGTGGAAACGCGAGGAGTTGACTGCGACGCCGCCGCTTGCGGGGCTCGAGCCGTACCTCGCGGCTGTGCGGGAGGATCTCGCGCGAATCGAGGAGATAGGAGAGGAGGAGGATGAGAGTGAGAGTGAGAATGAGAGTGAGAGTGAGAGTGGGGAGGGGGAGGGGGACAGCCACAGTGATGCGGAGGAACCGAAGAACGCGGAGGTGGAAGAAGGGGCTGTGGTGGCTGTGACCGGAGAGGTGCGAGTGGGGGATCGGGAGGACGCGGGCGAGGGTCCGGAGGCTGGTAAGGGAGATGCTGCTGCTGCTGCTGCTGCTGGCGCAGGTACAGGTGCTGGTGCTGATGCCCACGACGAGCCGGGTCTCGTCCCTGACCAAGTCACACGCGCAACTCCTCCTCCCCTCCCCACCACCCAGTTGCCCACCCAGTCCCTGTCTCCAGAGCCATCTGCCACCGCCACTACCACTCCGATGCCTCCGACATCACTAGCACCCCCAGAGCCCACCGTGCAGAACGCGGCCTCTCCCGACCAAACCGACACGACCCCGATTCCGATTCCGAGCACAAGCACAAGCACGACAAGACGACCGCCGCCGCCACCACCACCGACGACGACGACGACGACGACGAGCACGACAAAACGACCACCGCCACCACCGCCACCAATAATGACGATGACGACGACGCCGACGATGACGCCAACCCCGGGCCCGCGCAAGCGCAAAGACGCCGTGCTGCGCCCAACGCGCCCAACAACGATCCTAGGTCCAGGAGGCCTAGTGCTATCCGCCACTGGTGTCTCCGTCGCCGGTGCCGCCGGTGCCGCCGCCGCCGCCGACGCTCCCACCAACGACCCGAACCCACCGTGCGACGCCGCGGACGCAGACAAACTCGCGGACTCGGACGACGCGGCGGTGCGCGCTGCGGCGCTCTTCTCGCGCGTCGCGGACCTCGGCGCGGGATTGTTCGAGGGCAGCGTGCGAGAGCGCGGCGCGGCGCTCTGGACTGCGCTTTCGCGCGGACGCGGGGCGCCGTCCGACGTGCCTGTCCCGCAGATGCCGCGCACGCGCTTTGCGACGGGCGCCGCCTCGCGCGGATAAAGTAATAAATTCATCCTTGACCC
>Ga0137394_10001970_pt1 | contig 15098 bp, 9 predicted proteins | sample czobulk116metaG_FD_108278 | JGI IMG/M metagenome (GOLD analysis project Ga0137394, IMG submission 108278) | Vadose zone soil microbial communities from Angelo Coast Range Reserve, California, USA - czobulk1.16 metaG | ecosystem: Environmental > Terrestrial > Soil > Vadose zone | place: USA...
GACTTAACTGTGTGCGGGGATTATGCCGCAGGTGGGCAGGGTGGCAAAGCGATTCCTGCCGGAAGCGGCAACTTGTGCTTCCAGTTCTCTTGACAGCAGTAACGCATCCCTGTATTGTCCGGCGCTATAGAGTACTAAGGTCGGCAACAAACCATGCTTGGGGACCCTTCCAAGTCGTCAAAGCGCCGCAGTCGAGGCGGCTGTTATCTTCCTGTGCGTCTTCAAGTTACGCGTTTCTTGAAAATCTCAATCCGGAGGCACGCCGTGAATTATCCCCGGGTGTTTTTGCTTGTGGCGCTCCTGTTGGGAGTGGTCCTTTTGCAACGTACGCGGGAGGTGTCCGCCGGCGACGAATGGCAGCCGATCTCGCCGGAAGAGCTCAAGATGACCAGCCTGCCGGAAGCACCAGGAGCGCCGGCCGTGTATCTCTACCGCCAGGTCGACCGCGACGACGGCAGGAACGGGCATGAGTACAACTACGTGCGCGTCAAGATTTTGACAGAAGAAGGGCGAAAGCAGGCGGACATCGAGATTCCGTTCGTCAAAGAGCGAGGGAGTATTCATAGCATCAAGGCGAGAACGATTCGACCGGATGGGTCGATCGCGAACTTCGATGGAAAAGTCTATGACAAGACCATCGTGAAAGCCAAAGGGTTCAAGTATCTCGCAAAGACCTTCACGCTGCCGGATGTACAGGTGGGCAGCATCGTCGAGTATCACTATATGCACGATCTTGGCGAGGGATACGTCTACGATTCCGAGTGGATCTTGAGCGAGGAACTGTTCACGAAGCATGCGAAGTTCACGTTGAAGCCCAATTCGGATTTCGCATTGAATTGGAGCTGGCCGGTCGGATTGCCGACGGGAACGAGTCCCCCGGTGCAAGAAGCAGGGACCGTTCGGCTGGAGACGCAAAACGTGCCGGCCTTTCAAATTGAGGACTTCATGCCGCCGGAGAAAGTTCTCAAGTACAGGGTGGAGTTCGTTTATAGCGAGGACAGTTCTGAAAAGGATCCGGATAAATTCTGGAAGAAGATGGACAAGAAATGGAACGGCCACTTTGAAGATTTCATCGGCAAGCGTAAAGCGATGGAGCAGGCCGCCGCCGGGATCGTTTCTCCGACTGACTCGCCGGAGGTGAAGCTGCAGAAAATCTACGCGCGAGTGCAACAGATCCGGAATAGGTCCTGGGAGACAACGAAAACCGAACAGGAGCAAAAGCGGGAAAAGCAGAAAGACATCAACAACGTCGAGGATTTGTGGAAACAGGGATATGGGAACGCCCGGCAAATCAATTGGCTGTTTGTGGCGCTGGCGAGGGCGGCCGGGCTCGAAGCCTATTCCGTGTATATCTCCGCGCGAAGCGAATACTTTTTCAACCCCAAGCTGATGAACACATCTCAGTTAAATGACGACGTCGTGCTCGTCAAGTTGAATGGAAAGGATGTTTACTGCGACCCGGCGACGAGATTTGCACCATTCGGTCTGCTTTCCTGGCCGGAAACCGGAGTGCAAGGGCTGAAATTGGACAAAGACGGGGGAACCTGGGTGAAAACAACATTGCCGGCAAGCTCCGTTTCGCAAGTCGCGCGAAAAGCGGATTTGAAGATGACCGACACAGGTTCGCTGGAGGGCAAGCTCACATTTACATTTTCTGGCTTGGAAGCCCTCTGGAGAAGGATCGAAGAACGAAACGAGGATGAAGCCAACCGGAAGAAGTTCTTGGAAGACCAGGTGAAGGAGTACGTTCCGGTCGGCATCGATGTGGAGCTCACCAGCAAGCCGGATTGGTCAAGTTCGGCGCCAACCCTCGTTGCCGAATACGATCTGAAAGTGCAGGGTTGGGCCACTGGAGCAGGCAAGCGGGTGCTTGTGCCGGTGGGTCTATTCAGCGCACCGGAGAAGCATCTTTTCGAACACACCAATCGCGTCCATCCAGTCTACTTTCAGTTTTCTTCCGGGAAAATCGACGATGTGACCATCGAACTCCCGCTGGGATGGCAGGTGAGCAATCTTCCCACCGAGCAGACCAATGATCAGAAGCTGGCGGTGTATCACTTGAAGGCCGAAGACAACAAGGGCACGCTGCACGTGACCCGGCAGTTGAATTCCGATTTGCTCATGTTGGATGCGAAATCGTATCCGGCATTGAGAAGCTTCTATCAAGTTGTGAGGACCGGAGATGACCAGCAAATTGTGGTGCAGCCGGGTACTTCGGCGGCGAGCAACTGAAATGCGGCGCCTGGCTTTCGTTCTCGCCCCCGTTATTGTCTTCTTTTTCGCAGCGGTGCGGCCGGCCGTTGCCGGAGACGCGCCAGCGTGGATGCACGCGCTGGTATCCGTACCGCTGCCTGCACACGACGAAAAAACCGACGTGGTGCTCCTCTATTCCGAGAGAATCGTGACAGTGCAATCCGCAGACAAAATCAAAACAACAGTTCGTGAAGCCTACAAGATTCTGCGGCCGGGAGGGCGCGAGTACGGCACTTTGGCTGTTGCCTTCAATTCCCACAAGAAAATCACGGGTATGCGAGGATGGTGCATTCCGGCGCAAGGCAAGGACTACGAAGTAAAAGACAAGGAAGCGATCGAGATTTCGTTGCCAAAAATAGACGGAAGCGATCTCGTTTCCGACGTGAAGGAAAAGTTCCTACGGATACCCGCCGCCGATCCGGGGAATATCGTCGGATACGAATACGAACTCGAAGACCAGCCGTTCGTCCTGCAAGATATCTGGACCTTTCAAGAAACAAATCCCGTGCGCGAGGCCCAATATACGCTGCAGCTTCCCGCTGGGTGGGAATACAAAGCGACGTGGATCAATTATCCGGAAGCCAAGCCCAGCCAGACGGGCAATCGAGCGCATTGGGTGGTAAGCGACATAAAGGCAATCAAACCTGAGAACGAGATGCCACCGTTACACGGGGTTGCTGGACTCTTGGTTGTCTCGTTTGTTCCGCCAGGCGGTGGGGCAAACAAGGGATTCCAAAACTGGAGGGAGATGGGACACTGGGAGGCCGGGCTCGAGCAGGGCCGCCGGGATGCTTCTCCCGAAATCAAACAAAAAGTCGCCCTCCTTGCCGCACCGGCGGCCACGCAGCTCGGAAAGATGCAGGCGCTGGCGAAGTTCGTTCAGGCCGATATTCGCTACGTCGCGATCGAGCTGGGAATTGGAGGATGGCAGCCTCATCCCGCTCCGGAGATCTTCACGCACCGCTACGGAGACTGCAAAGACAAGGCTACGCTCATGAGCTCGATGCTGCGCGAAATTGGTGTGGAATCGTTCTACATTTCCGTCAATACCGTGCGTGGCGGGGCGGCTCCAGACCGGCCGCCGATGATCGGCTGGTTCAACCATGAGATCCTGGCAATCCAGCTGCCGAAAGATAGCAACGACAATTCGCTGGTGGCCGTGGTCGAGCACCCGAAACTTGGACGCCTTTTGATCTTTGATCCGACCGACGAATACACGCCCTTCGGACACTTGCGCGGCGAGTTGCAAGCAAATCATGCGTTACTCGTAACACCGGACGGTGGCGAGCTTGTGAAGCTGCCTCAATTGCCTGCGACGATGAGTGGAGTCCAGCGCGCCGCCAAGCTGAAATTGAGCCCCAATGGGACGCTGAGCGGCGAGTTTATGGAAACCCGGCTTGGGGATGCGGGCCTGTGGCAGAGGATGACGCTAAAGTCCGTCACGAAGGAAGCGGACAAGATCAAACCGATCGAGACCATAGTCTCGCACTCGCTTTCGACCTTTCAAATCACTAAAGCAAGCGTTTTGAATCTCAACCTGACGGATCAACCTTTCGGGTATCAGTATTCGCTGGTTGCCGAAAATTATGCCAAGAACGCAGGTAATTTGTTGTTAGTGCGCCCGCGTGTTCTGGGAAGCAAGTCCAGCGACCTCCTGGAAACCAAGGAACCGCGGAAGTATCCGGTGGAATTCGATGGGCCGTCACGGGACACGGACACGTTTGAGATTGCCCTTCCGGCTGGATACGAGGTGGACGACTTGCCGCCTCCGGTGGATGCGGATTACGGCTTTGCGAGCTACCACAGCAAAACCGAAGTGAACGGAAACACGCTGAAGTACACGCGGACGTTTGAAGTGAAAGAGCTGAGCGTGCCGCTGAACAAGGTCGAAGAGTTGAAGAAGCTCTATCGTATCATCGCCGGCGACGAGCGGAATACCGCCGTGCTGAAGCCTGCCGGTCACTGATTCACATGGGACGGACTCTATGCTGACTTTTTCCGCGCGGACCGGACCGACCAAACAGCGTCGGCGCGGCCCACCAGAAACGCAACGAAACAGAGCGCGAACACAGAATGGCTGAGGCTCGCGCCGAAGTATTGCCAGAAGGCGGCGTGAGGACCGGGATAGTCCGCCGAAAAAAGCAACGCCAGCATCAAGAGGAGTCCCGCGACGCTCGCCGGCCGGACCCAAAAACCGATCACTAGCCCCAACCCAATGGCAAGTTCACCATATGCCGTGAAGAGAGCGAACGCCGTGGCGTGAGGCAGCACAAAGCCGCGGAGCACCGGCGCCATGAAAGGATAGACTCCTCCCTCGAGAAACTTGTTGATCCAGAACTGGAATCCGCCGTGAAGAGTGAATTCTGAGCCGAAGACTTTGTATTGCCCGAAAATCAAGAAGAAAATTCCGACGGCAATGCGGAGCACCGCCAGGGCGTACGTGTTGCGGGCGCCAGCATCGGTAGGAAGAGTCATCGAGATTTCCAATCCTAGGAGCGGGATCCAGCGCCAACAGCATGCCCCCGAGGGATGAGAAAAGAAAGAGCGGCGGGAGTCTGCAGGCCTGCCAATTTCTTCCGCAGGACGCGCGGCGCGGAATCCAGCAATTCCTTTCGAAGGGCCAGCGCGGCCTCCGCGGAAAGATGCAGCCGGTAAACGTCGCCGCGCTGGGCGTGGGAATATTTCTCGTAACGCGGCGCGGAGTCTCGCGCAGCCCCGAGCAAGATTTGCCAAGGGCTCCGTTTTTGAAACCAACGCCTTGTGAAAGCCTCCCGACGCGTGATGGCAATCAGCGTGCGCTGCGTGCCGCCGCCGATTTCGAGGGTCACCGCCGCCACTGCATCGGCGTTGAAGGTGCGCGAAGCATCATCATCCGGGAAAGGCGCGAGAAGAGCTGCGAGTTCGTCGGCCTCGGAGGCGAAGCCCTCCCAAGAGTACCGAAAGCCGTTGTAGACGACTGTCCCGGCACGAAAAATCTGCTGTACGCGCAATGCATTCTTTCCCGTGATGCTCAAGACCATATCCACGAGTTCGGCCAGGCGAAATAACTGTCGAACCACAGGGCGAACGGTCACGTAGCCGGCTTCCTCTTCCGTGAAGCGCACCGCGATGGTCTCTGGGAGCGGCATAGTGAAATAAGAACAGGACGAATCCGGATGAAAAGGGAAAAAGTTCCGCGAAATTATCCAAGTTTCGAAAGACGGTCGCGCACCAGGTCGCTAAGCGCCTTGCCGTCGACGGACTTGCCTTCGAGAGCCACTTTCGCGGCCTTCACGACCGCGCCCATCTGCTTGATGGAATTCGCGCCCGTCTCGGAAATAGCTTTGGTGATGGCGGCGTTCATCTCGGCTTCGCTTGCTCCTGCCGGCAAATACGACTCGATGATGGCGAGTTCCTTGGTTTCCTTTTCGGCCAGTTCCGGCCGGTTGCCCTTGGTGAACTGCTCGATGGATTCCTTGCGCTGCTTCACCAGCGTTTGCAGGATCTGAATGGATTCCGTCTCGTCCAGCGCGCGCATTTTTTCGACTTCCCGGTGTTTGATGGCGGCTTTGATTCCGCGCAGAACGCTCAGGCGCAACTCGTCTTTCGCGCGCATGGCGTCGACCAGGTCTTTCTGAATTTTCACGGCAAGACTCATCGCAGTTCCTCGCTTAGATGAATATAGCAGACGCAAGAAGCGCGCGGGCTATAGGAACGCCGCCGAGCAAAGTTGGGGAGGGCAACTTGCCCGGGGAGGAATAGAGTGCAACGAAGTGCGCATCCGGCGCAGGCCGCCATTTGACAGTGTCGAGTGAGGTCGCTAACGTAGTTCACTTCTATTTTGCAGGGCGGACCCACGGGAGAATGCCAGGGACCTCATGAAAGTCATCGTGGCGGACAAGATCAGCGAACGCGGAGTGCAGTTGCTCAAGGAACAGCCGGGCTGGAACGTGATGCTCACGACGAAAGACAACCTGAACGCGGAGATGGCGGACGCGGATGCCCTGATCGTTCGCAGCGCCACGAAAGTGACGGCCGAATTTCTGGATCTCGCGCCCAAATTGCGCGCGGTGGGGCGCGCGGGCGTGGGCGTAGACAATATTGACCTGGAAGCCGCCACCAGGCGCGGCGTCCTGGTGATGAGCACCCCCGGCGGGAATTCCGTGAGCGTAGCCGAGCACACCTTTGCCCTCCTTCTGGCATTGGCGCGGCAGGTGCCGCGGCTCGACAAAGCCATTCATGAAGGTCGCTGGGAAAAATCTACCGCGGCGGGAACCGAAGTGCGCGGCAAGACGCTCGGCCTGATTGGCCTCGGGAGAATCGGCAGCGAGGTGGCGGTGCGCGCGGAAGCCTTCGACATGCGCGTGCTGGCGTACGATCCGTTCATCAGCGAAGCGGCGGCACGCGAAGTTTCCGTTGAGCTGGTGCCATTGGATATCTTGTTGGCGGAGAGCGATTTTGTTTCATTGCACACCGCGCTGAGTCCCGCGACGCAAAACCTGATCAACTCTTCGACCATCGCGAAAATGAAAAAAGGTGCGCGGGTGATCAACGCCGCGCGCGGAGAGTTGATCGACGAAGCCGCGCTCGCCGATGCCTTGAAGAGCGGGCAGCTTGCAGGCGCCGCCGTGGACGTGTTTGCCGAGGAGCCGCCGAAAAACTCGCCGCTCATCGGACTCTCCAATCTCATTGCCACGCCCCACGTCGCGGGCTCTACCGCGGAGGCCCAGGAAGAAGTCGGCACACAAGTCGCGGTGCAGATCAAGGACTACCTCGCGGACGGAATCATTCGAAACGCGGTGAACTTGCCCGCGCTTTCAGCCGATCAGTACCGGCGCGTGCGGCCGTATCTCGAGTTGGCCGAGCGCCTCGGGTCGCTGGTTTCGCAAGCGGCAGAGACGCGCCCCGCGCGCATCCGCATTCGCTATGCGGGGGAAGTGGCCGAGGTGGGCACACACCTGCTCCGCAGCGCGGTGCTGGCCGGCGTCCTCAACGCGGTGCTGGATGAAAAGGTGAACATCGTAAACGCCCCGGCCGTGGCGGCGGCCCGAGGCTTGACCGTCGAGGAAGAAACGCGGAAACGCGAGCACGGATTCCCCAATACGTTGGAGGTATCAGCCCTGCCGGAAAAGAGCGGGTCCGCGAAGGGATTTACGGCGGAAGGCACGGTCCTGCACGACGGTTCTCCGAGGGTGCTTCAAATCGAAGGAATCCCTCTCGAGGCGCAGCTGGAAGGCACCATCCTCTATCTGAGAAACCGCGACGAGCCCGGAGTCATCGGTCAGGTTGGCACTACGCTCGGAAAGCTTGGCGTGAATATTGCCACCTTCGCTCTCGGCCGTCGCGATGCGACTCGCGGCGCCGAAGCTGTTTCGCTCGTTCGGGTAGACGGCGAGGTCTCAGCAGTGATTCTCGGTCCAATCCGGGCCATTCCAGCGATTACCGAGGCGAAACTGCTGAGGCTCAGCCACTCTTAGCAATGGTACAGAATCCATTTTTTGGAAGATTCAGAAGACAGCACCGTCGCATCTGCGGAATTATCGGGAATTTTGTTGACAAAAACCCGCCCAGAATACAATCTCCGCTAACTGCTTTGTCCTTGCTAGGGGCCCGACAATTTGTACAAGGGGTGGCATGCCAATGCGTAAGCGTCTGTGTACGTACTTTTCCTTTGCCCTGATACTGATTCTCGCCTCTGCTGCCTCGCTGCCTGCGCAAAAGATCACTGGCGATATCACCGGTGATGTGACCGACAGCTCGGGCGGGGGCATTCCCAATGTCGCCGTGACGGCCGTAAATATCAATACTGGATTTACGCGCAGTGCGGCCACATCAGGCACTGGCACTTACACCCTCACCGAACTCCCCATAGGAACATATAAGCTCACCGCTGCTTCTGACGGCTTCAAAACGATTGTCCGCAATGCCGTGGTTTCCACCGGGGCCGTAACGCGCTCCGACTTTGTTTTGCAGATTGGCCAGCGCAACGAGACCGTAATAGTAGAAGGCTCGGCACCGTTGATGGATCTATCTCCCAACAACACCAACTTTGTCGATAGCTTGAAGATTGAAACCGTGCCGCTGAATGGCCGCGATTTCAATTCGCTCCTGGCCATCACCCCTGGAGTGCAGCGGTCTCCCGGCGGCGGATTTCTGGCCGTTAGCATCAACGGCTCGCGCACCACTTCGAACAACTATTTTGTTGACGGCCTTTATAACAATGATCGCTATTACGGAGATTCCGCTATTAACCAGACGGGTGTCGTCGGCATCCCGGCCACGATTATCCCGCCCGAGGCGATCCAGGAACTCAGCGTGCAAGAAACTCCTTCGGCCGAGTTCGGAGTTAAAGGCGGCGCGCCCATTCTGCTTGCTTTGAAGAGCGGCACGAATGATTTTCACGGTTGGGCGCAATGGGTTCGCCACACCGATTTTGCCGACGCCGCCAACTATTTTAACAATAGTCAGGGCTGCGGAGCTCCTGGCAGTTGCCAGGCCACACCCCTTCGCAATATGCAGTACGGGGGAGGCATCGGCGGCCCGATCATCAAAGATAAGACTTTCTTCTTCCTCCTCTATGAAGGGCAACGTTTCAAATCTCTGGCTACCAGTAGCAGAACCGTGCCCAGTCCGGCGGACATTGCGGGCGCCAAAGCCGACATCGCTGCCAAGGGTCTTAGCATCAGCTCCGCGGGCCAGGCGCTGTTAGATTTTTTCCCCACTGATCCCACAAACACCTTGATTGCTCGGACTCCCACGACGGCCAAAATGGACGAGTTCGTTGTGAAAATCGATCACCGGATCAACCAGGGTAATACCATCTCCGGGCGCTACATATTTGGAGATAGCTTGCAGAGCGCCCCAGCCTTTGCCGGTTTGCCCGCTGGAGGGAGCAATAGTCCAGATCTATTTAATTCCGTGGCGCCCTCCCGCGCGCAGATGGCGGGCCTGAGCTGGACTTGGAGTATAAGCAGCAATAAGATTCTGGAAAGCAGGCTTGGCTATACCCGCTTTGCCCAGATCATCGACGTGAATAACAAGATTGATCCCCAGAGCCTGGGTGTGGATACGGGACCACTCTCGCCGATCGACTTTGGTGTGCCGTACGTATATCTCGCTCCACTGGGATATGGCGGCTACATCGGAGGAGTCCAAGGCTACCCCATCACCACCAAACCGAACCAGACTTGGGATTGGTCCGAGCACTTCTCTTGGGTTAAGGGTAGTCACACCATCAAGTTCGGCGGTAACTTTCAGAACGCTTACACAAATAGCTTGCGCAACCGTGCTCGGACTGGGCTGTTTTTGGGCTACGTACCCTTCAGCGGCAATGACATCCAGGACGCGGTGGAGCAACTCCTCTTGGGCAGGGCGGATGGTGCTTCGCGTAACTTTGGCGATACCAGGCGCTATCTAGTTCAGAAATCCATCGGTTTTTATGCACAGGACGAGTGGAAGGTGAATCCACGTTTCACCCTGACCTACGGGCTGCGTTACGAGATCAATGGCGCGCTGGGTGAGCGGCAAAATCGTGGCGCCAATTTTTTCCCAACCCAGGGCTTAGTGCAACTCGGTCAGGGCATCGACCGGCTCTACAACCGTGACCTGGCCGACTTCGGGCCGCGCGCAGGTTTCGCCTGGAACATCTTCAAGAACGGCAGGACGGTTCTCCGTGGCGGCTACTCGCTAACGTATGACGTGGCGAACTTCGCCTCCCTCGCCGCGCCCTACTCCTTCTCGCGTGCCAGGGCCGGTGCCTTCACGCAGCCCAATCTTGGAAGTTTTTCGGTCGCAATGTTCAGCGATGAGTCGACAAACCCGAACGATCCCGCCGCTACTTGTTGGGATCCGGTCGCTCAGGCCGGCGATTACATCTGCTTTGACCAGGGCCCGATCTTCGGTTCTAGCCCCGGCGGAAGCCCTCCATTCAACGCGTTTTCCGTCGTGAACGACTTCAAAACGCCGCGCGCGCACAACTTCAATCTCGGCATCCAGCACCAACTGTTCACCAACAATGTGTTGAGTGTGACTTACTCTGGACAGCGCGGCCAAAACTTGGTTATCTACCGTGACCTCAACGCCAGTCCGCTCGGGAGCGCCGGGGATTTCTCCGACCGGCCCTTCGCGACTGCGTTTCCTACCCTAAACCACATCATCCAAGCAACCAACTTGGCTTCGTCGCAGTATGACAGTTTGCAAGCGTCTTACAATCAGCGCAACTGGCATGGCTTGGACACCCAGTCCAACCTGACTTGGAGTAAATGCTACGATAATAATTCCGTAAATCGCGGTGGTGCTGGCAATTATCCCCAACTTCTTAATCCTTTGAATATCGCTGACACGCGGGGCTTGTGCGACCATGACGTGCGCCTCAACTTCAACGTCGGCGGCGTTTATTCGTTCCCCGCTATTCCGCACGCCGGCGCACGATTTGGAAAAGGATGGCGGATCAGCACCATCTACACAGCCCTCAGCGGGCGTCCTTTCAGCGTGCTCGTGGGTGGAGGAACGGATACCTCTGGTCAGGGATTGACAGGTGATGCCCTTCGTGCCGGCTGGGACGGCACGCCGGTGAAGTACAACCCCCGCAACCCCAATCAGTACTTTAACGAGTCCTACACTCTGGCGGGGCAGCCTGATCCCTGCGGTGACACTAGTGGGGGCCTTCCGCTGAGTCCTTTTTATCTTCCCTGTCCGGGAACTGTGGGCAACTCGAAGCGCAATCAGTTGATTGGCCCCGGCCTAAGCCAGTGGGATGCCTCGGTTATCAAGGACACCAAAATTACCGAGAAGTTGACAGTCCAGTTTCGCTGGGAAGTTTACAATTTACTGAATCATGCCAACTTCTTTTACCTTCCAAACAATACTTTAAGTGGAGGCGACCTGGGCAAAATTACCAAGACACCGGACGTCGCCTCTGGCAACCCGGTCGTGGCACAAGGTGGTCCTCGCAACATGAACTTCGCCATCAAGTTCGTGTTCTAAGAACCTTTCTACCTTCTATACTTACAGGGCCCCCGAATTTAGGGGGCCCTGTTTTACTATGGCCGCCAGATTTCTTCTAATCCTTGCCGCGATGATGGTGCCTGGGCATGTAGCCGCAGCGCCGGCACCAAACATCATCCTCATTACTCTGGACACCACGCGTGCCGACCGCATGGGCTTCCTTGGCTCGCCGCTCGGGCTAACGGCGAACCTGGACGCCCTGGCCAAGCAGAGTGTGATTTTTGCCCAGGCGTATTCCCACGTGCCCCTGACCACCGCCTCCCACGCCACCATCCTGACTGGCACCTATCCCCAGTTCAGCGGTGTCAACGATTTTGGCAAGCCCCTGTCGCCAGAGTTGCCCTATTTGCCGGATATCCTGCATAAACGAGGCTACCGAACCGCTGCGTTCGTCGGCTCTTTGGTCTTGGATCCCATTGGGGGCACGGCGCCCGGCTTTGACAGGGGTTTTGACACCTATGACGCGGGGTTCCGAAGCCGGCGCTCCGGGGAAGATCGCTTCCACACTCTGGAACGCCGCGCCGGCGACGTTGTTGCACGCTCTATCGCTTGGCTGAAAAAAGGTCCTCGTGAGCCATTCTTCCTTTGGATTCACCTCTACGATGCCCACGATCCCTACGATCCACCAGCGCCGTACGCCGCTCGCTATGCCAAGGCCCCGTACGATGGAGAGGTCTCCTATGTCGATGCGTCGGTCGGGAAGCTTCTGGCCGCCCTGCGCGCCAAGGGTTTCTACGACGGGGCTTTGATTGCCGTCATGGCCGACCACGGCGAAGCATTCGGAGAGCACGGTGAGCGCAGCCACGGCATCTTTCTCTACGACGAGACGATTCACGTTCCTCTTTTGTTCAAGCTGCCCGCACAGCCCGGCAGCAAGCGGATTGACGCCCGCGTGGGCCTCGTGGATGTGACGCCAACCATTTTGCACGTCGTGGGGATTCCGATCCCCCGCACTGTCCAGGGCGAGTCTCTGCTGGGAATGATGAAGCAAGCCTCCCTATATCCTCAGCGCAAGGCCTCTAAAGGGATCTCACGAGCCCAGACCAGCCCGATCCCCGATCGGCCACTCTACGCGGAAACCGACTATCCCCGTCGTGCTTTCGGCTGGAGTTCCTTGCGTTCCCTTCGTGTGGGCAAGTATTTGTTTGTCAAAGCGCCAGAGCGCGAACTCTATGACCAGGTGGCCGACCCGGAAGCCTCGCGCAATCTGGCAACTGCGTCCCCAGCGGTGAGCGATACTCTAGCTGCCCAGGTGGATGACTTTCGCCGCAAGACTAGCAGTGCTGGCAGCGGTAGCTCGGCCCCAGGTTTGGACCCGCAGCAGGCGGCCCAACTGAGTGCGCTCGGCTACATTGCTTCGGACACCGGCGCAGCTGGCGGCAAAACGAACGAGCAGCAGGGCGTAGATCCCAAGGTCAAGATTGAAATCGCCAACCAACTGCACGACGCCTTGCTGGACGTCGAGGAAGCCCGTTACGCGGAAGCCATCCCCAAGCTGGAGCAGGTGTTGGCCGGTCAGCCGCAAATGGGGATTGCTCAAATGCACTTGGGAACCTGCTTCACGCGCTTGAGAAACTATAAGGCGGCTCTCCCCCCGCTCCTGAAGGCTGTAGAGCTTCAGCCGGATTCCGGCATGGCCCACTACGAGTTGGGGCTTGCTCTGTTCGAAACCGGGGATTGGCCGAACGCCGCGCCGCAGTTTGAGGCCGCCATCGCCCGCGCCCCCCGTTGGGCCGACGCGCAATTTTCATTGGCCGCCGTTTACGCACGGATCGATCGGGTACCCGAAGCCATGACTCATCTGGGAACTGCACTGGAACTCAACCCTGATCACTACCGAGCAAACCTGCTCCGCGGCCGCATCCTTGCGCTACAAGGCGACCCGGCCGGCGCTCTTCCCAATTTAGAGAAAGCGGTGCGTTTGGAGCCCAAGTCCGTCGAGGCCCACCAATTCCTGGCGGATGCCTATTCGCAACTAGGTCAGGAATCGAACGCCGCCCGCGAGCGCGCCGAAGCCAGCCGCTTGAAAACCCCCACACCGTAAGAGAATGCAGTGAACTCGCTGATTCCTCTTGCCAAACCAGTATCTCTATGGTACTGTATATTCTGGGTATATTCGTCCTCGGATCTCCAGCCTCGCAGCTTGCCCCTCTCTCCCCCACCGGCCCTCGGGCTTGCACGGTTTTTGTGCAATCTAAGTCCATAAAACCCTTAGAATCAATACTTGCACAACTGGAGGACAACTGCCTTCCTCGGCTCCCCCGGACCGGTGAAATGCCCTTGCTGGACACCCGCGATTCGCAACGATATACTTCGTACTTCATTTTCAAACTTCGGGGTGCTCCATGGTTCCCAGAAAACTTTTCTTGCTCCTATCCGTCTTTCTGCTGGCTCTCCCGGTCTTTGGTCAGCAACAAACCCCTCCCAAACCCAAGCCCCGTGTGATCGTCGTTGGCGTCAACGGCATGGAACTGGACATGATCCGTCCGCTTCTGCTGAAAGGCCAGATGCCCAACTTAGCGAGCGTGATCGAGCGAGGCGCCTACGGAAAACTCCGGACCGTCTCCGCGCCCAATTGTCCACGCGTGTACAGCACGCTCTTCACCAGCACGTATCCCGAAGAGCATGGCGTAACCGGCTTTATCGTCGGCGGGATCACCGCCAACACCAACATGCTCAAGCAAGAGCCCGTCTGGTCCATGCTCTCCAAAGGCGGGATCACCGTGGGCATGGCCAACGTCCCGGCTACGTTCCCGGTCATGCCCGTGAACGGCTACATGATCAGCGGCATGCTAACCCGCGGCAAGAACTGCGAAGATGGCGTGCTTTGCGCGCCGAAGCTGAGCGAAGTAATGGGTGGGGACGCCGTCTACCCCAAGAGCATGCAACCCGAGCTCCTGAAAAAAGTCGGCGACTTCTATATTGATTGCGAGCGTATGCCGGCCGCGGGCGATCTGAAGGGCCACGAAACCGAACTGATCGACAAGTGGCTGGGAAAGGTCCAGGTCATTCGCGAGCAGCAGACCAGGCTTTTCGATTACCTGCTGACCGAGCACCCCACGGATTTCACATTCCTGGCGCAGTCGTGCGAGGACCGCACCGGCCATTGGCTCTATCCCATCACGCCATTCAATGTCGGCTACAATCCCAGCGTCAACAACGTCCGCCTCGATGCCTTCCCGAACCAGTACATCGCGTTTGACAAAGTGCTTGGCGCCATTCTGAAGCACGTCGATGAAAACACCTATTTGGTTATTTTCTCCGACCACGGCATCAAGCCTCTGCGCGAGTTCGAAGAAAAAGACCCTCACGCGCACATGGACCACGAGAAAACTACGCCGGTGATTGCCAAGCACGATTTTGCGGATGGCGATGACGTCCCCGGCTCGTTTTTTGCCATGGGGCCCGGCATCAAGCATGACCTTCGGCTGATGGGCTTGGCCGCCAGCGTGTATGATGTGTCGCCTACACTCTTGCACATCTACGGAATCGAGCAGCCCAAGCACATGCGCGGGCGTATTCTGACGGAAATTTTCGAGAGCTCCGGCGATAAAGTGGCGGTGAAAAAGTAATTCTTCTAAGTCTTCTTGTCAGACAACGAAACTTGCTTTAATCCCTCGACCCGCCGCTTATTGCGGCCGTTTCGATTTTTGTAATGCCTTGGCCCGCGATGCAGTGCGTTCCGCGTCTAGCCGCCGTCCAATCCCCGCATAGGCTTCTGACAATACCTGAAACATTTCGGGATCGTTGTTCGAAGGTCCCGCAATCGGCTCAAGGAGTTCTATGGCATCTGCAAACTTTTTCTGGCGGGTTAGCGCCTTCGCAAGACCGGTCTGTGCTTCCGCGCTTCCAGGCTGCGA
>Ga0137394_10001972_pt1 | contig 15093 bp, 15 predicted proteins | sample czobulk116metaG_FD_108278 | JGI IMG/M metagenome (GOLD analysis project Ga0137394, IMG submission 108278) | Vadose zone soil microbial communities from Angelo Coast Range Reserve, California, USA - czobulk1.16 metaG | ecosystem: Environmental > Terrestrial > Soil > Vadose zone | place: USA...
CGTCGATGTTGCCGGGCCCGCCGTATGCCATGACGAGCACGGCCACCCGCTCAGCCGCCATGCACGAGATCCACGACCGCCCGCACGGCAGCGACGTCGGTCTCCGGAAGAATGCCGTGACCGAGATTGAAGATGTGGCCCGGGCGCCCACCGGCGCGGGCGAGGATGTCGCGGACCTGACGGATACGCTCGGCGGCGGGGGCGAGCAGCGCCGCCGGCTCGAGATTCCCCTGGATCGCGCGACCCCCCCCGATGCGGGCCCAAGCGGCGTCCAGCGGAATCCGCCAGTCGATGCTGATGACGTCGCCGCCCGCTGCGGCGAAATCCTCCAGGAACGTGGCGGTGCCGGTACCGAAGTGAATGAGCGGAACGTTCGCGGCGCTCGCGAGCGACAGCGCCTTGCGGCTGTGCGGCTGCACGTAGGTGCGGTAGTCGTCAGGCGACAGACACCCGACCCAGCTGTCGAACAGCTGGAGCGCCTGCGCCCCCGCGCGCGCTTGCGCGGCGAGATACCGGCCGATGAGATCGGCAAACTTGCTTAAAAGCAGGTGCCAGGTGTCGGGTGTCTGGTACATGAACCGTTTCGTTTTTGTGAACGTGCGACTGGCTCCGCATTCGATCGCGTAACTCGCGAGCGTGAACGGCGCGCCGGCAAAACCGATGAGCGGCACGTCCGCAGGGAGCTCGCGACGCGCCAGCCGGATCGCGTCCATCACGTACCCGAGCTCAGCGTCCACGTTGAACGAGGGCAGACGCTCGACATCAGTGGCGTCGCGAATCGGCCGCTCGATGTGCGGGCCCTCGCCCGCGGTAAAACTCAGGCCCAGACGCAGCGGCTCGAAGGGCAGCAGGATGTCGGCGAATACGATCGCGGCATCGACGCCCAGGCGATGGACGGGCTGCAGCGTGACGGCGGCGGCGAGCTCGGGATCATGACAGAGATCGAGGATGGAGTGGCGTTGCCGGAGCTTGCGGTACTGCGGCATGTACCGACCCGCCTGCCGCATGAACCAGACTGGCGTGACGTCGGTGCGCTCCCGACGGCACGCTTTAAGAAACCGTGAGACGCTGCGCCTCTACGTGGGGGGGAGCGATGAGGATCGTGTCGCCATCCAGTTTGACCTGGAACGTCGCCACGGCGTGGACGGGTGGTCCGCCGAGGACACGGCCGGTCTCCAGCGAGAACACGCCTTCGTGCCAGGGACAGGTCACCGTGCAGTGTGCCGCGTCCACCTTGCCCTCCGACAGGCTGGCGCGGGCGTGGGTGCAGCGATTCGCCAGCGCGAACACCGTGCCGTTCACGTTGAAGAGTGCGACCGCCTCATTGGCCGCATACACGCGTTTGGCGCTGCCGGGAGGCAGCTCTGACAGGCTCGCGACCGGCGTGAAGCCGTCGGCGCGCGTGGGTCGCCGCGCCACGGCCTGCGCCGCGCTGGCGCCGCCCAGCGTGTCCAGCATGTCCCAGAGCGACATCTGCACGCACGTGAACGTGGGCGTGTCCCGCGCGGTGTACGACGAGGCTTCGCTCTCGCGCAGCTCCATCACCAGGTCGAGAAACTCCCCCGGATTGTCTCCCTCGAAGGCGACGATGAATTCCTGGTCGTCCAGTCCGTACGAATACGTCGTGTTCAATCGAATCGTCGGATATTTGCGACCGATGCGGACGTGTTCGTCCATCATGCGCTGGCGTTCGGGCTTGGGGAGTGCGTACCAGGCACGTGTCTTGACGAACGGGTACACGAAGAGGTACTTCGCGGCACTCGGCTGGATGACGAGCCGCTGCTCGTGGCCCGGATCCGCGGCCGGGAATTCATAGATCGACCGCCGCGTCATCGCGAGATAGCTGTAGGGAATCGACAGGTACGCGCCGAGATCGGTGCGATTGAGGGCGGTCTGCAGCTCGACGAGCGCGTCGAGATCCTCGGCGACCTGCCACAGCAGAAAGTCTGTGTCGCCCCGAATGCCGACGAGGCCATACGGTCGCAGCAGCAGGCGGCCATGATAGCGCTCGAGCGTCTCGCCGAACTCGAGCTTGGCGCCGGCCTGGCGCTCGGCGGTCAGCCTACGCCAGGCGGGGTCCAGCTTGTAGAAGGCGTAGCGAACAACCTGTCTTTTTTCGGACGGGGCAGTCATGAGCGAGAATCTAACGAGGGTTCTTGCGCGCTGCTTTCACGACGAAGTACGTCAGCCCGCCGAACACGATGACGGGAAGCGCGACCATGAAGATCGAGCTCCAGAAGTAGATCAGATCCATGCCGTCGCCATGGAGCAGAACCGCGAGTACTGGAGTCATCGGCCGATGAAGCGCCGCAGATGGCGCAGGTAATACGTCAGGCCCGCACCCAACGCCCCGAAACCGATACCCAGCACCATCTCACCACGCCACAGCAACCACAGCGCGAATCCGCCGCAGAACACAATCCCGGTCGTAATGAGAATGCGATGGAACGGAATCATCGGACCGCTACGCCGCCACCTTGTCGAGCACCATCAGAGTCAATAGCGCCGGCAGGTAGATGATCGAGACGAAGAAGAGGCGCCAGGCGCGCGCCGGTGTCGCGGCCACCAGGAGCCCGGTGCCCGCGGCCACGTATCCGAGACCCAGGAGGAGGGCGCCGAAGAAGTACCAGGCACCCGTCACGCCCAGCAACGTGGGCAGCAGGCTGATCGGCAGCAGGGCCATGGCATACAGCAAGGCCATCCGGCCGGTCTCCCGGCCGTCGTCGTCGGCGACGCTGAGCATCCGCAAACCGCTGGCGCGATAATCCTCGCGATACAGCCACGCCAGCGCGAGGAAGTGCGGCAGTTGCCATAGGAACAGAATCCAGAACAGCGCGGCGACGGCGGCGCCCAGACTGCCGCCGGCCGCGGTCCAGCCGCCGACGATCGGTAGCGCGCCCGGCACGGCGCCAACGAGAGTGTTGAGCGACGTCTTCCGCTTCAGCGGCGTGTAGAGCAGGACGTAGCTCGCGAACGTCAGCGCGGCGAGCGCGGCCGTGAGCAGATTGACCGTCGCGCCCAGATAAAGCACGCCGCCGGCGGTGATCGCCGACGCAAACCAGATCGCCGCACGCGGCGTCAGGCGTCCCGAGGGCAACGGCCGCCGCCGCGTGCGGGCCATGCGAGCATCGACGTCGCGCTCGCGAATCTGATTCCACGCGTTGGTCCCAGCCGCGACCAGGGCGGTCCCGATCAGCGTGTTCGCGAGCAACGGGAGGTCGACCTGATCGCGCGCGCCCAGGTAGAAACCCGCGGCGGCGGTCAACAGCACCAGCTGCGTGATGCGCGGCTTCGTGAGCTCGAGCAGCGACCTGGCTAGAATACTTTCTCCATGATCACGGTCGTCACCAGGATGATCGCGAGCGGAAGGGGAACGATGAAGATCAAGCGCAGGCGCCAGCGCTCGAACTTGAGATGCATGAAAAACAACGCGACCAGCAGCGCCTTCCAGATGGCCAGAATGAGCAGCAGGATCAGCTTCAGATTCTGCGATACCGGCAGCTCGAACGCCAGCAGCACCTCGGCGATCGTCATCACGAACAGGTACAGCCAGATCAGCATGTAGTTCGGGCGAACATGTGCCGTCGTGGACTGAGGAGGAGTCGTCATAGGGTGCCGGGCCTCAGATCAGGTAGACGATCGTGAAGAGGATGATCCATACCAGGTCGACGAAGTGCCAGTACAACCCGATGACTTCGATGCCGCGGTAGTCCTGCGCCGAATACTTCTCCGGCAGCACCTTGGTGAAATAGAGATACAACATGCTGATCACACCGCACGTCACGTGGAAGCCGTGGAAACCCGTCATCGTGAAGAACGCGGAGCCGTACATGCCCGCCACACCGGCACCGTACTTCACCGGATCCGCCAGCGCGTGCTCGGCGAGCAGCGAACCCTCACGATAGCCGGTCGGCGTGAAGCCGTGCCCGACGAGCTTGATGTACTCGAACACCTGCACGCCGACGAAGCCGGCGCCGCAGATGATCGTGACGAGCAGCCAGAACTTGAGCCCGCCGTCCTGGAGCCGCTTCCCCGGAACCTTCCGCAAGAAATACTTCTTGCCGTCCGCGATCGCCGCGTACCCCTTGACCATCGAGACGGACGAACAGATCAGCAGAAACGTGTTCAGGCCCGTCAGCGGCACGTTGAGAACGGCGCCCGGCCGCGCCCAGGACGACGGCATGCCGAAGCGCAGCACGATGTACGAGCCGATCAACGCCGTGAAGAACATCACGTCGCTGGCGAGGAAGACCCACATCCCCAGCTTGTTGCTGTAAACGCCCGCTCCCGGCTCGGCCGGGAACGGCGGCCGCATCGCGTCCGTCATCGTCGGGGTCTGCACGCTAATGTCCTCCAGCCGGGAGAGGAGCCGGTACCGGATCTCGGTCGGTGGGCAGCTTCACGTACTGCGGCAGATAGTCTTTGTCGCCGGCCTCGGGCGCGCTGAATTCGTACGGACCGCGGTAGACGTTGGGAGTCTTGTCCCAGTTTCCGTGCGGCGCGGGATTCGGCAGCGACCACTCCATGCCGTTGTCCTCCCACGGGTTCTGTGGCGCCTTTTTGCCGAACTTCAGGCTCCACAGGAAATTGAACGCGAACAGGAGCTGCACCGCGAACAGCGCGAACGCGCTGTAGGAAATGAACTCGTTGAGCGGTTGTTGCGGCTTCAGGAAGTCGTAAATCGTGGGGTCGTAGATGCGCCGCATCTGACCGCCCATCCCGATGATGTGCATCGGGAAGAATGTCATGTTGTAGAACACGAACGTCAAAAAGAAGTGCACCTTGCCAATCCGCTCGCTCATCATCCGGCCGAACATCTTGGGATACCAGTACGGGATCGCGGCGAACAGCGCGAACAGCGACCCGCCGAACAGCACGTAATGGAGGTGGGCCACGATGAACTGCGTGTCGTGCAGGGGAATGTCCACGGGCGTCGCCGCCATGAAGATGCCGGACAGGCCGCCGATCGTGAACATCGACACGAACCCGATCGCGTTGAGCATCGGCACGTGGAAGCGCAGGTTGCCACGCCACATCGTGCCGAGCCAGTTGAACACCTTGATCGCCGACGGGACCGCGATGAGCAGCGTCGACACCATGAACGTGGACCCGAGCGTCGGGTTCATGCCGCTCATAAACATGTGGTGGCCCCACACGAGCCAGCCCAAGAACGCGATCCCGATGATGGCGAACACCATCGAGTGGTAGCCGAAGATCGGTTTGCGGCTGCCGTTGGCGATGATGTCGGAGACCATGCCCATCGCCGGCAGGATCAGGATGTAGACCTCGGGGTGCCCGAAGAACCAGAACAGGTGCTGCCAGAGCAGCGGCTGACCGCCCGCTCCCGGATCGAAGAAATGCGTGCCGAGCGTCTGATCGAACAGCAGCATGATCGCGGCGCCCTGCAGGACGGGCAGCGCCAGCACCGCGAGGATCGCCGTAATGAACAGCGCCCACACCGAGAGCGGCATGCGGAACCAGGTCATCCCCGGCGCGCGGTGGTTGATGATCGTGGTGATGTAATTCACCGAGCCCATCACCGACGACAATCCCAGCACGACGATCGAGATGCTCCAGAGTTTCTGGCTGATCGTCGCACCCGAGAGATCGGGCCGGGCCGACAGGGGCGCGTACATCGTCCAGCCGGCGCGCGGCGCGCCGTCGGGGACGAAGAACCCCGCCAGCATGATCAGGCCCGCGAGCAGCGCGAGCCAGAACGACCACATGTTGATGCGGGGGAACGCCATGTCGTGCGTTCCCACCTTCAGCGGAATCAGGAAGTTGGCGTACACCCCGACGAGCAGCGGCATGATGGCGAAGAACACCATGAACGTGCCGTGCATCGTCACGAGCTGGATGTAGTACTCGGGGAGGATCACGCCGCCCGAGACCATGCTCTCCGGAAGAATCCCGCCGCCCGGCAACGGCTTGCCCGGGAATCCGAGCTGCCAGCGGATCTGCATCGCCAGGAGCCCGCCCACCAGCAGGAAAAACAGGCTGACGAACAGGAACTGGATGCCGATGATCTTGTGGTCGGTCGAGAAGATGTATTTGCGCCAGAAGCTCATCGGCGCGTGATGGGCTGCGGTCGGAGCGTGAGCGACCGTCGTCATTCGGTTCCTCCGGCGGCTTGTTGGGCCATCCAGGCCTTATACTCGTCGGGCGTATGCACGAACACGCGCCCCCGCATCTTGTAGTGCCCCATCCCGCACAGCTCGGCGCAGCCGATTTCGAACTCCCCCGTCTTCGTCGCCTGGAACCAGGCCGTGATGTGCATGCCCGGCACCGCGTCCTGCTTGACGCGGAACTCGGGCACGAAGAACGAGTGAATCACGTCTTCGGCGCTGAGCTCGACGGCGATCGGCTCGTTGACCGTCACATGGAGTTGATTGCGCACCGTGAAGTCGTCGGCGGTGCCGAGCTTCCCGTCGGCGCCGGGATAGGTCACCTGCCACTCGAACTGCTTCGCATGCACGCCCACATGATAGGCGTTGGGCGGGATGCTCTTCTTGTCCTTCATCAGCACCCAGTAGTGATTGCTGATCAGCCCGAGGGCAACCATCGTCACGGCCGGGATCGCCGTCCAGATCACTTCCGCACGCGTTGAGCCGTGCGTGTAGAAGGCCTTCCGGCCCGGACGCGCGCGGTACTTGATCACGAACGTCACCAGTCCGACCTCGACGACGACCAGCGCGATTCCGGTGATGATGAGAATCGCCAGGAACAGCGTGTCGATCGGACCGGCGAACGTCGATCCTGCGTCGGGAAGCCACCAACGCATGCGGCTCTCCTCGCGCTAGCGCGCGGCGAAGGTGAAGTTGGCCGTCTTGCTCTCGGTTCCCGCGATCGTCACGGTCGCCGTTTGCGTGCCGAACTTCTCGTGCCAGGCCTCGATCGTGTACGTCCCGGGCGGGAGGCCGCTGATCGTAAAGCTGCCGTCTTGCTTCGAAACCGCGTAGAACGGATCGGGGCGCACCCCGGCGTAGGCGTGCATCCAGCCGTGCACATTGCACTCCAGATTGACCATCACCTCGGGCGCCGAAAACGTGCGCGTCGTCTTCATCCCGGCACCCGGCTGACTCACGTTGAACGGCCGGTTGGCTTTGGCGATGGCTTTGATGTTGTGGAGGACGGGATCGGAGTTCTGAATCTCCAGCGGCTGACCCACCATGATCCCTAAGACGTGGGGATGATAGCGGCAGCCGTTCTGGTCGAGGACCACGGGCGTCGTCGGCGCCGTGAATGTCTGACCCGCCGGGACACCGGATTTCACGTATACGAACACATTGGCAAGCGCGTTCGCCGGGCCGGCCACCACGTTCTCTTCGGTCGGCGTCGTCGGGTACTTGGCCTTACATGCCGCCTCTTCGCTCATGTCGATCGTCGGATTGCGGGGCGCGGTGCCGGTGAACTTGACCTTCCCCGTGATCGTCCCACCCGCAGCCGAGACCTCCGCCGCGGGTTGTGTCGCAGGCGGTGCCGCCTGCACGGCGCTGCGGTCCCCTTTGCTGCACACGGTGAGCAGGAACATCCCGCCCACCACGCTGAAGATTCTGCCTTTCATTGCTGCCTCCGGTATGAAGTCTTCTGCTGCGCGCGCCACGCGACCAGCATGCCCAACCCCAAGGTGAGCATCATGGCGAGCACCGGCGAGATGAACACGCGGGCCGGCACCGGTTCGTCGAGGGCGAGGAAATACCAGGTACTGATGGCCATGCGCGTGCCGTGCTCTCCGTTGGACCCATCCGACGCGAAGAACGCCACTGGAATGGCACGGCCGGTCCGGAACGGAAGCTGGCTGGCTGTATCGGTCGAAGCAAGTGCGCGGGTGAAGACCACCCGCCACTGGCCATGATCGTACACCGCCTGCGCTCCTGGCCCTGCCCCGGACAGCGGATCGAATCGGTCGACGCCGCGTGCGAGGCCGGCGACCGGAGCGGTCCGCGCGCTGCTCGACCAGCGCCACTGATAAACCGGCGCACTGCCGTTACCCATCAGGAAATACGGCCGCTCCATCCCCGAGGGAATGGAGACGGGAAACTGCACGGTCAGCTGGTCCGGCCAGGGCGCCGGCTGCTCGCGTATCGAGTCGTCGCTCTGGAGCGTATTGAACACTCGGCCAACGAATGCCAGCCAGGAAGTGTCGGGACTTTCCGATCGGTCGTCCCACACCACGCGCAGCGCGATCGAGTCGGCGGTATGCACCGCTTTGACCCAGACGCCGGTCACCGCGGGCGCGAACCAGCGCTCCTTGCGGACGATCTGGCCCACGAGCGGGAACCAGGAGACGTCGATAGACGTCCAGGCCGAGTCGTCCGGCGCACGCGGCAACGTCTTCGTCAGAGGAGCGTGGACGACGTCGCGCACGACGGGCGTCTCCTTGGGCGACAGGCTGCGCACGTATTGCGCCACCCGCCACAGCTGCTCGTCGGTCAGAAACTTGTTCTCGATGAGATCGCTGAACGACGGCATTGGCGTGCCGTCCAGGCCGGTGCGCAGCCGGTGATAAATGTCCTCCACCGTGCCGCCGCCGTTGAAGCGCCAGTTCTCGTGCAGATTCGCCGCGAAGATCGGGTGCTGAGCGTCGTCCTTCAGCGTGGGCGCCGACGGGCCATCGCCCCGACCCTGATCTCCGTGACACTTGCGGCAACCGATCGAATCGTAGAACTGGCGGCCCACCCGCACCGCTTCGGCTCCGGTCCCGCCACCGGGTGGGCTGCCGAACGCGATCGGCTGTGGCCGCTGCGTCGTATCGGCAAAGAACGTCGAGAACGTCTTGATGTAGGCGAGCACGGCGCGGCGCTGACGGTCGGAGAGGCGTGACTTCCAGCCCGGCATGGCGGTGCCCGGCAGCCCTTCATCTATGGAACGGAGGAGGTCGGCGTCGGTCGGGAGCTGTCCGCTCGGCGTCGAGCGAATCTGATAGATCGCGCCGGTGAAATCGCGCGGCGGCGGGATCATGTGACGCGCACCGTCGCCGTCGCCGGCGCCGTTGTCACCATGGCAGCCCGCGCACCACTTGGTGTAGACCTGCTTTCCGGCCGCCGTATCCTGTGTCATCACCACCGTCACCAGAAGAAGTGCGTGGATCATTTGTTCCCCTCCGCACTTACTTCCCAGGTCCGCGGTTTCCAGCCGGTCTGATCATAAAGGAAAAGCACGACTGACCAGATCTCGTCTTCCGTCAGGAAGTCTTCCCATGCCGGCATCGCCGAATTCCACGGCGTTCCCTCGCGGGGCAGCCCCGGCCCGCCTTTGGCGACGCGCCAGAAGACGAAACTCTCGGTGAGCTGCGCGATCGTGCCGTTGTCCTGAAAGTTGGCCGGGAGGGGATTGAGTCCCGAGGCGAAGTGGCCCTGCCCGTCCAGATGGTCCCCGTGGCATGGCACGCAGTTCTGATAGTAGACCCGACGGCCGACCGCGAGGTGGGCCGCCATGTCCCCCGGGCGGCGCAGCGGATTGTCGAGACCAACGAGCGTGATCGTCTTGCCGCGGAACGTGATCTGCGACGGCGGCGCCGGGTGGATCGAGCGCAGGTTCGGGGGCGCGGCAACGCTGGCCCTGACCTGGCCGTAGGTGAAGCACCCGACGATCAGCGTGACGGCCGCGAGCAGAACGGAACGCACGACCTTGAGGCGTGGCTGAATGAGCACATCGTGCAGCGGTTCCTTGAACGTCGTCCAGCGCGCCTCCTCATCACTCACCCAGATCAGGATGCCGACCAGCACCGTCGCCATGTACTGCAGCACCACGCTGCCCGGCACCATCGCGCTTCCGGGCAACATCGGGATCACGAAGGCGATGACGACATACGCCAGCACCAAAAGGCCGACCGCCTGCCAGAACGGGTGCTTGAGGTACGCTCTCATTTGTGGCTCGCGAGGAACTGCACGAGCGCTTCCAGCTGCGCCGCCGTGAGCTGGTTCCCGAACATCTTCGGCATGATGCCTTTGAACTTCTCGTATCCCTTGGCGACCTTCGCGTCGGGATTGAGGATCGATTCCCGAATCAGGTTCGCTGAGAGCCGCGAGCCGACGTGCGTGAGATCGGGCCCGATCGCTCCGCCCTCGCCGCCGATCTTGTGGCAGCCGGTGCAACCCGCGCCGCGGATGATCGTCATGGGATCGGTGGAACCGCCGGCTATGCCGGCGGAGGGTGTCGAGGATGTCGAAGTTGTGGAGGTTGTCGAGGACGGCGGAATATCGGATCCCGTCACATCGACCGTTCCTCCGTTGGATTCCAGAAAAGCAACCAGCGCCCAGATCTGCTGCGGCGACAGGATCCGGCCCATGTCCGGCATGATCGGCTCGTAGCCGGGCACCACGTAGGCGCGCGGGTTCGTGAGCGACTCGTAGAGATAGGCTTTGCAGTCTTTGCCGGGCTCGCGCTTGCCGCAGCGCGCCCCGATAGGGCCCTGCCCTTTTTCGTCGGTCAAGAGATTCGGGGCTCGCGTGCCGAGGCCGTGACACGCCGTGCAGCCGCCCGCGCCGTGATAGAGCTGGTCACCGGCGCTGACGAGCTGTTCCGGGGTGACGTTCGCGCCCAGGGTCAACGCGTGCGGCACTTCGGACTGCACCTGGGGAATCTTGTTCGCGATCAGCGTGTAGAGCGCGAGCGTGCCGAGGACCACGCCGAGGATGCGGAGATTATTGGCCCACATGCGGCGCCTCCACCGTCGACGGCACGAACGTCGACTTCTCGGCAAGTCCTCCGAGCCAGAAGATGAAGCCGACGAGCGAGAGGAAAATCAGCACGCAGGTGCTGATCATGATCGCCGCATAGCCGAGCGCCGGTGTAGCCGCGTAGGGCGTTGTGTCCTGCATGACTTGCCAGACGTGCCAATGCTGGCGGATGCCGCTGCGCGCGAATCCCATCAGGCCCATCAGCCACGTGAACGTGACCGCGAGGATAAACAGCGCGTACTGCGAGCGCGGCGGCATCTTGCCCCACTGAATCGCGCCGAGCGACTGCGCGCCCCGCGCCATGAGCACGTCGATGACCGTAACGAAGATGATGCAGGCGAGGACCGCGCCGACCTGGTAAACCGAATACCCGATCCGGACGATCGCCTCCACGAAATAGCCGCGAATCCCGAAGAACAGCACGATCGCGGCGGCGATCACGAACATCCCGGCCTGGATGCGCGTGCCGGTCTTCGCCCACGGCACCACCTGCCGGATGTTGGCGCGCCGATACAGCAGGAATGAAAGGAACGTCGACAGAATCATCAGGTTGACGGCGGTATTCTTGGCGCTCATGACGCCGAGCGCGCCGAGCAGCGGGTGGTGCGAGCCGCCCATCGCCGCGAGCTCGCGCGAGTCGGCGATCATCGTGTGGGGCGTGCCCCACACGAGCGCGCCCAGCACGAGCACCAGCAGCAGCCACTTCGTGTACGGCCGGTACCGCTCGGCGCCGGGAATCCGGCCCATCCCCACCCAGAGATAGTAATTGCCGGCGAGGAACAGCACGGCGATGAGGAAGGCCTGGATCACCCACAGCCAGCTCATGAATCCGCCCATCATCGTGATGCCCATCGACTGGTCGTACTGATAGATCTCGCGCCCTAGCCAATAGCCCGCGAACGGCAGCACGATCAGTGCCGACATCGCGATGAAGTTGCCGACGTATCCCATCCAATCGTAGTGCGCGCGCTCGTCGTCGGTCCGCGCGGCGAGGAAGCGGTAGCTCGCGTACGCGCCGACGATGGCCCCACCGAAGACGATGTTCCCGATCAAGCGATGAATATTGATCGGCATCCAGGTGTGGTTGAGGATCGCATGCCAGATCTTGATGCTGGTGGGCGACGTCTCGGGCGTGATGTCGCGCGGCGGCGTCATCATGTACGTGAGCCACGAATCCGCGATGAACATCACGATCGTGCCCCAGATATTCAGCAGAATGCCCAGACACCAGTGCCCGATCTTCGCCCGGCCGTATTTCCACCGGTCCCAGCCGTAGTAATAGAGGTAGAGCGTGAACGACTCGAAGAAGAAGATCGAGACGTACACCCACATCGACGGGCCGAAGATCGCCGTCATGTAGGCCCAGAACCGGGGATACAGCGTGGACAACAGGAAGACGAAGACAGCGCCCCAGATCGCCGTCGCGCTATAGGCGATCAGCAGCAGCCGCGTGAATTCCTTCGCCAGGCGATCGTAGCGCTGGTCCTTGCCGAAGATGCCGATCGCCTCGGCGACCACGGCGAAGATCGGCACGCCCAGCACGAACGCCGCGAACATCAAGTGAATTTCCGCCGCGATCCAGATGGCCTGGCGGCTGCCGATCAGCGGGAAGTCCCGATACGCGCCGGCGGTATCGGCCGCCGCCTGGAGCAGCAGCATGCCGTCAGCCATCAGCCGTCAGCCTTCTGCACGAAGAACGGCTTCCGCTTCGAAAAATCGATGGGCATGGCGTTGCGTATCTCGCTCAGCAGCTCAGGTGTGATCTCCGAGAGCCCGCGCTCGCGCGCCCAGTCCTCGACGCGCGTGGCGACGACGCCGCGCACGAACGACGGGATGCGATCGAGTCTCGATCGCGCGGCGGCCGACCACGTGAGTGCGGGCGTGAATTCCTGCCCGTATGAGACCTCGCGCTGCGCCTCGATGATTGCAGCACCGGTGGGCTCGTAGACGCAGGACGGATCGGCCGCGAGGACGTCGCCCTCGAGCGCGAACGCGCGCGCGCGACAGCCGCCGCACAGCTTCTGGTACTCGCAGCGGCCGCATTTGCCGCCCAGCGTCCCTTCCCGCAACTGCCGGAACAGCGGCGAGCTGCGCCAGATCTCGCCGAAGCTCTGCGCGCGCAGGTCGCCGGCCACCTCGGGGAGATAGGGACAGGGCGTGAGTTTGCCGTCGGGAGTGATGCGGCAGTACTGCGTCCCGCAGGGACAGCGCGTTTCGTAATTCAGGATCGGGGACTCGGGATCGACCGAATGCACGTGCCGCATGAAATGCGGCGCGCACTTGGCCCGGATCATCATCTGGCCGCGGTACTCGCGCTGCCAGCGCGCGAGATCGGCAAGGATCGCTTCGTACTCGGCCGGCGCGAGATCCGACATGCCGGCGCCGCGCCCGGTCGCAACCAGAAAGTAACAGTTGAACGCGACGGCGCCCTGCTCCGCCGACCACTGCGCGAGCCGCTCCAGCTCGGCACGATTGCCCTTGGTCGCCGTGGTCTGGATGATGAAATCGAGCTGCTGCGCGCGCAGCCGGCCCAGCGCCGCGATCGTGTCCTCGAGGGAGCCTTTCCCGTGCCGGAAGTTGTCGTGGTAGCTCGGACGGAGTGAATCGATCGAGACGGCGACGCCGCGCACGCCCGCCGCCTTGAGCCCGGCGATGCGCTCGTCGGTCAGCAGGGTGCCGTTCGTGCCGACGACGACCGTCGCCCCCCGCTGTGTGGCATACGCGGCGATCTGCGCCAGGTCGTGACGCAGCAGCGGCTCACCGCCCGACAATATCACGAGCGGAGCGGGATTCACGGCCAGCAGCTCGTCGACGATCCGCAACGCTTCGGCGGTCCCGAGCTCGGACGTCGCGCTCTCATGCGGACCGGCCGAGATGTAGCAGTGAGCGCACTCGAGGTTGCAGCGCCGCGTGAGATTCCAGGCGACGACGTGTGGAACGTAGTTCACTGCAGCAGTTTCTCGACCGCCCGTTTCGCCTCTTCGGGCGTGACCGTCTTCATGTCGACGGGGCACTTGTCCATCTTCGCTTCGATGTCCCGGATGGGGCAGCGCGTGATCCCTTGCGCCTTGGCTTCTTCGATAAATGCGCGCATCTCGGGCGAGAGCGCGTCCTTTCCTTCTGCCTCCGCGCGGATCTGTTTGGCGCGCAGCTCGGTGAACATCACCATCATCGTGTCGATGTCGAACTCGTCGGCCTCGATCATCGCCTGCTTGTTATCGTCCATCACCGGTGTGGTGACACGCCAGATGTCGTGGTTCCGAGCGAAGCGCTCGACCGTGTTGCGCGCGAGCGGCCGAGCGATCAGCGGCACGAGCTGCAGCCGTTGCCACGCCTCCTGCGTCCATACGATGGGATCCGTCACCACCCGCTCTCGGATGCTCACGTTCCCGGTCACGGGGCATTTCGTTTCGATCATGGGAACCGCCGGCACGGGATCCGCGTCGGAACCCTGCACCTTCGTCGCCTTCATCTGCTCGGTCGCCTTCACCTCCGCGAGGGCGATCTCCTCGGCGCTGCCGATGCCCATGATGAGCTGCATGTGGGTCGGGAGCAGCTTCTGGATCGCTTCATCCAGCCACTTGTTCGTGACTGTCGGCGGCGGAGCGGGGGGGGCATTGCCCACCTTCTCGAGCACGTACTCTTCGACCGCACGGCGCGCGATTCCCTGCGCGAACGGCGGCACGCGGAGAATCCGGACCTCGGCTTCGGGTGCCCAGGGTAGACCCGCCTGACCGTCTTCTTCGATCCAGGGAATGTCTTCCGGCCGCACTCCCACCACACCCGTCAGCAGCGCGGAGCACGGCGCCAGCCGGAGAAGATTCTCTGCCTGGGAGCCCAGCTCCGTGTTCTCGACACGATGCGCCCCGTGGCGGCCGATCACGAGCAGCGACGGCTTGATCTCTTCCACCCACTGCATGATCACCTGGAACGGCTTGCCGATGAGGATCTGCGTCTTGATTGGGACCTCGGGGTACTGCTGTGCCATCACCTCGGCGCGCTTCAGGTTCGCCTGGCAGAGCTTGAGTAGTCCCTTGTCGATGATGTTGTTGTGGAGTTCTTCCTGCTCCTCGAACTTGAACACCTTCGACGCCTGGTACGACAGCACGTCTTTGATGTTGCGGAAGACGACGTGGTGATACTCGACGTCGAATGCGCTGCAGGCAAAGAGCGAGCCGCCGAACTCCTGGGCCAGCTCGAGTGCCGATTTCATCGCCTTGTAGCTGTAGGACGAGCCATCGACGCAGACCATGAAGCGGCCGCCCTGGAGCGGTTGCTGGTCGCGCACGATCAGCACGTCTTTTTCGATCTCGCGCAGCACCCGCGCTACGACTCCGCCGAGCTGCGAGAACGGTTGGCGACCGAGTCCGTGGGCGCCGATGGCGAGGAGGTCGTACTGCCGTCCGGACGA
>Ga0137394_10001974_pt1 | contig 15091 bp, 14 predicted proteins | sample czobulk116metaG_FD_108278 | JGI IMG/M metagenome (GOLD analysis project Ga0137394, IMG submission 108278) | Vadose zone soil microbial communities from Angelo Coast Range Reserve, California, USA - czobulk1.16 metaG | ecosystem: Environmental > Terrestrial > Soil > Vadose zone | place: USA...
CGTGATCGTGGACGGCGACGGCGACGGCGACGTGGCCGTGGACGACTGCTCGGCATGTCAGGGGCAGCTGCTACACGGATTCCCATGCTCAGCTTTCAGAAGCTCGACGTCTACCGCTGTGCCATCGAGTTCTTTGTACTGACCGCTGCCGCTGCAGAAGAGGTTCCAAGAGGAAACGCCGCGTTGCTTGATCAGCTGCGCCGCGCAGCAACTTCGATATCCCTCAACATTGCTGAAGCGGCAGGCCGTACCGGGCAGGCAGATGCCGCACGTACCTACGGCATCGCTCGGGGGTCTGCGATGGAGTGTGCGGCTGTGCTGGACGCGTTGTTCGTGCTGAAGGTTGTCGATGCCACGACAAAGCAACGCGGCGACGAACTCCTCGAACGTATCGTCGGGATGCTCACGCGATTGTGTCGGTGATCTGATCCGCCCACGGCCACGTCGCCGTCGCCGTCGCCGTCGCCGTCGCCGTCGCCGTCCACGATCACGACAACGTCGAACGTCAACGTCAACGTCTGTCGCTTGACTGAACAGTATTGCCCCTAGTGTCGCGGGTGACGGAGCCGCAGCGCGTTCGCGATCACCGAGACCGAGCTGAGGCTCATCGCTGCGCTGGCGATCATCGGGTTCAGCAGGATCCCCACGACCGGATACAGGGCGCCCGCGGCGATGGGCACCCCGAGCGCGTTGTAGACGAACGCGGCGAAGAGGTTCTGGCGGATGTTCCGCATCGTCGCCCGGCCCAGCCGCAGCGCGCGGACGATGCCGCGCAGGTCGCCCTTGACCAGGGTCACGTCGGCGCTCTCCATGGCGACGTCCGTCCCGGTGCCCATGGCGATGCCCACGTCGGCCGCCGCGAGCGCGGGCGCATCGTTGATGCCGTCTCCGGCCATCGCCACCACGTGCCCTTCGGCCTGGTAGCGCTTCACCAGCGCGGCCTTGTCCTCGGGCCGCACCTCCGCCTCTACCTCCTCGATCCCCAACTCGCGCGCGATGGCCCTCGCCGTCGCGCGGCTGTCGCCGGTGACCATCCCCACCCGGATCCCCTCCGAGCGGAGATCGCGCAGAGCAGCGGCGCTCGTCGGCTTGAGGGGATCGGCGACCGACAACAGCCCCGCGAGCGCGCCGTCGACCGCCACGAACAGCACCGTCTGGCCGCTGGCGCGAAGCTCGTCGGCGCGCGCCCGGACCTCGTCGGGAATCGCAACCGGCTGCAAGTGTCCGGACGTTCCCACCCGGATCTCGCGGCCGCCGACGGTGCCGCGCACGCCGTGGCCGGCCGCGGAATCGAATTCGGAGACCGTCCCGAGCTCGACTCCCCGCTCTCGCGCGCCGTCGACCAGCGCCCGCGCCAAGGGGTGCTCGCTGGCGCGCTCGACGCTCGCAGCGAGGTGCAGCAGCTCGCGTTCGTTGAAGCTCCCCAGCGGAATGACCGAGGCGACGCGCGGCTTGCCTTCGGTCAACGTGCCGGTCTTGTCCAGCAGCAGCGTGTCGACCCGCTCCAGGGCCTCGAGCGCCTCGGCATCGCGCACCAGGACGCCCTCGGACGCTCCCCGTCCCACCGCGACCATGATGCTCATCGGGGTCGCGAGGCCCAGCGCGCACGGACAGGCGATGATCAGCACCGCCACGGCATTGACGACGGCGTGCCCCAGCCGCGGCTCCGGACCCGCGAGGAGCCACCCCAGAAACGAGATCACCGCCACGCCCAACACCGCGGGTACGAACCACGCCGAGACGCGGTCCGCCAGGCTTTGGATCGGCGCGCGGCTGCGCTGGGCTTCTCCCACCATGCGCACGATCTGGGCGAGCAGCGTGGCGTCTCCGACGCGCTCGGCACGCATCATGAAGCTGCCCGAGGCGTTGACCGTCCCGCCGGTCACCTTCGCGCCGGGCTGCTTTTCGACGGGGATCGGCTCGCCGGTGATCATCGATTCGTCCACCGCGCTCTTGCCCTCGAGCACCGCGCCGTCGACCGGCACTTTCTCGCCCGGACGGACACGCAGCACGTCGCCCGGTTTGACCGACGCGAGCGGCACGTCTTCCTCGTCGCCGTCCCGGACCAGCCGGGCGGTCTTCGGCGCCAGGCCGAGCAGCGCCTTCAAGGCCGTCCGCGTGCGCGCCCGCGCGCGCAATTCCAGCACCTGGCCGAGCAGGACCAGCGAGACGATCACCGCGGCAGGCTCGAAATAGACGGGGACCACGCCGTGCTGCAGCATCGACGCCGGGAAAAACCCGGGGGCCAGGGTCGCGACCAGGCTGTAGACGTACGCGACGCCGGTCCCGAGCGCGATCAGCGTGAACATGTTCAGGTTCCGCGTGACCAGGGACTGCCAGCCGCGCTCGAAGAACGGCCGGCCTGCCCAGAGCACGACGGGCGTGGCCAGCGCGAGCTCGATCAGCGGCAACCACCGTCCGAGGGCGCGATGGACCGGCATGCCGGGCAGGAGCTCGGACATCCCAAGAAGCAGCAGCGGCACCGTGAACGCGAGGCTGACGCCGAACCTGCGCGTCATGTCCTCCAGCTCCGGGTTGGCCTCGTCGAGCGCGACGGTCTTCGGCTCCAGGGCCATCCCGCAGATCGGGCAGGAGCCGGGCCCATCGCGCACGATCTCGGGATGCATCGGGCAGGTCCATTCGGTGCCTGGCGCGGCGGCCGCTGGAGCTGGCGGCGCGGACTGGAGGTACTTCCGCGGGTCGCCCTCGAACTTCGCCTTGCAGCGAGGGCTGCAGAAGCCGATCTCGCGGCCCCGGTAGACGACCTTGCCGCCCGGAGGATGCTGGAGGTCGACCGTCATCCCGCAGACGGGATCGATCCCGGTGCGCGCGGGCGAGACCTGCGCGGATGCGCTCACGGAGCGTGCCCGCCGTGCACGTGGGCGCTCGCGGCCCTGGGTGGCTGCACGCCGACGAAGACGAACAAGCCCACCGGCGCCCGCGTGCCGTAGACGGATTCCAACGAACCCGGGATGAGGCCGACGTCGACCACCGCGCCGGCCAGGGGGACCACCGGACCGCCGGTGAGCCGGTAGACGTATCCGATCTGCGCCTGGAACAGATCGTAGTGCGCGTCGGGATCCGGCGAGGTCACCGCCAGATCGTGAGGGCTCTTCTGCACGTATTCGAGCCGCAGGAAGGGGACGTTCCGCCCGTCGAGATCGAGATTGGTCTCCAGCAGGGCGCTGTCCGACCCATGCCCTTCCTCGACGTTGCGTCCCCACAGCGCCGTCAGCGCGATCGTTCCCTCGGAGGAGATGGGGGCCGCATACGTCCCCGAGGCGGTGATGCGATGGACGTTCTCGTCCGGCCGCGCCGCTTCCGGGCTGTGCAGGTACCCATAGGAGACCTGGAAGCTGGTCTGCACCGTCGGGTTGACGGACAGGCGCGCAGACCAGGAATCGAGCGATCCGAAGTCGAAGTTCCAGCGGTCCTCGTCGGGCTCGCGCCCGTGGAAGAGCGAGCCTTCCACCTTCAGCCAGCGCGTGTAGACCCCGGCGGTGAGCACGCCGAAGGTGATGTGCGTCGAGTCCTGCCAGTGATGTCCGATCGGCGGGAACGGGTCGTTCATCGCTGACGGCCGGTGCATGAACGCGGTGGGCCCGAGCGCGGGCTCGCCCGACGCGGCGGCGTAGAGCTCGACGCCGAGCGCCTCTCCGAGAGGCCTGCGGTAGATGGCGGCGGTCTCCATGAAGAGATCGTGCGGATGCTGGCGGTCGTGCAACGGCTCTCCACCGTACGTCTCGCCCGACTGCAGCAGGAGCGGGAAGGCCTTCGCGCCGCCCATGGTGGCGGGCTCCCCCGAGAACATGCCGCGCAACGTGAGCTCTCCCCCGGCGAGCGCGTGCGAGGCCATGCCCATCACCCAGTTGACCGCGGTGAACCGGCGGGAGCCGCGGTCGCTCCATTGGTCGTCGTACCCCGCGAAGACCGAGTAGTGGAGCATCAGCATCCAGTCTCCGGCGCTGAAGTGATGCGCGTAGACGGGAGAGGAATCGGGCATCCAGCTGGTGCCCGAGCCTTCCCGCGCGTGCGGGAGCACGAGCGGCTGCGCTTGCGACGCCAGCTCAGGCTCGGCTGCCTTCGCCTCGTGGTGATGCTCGTGCTCGTGCTCCTGCGCCAGCGCGAGCGGAGCAGCAGCGAGGACTGCGCCCGCGAGGAGCGATGCGAAACGATGGATCGGCATGCCTCGGACCGTGCGCATTCTGCGGGCGCCCGGGATCCGGCGCAACCGCGGTCAGCGCGAAGCTTCCACGTCGAGGCTCTGGATGACCTTCTGGATCTGCAGCGCGTCGTCCGCGTTCGGGTCGAGCAGGAGGTACTGCTGGAAGCTCTCCTTCGCCTCGCGGTTCATTCCCTGCATCATCTGCGCCATCGCGGTCCCGCGCACCGCGCGGGCAAGCGTCGGGTCGGCCGCGAGCGCAGAGGTGAACGCGGTCAGCGCGTCCTCGGGCTGACCGCGGCTCAAAGCGCGCTCTCCAAAGTCCAGCAGCGCTCGCGTGGTCGACGCCGGCCGCTTCGCACGCTTGGCCGCGGCGGGCGGCGGATGCGGCGGCGCGCTGCGATGCTCCACAGGGGTTTCCTTGGCGGGCTCCGCGGCGGCGCGATCGGAATCCGATCCGGCTCCGCCGCCTTTCTCGGCCGGCGGCTGCTGCTTCGCTGCCGAGAGAATCATCGGCATCGCGACCATCGCCTGCGTCCGCGGAGGCTCCGGCGCGGGTGCCGGCGGTGGTGCCGGTGCGGCGGACGGTTCCGGCGCAGGCAGGGGCCGCGCCTGCGCGATCCGCACCTCTGGAGCCACCGGGGCGCTAGTCCTGCCCAGCGCAGCGACGACCAGGAGAGCGCCCACCACTCCGGAGAGCGCCGCGCCGGTCCACACCATCCACAGCGGAGAACGCGCGCGGACCGGCGTGCGCTGCGTCGCTTCGCGCTCGGCGGAGCCGCCGCTCTTCTCGGCCGCGCCGGCGAGCGCCACCATGAGCTCGAGCTGCTGCCGCTGTATCTGCTCGACGGCGGCTTCGATGCCGGCGGTCCACTTGAAGAGCGCCGCCGTCTCCTGCGATCCGTCCGATTCCCATCCGGGCTCCGGTCGGGAGGGTTCGGACTTCCACCGTTCGCCAAGCCCGTGGAGGGCCGTGAACAAGAGCTTCTCCAGCTCCGGTCCCGGCGCGGGCTGGATGGCCTGCAGCGCGTCGCTCATCTGGTCGAGCGCGGTGAAGCGATCGGGGCGCTGCGGCGCCAGCGCCGTCCGGAGGACTTTGCCGAGCGGCCCGGAAATGTGGGGCGGGACCTGCACCGGCGGTGGCGGAGGAGGGTCGCCACAGAGGAGCTCGTAGCCCAGCGCTCCCGCCGCGTAGACCAGGACTTGTGGATCGTCGCCCGGGGAGCCGGTCCGCGCTTCGGGAGCGACGTAGCCGCTCTCGCGGGCGGAATCGTCTCCTCGGCTGGCGAGGTCCAGCCGCAGTCCCTCCGCGGGGTCCAGCACGATCATCCGCGGCCGGAGCGAGGCGCCCGCGACCGCTGCCCGCCAGACCGCCCCGCAGAACAGGTGGAGCGCGAGGCGCTGGGGCAAGGCTTCGCCCTTGGCACGGATGATCGCGAGCAGGTTGTCGACAGAAATGGGACCCACGCTCCCCCCGAGCCTGGAGCGCAGCCATTCTACCCCCGGAGGCCGTCGTCAACCGAACAGCCCCGCCGTCCGCCCTCCATCGATGGAAATCGTCTGCCCTGTCAGGTAGCTGGCCGGCTCGCCGCAGAGGAAGACGACCAGGGGGGCATATTCCGCCGGCGTGGCCACGCGCTTCATCGGGATGGCAGCGAGGGCCGCCGCCGTCTTCGCCGGGGTGTCGTACAGGGCGCGGAACCGATCGGTTTCCACCAGGCCGGTGGCGATGGTGTTGACCGTGATGCCTTCGGCCGCCACTTCTCCCGCCAGCGTCTTGAAGGCCGCGGCCACCGATGCGCGCAGCGCGTTGGAGAGGACCATGTTGGGAAGGGGCTGCTTCACGGTGATCGACTCGAGCGCGACGATGCGCCCCCACTTGCGCTGGCGCATTCCCGGCAGGACGCCGCGCACGAGCCGCAGCGCGCTCTGCAGGGTGAGCGCGTACGCCGCGTCCCAGTCGGGCTCCTCGATCTGGGTAAAGGCGCCGGGCTTGGGGCCGCCGCCGTTCACCACCAGGATGTCCACCGGCCCGACGTCGCGCTCGACCGCGCTGGTCAGCGCGCGCAGCGATGCTGCGTCGGTCTGCTCGGCGGTGAAGGCCCGGGCGTCCGCCGCTCCGGCTTCCCGCGCGCGCCGCGCCACCTCTTCCAGCCGATCCAGCCTCCGGGCGGACACCGCCAGCCGCACGCCTTCGCCCGCGAGGGCCAGCGCCACCGCCTCGCCGATTCCCGAGCTTGCTCCGGTGACCAGCGCCACCTTGCCGCGGATGCCGAGATCCACGGCCCCTACTTGCCGCGCAGGTACGCGTCGTTCCCGTCGAGCCAGTCCTGCCGGGGCGGATCGAAGATGTCCACGTCCAGCGTGTCCTCGAGCGCCTCGGCGGTGTGCGGGAGGTTGGGCGGGATGGTGAGGATCTCGCCGGACCGGACGTCCACCTCCTGGTTCCCGTCCGTTCCCAGCCGGAAGCGCAGCGCGCCCTGCAGCACGTAGGTGATCTGCTCGTTCTCGTGCTGGTGCTTCGGCACGACAGCGCCCTTTTTTAGATAAATGTGCGCGACCATCATCCGGTCGCCGGTGATCATCCGGCGGCCGATCTGGTCGTTGAGCTGCTCCGTCGGCATCGATTCCCAGCGGTGCAGGACGGCTTTCCGCTCCATGGCTCGCTCCTGGTCGGTGGACCGCGGACGATAGGAGCCGCCGGGCAAGAGGTCAATCCATGGACTCTCGGCAGTGGGGGCCGCTGTTGCAGCCGGAATCGGCCGCGGTGTAGGTGTAGGCCCTCGGGGGAAGCCCATGCGAACCAGCGTGCTCGCCGGAATCGCGGTGTCGTTCTTCGCTTGGTCCGCTCTCGCGGCGGCCGCGCCTGGAGTCACCGACGACGAGATCGCGCTCGGCATCAGCGCGCCGCTCTCGGGCCCCGCCGCCGCCTGGGGGTCGATCTCGCTCGCCGCGGAGACCTGGGCACGCCACGTCAACGCCGCGGGCGGCGTGCACGGCCGCAAGTTGCGGGTGGTGATCAAGGACGACGCGTACAACCCGGGGCAGGCCGTCGCCAACGTGAACGAGATGAAGGACTCGGTGTTCGCCCTGGTCTGCCTGCTCGGCACCGCCGTCCTGAACGCCAACAAGGAGACCCTCGCCGAGTCGGGCATTCCCACCGTCTGGCCGCTGGGAAATCCCCAGGTCTTCGCCGCGCAGCCGCGCGAGAAGCTGCGGCCGGTGTTCATGGCTTATCCCGACTACATCGACGAGGCGCAGTTCTTGGTGGCCCAGGCGGCGAAGCTCGAGGGGGCGAAGAAGCTCGCCGTCTTCTTCCAGAACGACGACTACGGCAAGGCGGGGCTCGAGGGCGCCCGCCGCGGCGCGAAGGCATCGTCGGTCCAGATCGCGTCGGAGGTGCCGTACGAGGTCGCCGATCGCGAGTTGGGAACGCAGGCGCTCAAGCTGAAGGAGTCCGGCGCGGACACCGTGCTGCTCTACTCGACCGCGACCCACGGCGCCGCGATCGTGAAGGAGATGGCCAAGGTGGGCTTCCGGCCCCGCTTGTTCGCCTCGTTCACGCTGGGGGACCGCAGCGTGATGTACCGGCTGCTCGGCAATCTCTGGGAGGGCGCGTACTTCAACGTCAACGAGGCCGCGCCCGGCGAGCCCGAAGCGGACCGTGTGATCGACATCCTGCTGAAAGAGGAGCCGAAGCTGAAGGGCCGCGAGTCGTTCGCGCTGATCGGCGCGACCGCCATGGCCGTGACGGTGGAGGGCCTCAAGCGCGCCGGCCGCGATCTCTCCCGCGAGAAGTTCATCGCCGCCCTCGAGTCCCTTCGAGATTACCGGCCGGAGAACCTGACCGCTCCCATCACCTGGACGCCCGCGCGGCGGCACGGGCTCAACACGGTGCGGCTGATGCGCGCCAAGAAGGCGGCGGACGGGTCCTTCACGCCGGTGACCGGCTGGCAGACCTTCCCGTCGCACTTCTAGATGCTGCTCGAGGTCCGCGACCTCTCGCTGCGGTTCGGCGGGGTGCGGGCGCTGCGCGGTCTCGATCTCACGCTCGCGGAGGACGAGACGGTCGCGGTGATCGGCCCCAACGGCTCGGGCAAGACCTCGCTGTTCAACTGCGTGAGCGGAGCCTACCGGCCCACCAGCGGCGCGATCCGGTTCCGGGGGGAGAGCCTGCTCGGGCTCTCCCCCGACCGGGTGGCGCGCCGCGGGATCGCCCGCACCTTCCAGAACCTGCGCCTGTTCCTCGCGCTGCCGGTGATCGACAATCTCCTGCTCGGCCGGCACCTGCACTTCCGCAAGAACCTCTTCGCGGCGGCGCTGCGCCTGCGCGGCGAGGAGATCCGGCACCGCGAGCGCTGCGAGGAGATCATCGAGTTCCTCGACCTGGAGGAGCACCGCAAGACCCGCGCCGGGGACTGCCCGTACGGGGTGCAGAAGCGCGTCGAGCTCGGGCGCGCGCTCGCCGCCGAGCCGCGGCTGCTGCTCCTGGACGAGCCGGCCTCGGGGCTCACCGCGGAGGAGAAGGAGGAGGTCGCCTACTGGCTGCACGAGGCGCGCGGCCGGTTCCGGCTCACGCTCCTGTTCGTGGAGCACGATCTGCGCTTCGCATCCCGGCTGGCGACGCGCATGGTGGCGCTCGATCGCGGCGAGAAGATCGCCGAGGGAACGCCGGAAGAGGTGCAGCGGCGGCCCGAGGTCGCCCGCGCCTACCTGGGCGACTGATGCTGCTGGAGGTGAAGAGCGTCGAGACGCTGTACCTCGAGCGCATCCGCGCGCTCTCCGGAGTGTCGATCTCGGTGGCGGCGGGGGAGATCGTCGCGGTGCTCGGACCCAACGGCGCGGGGAAGACCACCTTGTTGCGCACCATCGCGGGGCTCTTGCCGGACCAGCCCGACAAGGGGACCATCGCGCTGGACGGAAAACCAATCGAACGGCGGCAGGCGGAGGAGGTTGCCCGGTTGGGCGTGGTCTACGTTCCGGAGGACCGGGGGTTGTTCCGGGAGCTGACCGTCGCGGAAAACCTCGAGCTGGGCCTCTGGGGACGGAAGGAGCGCGAGGACCTCGCGCAGGTCCTGGGGATGTTCCCCATCCTGGCGGAGCGCGCGAAGCAGCAGGCCGACACGCTCTCGGGAGGAGAGCAGCAGATGCTCGCGCTCGGCCGCGCCCTGTTGCGCAGGCCAAGGCTGCTCCTGCTCGACGAGCCCTCTTTGGGCCTCGCGCCGCAGATCGCCAGCGCCGTGTTCGAACGGCTGGCTCAGGTCAGCCGGGCCGGCACCGCCGTGCTGCTGGTGGAACAGAACGCGCGTCTCGCCCTGCGCGTCGCTCACCGCGCCGCCATCCTCGAGTCGGGCCGGATCGTGCTGGAGGGAACGGCGCGCGACCTGGAGGAGAATCCCGACGTGCGCGAAGCGTATCTCGGGATCGGCGAGGCGCCATCCCAGAAGGCGTGGCGTCTGCACCGGAGGCGCAGGCGGTGGTGAGCACGCTCCCCGGCCTCTTCTTCGACCAGGTCCGCCGCCGCGGCCAGGCCATCGCGCTGCGCCACAAGGAGCGCGGGATCTGGAAGCGCATCCTCTGGTCCGAGTATGGCGAGCGGGTGCGCGCGGTGGCGGCCGCGGTGCGCGCCTTCGGCGTGCGCCCCGGAGAGAACGTCGCGGTGCTGGGCGAGAACCGGCCCGAGTGGCTCTACTGCCACCTGGGAATCATGGCCGCCGGCGCGGCGACCTGCGGCATCTACCCGACGTCCTCGGCGGAACAGGTCGAGTACCTGCTCGGACATTGCGAGGCGCGCCTGCTCTTCCTGGAGGACGAGGAGCAGCTGGAGAAGGTGCTGGCGGTGCTTCCGCGCACGCGGGTCGAGCGCGCCGTCGTCTGGGACCCGAAGGGACTGTGGGGGTTCTCCGATCCGCGCGTCGTGCTCTTCGACGCCTTTCTCGGAACGGCGCAGCCCACGGACCTGCCGGCGATCGATCCCGAAGCCACCGCGATGATCATCTACACCAGCGGCACCACCGGCCCGCCCAAGGGCGCGATGCTCTCGCACCGGAACATCGACGCGGTGAGCCGGGCGCTGCTCGCGGCCTATCCACTTACCGAGGATGACGAGGCGATCTCCTGCCTCCCGTTCGCCCACGTCTACGAGAACCTGATCTCCGTCTTCCAGGCGGTGCGTGTCGGATACACGGTCAACTTCGTCGAGCGGGCCGAGACGCTCTTCCAGAACCTGCGCGAGATCTCGCCCACCTACTTTGCGCACGTTCCCAGGCTCTGGGAGAAGCTCGCCTCCAGCGTCGAGCTGCGCATGCAGGACGCGACGCCGCTGAAACGCGCCCTGTATCGCTGGGCGATGCGCACGAAGATGCGCAAGCTCGCCGATCTGCTCGTCCTGCGGCCTTTGCGCTGGCAACTGGGCCTCGACCGCGTGCGCATCGCCCTCTGCGGCGCGGCGCCCGCCTCGCCGGAGCTCTTCGGCTTCTACCGCGCGCTTGGGCTGCCGCTGATCGAGGGGTACGGGCAGACCGAGTCGAGCGGGGCCATCTCCATCGACAGCCTGCAGTCGCCCTGGCCGGGAACGGTGGGCAAGCCGCTGGACGGCGTCGAGGTGACGCTCGCCGCGGACGGGGAGATCCTCGTGCGCGGCCCGCTGGTGTTCAAGGGCTACTTCAAGGATCCGGAGCTGACCGCGAGGACCATCGACGGCGACGGCTTCTTGCACACCGGCGACCTGGGCGAATGGGACAAAGGCCGCCTGCGCATCGTCGACCGCAAGAAGGACATCATCGTCACCGCCGGCGGCAAGAACGTCACGCCGGCGTACATCGAGAACAAGCTCAAGTTCAGCCCGTACATCCAGGACGCGGTGGTGGTGGGCGACCGGCGCAAGTTCCTGGTCGCGCTGATCCTGATCGACGAGGACAACGTCACCCGGTTCGCGCAGGACAACCGGATTCCTTTCGGCACCTTCGCCGACCTCACCCGCGAGCCGCGGGTGGTGAAGCTGATCGGGGGCGAGGTGGACAGGGTCAACCGGACGCTGTCGTCGGTCGAGTCGGTGAAGAAGTTCGCGCTGCTCCCGCGCCGCTTCTACGAAGAGGACGGCGACGTCACTCCGACCCGCAAGGTGAAGCGGCGCAACATCGAGACGCGCTACGCGGAGCTGATCGGCTCGCTGTACGCGGACTGACCATGGACCTGGTCGAGTCGTACCGCCAGGATCTGCGGTTCGCTCCGGGACGCGTCACCCGCGTGCTGCTCGGCGCGACGGTCCTGCTCGCGGCGGTGCTGCCCCTGGCGGGCCCGCCGGCCTGGACCGTGCGCGGGATCCTGATCGCCATCACCGCCATCGGCGTGCTCGGACAGAATCTCCTGATCGGCTACGCCGGCCAGATCTCGTTCGGACAGGTCGGGTTCCTGGCGATCGGCGCGTATTCGTTCGCCCATCTGATGGCGGCCGGGACACCCTGGCCCCTGGCGATGGTCGCCGGAGGTCTGGCAGCGGCCGCCGCGGGCGTGGTGGTCGGCTTTCCCTCGCTGCGTCTCAAGGGCCCCTATCTCGCCATCGCCACGCTCGGCTTCGGGATCGCCGTCTATCAGATCCTCGCGAACGTGGCCGCGATCTCCGGCGGGCGGACCGGGATGTCGATCCCGGCTCTCACGGCGCCGTTCGGGCTCCCGCGGACGTCGTGGATGTACTGCGTCGCCCTGGGCCTCTTGCTCCTGTTCGCGGTGGCGACCGCGAATCTCGTCTCCTCGTACGCGGGCCGCGCCTTGATGGCCGTCCGGGACAGCGAGATCGCCGCGGAGTCCATGGGCGTGAACCTCACCTCCACCAAGCTGCTCGCGTTCGCGCTCTCGTCCTTCTACACCGGGGTGCACGGAGCGCTGTTCGCGCAGTTCCTCGGGCACCTGGAGCCCGAGCTGTTCAACCTGAACGAGGTGCTGATCCAGTTCGTCGCCATCACGGTGGGCGGGCTGGCCTCGGTGGAGGGGTCGATCCTCGGCTCGGCCTTCGTCATCCTGGTGCCGGCGCTGTTCGGCTCGGCGCGCTGGGCCGTCCCGGTCTTCTTCGGCGCGGCCATCCTGGGCGTCTTGATCTTCGAGCCCGGCGGCCTGGCCGGGCGGCTGCGCAAGGCGAGGCTGTACCTCGAGCGCTGGCCGTTCAAGTAGGCACGGACACGGACATGGACCGCTTCCTCCAATACGCGGTGACCGGACTCTCGGCGGGCAGCCTCTACGCCCTGGTCGCCCTCGGGCTGGTGCTCATCTACAAGTCAACGCGTGTGCTGAACTTCGCCCAGGGCGAGCTGGCGACCGTGGGCACATTCGCCGCCTTCGCGCTGGTCTCGCGCGATCAGCCGTTCGCGGTCGCGTTCCCGCTGGCGCTGCTGGTCGGCGCCGCCGCGGCGGTGCTCTTCTATTTCGGCGCGCTCGCTCCGGCGCAGAAGAAGGGCGCCACGCTGCTCGGGCAGGTGATCCTCACCATCGGACTGGCGCTGATCCTGCAGGGGGTCGTGGTCTACCTGTTCGGCACCGAGCCGGAGCGGATGCCGTTCCCGCTCTCCGACAGCGATGCGAAGCGCATCGGCCCGCTGTACGTGAGCGAGCTGTCGCTGGGGACGCTCGGGGCGGGCATCGCCGGATGCCTGGTGCTCTATCTGGTGGTGCAGAGGACCCGGCTGGGTCTGGCGATGCGCGCGGTCTCGGAGAACCTGCTCGCGGCGCAGACGTTGGGCATCCCGACCCGGCGCGTGCTCGCGTTCGCGTGGGGCGCTGCATCGGCGCTGGGAGTGCTCGCAGGTCTGTTCCTCGCGCCGGCGCTTCTGCTCGATCCGTTCTTCATGCTCGATCCGTTCCTCAAGGGATTCGCCGCGGCCGTGCTCGGGGGATTGTCGAGCCTTCCTGGCGCCGTGGTGGGCGGGCTTCTCTTGGGAACAGCGGAGAGCCTGGCCGGCGCCTATCTCGGGATCGAGTTCAAGAAGACCCTGGCGTTCCTGGTCATCCTGGCGGTCCTGCTGGTGCGGCCGGAAGGGCTCCTCGGGAAGGAGTTCAAGGAGCGGGTGTAGCTCACGCCGCGAGTTGCATCGAATGGCGGCCCGACAGCGCGAGCAGGCCGGTGTGATGCTCGCGCAAGCCGCGCAGGGAGACGCGCCGGCCGGCAGCGAATACGCGTGCGAAGATCGAGAGGCTGCCGCCGCGGATCGGCTCGGCCGCATCCAGGTCGATCACCGCCACCATCGAGCTCGGGACCATTGCCACGGAGGACGCCAGGAGCCGCGCGCCGAGCTCGTCGAGGGACCCTTCGATGGAGAAGATCACGCGCGCGGTCTGCGATTCGCGCCGGATGCGCACGCGTCCGCGAGGCGGTGGGGCCGGCAGCGCCTTCCGGCGTGCGCACTGCCGGACGAACCATTCGACGCAAATCACGAAGGCGGCGGCCCCCAGTGCCTTCAGCAGGAAGTCGAGGGAGCGCTTCATCACGACCACACCAGCTCGAGGAAGGTGGTCCGCCGCCTCGACACCAGCACCTTGCAGCAGCTCAGCCAGGTCCGCAGGCCGAAGTCCTGCACGATCTGCCGCGCGTGCCACAGGACGTGCTTGGTGGTGACGACTCCCTGGATCACGGCGGCCTCCTTGATTGGAGAGCCTAAGCAGGGGCCGTGCCAAACCTCTTCACTGGAGGACGCACTGCATCACGCTGCTGCGCATGGACGGATTCTGTCCGACGCGTCGGACTTCCGACAGCATCAAGAGCCGGGAAGGCGGGCCTTTGAGACCAGGAACTTCGAGATTGCAGCAGCTGCCTCCGCAGGCTTTCGTTGCAGCACCAGGTGAGACGCGTCCAGAGAGCAGAGTTCGATGTCCGGCCGAATCGCCTGCAGCTGTTTCGGCACTGTAGAGGGGACCAAACGGTCCCGCGTTCCCAGGACGTACAGGATCGGGGCGGCGACGGCGGCGAAGTCCGTTGAGACATCGGCCTCGGCGATGGCCCGCAATCGGCTGGCGAGAATCCGGGCCGGTAGGGATTCCAGAACCGCTCGGACTTCCGCGACCTCCGAATCGCTGGCGTCACTTCCCGCGAGCATCCACCGGAGAGCAAATGCCGGCGGAGGCCTGCGGAAGATCAGCGGTGCGAGCAGAGCTGCGAGGCGCACAAGGGCCGGCGAAGGGGACCGGATGAACGTCGCGACCAGGACGAGGCCGCGTGTCAGGCCAGGGTGTCTCGCTGCGATTCGGATTCCAAGCGGCCCTGAAAAGGACTCGGCGAGGATCGCGAAGGGAACAGAAGGGATGGGGATCTCCCGCGCGAGCTGCTCGTATCCCAGCGGTCGCTCCCGTGAATAGGCGACCACCTGCGGCTCGACGTCCGGCGGCAGAAATCGCAGGAAGGAGGCAAAAAGATCTCCCGTCCCATCCATCCCGGGCAAGAGCAGCAGTCTCATCCTGCGGCTACCGCAGCGTCTCGAGCGCGCGCAGGCGACCTGCCTGCAGCTCGGTCATCAGCTTGTAGGCCACGTAGTACTTGTAGATGTTCGAGACGTAGGTCACGGTCTCCGGACCGATCCGCTCCGCGGCGACCAACTCGACGTTCTTCAGCCAGACGTTGGGGTCGAGCCCTTTCTTCTGGGCCCGCTCGCGAAGCTGGGAGATGCGGTTTGGCCCGGCGTTGTAAGCGGCGAAGGCGAACAAGGTCTTGTTGACGTCGGTCATGGGCAGGTCCTGGAAGTACCGGTCCCGCACGCGGCGGATGTACTTCACTCCGGCGTGAATGTTGGGCTCGAGCTGCGCGATGTCGCCGGTGTTCATCTCCTTGCCGGTGGCCGGCATGACCTGCATCACGCCGATGGCACCGACCGCGCTCTTCGCGTTCTGGTCGAGGCGCGACTCCTGGTAGCCCTGGGCCATCATCAGCAGGTGGTCGAGGTCATA
>Ga0137394_10001975_pt1 | contig 15089 bp, 16 predicted proteins | sample czobulk116metaG_FD_108278 | JGI IMG/M metagenome (GOLD analysis project Ga0137394, IMG submission 108278) | Vadose zone soil microbial communities from Angelo Coast Range Reserve, California, USA - czobulk1.16 metaG | ecosystem: Environmental > Terrestrial > Soil > Vadose zone | place: USA...
ACTTCATCCACCACGCTCGCCAGCGCGGGATCGCCGTCGGGCCCGGCCGCGGCTCCTCGGCGGGCTCGCTCGTCGCGTACTGCCTGGGGATCACCAACGTCGATCCGATTCGCTATGGTCTGCTCTTCGAGCGTTTCCTCAACCCGGAACGCATCTCGATGCCCGACATGGACATCGACTTCGCGGACGACCGGCGCGACGAGGTCATCCGGTACGTCGCCGACAAGTACGGGCGCGACCGCGTCGCGCACATCATCACCTTCGGGACGCTCGGCGCCAAGGCGGCCATCCGCGACGTGGGCCGCGTGCTCGGCATGTCGTACGCCGACGTCGATCGCATCGCCAAGCTGGTGCCCGGCTTCCCGCTGAACATCACGCTGGAGGACGCCTACCAGAAGTCGCCGCCGCTAGCCGACGCGGTCAAAGGCCAGCCGGCCGTCAAGGAGCTGTGGGACATCGCGCGCGCGCTGGAGGGTTGCACGCGTCACGCCTCCGTGCACGCGTCTGCGGTGGTCATCTCCGACGAGGCGCTCGACGATCACATCCCGCTCTACAAGGACCCCAAGCGGCCGGAGCTGATCACCGGCTACGCCATGGGGCCCATCGAGAAGCTCGGCCTGCTCAAGATGGACTTCCTCGGCCTACGCACGCTGACGGTGCTGGCCAACACCGTCGAGCTCCTCAAGGAGTCGCGCGGGCTCGCGCTGAGCCTGGACGCGCTGCCGCTCGACGACGCCAAGACCTACGCGCTGCTGAGCGACGCCAAGACCTTCGGCGTGTTCCAGCTGGAGTCCTCGGGCATGCGCGAGGCGCTGCGCGGCCTGCGCCCGAGCGCGCTCGAGGACGTCATCGCGATGGTCTCGCTCTACCGCCCGGGCCCGATGGAGCTGATCCCCGACTTCATCGCCCGCAAGCACGGCAAGGCCAAGATCACCTACGAGCATCCTGCCATGGAGACCTTCACGCGGGAGACGTACGGGATCATGGTCTACCAGGAGCAGATCATGCAGATCGCCTCCGAGATGGCGGGCTTCACCATGGGCGAGGCGGACATCCTCCGCCGCGCCATGGGCAAGAAGGACCGCGATCTCATGGCCAAGCAGCGCGAGAAGTTCATCGTGGGCTGCAAGGAGCGCGGCACCGCGCCGTCCAAGAGCGAGCGCGTCTGGGAGCTGATGGAGAAGTTCGCGGGGTACGGCTTCAACAAGTGCATCTGCGCGGACGCCATGATCGAGATGGCGGATGGCACGCGCAAGCCGATCACCGCGATCCGCGACGGCGACGTGGTGCTGACGAAGGACGGCCCCTTCGCGGCCAAGCGCGTGCGCCCGAGCGGCATTCGCCCCATCGGGCGGCTCACGCTGGCCAACGGCATGACGCTGCGCTGCACGCCCGATCACCCGATCTTCACCCAGCGGGGCTGGATCAACGCCGCGGACCTGGCCGACACGGACGCGGTCGCCGTCCTCGACATCGTGGCCGCCGCCGATCTGCGGGTCGCCGCGCGCCGCCGGCCGGGGGCGACGGCCGCGCAGACGATCGTCACCGAGGCGCCCATCGCGTGGACAACCCGCGCCGCCTTCACGGCGGAGGGCACCGAGCCCACGTACGATTTCGAGGTGCCGGCCGCCCACAGCTTCATCGCCAACGGGATCGCCGTGCACAACTCCCACGCGGCGGCGTACGCGCTGGTCGCCTACCAGACGGCGTACTTCAAGGCGAACTATCCTGTCGAGTTCATGGCGGCGCTGCTGACCTCGGAAATGGGCGACACCGACAAGATCGTCAAGTACGTCGACGAGTGCCGCGCCATGGGCCTCACCGTGCAGCCGCCCGCCGTCAACGTCTCGCACGTGCGCTTCAGCGTGGCCGGCGACACCATCCGCTTCGGCCTGGCCGCCATCAAGAACGTCGGCGAGGCGGCCATGGAGTCGATCCTCAAGACGCGCGCGGCCGACGGCGACTTCAAGACGCTGGAGGACTTCTGCGTGCGCGTCGATCTCCGCCTGGTCAACCGGCGGGTGATCGAGTCGCTCATCAAGGCGGGCGCCTTCGACAGCCTCGGGCTGCCCCGGGCCCACCTGCTCGCGCAGTGCGACGTCGCGCTCGAGTCCGGCCAGCGCCAGCAGCGCGACCAGGCGGAAGGGCAGGGGTCCTTCTTCGACCTGATCCCGGCCGCCGCGCCGGCCCCGCGGCCGAGCGAGGCGACGGCCACCGCGGTGGTGCCCGAGTGGGACGACGACCAGCGGCTGGCCTACGAGAAGGAGGTGCTGGGCTTCTACGTCTCCGGCCATCCGCTGGCGCGCTTCGAGGGCGTGGCCGAGTCGCTCGGCGTGACCTCGTCGACGGAGCTGGCCAACCGCAGCCACGGCGCGCGGGTCACCCTGTTCGGCCACGTGGCGGCGATCAAGGAGACGGCGACCAAGAGCGGCAACCGCATGGCGTTCCTCACGCTGGAGGACATGGCCGGCACCGTCGACGTCACGGTCTTCCCCGAGCCGTACAAGGCGGCGGCCCTGGTGCTGCGCTCGCGTGAGCCCGTCGTGGTGCGCGGGCGCGTGGACGACAGCGACAAGGGCCGCGTGGTGCTGGCCGAGGACGTGCGCCCGCTGGAGCAGTCGATGGCGAGCGGAGGCCGCGCGAAGAACGGCGGCGAGCCGACCGCGTGCCGCGTGCGCGTGCGGGGCGCAGAGGCGGCCGGCGAGACGCTGAACGCGCTGCGCCGGGCCTGCGAGGAGCACGCCGGTACCGTGCCCGTGTTCCTGCACGTGCTGCTGCCCGGCCACGAGGTGGTCGTGCGCGCGCGCGGCGTGGCCGTGGACGCCACCGCCGATCTCGTCGCCAAGCTGGACACGCTCCTCGGCGCCGGCGCCGCGGTCATCGAGTATGCCGGACGCGCTTGACTTCGAGCAGCCGCTGCTCGAGCTGGAGACGCGCATCGCCGCGCTGCAGGCGGTGGACGATCCCAGCCGGGTGCGCGACGAGGTCGCCAAGCTCGAGGAGCGCCTGGCCCGCCTCCGCCAGCGCACCTACGCCGGCCTGACCGCCTGGCAGCGCACGCTGCTGGCGCGCCATCCCAAGCGCCCGTACATGCGCGACTGGTGCAAGCTGCTCTTCGACGACTTCGTCGAGCTCCACGGCGACCGCCTGTTCGGCGACGACACCGCCATCGTGGGCGGGCTGGCCCGCTTCGAGGGCCGCTCGGTCGTGGTGCTGGGCCACCAGAAGGGACGGGACACGCGCGAGAAGATCGCGCGCAACTTCGGGATGCCGCACCCCGAGGGCTACCGCAAGGCGCACCGCCTGCTCGAGATGGCCGCCAAGTTCGGCAAGCCGGTCCTCACGTTCATCGACACGCCCGGCGCCTATCCCGGCATCGGCGCCGAGGAGCGCGGCCAGGCCGAGGCCATCGCGCAAAATCTAAAGTTGATGGCCGGGCTCACCGCGCCGATCATCGCCGTCGTGACCGGCGAGGGCGGCAGCGGCGGCGCGCTGGCGATCGGCATGGGCAACCGCGTCCTCATGCTGGAGTATGCGGTCTACTCGGTGATCTCGCCCGAGGGCTGCGCGGCGATTCTCTGGGGCGACGCGGCCAAGGCCTCCGAAGCGGCCGAGGTGATGAAGACGACGGCGCCCGACCTCGTGCGCCTGGGTGTGGTGGACGGCATCGTGCCGGAGCCGGTCGGCGGCGCGCACCGCGACTGGGAGGCCGCCGCCGGCCTCCTCCGCGCCACGCTGCGCGAGCAGCTCGGCGCGCTGGCCGACCGCGCGCCCGACGCGCTGGTGAACGAGCGCTACGAGAAGTTCCGCCGCCTGGGCGCCTTCGAAGAGACCGCCACGCCTCACTGAGGCTCCCTTCGTCGTTCCAGTCGCACATTCCTCGACACGAAGCCCAATCGCTCGAACGCGTTGCGAGCCACGTCGTTGAAGGTCCACGTGTTGAGCTCGAGCTCCGAGACCCCGTCCGCGCGCGCCGACTCGACGATGGAGCGCAGCAGACTGCGCGCGACACCGTGCCGTCTGTAATAGGGGTGGACGCCAACCTGGTCGACCTCATGCCAGCGTCGTTCATAGCAAAACACGCTCTCGGTACGCCGCTGGGGGATCACCACGGCGTAGCCCACGGCTCGGGTCCCCAACTCTGCGATCCAGATCTTGGCCGATGCCGCGTTCAGCGTCTGCCGGAACCACTCCTCGAGGCCGCGGAAGTCGGTCGGCTTGAACACATCGGGGCGCTGACCAACGTGCAGGTCGTGAACGCTGGCGCTCAGCGAAGCCAGGATGGCCTCGTCCCCTGCGGCCGCGACCCTGATCCTGATTTCTTGGGACACGGTGTCCGGGGCGCTCCTCGGTGACGCGCACGCTCAGCGGCCCAGCAGGCCCCGCGCGCAGTCCTCGTCGGTGACCAGCACGTTCACGAAGCGCCCGCGCAGGGCGCCGCGCACGGCGTCGATCTTGGCCCGCCCGCCCGCGATCGCGATGACCGAACGGTCCTCGCGCTTGGCGAGCGCCTGCAGGCGGTCGCCCTCCACGCTCAGCACGCGATGCGAGAGCAGCCGCAGCTCGCTGCGCTCCACGATGCGGCCCTCGGCGTCGAAGGGCTGGTAGTTGATCTCGCCCACCACGCCGAGCTGGCGCAGCCGCTTGACGCTGACCCCGTAGGACTCGGCCAGCGAACAGAACCCCGGCGTGTTCTCGGCGATGAGGCCGACTCCGGTCAGCGCGATGTCCACGTTCTGCGCGGCCTCGAAGATCCCGCGGATCTCCCGATCGCGCAGCAGCCGCTTGCGCTCGCGCTCGATCTCGCGCAACGAGAGGACGTGCTGCACGGGCAGGGCGTAGGCCTGCACGTGGGGGCGGTACTTGGCCGCCATCATGCCGACCAGCGTGTTGGGGAAGAGATCGACCAGCTTCAGCGTGGACTCGCCCGAGAGGGGATAGAGCGCGAAGTCGCGGAAGCGTCGCTCGCGCAGCGCGCGGATCGTCTGGTAGAGCGTGAAGCCGGACGAGAGCCCGATCCGCATCCCGTTGCGCGCGATCTTCTCGAAGTGGGCGGCGGCCGCGGTACCCAGTTCGGCCTTGAGGTCGCCGCGACCGCCGCCCACGATCACCACGGCCTCCCGCAGCCCGTAGGCCTGGGCGAGCGCCGTCTCCAGCGCCTCGGTGCGCGGCAGGTCCAGCTCGACCCGCACGAAGCCCTCGTCCATCGCGCGCTTGAGCAGCCGCGACACGGTGGCCGCGGAGACGCCCAGCGTCTTGGCGATGTCCTTCTGACTGCGGGCCTGGCGGTAGTAGAGCTCGAGGCACTGCACCAGCAGCCGCAGCTCGCGCGAGGTGGGGTGAGAAATTAATTTCATTGGGGTGAAGTTCTTGCTTGCGGGCCGAGTGTACCGCCGATAAACTGCAAGCGTCAGCCAAAATCTTCGGGCGGGTCCATCCCCCTGCGCACGGAGGCAGCCATGACGCCACGGCCCTACGGCCCCCGCGACGGCCGGCCGATCCCTCTCAGCGAGTATCACGAATCCCGTCACGAGCTCGACGGGCTGCCGGTCACGGTGGCCGACAAGATCCCGGTCACCAACACCCCGAACATCTTTTCGTACAAGGCCTACGTGTTCGCCAAGACCCCTGCGCTGGTCCGCCGCTTCATCAAGGCCACCAAGGCCGATGTGGGCGGCGTGGGCGGCCACGTGGTCGCCGCCGACGAGGTGAAGTCGATCATCGGCAAGTTCGTGCTCGACAACAACAGCTACCGCGGCGAGCCCATCTTCACCTCGCTCATCGTCACCCACACCGGGGACGACTGCGCGGTGACCGGCATCATGGCCGAGTCCGTGGACATGGCCGTGGTCGACCAGCTCCTGTGGGACGCGCTGCAGGAGGGGGCGGCCAAGGCGGCCGAGCTCGGCCTCTATGGCCCGGGCCAGGACCTGGTGGCCGACGCCTTCACCGGCAACCTGCGGGGCACCGGCCCCGCCACCGTGGCGCTGCCGTTCCCGGTGCGCAAGGACAACCCCTCGCAGACCGTGCTGGTGTCCTTCGCCGACAAGACGGAGCCGATGGCGTTCAACCACTTCGCCACCGGCGCCTACATGCTGCCGCGGTTCAACACCGGCCTGATCATCGCGGCGTCCAAGATGAAGCGCGGCTATCTGTTCGAGATCGTCGACCTCGACACCAAGGCCCAGGCCATCGAGGCCGGCGCGCATCCGCGCGATGCCCAGGCCCTCGACGGCAAGATGGAAGAGCTGGCCAAGGGGCTGCAGGAGAAGGTCATCACGCTGCGCGCGCCGGAGGACCTCTACGACATCGAGGGCCTCACGCGCTCCTCGCGCTTCGTCATCGCGCGCATCTGGACGCGCGGTGAGCACGGCGAGAAAGACCAGCTTGGCTACATCTGCTCGGCCGAGCGGCTGCACAACATCAAGACCAAGAAGGGCTTCACCTACGGCGGCAAGGACGACCCGGTGCTGCTGGCCTTCGCGCAGGGCGACTGGCCGGCGCCGGGCGAGATCACCTCGCCGTGGGCGACCGCGCCCATGGTGGCGGGGGACTGCCGCGGCAGCCACAACCTGCACATCCTGCCGATGCCGATCAACTCGCAGACTTCGTACTGGTCGGGCCCGATCCTGTCGGCCATCACGCTGTCGTGCAACATCCACACGGGCCGCATCGGCGCCATCTCCGACCAGTTCGCGCTCGGCACGCCGTGGGACGAGGTCCGCCGCCAGGCCTCGCAGCTCGCCATCCAGTTCCGCCACGCTCACGGCGTCAAGCAGCCGGCCACGCTGCACGAGGAGGAGCTCGAGTACCAGGAGGGCTGGAAGGAGCGCCGCGCGCGCCTCGAGCGCCAGTTCGAGGTCAAGCCGCCGCTGACGTTCACCAACGGCAACCCTCACGCGCACGGCAACGGCCACGAGCCCGCGGCGAGCGCGCCGGCCTCGGCCGGCAAGGCGGCCGGCCGTCCGGACGAGATCGATTAGGTCGAACGGGGGCCCCCGCGTGGGGCCCCCGACCCCCCGTTCGAGGGCCCGCTGGTTTGACTTCCCCTGGGGCCGATGCTACGGTCACTGCACCGTAAATCGCTGATTTACGGGCCAATCATGGCGAGCAAACTCCATCTCATCACGTACGGCTGCCAGATGAACGAGTACGACTCCGAGCGGGTCGCCGGCCTGCTGCGCGAGCGCGAGTACGAGCTCACCGACGACGAGCGCGAGGCCGACGTGATCCTGGTCAACACCTGCGCGATCCGCGAGAAGGCCGAGGACAAGGTCTACTCCAGGCTGGGGCAGCTCAAGGAGCTCAAGGCGGCGCGGCCGGATCTCGTGATCGGCGTCATGGGCTGCATGGCGCAGCTGCAGCAGGAGCAGGTCCGCCGCCGCGCGCCCTCGGTCGATCTCGTGTTCGGCTCGCCGGCCATCGCCCGCGTGGGCGAGCTGGTGGAGCGCGCGCGCCGCGAGCGGCGGCCCATCCTCGACACGGCCGAGGCGCCGCTGGTGAAGATCACCGCCAAGCCGGCCTCGGCCGACCGCCTCAAGGCCTTCGTCACGGTGATGGAGGGCTGCGAGAAGCACTGCACCTTCTGCGTGGTGCCCCGCACGCGTGGCCGCGAGCGCAGCCATTCACCGGAGTCGATCGTGGCCGAAGTCGAAGGACTGGTGGCCGAGGGCTGCCGCGAGGTGACGCTGCTCGGCCAGACGGTCAACGCCTACGGCCGCGATCTCACGCCGCTGACCGACCTCGCCGAGCTCTTCCAGCGCGTGAACGACGTCGCCGGCCTGGCCCGCATCCGCTTCACGACCTCGAACCCCTACAACCTGACGCCCAAGCTCATCCGCGCGATGCGCGACGTCCCCAAGGTCTGCGAGTGGTTCCACCTGCCGCTGCAGTCGGGCTCCGACCAGATCTTGGAGGCCATGAACCGCGGCTACACGCGCGCGCGCTACCTGGAGCTGGTGGACGCCCTGCGCCAGGCCGAGCCCGCGCTGGCGTTCTCGACGGACATCATCGTGGGCTTCCCCGGCGAGACCGAGGCGGACTTCGCGGCCACGGTGGAGACCGTCGAGCAGGTCGGCTATGACAACGTCTTCGTCTTCCGCTACTCGCGCCGCCCCGGCACGCCGGCCGCCGACATGCCGAACCAGGTGGACGAGGCGGTGAAGGCCGACCGCAACCGCCGCCTGCTCACCGTGGTGGAGCGGGTGACGGGCGCGCGCAGCGGGCTTCTGGCCGGGCGTACCATGGAGGTGCTGGTGGACGGCACCTCGCGCAAGAGTGCCGGCGAGCTGTCCGGCCGCACGCGCTGCAATCGGGTCGTCAACTTCGACGGACAGGGGCAGGTCGCGCTCGGCGACGTCGTCCCCGTTCTCGTGACCGAGGTGCTGCCGCACAGCCTGCGCGGCGCGCTCGCGACGCCGGAGGAGGCCGTATGCTCGTCGAGATGAAAGTGCGCGGGCTGGCGCTGGATCCCGTCTCGAACATGCCGATCATCATCCTGCGCGACGACGAGGACAAGCGCTCGCTGCCCATCTGGGTCGGCATCTTCGAGGCCAACGCCATTGCGCTCGAGCTGGAGAAGATCGCCACGCCGCGCCCGATGACCCACGACCTCATCAAGAACGTGCTGGAGACGCTCGACGTGGCGGTGACGCGCGTGGTGGTGACCGACCTGCGCGAGAACACCTTCTACGCCGTGCTGCACCTCAAGCTCGGCACCAACGAGTTCACCGTCGACTCCCGCCCCTCCGATGCCATCGCGCTGGCCCTGCGGGTGGGCGCGACCATCTTCGTGGACGAGGACGTCTTCCCCAAGGCCGGCAAGATGGAGGTCAGCAAGGAAGGGGAGCCGATGAAGGCCGACGACCCCGAGCAGCTGCGCGAGTGGCTGCAGAACATCAAGCCGGAGGATTTCGAGAAGTACAACAAGGCCTGAGCGAGGGACCGCGGCGCGCGTGCGGATCGGGCTGTTCACCAACAACTACCTGCCGTTCTGCGGCGGGGTCACGATCTCGGTGGAGACACTGCGCCGCGGGCTCGAGCGCCGTGGCCACGAGGTCTGGCTCTTCGCGCCGCGCTTTCCGGGCTTCGTCGACGACACCCCGCGCGTGATCCGCGTGCCCTCCGTGCCGGCCGCCACCTATCCGGAGTTCGCGCTGGCCATCCCGTGGGGGCCGCGGCTGGCCCGCCGCGTGCGCGCGCTCGCGCTCGACGTCTTCCACGCGCACCATCCCTTCCTGCTGGGGCCGGCCGCCCGCCGCTTCGCGCGGCGCGCCGGCCGCCCGCTGCTCTTCACCTATCACACACGCTACGAGAAGTACGCCCACTACGTGCCGCTCACGCGCCCGCTGGTGGAAGCCGCCGCGCTCGGGCTCAGCACGCGCTTCGCGGCCAGCGCGGACGCGGTGCTGGCGCCCTCCGGCCTCGTGCGCGAGCAGCTGCGCGCGCGCGGCGTGACCGCGCCGGTGGCCGTGGTGCCGACGGGGGTGGATCTCGAGCGCTTCCGGCCCGGCGATCGCGCGGCGGCCCGGCGCGAGCTCGGGCTCGGCGCCGACGATCCCTTGCTGCTCTACGTGGGCCGACTCGATCGCGAGAAGAGCGTGGACCGCGTGCTGCTCGCCTTCGAGCGCATCGCCGGCACGCTGCCGGCCGCGCGCCTGTGGCTGGTGGGGCAGGGCAAGGAGAGCCAGGCGCTGCAGCGGCTCGCTGCGGCCTTGCCCGCCGGCGACCGCATCTACTTCGCCGGCGTGCGCGAGCACGCGCGGCTGGCCGCGTGGTACCAGGCCGCCGATCTCTTCCTCTTCGCCTCCGAGACGGAGACGCAGGGCCTGGTGCTGGCCGAGGCGGCCGCCTGCGGCCTGCCGGCGGTGGCCGTGCTGGCGCCGGGCAGCGACGAGGTCGTGCGTGACGGCGAGAGCGGGATCCTGACCAAGAGCGATCCCGCCGCGCTGGCCGAGGCCGCCATCGGCCTGCTGCTCGATGGGCCGCGGCGCGCCGGCATGCGCGCCCACGCGCGCCGGGTGGCCGAGGCGGAGTTCGACGTGGAGCGGCAGATCACGCGCACGCTGGACGTGTACGCCGAGGCGCGGCAGCGCCGCGCGGCGGCGGCCGGCCGGCGGTCATGACCGCCGCGCCCCGTGCGATCCGCGTCTTCTTCCAGAAGGAGTGGGCGGCCTCCGAGCGGCGCGGCCTGCTGGCACCCGATCCGCGGGTGCGCACGCTGGGCCGGGTGCTGGTGAGCTATCCCGAGGTCCGCCACATCGTGCCCGATCGCATCAGCCTCGATGCCACCGCGGAGCCGCGCACGCTGGAGACGCTCGTGCGCTTCCTCGAGCGCCAGACCTGGCTGGTGAAGTCGGTGGTGCTGGAGTGAGCGTGCGCGCGTGATCTGGAACCCGGAGGCCGAGCGCGAGCCGCCCGCCGCGCGCGCGGCCCGCCAGCTCGAGCGCCTGCGCGAGACGGTGGCGTGGGCGGTGGCCCGCGTGCCCTTCCACGCCGCGCGCCTGGGCCCGGCCCGCCTGCGCACGCTCGACGACCTGGCCGCGCTGCCGTTCACCCGCAAGAGCGATCTGCGCGAGCACTATCCCTTCGGCCTCTTCGCCGTGCCGCCGGGCGAGCTCGCGCGCATCCACGCCTCCTCCGGCACCAAGGGCAAGCCGACCGTGGTCGGCTACACGGCGGGCGATCTGGACATCTGGCGCGAGGTGATGGCACGCGTGATGACGGCGGCCGGCGCGCGCCGCGGCGACCTGCTGCACGTGGCGTTCGGCTACGGGCTGTTCACCGGCGGCCTCGGCTTCCACGACGGCGGCGAGCGCCTCGGCATGACGGTGGTGCCGGCCTCCTCGGGCAACACCGCGCGCCACCATTTGCTGTTGCAGGACTTCCGCCCCGCCGCCATCTGCGGCACGCCCTCGTTCGTGCTCCACATCGCCGAGAGCCTGCGCGAGCAGGGGGGCGACCCGCGCGCGCTCGGCCTGCGCTACGGCATGTACGGCGCCGAGCCGTGGACGGAGGGCCTGCGCGCCGCGCTCGAGCGCGCCTTCGGCTGCCCGGCCTACGACACTTATGGGCTCAGCGAGATCGTCGGCCCCGGCGTGGCCGGAGAGTGCGAGGCGCGAAGCGGCCTGCACGTGTGCGACGATCACTTCCTGCCGGAGGTGATTGATCCCGCCACCGGGGCCCTGCGGCCGCCGGGCCAGGAGGGCGAGCTCGTTCTCACCACGCTCACCAAGCGCGCGATCCCCATGGTGCGCTACCGCACCGGGGATATCACCGCGCTCTACCCCGAGCCGTGCGCGTGCGGACGCACCTCGGTGCGCATCGGGCGCATCAAGGGGCGCAGCGACGACATGCTGGTGATCAAGGGTGTGAACCTCTATCCCTCCGAGGTCGAGGCCACGCTGCTCGCCGTGGGCGAGCTCGAGCCGCATTACGTGCTGATCGTGGATCGCAGCGAGACGCTGGCGCGCGTGGAGGTCCAAGTGGAGCCGGCGCCCTCGCTGCTCGCACGCTGCGGCGGCGGCTTCCGCGCCGGGCACCCGGCGCTCGACGAGGTCCGCCGCCGCGCCGCCGAGCGCCTGCGCGTGGCCACGGGCCTCACGATGGAGCTGACCCTGGTGGCGCCGCGCACCATCCCGCGCTCCGAGGGCAAGGCCGTCCGGGTGATCGACAAGCCCGCGCCGTGAGCGATGAGGGCCGGGGCCCCCCGTGCATGTGACACCGTCCTGCATGCCTATGGCGCCAGGCCCCCAACGGCCGCCGCAGCTTCTCGAGGCTATGTCGCTGAATTCCCGGCAAAGACGCGTCTGGCACGTGACCTGCGAAGCGCCCCCACGCAGTCGGTGGCCATCGAGCCACAAAGGGGGCACCATGACGTCACGGAACACGAAGCGCACGGTAGTCATCGCCGTCCTGATCGCGGGGTTGGTGGCGGGGCTCGCCACACCGGTCGCTGCCGCAGACATCACCGCGCTCGTCGCCGCGAGCCAGTTCAGCTCCGGGCTGTTCATCGCGCTGGTGAGCGCCACGGGTCCAAGCACGCTGGTCGACGCCCAGCTCGTGGTCAACAACACCACGCCCATCGTGCCGGCCTCGGTCGAGTCGTACTTACTCAACGGGCCGCGGAACGCGACGCTCTTTAAGATCGTGAGCTACACGCAGGTGGTCAAGCCGGGCGACACGCTCACGGCCATCGTCACCGACGTCACGGCCACGCACGGTGCGGACTCCGCCGTGTGCGGCCGGGGCGCGCCCGCGCTTCACATCACGTCGATCTGCAGGTAGGCCCGCGCTCGCGTCCCGGCCGGGGCGGCGATCCCATCGACGGGCGCCGATCCCCGGCCGCCGCTGGCTTACGTCCGCATCGGGGCGTGGTCGTTGGTGCGGTCTGCTCAGCGAGCTAATTGACATAATGCTCGTTATCGGATGTACAGAGCATCAAGCTGCGAACACACCGGATTTTGTTGCCAGGTAGAACTGGGCTACCATCGGTAGCGGAGGAAGCGAGCCCAATGAGTTGCGAGACCTGCCACGGAGACCTGCCCCTCTGCGACGCGTGCTGGACCAACATGGCCCACCCCGAGCGTTTGACATGGGCCTACCGAACCGGCAAAGCGTGCAGCACCAGCACGGGCTTTGGCTACCCGAACCTGACCCATGTGACCAGCGCGTGGGAGACGACGTTCCTCTCCAGCGCCTACACGCTGGCCAGCTCGTGCAGCACCGCGATTAGCACCTAGTACGTATCGGCACAAAACCCGCGCCACAGAGAAGCCTTGGTGCGGTTTTGTCGCTCCGATGGTCGTACACACCCGGCGGTCCCATCGTGAACCCCGCCACCATCACAGCTAGGTTGTCCAATGGCCTCACATGCGACGGGTGTCCAAACCCGCAACGTTTTTCCGAAACGCAGTGTTCGGTGAGCGCAGGGGCCCGCGCGAGAGAGCGCGCGCGGTCAGCGCGCGGCGGTGCCGAGCGCGGCCAGACGCGTGCGGATGTCGTCCGCCCGGCGCGCGTTCGGGACGTCCTTCAACACGCGCTGGTAGGCGGCCACTGCTTCGTCCTTGCGCCCGGCCAGCTCGAGTGCGCGGGCCCAGTCGATCAGCGACTCCTCGTAGGCGAAGCTCCTCGGCTCGAGGGTCTTGACCAGCGCGCCGTAGGCGTCGGCGGCCTTGGCGAAGTCGCGCTCGGCTTCCCAGCTGCGGGCGATGCCGCTGCGGGCCAGCGCGTCGATCATCGTGGGCGCCCCGCGCTGCACCGCCAGCTCGTAGGCGGTACGGGCGCCGGCGTAGTTGCGCGTGGTAAAGCGCAGATTGCCGAGATCGTACGCGGCCTGCGGCACCATTCGCGCCGAGGGATATTGCGTGAGCAGCCCCTCCAGATCCTTGATGGCGGCGCTCTTGACCTCGGCGGAGGCATCCGGCGCCTCGGCGGCCTGCACGCGCGCGGTGACCTGCGCGTAGGCGGCGGCGACGCGGCGCTGGCTGGCGTCGTGCCAGACCCAGCCGCCGAACGCGGCGAGGCCGATGGCGACCACGACCAGGACCGTGATGACAATCGTGCGCGTGGACGGCAATGTCGGCGGCCAGCTCAGCACGGGACCTCCTCGAAAATGACAGTCATCGCAGGCGCAGCCCTCGCCGGTACTGGCGCCCGCAGCGGCGGCAGCGGCGCCAGCCGGCATAGACGCGTCGGGCCAGCGCGCCGCAGTGCGGACAGAACTGGTAATACTGCCGCCAGCCCCAGAGCGCCAGGGCGAGGATCACGGCCACGCCGAGCACAATCGGCGGGACCGGAAGACTGTCTGCCACGGCCCCCATGCTAGCCCCGAACGTCATTCCACGGAAATTCCCAGAATTCCACGGAAGTTCCCAGAATTGCTATCCACGTCTACAATCCGCGGCCGCCCCGGAAGGCCCAGGTACGGTATGACGCGGAGTTCTCATGCACACGTCACGGGCACCGCGATTGCACTTTTTCCGCGCCGCAGTTCCACAAGGAGGCAACTTGATGCAGCCGACGAGGCGCCAGGAGTTCACAGTCGCAGTCCGCCTGATGTCCGAGCCGTGCCTCTGGCGATGGGAGATCCGGGAGCCCGCGCAGGGTGAGGTCGTTGCCAACAGCTGGACGAGCGAGTGGATGGCCTACGAGTCGCCCGACGAAGCGTTCCGCGCCGGCCAGGCGCGTCTGAGCAACATCGCCCGCCGCCGCTGAACACACCGACGCCCGGGAGCCGTCAGGCCCCCGGGCGTCAGACTCACCCGCGACTCGGCCTCAGGACTTGATGCCCAGCGAGGTCAGCGCGTCCTTGGCCTTCTTCTCGGACTCCGCGTGCTTGCCAGCGGCGTGGAGCGCGTTGGCTTCCTGCGCCTGCACCTTGGCGTTGGCCGCGGTGGCGTCGAAGCGCTGCGCGGTCGCGTCGTTCAGCTGCTTGACGAGCTTCGGGCACTGGAACGCGAACGCGGGAGTGCTGAGCGTCAGCGCGATCAGGGCAACGACGGCTGTCAGAGCGATACGAAGCATGGGCAACCTCCCTCAATGGGATCTGGGGCTCGGAGCGGCCGCAGTATAACTCAAGTCAAGGCCACGAAGATGGTCCCCTGCTCGACCGTGACGGGGTAGCAGCCCACCCGGACCGCGGGGTTGTTGGCGTTGGCGCCGGTCGTCACGTCCCAGCGCCAGCCATGCCAGGGGCAGACCACGATCGCGCCCTCCACGTCCCCCTCGCCCAGGGGCCCGCCGCGGTGCGGGCACAGATTGTCGATCGCATAGTAGCGTCCCGCCACGTTGAAGACCGCCACGCTGCGCCCGTCCACCTCCACGACCCTCGCCTGCCCGTCGCCCACCTCCGCCACGTCGGCGACCTTCGTCCGGCTCCCTGCGCTCATATGCGGGTTCCCCTTCCAATGAGACCGTTTTCAGATATCGGCCCGGACCGGCGCTTGTCAAGGCGGCCGGCGGCACGCGATGTGCCTCTCAGGACCCGGGAACATCGACGGGAGGAGTCCATGAGCTCGGAGGGTCTGCACGAGTCCGAGGACCGCCTGAGCGCGGCCACGCGCGACATGCATCGCGCCATCGTCAGTCTG
>Ga0137394_10001977_pt1 | contig 15087 bp, 10 predicted proteins | sample czobulk116metaG_FD_108278 | JGI IMG/M metagenome (GOLD analysis project Ga0137394, IMG submission 108278) | Vadose zone soil microbial communities from Angelo Coast Range Reserve, California, USA - czobulk1.16 metaG | ecosystem: Environmental > Terrestrial > Soil > Vadose zone | place: USA...
GCTAGCTTGTGAAGCGAGTGGTCGAGGCCCGGAATCTGAAGTACTAGTCGGCGCACTTGCTGCTGCTGCGGGTAGTCTTGCTAATGGTTCTATTGATGATGGCGGCCATCACTGGCTCGACAGAGACGAATATAGTTCCGAAGAACTAATTGAAGCGCTGCGCTTGCCGGAAAGGGTTCAGGACTTCAATGCGGCGATAGAGCTGGTGTACCGTCGTCAAGCAATTCACCAAAGGCATCCAACCCTTTAGGGCAGCTTCGATCCCCTTCACTTCAAGACGGCCCAAAACGAACGCTTACGTCGGAAATGACGAAGAATATCGTGATCTGCTGTGACGGCACGCGAAGTGAGTTCGGGGCGCAGAACTCCAACGTGGTGAGGCTCTATCAGACGTTGGTCTGCGATGCCTCCCAGCTCACCTATTACCACCCCGGCGTCGGCACGATGGGTGCTCGAAACGCGCTCAGCCCCATAGGTCGATGGTGGACGCGCATGATCGGTCTCGCCTTTGGCTATGGCCTTTCGGATAACGTCGCAGACGCCTATCAGTTCCTCATGAGAGTTTTTCAGCCCGGCGATCGCGTGTATGTCTTCGGCTTCAGCCGTGGAGCCTACACTGCCCGAGCCCTCGCCGGATTGCTTCGCCTCGTCGGGCTTCTCACAGAGGACAACGATGCTTTGATCCCTTACGCAATCAGGATGGCAAAAGGAAAGAAGATCGACTTTCCGGTCGCCGATGCTTTCGGGAACACTTTTTCTCGTGAATGTAAGACACATTTCGTGGGTGTATGGGACACGGTCAGCTCCGTAGGATGGATCTACAATGCCGTGACGTTTCCGTTTACGAGGGCCACGAAAAATCCTGACTTCCATATTGTCAGGCATGCAGTTTCCATCGATGAGCGGCGAGCTTTCTTCCGAGAGAATTCGTTCGGTGAACCGCACGACGCTCAACAAGACATTCTGGAGGTGTGGTTCGCTGGTGTGCATTCGGATGTGGGCGGCGGCGGCTATCCGGAGTCGGAGAGCCAACTCTCACAGGTTGCCCTGCGTTGGATGTTGGGCGAGGCGGAGCTTGCGGGCCTCTTGGTCGATCCGCGCCGGAAGGCTGAGATCCTCGGGGGCAAGCCACCCCATGTCCACCCTGACCCCCTTACGAAGAACCAGCACGAGTCACTTAACGGCCTCTGGTGGATCACTGAAATCTGGCCGAAGGTCGTCCATCGCCAAACCGCTCAAGGCGATTGGCACAGCACGATTCGTCTGAACTTCGGTCGCCGTCGCTGGATGGCGCCTGGTTCGTTACTCCATGAATCGGTGGAGCAGCGATTGAAAGATGTCGCGCTCGGTTACAAGCCGCCCAATCTGCCTGAGCGGTATAAAATCATTACGGATCGGAGCGCGATTACCAGCACGTGACCCGAATTCGCCGCGCAGAAAAATGGGTCTATAGGGGCGTAGCGATGAAAACCATTGCCATTGCAACTTGTATTTTCCAGAACAAGAAGACGAAGAGATTCAAATGGCTCAGCTTGGAGAGCGTGGATGGTGGGAGCGATCGCTACCTCTACGAGTCGGGAACGCAGGGCGAATCAAGAAAAAGCGAGCAATCGAACTGGCCACGACCACGAGGTAGGAATTTATATTTTGGCGGCCGCGACACTCAGTGCAGGACGCCTTCGAGCCATTCCCCGACATGAGGAAGGAAAACAAGAAAAATAGCCTCCTCACGACGGCTTTATTGGAAGCACTCAGCACCAAAGACCCAAGCGGGGATTCCACACTTTGGATGTCAACTATCTTCACGCGAGTAAAGGAAAACTTGCCGAAGCTAGCAACTAAGTTCCATTCCGTTCAGACCCCGTTCCCGGTTGAAGTAGGCAAGGATTTCCCCATCGGCACACTGATCACCACCGTGGAGGTGGCATCCAGGGACGACTTCAAATAGTCGAAACGGGCACAGCACGACTAGACCATCTTCAGGAGCATGTGCACTGCCGAGGCAAATCCGTTCTCGTGACGCTCTAATCCCGGAATGATCTGGTTTCTAGCTTTGGGTCTGTGAACCCCTCGTTCAGTCGCAGAACAAACGCTTCCCAAGCTTCGGACGGGGGTTGTAAGGTTTTGGGATTGCCGTCCAACGGCTCGCGCTGGTTAAGTTGCCCCCTTATTGCCCCAGTCAATTCGATGTAAGTTCTTACCGATCCGAAAGTTAGATCAAGGAGGCGATGGGGCGCGAATCCACTAGTTGTAAGGAAACAAAGGAGTTTTGCGGTGCAGCCTGGCCTTCTAAGGAATTGAAAAGAAAGGGAGGGAATCCTTAGTGCCCCCTTAACGCCCCTGAGAAATTCTGAATCTTTGAGGGATGAACCGACCGACGAAAATCCTCGAAAAGGTATTCTTCATACCCAAAGATTTCGAGGAGGGGGGCACAGTACAGCTTCCGTGATTAGGACTAGTTGAAGTTCGCAAATAGCGACAGACTGAAAAGATCCTTAGCTCTCCCTGTTGATTGCTGTGGCCTGTGGGGTCTGTACTGAGTCGAGAAATTATAGAGGATATTATTTCCTTGACAGGAATGTTCTCCGAGGAGTAAAAGCCCTGTCAACGCCTCACAAAGGCCCCCGATTCCAGGTTATTCGCTCACGCATCCGCCCGCGTGAGGCAAGGCCCTTCCAAGTTCGGACCCCGGCTTCGATAAATTGTGAAAGCTACTCCACGTGAGCGACGGCAGGTAGCTTGCGTCAGTAGGCCAAGGCAACGGGCATATGTCTTTGGTCAGAGATGAACGTTGAAATCGGGAAGCCAAGTTTAAGTAAAGGCGGCCCGGTGGAAAGGCGAAAGATATGGGTCCAAAGCGGACAATTTTCATCACAGGATTATTCCTAGGCATTCTGTTCACGAGCAGTCAGACATTTGGTCAAGGGGGAGTTTGGGCAACTAGGACACCGATGCCTACGGCGCGCGGGGGATTCGGCGTGGGTACAATAAATGGCAATGTCTACGTAGTTGGAGGACAGCTCCACAACAGCTCTACCATGACGGGCACTGTGGAAGCGTACGACCCCACAACCGACACTTGGTCAACGAAAGCTCCGATGCCGACCGCGCGGGGTGCGGGTCTCCGCGTCGCAGTTGTAAACGGTATCCTTTATGCGATCGGCGGGTGCACCACCAACGACTGTAGCGGATTCGTGGGTACGGTGGAGGCGTATGACCCTGTTTCAAACAGCTGGGCCACCAAGGCTGCAATGCCGACCGCACGACGGGCCTTCGGTATCGGTGTTGTCAATGGCGTGGTCTACGCGGTAGGCGGATTGCAAGGGCCTGGGAGCTCCGGAATCGGCACCAACGAAGCATACGACCCAGCGACCAACACTTGGAGCGCGAAGTCTCCACTGCCTACACCCCGGGCAGAGATCGGGGGGGCTACCTTCATTGGTCTGCTTTATGCTATTGGTGGGAACACTGGCTTCGGAAACGTCTTCGCGGTCGAGGCCTATAATCCGTCAACTAATACCTGGACCACGAAAACATCGGTTCCCGAACGAGGCATCGCGGCTGCAACCATCAATGGCACAATTTACGTTCCGGGAGCAGGCAACAGCTCCAGTGACCTCCTGTCGTACGACCCAATCGCAGACGCTTGGAACTTTCAGGCATCCATGCCAACGCCGGCTAACATAAGTCAGGCAACCGACGCAAACGGAGTTTTGTACGCGGTCGGCGGTGACTCGACAGACCAGGCAAACCAAGCCTTTACACCGATGATTCAGGGGCCACAAGGACCTCCGGGCCCACAAGGACCGCCGGGGCCACAAGGTCCTCCAGGTCCCCAAGGACCCCCAGGACCTTCCGGTCCTCCGGGGCCACAAGGACCTCCCGGCCCCATGGGATCGCAAGGGCCTCCTGGGCCGTCAGGAAGCCAGGCTTGGAATACTTTCCTGGGATTCCTGACTTTCACGTACACCGCTTCGACATTTACACTCGACACCGCGATTAAGGCCACGCGAATTCAGGCGCAGGCTGTGACCGCGCCAGTGGGGTGCACAGTCAACGGTGTGCTGACGTTGAGCGACGGAACACCCGCTGGAACAAAGACCCTGACCGTCACCGGCACGGCAAATGACACTGGGCCGATTGCGGTGAATTATTCAGCTGGGTCTACCCTCACCTTAAAAGTGAGCACGGCTGCCTCCGGCTGCAGCAGAGCTCCACTGGCGGTTAATGCCGTGGTGCAATACAAGGCGCAGTGAAGCTGGTTGCGGCAGATTACTGCTTGAGAGCCGGGAACAGGTTCTTCTGTTCTCGGCTCTTTTTTCCTTCACCTGGCAGGCCCGAATGGCGTCGGCGGCCGTCTGACATAACCCGCTATGCCTTGGTATGTGGCATGAGCGACCGGCCGACCCTTGAGGGCTCGGCCGGCTTGCCTGGGCTGAAATAAGCAACGCCCAACGCAGCCGCATCGAATATGCTCATCCGATAGTCCTCGCTCTTCCAGATTTTGCGAACGCTTGGGAGCTTTGGGGCAAGCTCAGGTAATTGTTTGGCCAGAGCAGCGGCAATCACGTACTTATTGCGGTTCGATCCGACGAAGGCGTTCTTGACGACGCACCGAGATAGTAATCGGACGGGAATGCGATGTTTTTCAGCTTGCATGACGAGCGCCTGGCGCATTCCCACTTTCTTTCTGTTCTCTACGAACCCTTTCCGAACAACAATCGCACTTGGAGAAAACTCGTCCATCAATCCCGCAAGTTTCTCGCTGGCGGGAATCTTCACTACATTTATTCCCTGCCGAAAACTTCTAACACCCCAATCAAGGAGTCGTGTAGAACCTTCAAAAACAGCGAAGCCGAAACTGCGCGAGCGCAGATCAATGGCGAGAATTCTCTTCTCGTTCGGTTGAAGCATGGAGTTTAGTTTTTTCGAAGAGCCTGAGGTATGCAGTGTTCGGCCAGCCACTGTAGTTTGTACTAAATGAGATTCGTACCGCGCTTTGGTGTTTTCGATTGCAGTTCAACGGCCAGGCTTTGCGCGCGTACTGCCACCTCCTTGGCAATCGATTCGTAGGTTCCGGCATAGAGCTCCGAAAGTGGTGTGCGAAGAGCCGCTTGAAAAGCAAGAGCTGTGCGCAGGGGCGGCATGTGCCGGCGGCGTTCGTAGCGAGAGACTTGAGCGGCATTTTTGCACCCAAGCAAATAGGCGACCTCGCTCTGGCTGAGCCCGGATCGTTTTCTGTAAGCTCGCAGATAATTCGCAAGTTTGTGAGACGTCATTTGGCAAGTGTGGATGCACTGATACCGTAACGTGCTCAGCGTAGTCGGGAATCGCTCTGTCGGCTAAACGGGAGATGTTGCTGAAAGTGGCAAAATTGGGCCTTTTAGGTCCGAAAATCCTATGTTTTTGCGATGGTTTACTATCTAATTACAGCATAATAGCCATATTTTGTCAAATCACCGATAAATTCCTGATAAAGATTTGTTAAAGGGAAAAATGTGCTCTTAGGCCGCAAGCGCAAGAAACCCACATATTCAGTAGCTCGCCAGCAGTGCGCACAACGTGAGCATGAGGAATGAGCCGCCCCACTCCAAGGATCGGGATCGTGATCCGGCTGCCGTTCCAACCCAAAAGATGCCGGTCAAACACCATGTCAGAAATCCCGCGCACTTCGCGCAGGTATTCTCAAATGCGTGTCGGCAGATTCTAATAGTATGCGTATGCAAGAGCCAGCGCACGGCCATGAGTTCAGGCTAGCGACAGCGCGGAAAACAGAAAGGCTGGCGGAGTTGCCAGGACAGATTTACTCGCAACACTTTGGCCGAACGAAGAGCGAAAACGCTCTGAGTTCGCTCACCGCTCTATTCAACAAACTAACCGCCTCGTCACACCAAGACGGCTTTCGAAACCCGGAATGACAAAGGTCTCCTAGAATAGGACGGTCGTATGTGTGAGTTCGTGTTTGATTTTTTCTTTTTCTTTTTGGCTGAAATCGTTTTTTATGAGGAAAAGCGTTTCTAGATTTGCGAGCCTGCTAATCTCTGACGGGAGACGGGTAAGCTTATTGAGAGCTAGGATAAGTGATCTCAACTCTTGTAAATTCCCTATTTCAGGAGGAATTTGGCTAAGGCGATTATTGCTGACATCGAGCACTTTCAGCTTCGTTAATTTTCCAATTTCTGGTGGAATACTCGTTAGCTCGTTGTCCCCGAAGTAGAGATAACTTAAATCTGCTAGCCCAAAAAGAACTGACGGAAATTCCTCGAATTTGTTGCGGTGCAAATCGAGTACCTGCAAGTTACTGAGATAAGTAAACTCTTTCGGTAAGTAAGAAAGCTGGTTGCTGTCTATGGCGAGCGAGCGGAGGTTGGCTAGCTGAGTGAGCGCATGAGGGAGCGCTGTAAAATCGTTGCTGTCCAGAAAGAGAATTTCCAGAGTTTTGAGCTTGGCTAATTCTGGTGGAAGCCTGGCGAGTTTATTGTGGCTTAAGAAAAGAGTCTTGAGTTTATGGAGCCGCTCAATATTGGTAGGAAGTTTCTCTAATCCGAGGGCGCTCAGGTCTAAGATATTGCAGTCTATGTCCAGTTTTTCTATTCCTCGTTCTATATTCTTCGAATATGTTTTAATATTTTGGCAATTTTTTTCCAATGCTGGCGGGAATGGCCGGAGGGAAAAGTAAATGAACAAGCCGATGACAAGCAGAGATGAGAAAATGAAATAGGTTTTTTCTTTATTCATTTGCTGGGGGGATGGGACGTAGCTAATTCCGAGAGGGCGCCCCATTTAATTATTTCTCAGAAAGGTGATTACGTCAAAATGAAGTAGGTGCCTTCCGGTCCGGGTGCCTCTTATGCTTCGGCTCTTAAGTTTGGATCTCAGGGCTTCAAGACTGGCTTTTCACTACTGCGGCAGAGGGCTGCCGCCAAGGCTCAATAAGAAAGAAAGGTAGGCTATAAACAGTCCCAGAATGGTCTGTTTTTCCGGAGGCGTGTACTTGTTTCCTAGCACTTCCATCCGAGCCTGTTCATAGAGCAGTTGTTTCCGCGTTGCCTCACAGTACGTGTTTGGGCATTGTTGCAAAAGCGAATCTTGCTGCTGAAGCTCTTTAAATCTCTTCTGGATTCGTTCTTCGTCAGTCGGTGGCGTGGGTGCTTGGAGGAAAGTCTGTGGCAATCCCGAGAGGCTTATGGCTGAGACTCGAGTTGCGCTCGGAAATACCTGGCCGATATTTGCAGTGAGGATGCTTGTCCCGGGAGAACTCAGGGCGGTACTTGCTGAAGCCAGAACAGATGATAATCCTGACGGGTCTCTCATACTGACGGGGTTGTTCTCCGAATAGGCATACCTATTCAGGGTTCTGGAAGAGAAGGACGAGCTCGGGAGAGGGTCAAGCGTCAGTAGTCGCCCTATTCCTGAGTCGTAATACCTCGCCCTCAAGTAATAGAGTCCTGTCCCCGGATCGAGCGCCTCTCCGGTGAAACGGAACTTATTTTTCGTTCCGACGCTGTCGGACACAGTGAAAAGTGAATTTCCCCAGGGATCATACAAGTACGCCGCGCTGGGTTTTCCGGAGGCATCGCTCAATGCGACCACGCTGCCGAGGCCGTCGTAATGATAGAAGAAATTGAAGACAGGGCTCGACTCGGAGATTAGCCCGAGACCGTATGCGTAAGAGATATTGCCATCCGGCCCGGACTCTTGCAGCACCACGGGCAGCGCTGTGGCGACGTCGTTGGTGTAGCTATAGGCGCCTGTCGCCACCGATTGGGTAATGCGGTTTCCGTCGCCATCGTAAGTAAAGGAACTTGCTACGCTTCCGCCGGTTACCGCAATAAGACGGTTCGCCGCGTCGTAGGAGTACGCAAAGGCCTTAGAGCCGATTGTTTTTTTTACTTGGTTTCCATCCGCATCATAGGCAAAGGTTGCGGTTCCCGCAGACAGCAGACGATCATCCGCATCGTACGAATACGTGGTGGTCCCCTGAGGGGAAGTCTGTTGCAGGCGATTCCCTACCAGGTCATAGCTATATGTCCAGCTACTCTTGAGGGCCGGGATCTGCGCATTCAGCAACTCATTCAAAGCATTGTAGGCGAAGTTTGTGGCTACAGCATTCACATTCAGCGCCAGGCGGTTGCCCACCGCATCCAGGGTATAGGCCAGCGTTAATGGGGGCAGGCCTTTCAGGGAGTTGACGACCTTGTTCAGGCGATTCGCAGCGTCGTAGGCGAGGGCGATGCCAGTTCCATTTGGATATATGGTGTTCGTCAGATTGCTGGCCGCATCGTACGTGTAGGCCGTTGATCGACCGAGCCAGTCCGTTACCTGAGAGAGTCGATTCGACGGATCGTAAGAGTAGGTGAGAGCTTTCCCATCGGGATACGCCAACGACCTTCGATTCCCCACTGAGTCATATCCATACGTAACGACCTTCGCGCCCGGATGCGTTACCGAAGTGAGCCGGTCGAGCTCATCATAGGCATAGGTCGTAGTGCCGTGCGAATCGAGCATAGATGTTCTATTTCCGTTCGCATCATAGGCATAAGCGACGTTCTTCCCGTCAGCGTACGAAATGGTCAAGAGCCGATTCAAAGCGTCGTATGTGAACTGATTTGTCTGCCCCTTCGCGTCGGTGACAGCGAGCGCGTTTCCCACTGAATCATAGGCATACGTCGTTGCAAAGGATAGCGGGTCGACAATTTTGTTGAGCCGGTTGAGTGAATCGTACGCGTAAGATGTCGCGTTCCCCTTGGCATTCGTAAACGCGACGCGGTTATTGTTCCCCTCGTAGGCGTATTGAGTGACATGGCCGAGAGCGTCGGTAACGGACACCAGATTATTCGTCGCGTCGTACGCATAGTTTGTGGCGTTGCCCTTGCCGTCAGTGATTTTGAGGAGATTGCCAACCGGATCGTAGGCGAATTGAGTCTGATTGCCCAACGGGTCGGCGATTTTCGTCAAGCGACTTAGCGCATCGTAGGTTGCCGTGGCCGTGTGCCCGTTGGGATCGGTGATTGATGTTAGGCGAGCGATGCCGTCGTAGCTCAAGGTCGTATTGTGACCGAGGGCGTCAGTGATCCGAGTGAGGTTCCCAAGAGAGTCGTATAAGAACGTTGTGGCATTGGCCCGCGCGTCTGTTTTCGGGGACAGCTCTCCGAAGCTGTCGTAGGCAAAAGTAGTCGTATTGCTCAGAGCATCCTGAATACGTGTAAGATTTCCGCTCGTGTCATAAGTGAACGTTGTAGTCTTGCCCTTCGCGTTGGTTGCGGTGAGTAGGTCATTGATGGAGTCGTAGGTAAACGTGACTGCATTCGTCAGCGGGTCCGCGGTCCCGGTTACATTTCCCTGCGTGTCGTACGAAAAGCTGGTGGTCTTCCCGTTTTGGTTGGTGACCGCTGTTCGATCGTTACTGGCATCGTAGGTGAACGAGGTGATCCCACCTGCCGCGTCGGTGATTTTTACGATTCGCAGTGAGGAATCGTAGCTGTCGACCGTCTGGTTCCCGCGGGCGTCGGTGAAGGTTGTCTCGCCAGGATTCGGCGTGTTGTATGCAAACGTAGCACTGAAGCCTCGTCCCCCGGTCTGCGTGGTTACTCTCCCCGATGCGTCATAGACATTCGTTAGGAGAGTCTGACCGTTAGGCTGAGTGATTGACGTGACCCTGTGACTTGTGTCGTACGCGAACGTCGTGATTCCGCCTGCGGGATCGGTGGCCTGAACAAGGTTGTTGTTTGCGTCGTATTGGAAAGAAACGGCTCGGCTAATCGGATCGATAATCTGCGTGATGCGGTTGCTGGCGTCATAAGAAAGAGTCAGATTGCGACCCACGGTGTCTGTGATCTGCGTGAGGTTCCCGCTCCCGTTATGGGTCAGGGTAACCGTGTTGCCGTTCTTATCTCGGATGGTGGTGAGCGCTCCGCCCGGTGAGAAAGCAAACTGAGTTTGGTCTTTGCGGGTTAGGACAAATGTGCCGTCGGCATTCTTGATCAGAGTACTAAACACGCCGGGCTGAGGTATATACGTGCTACCGCTCAGCGTGAAGGTCTCGCCGTGCCCGTCGCCCCACTTGATAACGGCGCTCGTAGTCGTCGGCGCCAGGGCAACGTTGTAGCTATGCGTCCAATTGGCGCCGAGCGGGCCCGAGTAGTTATCAAGAGAATTGTAGCCGCGCTGGAACACCAGAGGTATGCCGCGACCAGGAATCGTAAGGTCGGCGTGCTGGTAGTAATAGTTTCCAGTAGCTGTGCTAACCGGCTCGCCGCGCAATACAACGGGATTAATTATGCTCGTACCTGCAAACGTCCAGGTTCGTGGACCTGAGGGGCCGTTGATGTCTAACTTCTTAAGCACCCCGGTCGGTCGGGAATCACCGGCAGTCCAGTACAAAGAGGCATTATCAGTGGCTAGACCACCGATTTGAATTGGATCACTAGCAAGAACACTTGCTGGGCCCCCGTCGATCGACACCTTGTACAAATTTGCGGCCGCATAACCGACTGCAAAGTAGACAAAGCCATTTTTTGCGACGATCGCGTTTGCGTAATATCCCCCCAATCCCGTCGCTATGGGCGTGACGATTCCGCCAGAGGCTGGTATTTTTCTTAGTTCTATATTATTAGATGAATTAGAAGATGAGTAATAGATATTAACTCCATCTGTTGCAACAGCGGACCCATAGCCACCGTTTGGATCTAGTGTCAGCGGTGCCGCACCTCCGCTCTTAGGGACAGACATAAGGGGGCTGAACGTGCCAGCCTGGTTGATGAAATACACATTCGCTGAATCAACTGTTAGGCTAGACACTCCAGATAATCCGTTAGCCAATACAGAAACCAGATTCCCAGCAAAATCGAATTTCAGGATGCGAGCGCTACAACATGGAGATTCGCCCACATAGATACCACTAGCGTCGACCGCGAGGCCTGTTGGACTGTTAAGTTCACTTGCCAACACCAGCGGCGTGCCGCCACCCGCACTGACGCTCATCAGCCTCCCACTGCCGTATGTGCTCGCCCCGTTGTCAACAAAATAGACGATGCCAGAGAACGCGGCAATCCCGGAGGAGTTGTTAAAACCGGTCACCGCGCTGGCCAGAACAGTAATGGGGCCGCCGCACTTGGGCACGCTACTGACCATGCGGCCGCGATCATCACGGAAATAAACGGTCGTGCTATCAACACTCAGCAAAAGAGGCCGGTTGAGCCCGCTTGCGAGCACCTGCGGGACACTAGCTGATACACAAGTTTGAGCTAATCCCATGCTTGGCGTGAGGGCACCGAGGAAGATAACTGCGATAACTAGCCAAGGTTTCATATTTTCTTACCTCTTCCGGTCTTGGCCGTCGCAAGTTCTCTTGAGGAGTTCGTTCTTGCGTCGCTTCAGAAGTAGCCGGGCCGCCATTGACCGCCGATTCCTTACGCGGTTCGCGGGAGTGAACTGCGAGCAGGCTAAAGAGCCTGGGTGATATGCCCACGGCACGCTTAGCTTTAAGAAGTTCCGATGTTTCTTGACCTAAGGAAAGGGCCTTGCCTCGTTCGGGCTCACAGCCATGCGTTCGGGGTTGGTATCGTGCTCTTGCGAGGCGTTGAACGGGAGTCTGCTCTCGACATCTGTAGGAGTCAAGCTCATTTTGAATAACAAGGAGCGGTGCGGGCAGAGCCACGGGCAGTATTGCCCTAGGTATGTGGAGAGAAAAGTGAGGTTTGGCGGGCTCGGACGAAACCGTTCAACGATCAATGTTGCGGAGCCTATCTGACGTTGTACATTCATGCTCCCAGTGCAGGTAAAACGTGCGTCGTGGCCTTCTGCGGAGGGTCTTGCAGAACAGATAGGCGAAATCGCATATTGCTAACTATTGAGATATGATTCGCTGCCCTCTGTTTTTCAATGCTGAGTAGAAAGGAGAGCCCTATGTCGACTCGATGGCTAGGGGCCCTAGCTGTGCTGCTCCTGGCTGTAACGCTTCCCTCCCTGTTTTCTCCAGCGCAACTATCGCCGACACCACACGCTTCTCAGTCTGCCCCGACTTCTTCCCAGGTTACGGAAAAAACTCGCCCAAAGGCCATTGGCTTTAGAGGAGTGCCGGGCACGAAGACTCCGTTCCAGAGGCAACCTGAGGTTCCCAAATTTCAGTCTCCGCCCGACGCGGCTAAGCTCGAAATCCTGCGACGCGGCGTTGAAGGCTTGCCGCCGCTCTCGGTTACGAGCTGTTCAACCTACTTCACACTTTACCCGGGCCTGCTCGATGCTGGCTCCAAGGGGTTCATGGAGTTGTCCTCTCCTCGCTTCGTGGATTTAGGAATCGCGTACTTCCCAAACCATTCGGGCACTGAATTTGTGAGTCTTGGCTTGAAACCGGAATCCGCTGGCCGGCTTTATTTGCTGGATGTCTACGTGGCAGTGGAAGCAGGTCGGCGGACATTCCAGCTGAAAGGACCCGGAGATATTATCAATCTCGAAAACGTGGGAGAAGGTGGGCAATCGCTGTGGGTGGTATTGGCGTCTCAGAATACCGATTGGCAGTGGTTTCGCGTTGGCATAAGGCCCTGCGAAACCGACTGGTGCTTCGATATTGGGGACTGGTTCTTTCTCACCGTGGAGGTATCCTCCTGTCAGTAGCAGGGAGGCGGATCTCCCGTGCGGGCAGAGCCACGGGCAGCATTGCCCAGGTACGCAGAAAGAAAAACCAGGTTTGGCGCGGGCCGGAAAAAAAGATTGAGTTTTACTTGCGTCATTCTTTCCTGCGCTCGAACTACGGGCTAGGAGTGAGCAGCTTTCGCAAAGATACGGATGCCCTTACGAGTATGCCCGTCCTTCCGCTGTATTGTGCGTTCTTCCCCCTTGTGTATTAATAGAGGGACGCCGACTTGGCAAACAAAACAAGACTCAATCGGGGAACACAAATGGGTATTTCTTCTCCTTCGCAGAAGGAAACGGACCTCAAGCAGGGTGCCAAGGATTGGTTGGCTGACCTTGGCTATTTTCCTTTGACGAGGGATGAGACGAACTTCTTGAAGCAGGTGACGCTTGGAAACAAAATAGAGCCGATGCAAGGCCGAACCTCAAAACCTCAGGACAAAACAATCAGAGCGGCTCTGATCCGCTGGCTTTGTTCCGACAAGGACGCACAAGCACTCGTGTGGCCCGAGGGTATTGGTATCGAATATGTGACAATCGAAGGAGAAAAGATCAGTTTTTTCCAAAACAATGTTCTTGGGCTGAATCTGTCCAGCCTTAAGATTCCCTTTCCAATTATCCTTCACCATTGCGTTTTACCTGACTGGCTTCTACTTCTGGGCACGGATATTCCATTTCTGGATCTCGACGGTTGCAAGGTCGACTCGATCAAGGCGGACGTTCTTAAGGTGCGTGGCGACCTCTATATGCGTTGCGTTGACCATAAGGAGAAGGGAGGGGTGATAAAGCTTCTCGGGGCAACGATTGGTGGTGATCTTGACCTCGGTGGCGCAAGACTAAAGTACGGCGGGGCGGGCTTGGACGACAGGTTTCTCGGCGAGAAGCATCTAGTGCTAAATGCCGAGGGAATCAAAGTGGAGGGTGATGTTCACTTTACTGCTTGGGAGAAAAAGGAGGGCGGGGCAAATAAGGATAAGTTTTTGGCCGAAGGCGGCATTTCCCTAGACGAGGCACAGATAGGCAGCGACATAAAGTGTGATGGAGCATCCCTCACCTTCTGGGAGAACAAGAAGGTGAATGGAGACGCGCTTACGCTTCGTGGAGCAACTATCAAAGGGCATATCTACTTCAGTGATGGTTTCCGCTCGGTAGGCCCGGTTCGCCTTCCCGGAGCTGAGATCGGGCAGAGCGTTGATTGCACCGATGGACATTTTTGTAATCCGTGGAGACAGGGCAACAAATCCTCCGGAGTCGCCCTGGAACTAGATGGAGCCGACATAAAGCTTGACCTGAAATTGTCTGGACAGAGTAAAGCTAGAGGCGCGAGTGCATGCGGTACCGTGTCGCTAGTGGGGGCAAAGATCGGTCGAGTGTTCGACTGTCGATTCGGACGCTTTCGCCAATCGGATGTTCCCATTGGCCATGTCGAGCATCGGTGGAGACCGGCCCTCGACTTGACGAGTGCTCACGTCGGTGTTCTTTCCTATCCGTTTGGTTTTAGCAAGGTCGAGTTGCCCAAAGGGCAGTTGGCTCTGGACGGATTTGTGTATGACCGAGTTGACGGCGCCATTGACCGCAAGATTTGTCTCGAGTGGATCAAGCTTCAATACCCCCAAAAAAACCCGGACGAAACGAATTTCAAATCCCAACCTTACCTACAACTTGCGAAGCTCTTGCGTGAGACCGGAAAGAGCCGGGATGCCCGCCACGTCCTTTCTACATACAATGGAGCAGCACCGGCCCCGCGGGCGGTACAAGCCTTGGGGATGGGTACAATGCCTGGTTACCGGCTATGGCTACCACCCGGGTCGAGCGCTCGGATTGATGATCCTGCTCACACTAATTGGATACCCTATTTATTGGCAGGCGGGTACCCGCGGTTTAATGACGCCCACTGATTGGAATGCGTATAGAGCGCTCGAAGGCAGTTACGTCCATTTCCAGCCGTTCTTCTATTCCCTTGAGAATTCGCAACCTTTTGTGAGGTTTGGCCAGGCTGATCGGTGGCAAGTAAATCCCGTGCGGGTTCATGGCGCGACGGGTGGTTGCAATGTGTTTGACTGGTTTCGCTCGCTACGCTCATGGCTCCGCATCTTCCGGCCTGCTCAGATATTGATTGGTTGGGTACTCGCGACCATGGGCTTTTTTGGCCTTACTGGACTCATCCGCAAGGACTAGGTAGGAACCGGTCGTCCTCAAATTGGGATATTTGCTCCGTGTGTCCCTCAAATGCAATACTCTTTGCCATGATTATCGGCGACCGTCTTCGCGCACTCCGCGAAGAAAAGAATCTCTCCTAAGGCGACATCGAAAAGCGTACGGGTCTGCTCCGGTGCTATATCTCTCGCGTCGAGAACGGTCATACCGTTCCCGCGATTGAAACGCTGGAGAAGATGGCTAGGGCTCTGGAAATTCCCATGTACCAGCTTTTCTACGATGGTGATGAGCCGCCCA
>Ga0137394_10001978_pt1 | contig 15085 bp, 14 predicted proteins | sample czobulk116metaG_FD_108278 | JGI IMG/M metagenome (GOLD analysis project Ga0137394, IMG submission 108278) | Vadose zone soil microbial communities from Angelo Coast Range Reserve, California, USA - czobulk1.16 metaG | ecosystem: Environmental > Terrestrial > Soil > Vadose zone | place: USA...
CGAACGCAGCTCTTCGAGCTGCGGGCGGGACTCGGGGGTCCCACTTCCGCCCGGCGGGCCGGGGACACCCTGGTGCCACCCGTCCGACGGCGCGGTGCGGTTCGTGAATAATGCGGGCTAGCCCTGCCGCTCCACCGTGAGCCGTTCCACTCGTTTGCGCGTCTTTGTCACGCCTGACACTGTCGCCAGAACGGCCCCGGGAGCATCGAAGTCGCATCAGGTATTCCATGAGCTTATTCCCCCAGCGACCGGCGACTTTCCCATGGCACGACACTTGCCTGAGTAGTTGGTTTCAGCCGCGCCCTATGCGCGGCCGGGGCGGCATGCTGGATGACGCGACTCGAAACCCGACCGCCTCGATGCCGCACTCGTAGGGGGAGGCTTTCGATGGAGTCGCTCCGACACCACTGGGGATTCCTCGACAGCAGCGTGGATCCCAGGCTGGCGCTGGCCGGAACGTACGACCCGGTGCTCGTCGCGCTTTCGGTCGTGATCGCGTCGCTGGCGGCCTATGCCGTGCTCGGTCTCGCCGGACGGACAAGCGCTGCGGACAAGCCTCTCGCCAAGAGATCGTGGCTTGCGGCAGGGGCGCTGACCATGGGCATCGGTGTTTGGGCGATGCATTTCATCGGCATGTTGGCGTTCCGCCTGCCGGTCACGGTCAACTACGACGTCTGGGTCACCCTGGTCTCGGTGGCCCCGGCCGTGCTCGCCAGCGGGATCATGCTTCACGTCATCAGCCAGGCGAAGATCTCTCCCGGAAAATTGATCTTCGGCGGCACGCTCATGGGCGCCGGCATCGGCGTGATGCACTACACCGGCATGGCGGCGATGCGGATGGACGCGGTGATGCGCTATGACCCGGTGCTGTTCGTCGTCTCCGTCATCGTGGCTGTCGTCCTCGCGACGACGGCCCTCTATACGAAGTTTCTGGCCAGCCGCAGGAGCGACAGTGATCACCGCCACGGGTGGACCAAGCTCGTCGCCTCTCTGGTCATGGGCTGCGCCGTGGCCGGCATGCACTACACCGGCATGGCGGCGTCGTATGTTTTTCCGGGCGACGGCTCTCACGCGGCTGGTGCCGGGCTGGATCCGACATTCCTGGGAGCCTGGGTCAGTGTCGCGACGGTCCTGATCACCGGGCTCGCGATCTTCGTCACCGTCGTCGACCGCCGTCTGGAAGCGGCGACGCACTCGGAGCGCCTGAGCCGTTCTCGCCTGCTCGAGGCCGTCGAGAGCATCTCAGAAGCCTTCTCTCTGTACGACACGGACGACCGGCTCGTCCTGTGCAACAGCCGGTATCGTGAGCTCGCCTCCGACGCCGCGGGCGGCCTGGTGGGGATGCCGTTCGAACAGATCATCCGCGGCGTCGCCGAGCGCGGCCGGGCCGCCGACGCCAAGGGACGAGTCGATGCGTGGGTCGCGGAGCGCGTGGCGCGGTATCGGAACCCGAGTGGCCCCTTCGTACAACAGCTCAACGACGGCCGTTGGCTCCAGATCAGTGAGCGGCAGATCAAGGAGATCGGCACCGTTGCCGTGTACACCGACATCACCGAGCTCAAAGCGGCCGAAGCTGAAATGGTGCAGGCCATGCACGCCGCCAGCGAGGCGCGGACGGCAGCCGAGGAGGCGAGCCGCGCCAAAAGCGCGTTTCTGGCCACCATGAGCCACGAGATCCGCACGCCCATGAACGGCGTGATCGGCATGACCGGGCTCTTGTTGGACACCGAGCTGACCGCCGAGCAGCGAGAGTACGCCGAGACGGTACGCCGGTCCGGGGAAGCGCTGCTGGAGATCATCAACGACATCCTGGACTTCTCCAAGATCGAGGCAGGCAAGATCGGCTTCGAGCAGACCGACTTCGAGTTGCGCCTCACGGTGGAAGACGTGCTCGAGTTACTCGCTGAACGCGCCTACGGAAAGGGCCTGGAGCTGGCGTACCTGCAGCATGCGAATCTCCCGACGTGGGTGGGAGGCGACCCCGGACGTCTCCGGCAAGTCCTCACGAATCTCGTCGGCAACGCGGTGAAGTTCACGGAAAGCGGCGAAGTCGTCGTGCACAGCACCCTCGCCGAGGAGACGGACCATGACGCCCTGATTCGCTTTACGGTCACCGACACCGGCATCGGCCTCGCGCCCGAGGCCCGCCAGCGGCTCTTCCAATCCTTTTCCCAAGCCGATAGTTCGACCACCCGCAAGTATGGGGGGACAGGCCTGGGGCTGGCGATCTCCAAGCGGCTCGTGGAGATGATGGGGGGCTCGATCGGCGTCGAAAGCACCCGCGGATCTGGCAGCACGTTCTGGTTCACCGTGCGACTGGCCAAGCGGGCATCGCCGCCCAACGCCGCCCGCGCGGACCTGGCCAAGCTGCACCGTCTGCGTGTACTCGGCGTCGACGACAACGCCACGAACCGCGCGCTTCTGGCGGCCCAGCTCAGCGCGTGGGGAATGCACGTGGACTGTGTGGCCAACGCCGCCCATGCCCTCGAGCGCCTGCGGGCGGCCCACCGCGACGCAGCGCCCTATGATCTGGCGATCCTCGACTACCAGATGCCGGACATGGATGGCGTGACGCTGGCCAGCGTCATCAAGTCGGATCCCGTTCTCGCGAAGGTCCCGCTGGTGTTGCTCACGTCGGTGAGCTACCGAGGGTGCGCGGGCGAAGCCGCTCATGCGGGCTTCAACGCTTTCCTCCTCAAACCGATCCGCCAATCCCAGTTGTATGACTGCATCGGGACCGTGATGGGCATGGCGCCTGAGCCGTCGCCGTCGCGGCTGGTCACTCGCCATACCTTGAAGGAGGCTCAGGCTCAAGTACGCGCGAGGGTCCTCATCGCCGAGGACAACGTGGTCAATCAGAAGGTCGCAGTGCGCATGCTGGAGAAGCTCGGGTGCCGTGTGGACGTCGTGACGAATGGGCTAGAAGTCGTCGAGGCGACCGCGCGCATCGCCTATCAGTGCATCTTCATGGACTGCCAGATGCCGGAGATGGATGGCTACGAAGCGACGCGCGTGATTCGCCGGCGCGAAGCGCACACGCGCGCGCACATTCCCATCATCGCCATGACCGCCAACGCCATGGAGAGTGATCGCGAGCAGTGCCTCGCAGCGGGAATGGACGACTACGTGTCCAAGCCGGTAAAGCCCCAAGAGTTGGCCACGACACTGCAAAGGTGGGTGCAGCCCGCTGACGGTGTCGTCCCGACTGATCGCCGGGGCCTTTAGAGCCGGGCATTCCTCCAGAACAGCCAGGCGATGATGGCAATCCACGGCAAGAGGAGCGTTACCAGGAGCACGGTTTCCAATGCGACCCTCGCGATTCGCTTCCGCGTAAGGGTCGCCTGGATCCTGTGCGCCGTCATCTCCGGAATCCTCCTGATTTATTCAGCATGCTGTGTGCCAGGCGTCGAGGGCGTAGGCCGATCGACACTTGCGCAGGTTTCCGGCAGACGCGCGAGGTGACAGGGACAATTTTCGCCACGCGAGGTGGCCAGATCGGGTCGCGCCGTATACTGCGTCCCTGTTCCCCCATCAAAGGCGCCTCCGAGAGTCACGACGGCCGCGTCAGGTAGGGCGCTTCGGGCCGACCGAATCGGCCCTTTGACTGTCCGTAGGCGACTATGAAATTCTTTCGACCATCCCGGCCGAGCCTCAGATGCCGTGCGGCGAGGTTCGGGAGGCTTTGTGGCGGGTCTGTCGATCTCGGGCCCCGCCGTTCGACTATTCAGTGAGGGAGGAAGTGATGATCACAGGGCTGGGTGGGGCCCGGAGATGAAGCTCTACTACGGCTGGGTCATCGTCGGCGCCGGGATCGTGGTGACCTGCGTCGGGTTCGGGGCGATGCTCTCGCTCGGCATCTTCCTCCAGCCCATGTCCGAGGCGATGGGCTGGTCCCGCACCGGCATCTCGACGGCCGCGCTCCTCAACTTCCTCTGCATGGGCGTTGGATCGTTCGTCTGGGGCGCGCTCTCCGATCGGTTCGGCACGCGCGTCGTCGTCATCTCCGGCGGCGCCCTGCTCGGCCTCGGCCTGGTGACGGCGAGCCGGGCGGCCACTCTCGGCCAGTTCCAGGTCTTCTTCGGTGTGATCGTCGGCTTCGCGGCCGGCAGCTTCTACGCGCCGATGACGGCGACGACCATCCGCTGGTTCACGCGCCATCGCAGTCTCGCCGTCGCGCTCGTCTCGGCGGGGCTCGGCCTCGGCTCGACGACGATGGGGCCTCTCGCTCGCTGGATCATCACCAACTACGACTGGCGCACCGCGATGCTCGTGCTCGGCGATCTCGCGTGGCTCCTCATCATTCCCGCCGCCCTGCTCGTGCGATACCCGCCGGCGCCCGCGGTCGTTCCAGCGGCGCCCGCCGGCGCCGCTGGCCGCGAGCTCACGGCGGGGCAGGCGCTGCGCACGCCGCAGTTCGCCGCCATCGCGCTCACGTACTTCGCGTGCTGCGCGGCGCACTCGGGCCCGATCTTCCACATGGTCACCCACGCCATGGACCACGGCGTGGCGGCGATGGCCGCCGCCACGGTGCTCGGCGCGGCGGGCCTGGCCTCGCTGAGCGGCAAGATCGTCTGCGGGCTGGTGGCCGACCGCGTCGGCGCGAAGCGCACGCTGCTCGCGGGGCTCACCCTCCAGGCCGTCGCCGTGAGCCTCTACCTCTTCACGCGTGACCTCACGAGCTTCTACGCGGTGGCGCTGGCATTCGGCTTCGCCTACGGCGGCGTGATGCCGCTCTACGCGATCCTCGTGCGCGAATACTTCGGCGAGCGGATCATGGGGACGGCGTTCGGCGCCGTCGCCTTCGTGTCCACCCTGGGCATGGCGCTCGGACCGTGGGCCGGCGGCTGGCTGTACGATACGTTCGGCAGCTACCTCTGGCTGTTCGTCGGCTCGTTCGGCATCGGGCTCGGCGCGGTGGCCATCGCGTGCACGTTCCGCCCGCCCCGCCAGCTCACGGCCGCGATGCCGAGCCCGAGTGTGGCCCATTGACCGGAGGCTGAAAGGACCACCGCCATGCGTTACGTGCTGCTCATCTACAAGGACGAGACGCTGTGGGGCGAGATGCCCACGAAGGAAAAGGTCGCGATCTTCGAGGAGGCCGTCGAGTTCAGTGAGGATCTCCGGAAGCGCGGCGTCTACCTGGGGGGCGACCCGCTGCACACGACCAACACCGCCACTACGGTGCGAATGAAGAACGGCCAGACGCTCATAACGGACGGCCCGTTCGCCGAGACCAAGGAACAGCTGGGCGGCTACAGCCTCATCGAAGCCGAGAACCTCGATGAGGCGATCGCGATCGCGTCTCGCAACCCGTTGTTGCGGGGCGGCCTCTCGATCGAGGTGCGGCCGATCAGGGTGGGTCCGCCGCAATAGGCGATCGCGTGCACGTGGTCGCCGGGTCGGGTAGCCTTCCGACCGAGAGCGACCATGCGCACCGAGGAGATCTTTCGCGCGGAACACGGGCGGATCCTGGCCACGCTGATCCGCCTGCTCGGCGACTTCGACGTGGCCGAGGAGGGGCTCCAGGAGGCGTTCGCGACGGCGCTCGCCCGGTGGCCGGAGGCCGGCCCGCCGGCGAACCCGGTGGCGTGGCTGGTCTCCACCGCGCGACACAAGGCGATCGACCAGCTGCGCCGGCGCGCGCGCCTCGCGCAGAAGCAGGACGAGATCGCGCGGCACATCGAGCTGTCGGCCGAGGAGGAGGCGCCCGTGCCGGAAGATCGACTCCGCCTGATCTTCACGTGCTGCCATCCGGCGCTCGCGACCGAGGCGCAAGTGGCGCTCACGCTGCGCACGCTCGGGGGGCTGTCGACCGAGGAGATCGCGCGCGCCTTCCTGGTGCCCGCGCCCACCATGGCGCAGCGGATCGTGCGGGCCAAGGCCAAGATCCGCGACGCGCGCATCCCCTATCAGGTGCCGCCGGACGATGCGCTCGCCGAGCGGCTCGAGGCGGTGATGGTCGTGGTGTATCTCGTGTTCAACGAGGGCTACGCGGCCAGCTTCGGCGAGCGGCTGGTGCGGCACGAGCTGTGCGCGCAGGCCATCCGGCTCGGGCGCCTGCTGGTCGAGCTACTGCCGGCTCACGCCGAGTCGAAGGGACTGCTGGCGCTCATGCTGCTGCACGATTCGCGGCGCGCGACACGCCTGGACGGGGCGGGCGACATCGTGCTGCTCGAGGATCAGGACCGCGTACGCTGGGACCGCGTGGAGATCGACGAGGGCGCGGCGCTGGTCGAAGACGCGCTGCGCGGCGCGGGCCGTCCGCCGGGCCCGTATGCCCTGCAGGCGGCGATCGCGGCGGTCCACGCGCAGGCGTCAACCGCCGCCGCCACTGATTGGCGCCAGATCGCCGCCCTGTACGGGATGCTGGCACGGGTGCACCCCACGCCGGTGGTCGAGCTCAACCGCGCGGTCGCGGTCGCGATGTCGGGCGGACTCGAGCGCGGCCTGGCTCTGGTGGACGGGCTCGACCAGCGCGGCGAGCTCGCCGGGTACCATCTGCTGCCCGTCGCACGGGCCGAGCTGCTACGCCGACTCGGCCGCCACGCCGAGGCCGCCGACTCGTACCGCCGGGCCCTCGCGCTGGTGAGCAACGAGGCCGAGCGGAGGCATCTGGGGAAACGGCTGCGAGAGATCGCGTCCTAGGCCGGATTCTTCACGAACGACCCCACGGTGATCGGGCGGGTGGCGCCGGGCCAGGCAGGGGAGCCGGGGGTACGCGACCGGCGCAGTGGGACCCCCGAGTCCCGTCGCAGCTCGAAGAGCTGCGATTCGGGCGAGTGGGTGACGGAGCCGGTCGCGTACCCCCGGCTCCCCTGCCTGGCCCGGCGCCACCCGCCCGACGAGCGCGTCGATCGTTCATGAATGATTCGGGCGAGAGCCCTCACTTGATCTCGGTCTTCGACTTCCACTTCACGAGCGCGGGATCGGTCTCCTCGAGGAGCTTCGTGTAGATCACGCTCTCGGCCGGGAACTTCTGCTTGATGCGGTCGAGCGAGTGCAGGAAGTCCACGAACTCGCTCATGCCCCGGGGGATCCGGTCGTTCATCTCCATCGAGTAGATGTTGAGCGCCATGATGTCGCGCGTCAGCGCCTCGTCCGCCTTCGTCTCGCGCGCGACGATCTTCACGGCGGCCTCGCGGTCGGTGTTGATCGTGTCGGTCGCCTTGCGGAGCGCGCGCAGGACCGCCTTCAGCGTGTTGGGACTCTCCTTGAGCACCTTGCCGCTGGCCACCACGCCGGCGTGCACGTGCAGCCAGTCCACCTGGCCTTCCTTTCCGGGGATCATGCTCCGGTTGCCGGTGAAGTACACCTTGCCGCCGCCCTGCTTCACGGCGTTGAACACCCAGGGCGCCCAGCCGGCCATGGCGTCGATGTCGCCCTTGGCGAGCGCGGTGACGGAATCGGGCGGCGAGAGATTCACGAACTGGAGCTTGTTGAAGTCCACGCCGGTGTCGCGGGCCATGGCCTGGATGGCCATCGTGACCGAGGCGCCCTTGGGCATGCCGATCTTCACCTTCTCGAAGTCCTTCGGCGACCGGACGATCTCCTGCCCCTTCTTGCTGAGGACGATCTGCTGGGTGCCGGCGATGTCGCTCTGGGGCGCGATGTTGTAGATCGTCTGCCCGGCGGCGGCGATGGGGACGACCATCGTGGCGGTGGCGGTGCCGAGATGGATGTTACCGGCGCCCCACATCGACGGCAGGTCGGTCCCGGCGATGTACCAGCGCGGGTTGACCTTGATGCCTTCGGCCTTGAAGTAGCCGAGCTGGTCGGCGACGGCGAACTGCGAGGACATCTGGGCGTCGCGCACGAGCCAGGCGTCGATTTCGGTGAGCTCGGGCTTGCCCTGGGCGAGCGCGTCACCGGTCAGGGCCAAAAATGAAATCACGAGAGCGAGCAGGGTGCGCATTCGATGGCTCCTTTCAGGCCGCGGTGCGCCAGCGGAGCAGTCGGCGCTCGGCGGCGAGCAACAGCGTGTTGATCAGCGATCCCAGGAGCCCGAGGACCAGGGCCCCCATGACGATCTGCGCGGGGTTGAAGAACGTGCGGCCTTCCATGATGAGGTTGCCGAGGCCGGCGTCGGCCCCCATGAACTCGGCGCCGACGATCACGAACAGCGCCAGGCCGACGCCGACGCGCAGGGCGACGGCGATGCCCGGGAGCGCGGCCGGCAGCACCACGCGGCGGACGAGGTCCGCGCGGGTGGCGCCCAGGCTGGCGGCCGCGCGCAACAGCACGACGTCGACGCGCAGCACACTGGCCGTGATGGCGACGAACATCGGGAAGAACGTCGTGTAGCCGATGAAGGCGACCTTCGAGGCCTCGCCGAGACCGAACCAGACCAGGAACATCGGCAGGAAAGCCAGCGGTGGGATCGGGCGCACGAACTCGATCACCGGCTCGGTCATGAGGCGCAGCGGCACGCACATCCCGACGAGCAGCCCGAGCGTGAGCGCCGCCAGCGCGGCGAGGCCGAAGCCCTGGGCGATGCGGCCCAGCGAGGTGAGGACGTGGCGCGCCAGCTCGCCGCTCCGCGCCAGGTCGAGCCCGACCCGGCCGACCTCGACCGGCGTGGGCAGCAGCACCGGGTTGACGACGCCGAGCCACGCGTTGCCGTGAGCCAGGGCGGCCCACACGGCGAAGGCACCCAGCATCGCCATCGCCCGCGTCGACCCCGCGCTCACTCCTGCACCTTGGCGACTTCTTCCCGCACGACGCGCGTGATGTCGCTCTCGTACTGCGTGAACTCGGGCGCGAAGCGGTCACGGACCTCCGGCAGCTTGATCGGGAAGATCTGCTTGATGCGACCCGGCGCCGACGTCATGACGACGACGCGGTCGGCCAGGTAGACGGCTTCGCGGATGGAGTGGGTGACGAACAGGATCGTCTTGTGCTCCACCCGCTGGATCCGCGACAGCTCGTCCTGCAGCACCTCGCGCGTCTGGGCGTCGAGCGCCCCGAACGGCTCGTCCATGAGGATGACGGCCGGATTGTTGGCCAGCGCCCGAGCGATGGCGACGCGCTGCTTCATGCCTCCCGAGAGCTGGACCGGAAACTTGTCGGCGTGGGCGCGGAGGCCGACCAGGTCGAGATAGCGGTCGACGGTCCGCCTCCGTTCCGCGGCCGGCCGGGACTGGAGGAGCGGCCCGAACTCCACGTTGCCGGTCACGGTGCGCCAGGGGAACAGCGCGTACTCCTGGAATACCACCCCGCGCTCGGGTGCGGGTCCGCTCACCGGGTGCCCGTCGACCAGCACGGTGCCGCTCGTGGGCGCCAGGAATCCGGCGACGATGTTCAGCAGCGTCGACTTGCCGCAGCCCGAGGGCCCGAGGAGGCACACGAGCTCGCGCTCGGCCACGTCGAGGTCGATCTGGCCCAGCGCCTCCATCGCGCGGCCCGGCGCGCCGAACGATTTGGCGACGCGCTGGATCTGGATCTTGGGGCCGCCGGCCGTCGTCACGCGGGGTGCTGCCAGCGGGTCAGCCGGCGCTCGAGCAGCCGCACGAGCCCGTTACCCGCGTAGCCGAGCAGCCCCAGCACCACGGCGGCGCCGAGCATCTGCGGCACGAGGAAGAAGTTGCGGCCGTCGTTGATGAGGTAGCCGAGACCGTGCTCGGCGCCGATGAACTCCGAGATGACGATGACGAAGAAGGCCAGTGCCACGCCGAGCCGGAGCCCGGTCAGGATGTCCGGCAGGGCGGCCGGCAGGATCACGCGCGTGAAGAGCCCGAGCCCGCGCGCGCCGAGGCTCTGGGCCGCGCGCAGGAGGAGCGGATCGATCTGCCGCACGCCGTTGACGGTGGTGAGGAAGATCGGGAAGAACGTCGCGTACGTGATGAACCCGACCTTCGAGGCCTCGCCGATCCCGACCCACACGATGAACATCGGCAGCATCGCCAGGGGCGGGATCGGCCGCAGCAGCTCGACGACCGGCTCGACCACGTTCCGGACCGGCGGGAGATGCCCGGCCGCCAGGCCGAGTGCCACGCCGACGGCGGCGCCGGTGCCGAAGCCGAGCGCGACGCGCTCGAGCGTCGCCGCCAGGTGGATCCAGAGCTGGCCGCGCGCCGCCATGTCGAGCAGGCTGCCGAATACGAGCCAGGGGCCGGGCAGGAAGATGGGGTTGAAGAGCCTCAGCACCACGACGGCGCCCGAGAGCAGACTCCAGAGCGCCAGGAACGCGGCGACGGCGCCGAGGCGCAGCGCGAGCGCCCGCCCGCGCGGCAGTCGGGAGCCGCGAAGTCCCGCGTCCATCAGCTCGGGCACGCTGCTCAAGAATTGGGCCACCGGCGAACCTCCGCGCGATCGGGCCCGAGTCTAGCAGAGCGCAGGCGGAAGATTTTTAATAGGCGCGATTCCATCAGGCAGAAACACCATCGCGGTCGGGCGCAACGCCCGAAGCAATCTGCGGTGACGACCGTGCACGCGCACGGGCTCACCGGCGTTCGTCGCGACGGCGCCCGGATCTACCCGCCGCGGTTCCACAACGGAACGCGGTGTTCCGGGACGAAACAACCTCGTCACGCCCGCAGGGCCTATTCGCCCGCCGGGCCGGGGCGTTCGAGGTTGGTCGTCTCTTTGCAGGGGATTGCCGTCATGAGCTGGATGGACTTGAGCGAATACATTCTGATCGAAGGCGCCGTCAGGGATCGTTTGGACGACTTTCGCCGCGCGAGCGCGTGGCGAGGGGTGACGGCGAAGGAGGCTCCGATGTCGACAGTCGCCTGGATTCTCTACGTCGCGTCCGTGCTGCGGGCAAGGCCACGCGCCATCGATCGCTACATCGACTACTTCGGCGACCGGGTGCCCCACCAGCGATGAGGTGAGGAAGGGGTGCTCGGTGGTGTATGGTGAGCGGGCCATGACGCTGTACGAACGGATCGGCGTCGACCTCGGGGGGCGGCGGCGCCTGGAGGACGGCCTCGCGTGGGCGGCCGCCCACGACGTCCACTGGGTCGATGCCTGCCTGGAGGGCGCGCCAGACCATCCCAACGCGCCCGCCACGTGGACGGTCGAGCGTGTCGCTTCGCTCCGCGCCACCTGCGAGCGGCACCGCATCCACCTCGGCCTGCACTCCGCCTCCGCCGTCAACGTCGCGGAGACGTCCCCGCTCCTGGCCGACGCCGCCGAGCAGTACCTCAGGACCTACATCGACCTCGCGGCGCGCCTCGGCGCCGGGTGGATCGTCGTCCACGGCGGCTACCACTTCACCGGCGACTACGCAGCGCGGCGCGCGGCGAGCCTCGAACGCCTCCAGCGCGCGGCCGCGCACGCCGAGCGGGCGGGCGCACGCCTTCTTCTGGAGAACCTCAACCGGGAGCCGGAGCACGCCGAGATCCGCTACCTCGCCCACAACCTCGAGGAGTGCCGCGAGTACTTCGGGCGCATCCAGTCGCCGAACCTCGGTTGGGCGTTCACGATCAACCATGCGCATCTCGTTCCCGAAGGCATCGACGGCTTTCTCGACGCCCTGGATCTCGGGCGCTGCGGCGAGGTGCGCGTCGCCGACAGCCACGGGCGATACGAGGAGCACCTCCGCCCCGGCGAGGGCACGATCGACTTCGCGCGGATGTTCCGGCGCATCGAGGGCGGAGGCTACCGCGGCCACTACATGATGGCCTTCGGCGCGCTCGACGACATGCTGAAGGGGCGCGAAGCCCTGGTGCGCGCCGCCGGCGGCTGACCACCGGCGTCTCCTCGCCGACGCCGGCACGCGCGCGCCCGCGATCACCAGCTCCAGTTGTAGGCCTCGAGGAGCCCGGTGATCACCGCGATGATCTGGTCGTATTCGCTCACGAGAGCCTTCCGGCGGGCGACCGCGCCGTTGTACGGGCCCACGAGCGCGTGGTAGGCGGCGACGAGGTCGCTGTACTGCTGGCAGAGAGTCCAGGCCCGATCGCCCGGGCGAGCCCGCGGGCAATTCGACGGTGCCGTATCGGACTTTCCCATCTCGACCGTGACCGTGCCGATCCGGGTGTGCGTGGTCTCGAGCTGCTGCTCGAGGTCGTCGACGATCTGCTCGTGGTCACGAAGCTCGGACTCGACGGTCGCGAGCCGCGCCCGGTTGATATCGATCCGAGCCCGGAGCGGCTTTCGATCGACCTCGGTGCGAGCGGCGTCCTCGTCGTCGAACCGATCCTGCGCTCGGTCGGTCTCCGCTTTCTGGCTGGTCCAGATGTCGGCGATCTCCTTCTGTAGCTCGGAGCAGGACCGCGGGCGCCGGAGCGCTTCCATGCGCGTCTTCATCGTCTTCACACCGTCCAGATAGATGTCGACGTGACGCTGTTCGTGCGCGGCGACCCGCGCGACGAGGCGCTGCCAGCGCGTCCTGATATCCTCGGACAGGCTGGCCGGGTGGTCGTGCCGCGGCAGCGTGATCACCAGGTTCAGCGCGATCGTGATGGAGTAGGGGCTACAGCCGGCGGGGCCGTCCGTGCCGTTGAAGGCGAGGTTCCAGGACGAGGACGTCAGGCCCCCAGCGCGGTGGCCCTTGTCGTCGGTCGGGCTGTTCTTCTCGAAGTATTCGAAGATCGCGCTCGCGGTTTCGCCGCGGACCGAGTAGTACTCGGTCGAATTGCGTATCCTCAGCTCTACGCGGGCGGCGGCCGCCGACGGCAGCGCGGGAGGGTGCTTGCCGCACGCGGCGAGTGCCAGCGCGATGAGAAGCGCCATGCCGAGGCGGAGCGCCGCTCGACGGCACCGGGGAGGCGTCAGGCGCGGGTTTCCAGGGCTCATCGCTCGTCGAAGCGAAACGGTGCACGCTGAAGTTATCCCGTGGCCGGGGGCGCGGTCAAGAACCCGCAGCGCCGGCGCGAGGCGGGGGCGCGCGCCCGCGCCCCTCGCGCTTCGCCCGACTCGCCATTTGCTCGTTTCGCGGGTCCGGCGCCCGTTCTATACTCCTGGCGTCGAACCGATGAGAGCACGCGTCGGACTTCTCGGCGTCGCCGCCCTCCTCCTGCTCCCCGGCGGGTCACCCGCGGCGGACTTCAAGCTCAAGCTGCCGAATGGGCTTCAGGAGGACGCGGCGCAAGTCCCGGACGACAACCCCGTCACGCCGGAGAAGGTCGCGCTCGGCAAGAAATTCTTCTGGGACAAGCGCTGGTCCGCGTCGGGGACGGTGGCCTGCGTCAGCTGTCACCGGCCGGATCACGGCTGGAGCGATCCCCGGCGGTTTTCGACGGACTTCGTGGACAAGCCGACGCCGCGGCACGCGCCGACGATCATCAACCGACTCTTCAGCGATCGGCAGCACTGGTCGGGCCTGCGGGGCTCGCTGGAGGAGCAAGCCGGGCTCGACGTGAACAAGACGGACGAGAAGGTGATCGAGCACCTGGGAACGATCCCGGCCTATCGGCGGGAGTTCCGCGCGGTCTTCGGGCGCGACCTCGATCCCGACGGCGTGGCCCAGGCCATCGCCGCCTACGTGCGGACGATCCTCTCCGGCGACTCCCCCTACGATCGCTTCCAGGCGGGCGATCGTCGCGCGATGTCGGAGGCGGCCCAGCGCGGGCTGCGCCTGTTCGAGGGCAAGGCCATGTGCACGCGGTGCCACGCCGGCTTCAACTTCACCGGTGAGGCCTACCGCAACATCGGCGTGGGCATGACCGGGCCGAACCCCGACCTCGGCCGCTACACGGTCACCCGCGACGACCCGGACCGGGGGGCGTTCAAGATCCCGACGCTCAGGGACGTGGCCAAGCGCGGGCCGTACATGCACGACGGCAGCGAGAAGACGCTGGCCGACGTGGTCGCGTTCTACGACCGGGGCGGCGTGAAGAACCCCTGGCTCTCGTCCGACATGAAGCCCCTCGGGCTCACCGCCGAGGAGCAGGCCGATCTCGTCGAGTTCATGAAGACGCTGACGGGCCAGATCGACCCGGAGGCGAGCCGGCCCCCTGATCTGCCGAAGTAGGTCCCGGGACCACACGACGCCGCCATCGTGAGCCTCGCTGACAGCCTTCAGCTGCTCGAGCGGTACAGCGTCGTGATCCTCCCGACCCTGGTCGTCGCCGAGCAGCTCGGGATTCCCCTCCCGGCGGTGCCGGCCCTTCTCGGAGTCGGCGCCCTGGCGGCGAACGGGCGAGTCAGCATCCCGCTCGTGCTCGTCTCGATCGTCGTGGTGGCGCTGACCGTCGACCTCGGATGGTACGAGGTAGGTCGGCGCCGTGGCGCCGGCGTCCTGGCGCGTCTCTGTCGCCTGTCGCTCGAGCCGGACTCGTGCGTGCGCCGGACCCAGAACGTTTTTGCCCGCTACGGGGTCCGGGGCATGCTGGTCGCGAAGTTCGTCCCCGGACTGACGACGGTCATGCCGCCCCTGGCGGGCGTCTTCGCGGTCGGACGCGGGCGGTTCGCCTTCTACGAGGTTCTGGGCGTGCTGCTGTGGGCGGGCCTCTGGATGGGGCTGGGCTACGCCTTCAGCGACGCGATCGCGCTGATCGCCGCGCGTCTCTCGAGCGTGGAGCGCCTGCTGGGCGTCGTCGTCGTGGCGGCGGTCGTCGGCTACGTCCTGGTGAAGTACGCGCGCCGGCGGCTCGTTCTCCGGGCGCTTCGGATCGCCCGCGTCTGGCCGGAAGCACTGAAGAGCCGGCTCGATGCGGGCGAAGACATCACGATCATCGACCTCCGGACGCGGCTCGACGTCGCGGCCATGCCGTTCGCCATCCCGGGAAGCCGCTGGATGGCGAGCGACGAGATCGACGAACACCGGGCGGAGTTCCTCCGATCTCGGGAGCTGGTGCTCTACTGCTCCTGACCCAACGAAGCCACGAGCGCCCGGGTGGCGCTTCAGCTCAGGCGGAAGGGAATCACGCGCGTCCATCCGCTGCACGGCGGCCTGGCCGGATGGATGGCCCTGAACTTCCCCGTTGTGGATCTCAAGCTCCCGGAGCCCCCGGGGCCAAACCGGATCACCGCGACGTAGTCCAGCACGGCTCGCTGGACGCGAGTGCTAGCCCTCATTATTCACGAAGACGGCGCCGCGAGCCGGACGGGTGGCACCAGGGTGTCCCCGGCCCGCCGGGCTCCGTCACCCACTCGCCCGAACGCAGCTCTTCGAGCTGCGGGCGGGACTCGGGGGTCCCAC
>Ga0137394_10001982_pt1 | contig 15065 bp, 12 predicted proteins | sample czobulk116metaG_FD_108278 | JGI IMG/M metagenome (GOLD analysis project Ga0137394, IMG submission 108278) | Vadose zone soil microbial communities from Angelo Coast Range Reserve, California, USA - czobulk1.16 metaG | ecosystem: Environmental > Terrestrial > Soil > Vadose zone | place: USA...
CGCCCGTGAGCGGCGGCGGCGCCGCCGACATCTACCGCGTGGTGACCGAGCCGCTGTCCCCCGACGCGGTCGCCGCGGAGGTGGACGACCCGGGCGCCGGCGGCATCGTCATCTTCTCCGGCGTGGTGCGGAACCAGACGGACGGCCGCCCGGTCAAGTTCCTGGAGTACGAAGCGCACGCGCCGATGGCCGAGGTCAAGATGCGCGAGATCGGCGAGACCGTGCGCGCCCGCTGGCCCGGCGTCCGGCGCCTGGCGATGCTCCACCGCACCGGGCGGCTCGAGATCGGCGAGGCGAGCGTGCTCATCGCCGTCGCCGCCGCGCACCGCGGCGACGCCTTCGAGGCGTGCCGGTACGCGATCGACACGCTCAAGCGCACCGTGCCGGTCTGGAAGAAGGAGCACTTCGAGGACGGCGAGGTCTGGGTGGGTCTCCAGGGCGGGTAGGCGGGTTGGTGCTGCGCGACCAGATGGAGCGCACCATTCGCCGCCACGTGATGCTTGCGGGCGGCGAAACCGTCTTGGTCGCCGTCTCGGGCGGCGCCGACTCCGTCGCGCTCCTGCACCTGCTGCTGGGCCTGGGCCTGCAGTGGCGACTCCGGCTCCACGTCCTCCACGTCGATCATCAGCTCCGCGCCGATTCGGCCGCCGCCGCCGACTTCGTTCAGGCCCTCGGGGCGCGCCTTGGCGTCCCGGTCGACGTCGCGACCGTGACGGTGGATCCCCGGGGCTCCCTCGAAGCCGCGGCGCGGGTGGCCCGGTACGCGGCGCTGGAGACGTGCGCCGCGCGCGTCGGCGCCGATCGGATCGCGCTCGGCCACACCGCCGACGATCAGGCCGAGACCGTGCTGATGCGCCTCGTGCAGGGCGCGGGCGTACGGGGCCTCTCTGGAATCCCGCCCGTCCGAGGGCGGATCATCCGCCCGCTCATCGAGCTTCGCCGGACGGCCCTCGAGGCCGAGCTTCGACGGGCGGAGCTCGCGTGGGTCGAGGACCCGACGAACCGTGATCCGAAGTTCCTCCGCAACCGGATCCGCCACGAGCTGCTCCCGCTCCTCTCTGACTCGTACAACCCCGAGATCGCCGGCGCCCTCGTACGGATGGCGACATTGGCGCGCGAGGCCGTCACCGCGCTGGACCGCGCGGCCTCAGCCGAACTCGATCGCGTGGGCGTGCGCGGCGAGGGCGCGGTGACGCTGCCGCTCGAGACGCTGCGCGCCCTGCCGCGCCAGGTCGCCGCCGAGGTCTTGCGTCAGGCCGCGGGGCGCCTCGGGAGTCGAGCGCCCCTGCGAGCGTGGGCGCATCGCGGGCTCAAGCGAGCCCTTGCGGTCCCGACGCCACGCCGTCCATTCAGGCTGGGCGGGGTGACTGTCGAGGTGAGCGGTGCCTTCGCGCGCCTGGCCCTGGCTGCGCTGCCCGCGCTGGTCGAGCGCCCGGTCAGCGTGCCCGGGCGCACCGAGATGCCCGAGATCGGCCAGGCGCTCGAGGCGCGGCTCGTCGGCGCCGACGCGTACGCGATTCCCCGCGAGCCGAGCCGCGTCGCCTTCGACGCCGACGACCTCGCGCACCCGCTGGTCGTCCGCGCCCGGCGCCCGGGCGAACGATTCGTTCCGTTCGGCGGCGCCGAGCGACGGCTCAAGACGCTCCTGATCGACGCGAAGGTGCCCCGCTGGGATCGCGGCCGCGTGCCGTTGGTCGAGGCCGGCGGCACGATCGTCTGGGTGGGGCACCTCCGCCGCGGCGCCGCCGCCCGCGTGACAGCGCGAACGCGACGCGTGCTCGAGCTGGCGCTCGTTCCTCTGGCGCAGCCCGACCGCGACCGGTAGAGTAGGAGGCCGAGCCTCCCATGAATCCGCTCATCGCGCTGGTCTTCGCATTGCTCCTGGCCACCCCCGCCTGGGCACAGCAGCGTCCGGCCGCGGCGGAGACGCGCCCGGCCCCGAAGACGGATCCGCGCGCGGTGCTGCGCGCGATGGAGGACGCGTTCAGCGCCGTCGCAGACCGCGTCACGCCCGCCGTGGTGCACGTGAGCACGGTGCCGAAGAAGGGCGCGGCCGGCGCGACGGAGGAAGCGCCGGAGCGGTTCAAGGAGTTCTTCGGCGAGGAGTTCTTCGATCGCTATTTCCGTCGGCGGCCGCGTGAGGACGCGCGCGCCACCGGCTCGGGCGTTCTCGTGGATCCGAAGGGATACATCTTGACGAACAACCACGTGATCGAGAACGCTCAGGACATCATCGTGCGTCTCTCGGATCAGCGGAAGTTCACCGCGCGCCTGGTCGGTCGAGACCCCAAGACCGACATCGCCGTGCTCAAGGTCGACGCGCCGGGCCCGCTCCCGGCGGCCGAGCTGGGCGACTCCGACCATCTGCGCGTCGGCCAGTGGGCGATCGCCATCGGGAACCCGTTCGGCCTCGATCGCACCGTGACGGTGGGCATCATCTCCGCCACCGCCCGGACGCGGGTCGGGGTGACGCAGTACGACAACTTCATCCAGACCGACGCCTCGATCAACCCCGGCAACTCGGGCGGCCCGCTCCTGAACATCGACGGCAAGGTGATCGGAATCAACACGGCGATCGTGGCCGCCGGCCAGGGCATCGGCTTTTCGATCCCGATCAACCAGGCGCGCGACGTGATGCAGCAGCTCATCACGCGCGGCAAAGTGGTGCGCGGCTGGCTCGGCATCGTCATCCAGGACGTGACCGACCAGCTCGCCGGGAGCTTCGGGGTGAAGGAGCGGGAAGGGGTCCTCGTGGCCGAGGTGATGAAGGGGAGCCCCGCCGAGACGGCCGGGCTCCGGGCGGGCGACGTCGTCGTCGAGCTGAGCGGCGCGCCGATCAAGGAGGTGCCCGACCTCCAGCGCCGGATCGCCTCGATCAGACCGGGGCAAACGATGAAGCTCACCGTGATCCGCGACAAGAAGCCCGTGGCGGTCACCGTGAAGATCGGCGAGATGCCGGCCGACGAGCCCGTCGTCGCGGAGGCGCCCGGGAACGACGAGTGGGGCCTCAGCGTGGAGGCGCTCACGGGCGACGCCGCGCTCCGCCTCGACCTGCCCGTCTCGCGCGGTCTGCTCGTCACCGACGTGCAGCCCGGGAGCCCCGCGGAGAAGGCGGGCCTCCGGCGCGGCGACGTGATCCTCGAGCTCGCGCGCCGTCCGGTCGACGACGCGGCGGCCCTGTTCAAAGCGCTCGGCGCGCTCAAGCCCAGCGAGTCGGTCCTGATCTACGTCCACCGCGCGGGCGGCGGCGCCGGCGGGGCCAACCAGTACCTCACCATGGAACGCGCGCGCCAGCGCTGACCTAGCGTGGACACCCAGACGCCGCGGCGGGGCACGGTCCTCGTCGTCGACGACGAGGAAGGCGTGCGCGCCTCGGTGCGCGCGATCCTCGAAGAGACCTGCGACGTCCTCGAAGCCGCGAACGGCGCCCAGGCGCTCGAAGTCCTGAAGGCGCACGAGATCGACCTGGTCATGCTGGACCAGCGGATGCCCGGCGAGGCGGGGATCGACGTCCTGCCCCGTATCAAGGCCGCCGACCCCTCGACGGTCGTGGTCATCGCCACCGCCGTCCGCGAGCTGCGGACCGCCGTCGAAGCGCTCAAGCGCGGGGCGTACGACTACCTGACCAAGCCCTTCGACGTGGACGACATCCTCATGCTCGCCCAGCGCGCCCTCGAGAAGCGCGCGCTCGAGCGCGAAGTGCTGCATCTGCGCTCGGCGCTGGCGGGCGCCCCGGCCGACGCGGGCGGCCTGGCCGGATCCTTCGAGCGCATGGTCGGCCGCCACCCGGAGATGGCCCGCATCTACCAGCTCATCACGCAGATCGCGGCGACGCCGACCACCGTGCTGATCACCGGGGAGAGCGGCACCGGCAAGGAGCTGGTCGCGCGGGCGATCCACGCGCGGAGCGAGCGCCGGGGTCAGCCGTTCGTCGCGGTCAACGTGGCCGCGATCCCCGACGCGCTGGTGGAGTCCGAGCTGTTCGGCCACGAGAAGGGCGCGTTCACGGGGGCGTACGCGAAAAAGCTCGGCCGCTTCGAGCTGGCCCACGGCGGCACCGTGTTCCTCGACGAGATCGGCACCTTGCGGCTCGAGCTCCAGGCGAAGCTCCTGCGCGTGCTGCAGGAACGGGAGATCGAGCGTCTGGGCGGCGTCCGCCCGGTGCCGGTCGACGTGCGGATCCTGGCGGCGACGAACGTCAATCTCCGAAGCGCCGTGAGGTCGCGCGTGTTCCGCGAGGACCTCTACTACCGGCTCAACGTGGTGCCGATCCACGTGCCGCCGCTCCGCGAGCGGCGCGAGGACATCCCGGCGCTCGTCGAGTACTTCGTCCGCAAGATCGCGCGCGAGTGCAATCGCGACGTGCGTGGCGTGTCGACCGGCGCCCTCGAGGTGCTCTCGCGCTACGACTGGCCGGGGAACGTGCGCGAGCTGGAGAACGTCCTCCACCGGGCGGTGGTCCTGACCCGGAGCCCCGTCATCCACCTGCAGGACGTGCCGCTCGACGTCGCGATGCCCGAGACCGGGTCGCGCCTCGGCGAGGACACGGGGCCGCCCTTGCGCGAGGCGCTGGAGCAATTCGAGCGGCAGTACATCCTCCGAGTGCTCGAGGGGACCGGCTGGAACGTGAGCCGCGCGGCGCGCCGGCTCGGCGTCCACAGGAACACGGTCCTCACCAAGCTCTCGGCCTGGGGCATCCAGCGCCCCAGCACCGGCGAGGGGCGGAGCCTAAGCCTCTAGCGACTCCGCTCTCGCGGACGGACGCCCATAGTCCCGGACCAGCGTCGTTGGCCAAGAAGCTCGTGCGCTTTAGCTGTTGTCCGTGCCAGGAGGGCTTGCTAGGCTGAGCCCTCCGTACACAGGATCGTCCGAATCGTGAAAGTTTCGAGTGGAGGGTCGACGTCTGGGCGCACGGCGCCCGGGCCCGGCGAGGGCGAATGCCATGCCGCTGGTCTCGTTCCACGATGTGGGGAAGACCTATCGGTCGCTGCAGGGCCTCGACTACCAGGCGGTGGAGCACTTCAGCATCGAGATCGAGGCCGGGGAGCTCTTCTGCCTGCTTGGCCCCAGCGGATGCGGCAAGACGACCGTGCTCAAGATGCTCGCGGGCTTTGAAGCCCCGACCGCGGGGCACATCGTCATGGACGGTCGTCCGGTGACGGGCGCCAGTCGCGATCGGGGTGTGGTCTTTCAAGGGGACGACTCGCTCTACGGATGGCTCACCGCCGTCGAGAACGTCGAATTCGGCTTGCGCATGCGGCACGTGGGCAAGTCGGAGCGACGCGAGCGAGCCATGCACTACCTGAGGCTCGTCGGTCTCAAGGGCCAGGAGCAGAAGTATCCCGCCGAGCTTTCCGGGGGGATGAAGCAGCGCATCCAGATCGCCCGGGTGCTGGCGAACGAACCGAAGATGCTGCTCATGGACGAGCCCTTCGCCGCACTGGACGCACAGACCCGTTCGCTGATGCAGGAGGAGCTGGCGAACATCTGGCACACCACGCGCACGACCGTCTTGTTCATTACCCACGACATCGACGAGGCCGTCACGCTGGGCAAGCGCATCGGGGTGATGCGCGCTGGGCCGCGCTCGCAGGTCAAGGGCATCGTCGAGGTCGCGCTGAATGGTGCGCGCAGCCGCACGGACGATGTGTTCTTGCAATACTACAAGCGGGTCCACGAGATGATCCGCGACGAAGTCGCCAAAGCCATCGCGCGCGCGGACTAGCGAAGGCACGCATGGCCGCTCCAACCGCTGGGGAACCCGATGCGCGCCGTAGCCCGTTAGACCGCGATCCCGGGGGCGCCGCGCGACGTCTGTGGAGCGTGTACGGCGGCTACGTGGTGGGGTTCGTCAGCCTGTTCCTGATCTGGCAGCTGGCATCCATCTACCTGGTCAGCTCCGTGCTGTTCCCGCCGCCGACGGTCGTGTTTCGCAAGGGCCAGCTGCTGGTGCGCAACGGCGTGCTGTTCGAGCACCTGTTCGCCAGCCTCAAGCGCATCCTGGCCGGGTTCCTCGCCGGCTCCCTCCTGGGCATTCCCATCGGGTTGGCCATGGGCTCGTTCCGGTCCGTGCGCAAGCTGCTGGAGCCTTACACGGAGTTCCTGCGTTTCATCCCGTCCGTGGCCATGATCACCGTGGCGGTGATCTGGTTCGGAATCGGCGAGGGCTCGAAGATTTTCCTGATCATCTACACGACGATCTTCATCGTCATTCTGAACACGGCGGCGGGCGTCTCGGCCATCGCGCCCAACAAGATCCGAGCAGCGCAATCGCTGGGAGCGACGCGGGCGCAGATCTTCTTTCATGTGGCGTTGCCGGCGACCGTTCCGTACATTCTCACCGGGATGCGCCTGGCGATGGCCAATTCCTTCACCACCATCGTGGCGGCGGAGCTGATCGCCGCCAACGACGGGCTGGGCAAGATGCTCTGGGACGGGCGGTTGTTCATGCTGGTGGACGAGATCTTCGTGTCCCTGGTCACCCTGGGACTGCTCGGTTTCGCCGCGGATCGCATGTTCCGCTGGAGCATCTTCACCTTCGCGGGCAAATATTCGCCGGCGACCTAGGTCGCCGGCTTGCGTGGGCGGCGGCGTCGCGCCCCCGTGCATGCAGCGGTGCTTCGCCTGAGAGGAGGCAACTGTCATGTCGACACGCGGCGTACGATGCCTGTTCGTCTTGAGCCTGCTTGTCTGGAGCGGCGCGGCATGGGCGCAGACCAAGATGACGATCGCCACCGGGGTGGACCCGGTGTTTTCCGCCTACTACGTGGCCCAGCAGGAGGGGCTGTTCAAGAAACACGGGCTGGACGTGCGAATCAATACGGGACCGTCCGGCTCGGCCATGGTCTCCTTCCTCATCAACGGCCAGATCGAATCGGCCTTCGGCTCCGAGATCGCGGGGGTCAGCAACCACAACCTGGATCCCAACGTGGTGACGGTCGCCCAGGCCACGACCCTGGTGCGCTGGATCGCCGTGGTGGGCCGCAACCTCGACAACCTGGATCAGCTGAAAGGCAAGAAGGTGGGTCTGGCGCGCGGCTCGGGCGGCGAGGTGTTCTGGCTGGCCATGCTCGACAAGCTCAAGCTCAACGCGGCGGACTACACGGTGGTCAATGTGGAGGCGCCGGAGATGGTGGCAGCCCTGGAGCGCGGGAACATCGATGCCTACGCCGTGTGGGAACCCTGGGTGACCCGTGGCCTGGCGGCCGTCAAGAACACCAAGGTGCTCAAGGATCAGGAAGGCATCCTCGAGCAGGGCGTCTACATCTACATGAATCTGGGATGGATTCGGAAGAACCCGGCGCAGGCCGAAGGGTTCATGCGCGCGCTGGTGGAAGCGACGGACCTCATCAACAAAGACCGCAAGCGCGCGGCCAAGGACGTGTCCGATTTTCTCAAGAGTCTGGACCCGGCACTGGTGGAGCAGCTCATGACCAAGCTCCGCTTCGACATGACGCTGGACGACTCCACCATCGGCATGCTCCGGCTGGCCGAGGCGCAGCTCAAGCAGCAGGGCAAGCTCAGCAAGCCTGTCGATTACGGCGCATTCGTGTACCCGGACCTGTTGCGCAAGGTCCAGCCCACGAAAGTCAACTACAAGCCGTAACCCGACTCACCAGGTGAAACGGGTCGGGGAACGTGCGCGAGCCCTACTGCAGGGTCACGTTCGTCGGGGGCATGGAGGCAGTGCCCTGCGTCGGCGTTGGATCGACCCCGTTCACGGCCCGGTAGCCCGCCGGAAGATTCGTCGCCGTGTTGGACTGCGCGAAGTTCGAAGGTTCACACCAGGGCCAGGGCAGGCTTCCGAACCACGCCGGCTTCGCCGCGTGCAGATAGCTCGTGACGAGGACGGCGCTCCCCAACGCCTCGACGGGCGGAACCAGACCGTTCACCGTGTTGTAGTTCCCCAGCCGCAGGGTGCTCCCGCTCGACGTCGAGTCGAGCGCGTAGATCGCCGAGGAGTCGAACTGGCCTCCGTTGTAGTTCGAGTGGTACCCGGGCTCCCCCAGGACACAGCCGGCCATCACGATGTTGTCGTGATGGCTTTCCGTCGACAGGCACTCGGTATTGCTCGTCTTGGGGCCCGCCGCATCCCAGCCGCGCATCCGATTTCGGAAGAAGATGTTGTTGCGGGAGCCGGAGCCGCTGTCGTTGTAGCTGGACGCAAACCAGTTGCCCTCGAACAAATTGTAGTGACTGTGACTCCCGTGGAAGAAGACGATCTGCGAGAGCCAGTTCGCCGGACTATAGGGCAGATTGTTGATGTAGTTGTGGGCGAACGCGGATCCATTGAGTCCGAACATGGGCATCACGTTCGGGCAGTCGTGGAAGTAGTTGTCCTCGAAGAGCAGCTGGGAGGATTGCGCCGGGTTGATGCAGTAGGTGGAGTTCGTCAGGTTGTCCATGTGGGACACGTCGCAATGCCGGATCTCGCATCGGTAGGCGGCATACGGGAAGAAGTGATACGTGCTCGCGGGGACGCCGAACGTCTTGACGTTCTTCGCCCAGCACTCGTCCGCGCCGATGAAGCTCACGAAGTGCCCGCTCGCGCCGGACCGGGTGAGGCTCAGGTTTTCGATGCCGCTCAACTTGACCGAGTCGTTGAGGCCGCGCCAGTGGACCTGAAGACCGCTGCCCAGATAGTCGGCGTTGATCGGCGGAGTGAACGAAACGTTGTTGCCGGTCTTCCCGGTCACCCGCACGATCTGCGTGAATGGCTTGCTCCCGAACAGGTCCGACCAGTTGCCAGGACTGGGCGTCACGGTGACGCTCGCCGGAGAGCTGATGAACATCATCTGGCCGACCGAGAGCGACGAGGGCGTCGAGGCGAGGGTGATCGTCGTCGAGCCGCGCGCGACGCCGCCGCTCACGTCGACGTTCGTGTACTGGCCGCTGTTCGAGAGGTCCCACCCGTTGGCCTCGAACCCGATCAAGCGGACGCTGCCCCCGGTGAAGTTCAGCACCGTCGCGGGCGCGCCGTTCGAGTTCACGGCCCCGCGGAGGGTCACGCGGCTCCTGGCGATCGTGATCGACGAGCTCAGGTTGAAGGTCCCCGCCCCGATCTGGACGAACTGGTCAGCCGGGCAGCTGGCGATCGCCGAGTTGATCGTGCTCGCGCTGCCGCTGAATGGGGCGATGGTCGACCCCGACTGGGTCGTGCGATTCGGAATCCCGCCGCCCACTCCGACCAGTCCCTCCCACGAGCCGCCAACCACGAGCCGATTCGCAGGAACGGCGTCCAGGGCATGCGCCGTGCGTGGCAGCATCGTGCTGGCTGCGATCGCCGCGGCCCCGGAGATGATCATTTCTCGGCGCGTCAGCCGCAGCCCGCTCATTGGCGATCCCCACGAGTCCGGCGGTGGCGCAGAGTGTCCAGTGATCCATTTCGGCACATCGGTATGTCCTCTCGATCTCGTGCGTTCGGTGGCCCCGCTCAGGTAAAGACACCCGGCGATATTGCGGACATCCTGGAGGGACAATCGGCACGAACTACGCCAGGAACGTGGGGTCCGGGAAGAACAGCTATTTTACGGAGAAAATCGATCCGACCCGTCCGTCTGGGCCGTCTAGAACCAGACACTGTCCGCTCGGGCGTGTCAAACAGGCAGTGCCGGGGCCCGTTGCCGAACCGTTATGCCCTCTGACCCCTTCGCGGAGGGGGCGATCCCGGCGGTTCGGGGCCGGAGCCTCTCTAGGCCTCTCGCTCCATTCTATGGAGGGACCAACTCACCAGCTGAAGAGATTGGTGAAGAAGTCCTTCACGCGCTGAGTGAACGACGCGTCGCCACTCCTGGCGGAGCGATCCGCCGCCGGCGAGCTCTCCGGCGTCGCCGGGGCGTCGACGTCCAGCGCCGCCGTCGCGGGGCCGGAAGCTTTCGGCTCGCCCGTCGCGACCGACGCCGGCGGGGTGTCGCTGCCCGTCTGGACCGGCGCGGGCGGGAGCGTCTCGGAGGCGCTGATGGTCAGGTACGTGTACCAGAGCCCCTCGTCGATGTGGACTTCGAGCGCGTTTCCGTCCTTCTCGTAGACCTGCCGCGTCCCGTCCGTGGTCGTGGTCGTCCGTGAGACGGAGCGCCAGCCGTTGGCCTCGAGCTGCGTCCGCATCGCGTCCCCGAGGCTCACCGGCTCTAGGCGTCCTCGATACACGAGCTGCGCCGCCTTGACGGTGGGCGACTCGATGACGACTGAGCGCTGCGGCTGGTAGGTCAGTCCGGAGGGCAGCGAGATGTCGTCGAACTGACGGCGAACCGCCGTCGTCGCACATCCCGTCGCCAGTAGCATGAGCACGACGGTCGCGGCTATTCGTGTTTTCATGGGCGCAGCCTAGCAGGGCCCCACCAGCGGAACCAAGAAATTAGACGCGCGCGTCACCCCGGCGCGCCGCTCAGCAGCGCGTACATCACCCGCCAGAGCGCGAGGAAGTCGCGCGCCCCCCGCCAGCCACGTGCCTGGCCGCCCTCGATGTGCTCCACGAGGCCGACCAGCACCAGGGTAGTCCGTTCCGGGCGCGCCGCCGCCAGGCGCAGGCTTTCCGTGTAGGGCACCGCGCGGTCGGTGCGACCGTGAATCAGGATGAGCGGCGCGCCGATGGCTGGCACTGCCCGGAGCGGCGAGAGGGCGTCGAGGTACCGCTGCAGGTCCGGCGGCGGCGCGTCCAGCAGTCGGCCGGCGCCCTCCGGATCGCCGGCCTCCAGGAGCGTACGAGACGCCGGGTCGAGCCGGTTGGCGTTGGCGCGCACGAACATCCGCACCAGCTCGGGATCGTGGTCCACCCGGCCGTGGACGCCCTCGTACGCGTAGGCGCCGGTGAGCCAGAAGCGGAGGACCTCGCGTGCCGACGCGTAGCCGCCGAGGGTCAGGACCGCCCCCACGCGCTCGCGGACGCGCGAGTCGGCGGCGGCGAGCAGTGCCGGGCCCGCGCCGACGCTCACCCCGACCACGAGCGCCGGCGCGGTGCGCGCGGCGAGGGCGGCTATCACGGGCTCGACGTCCTCCGGCCCCAGTCTGCCGCGGGTGAGCCCGGGGATCGTCGGCACCGCCGCGTCGAACCCGGCGCGCGCCAGGAGCGCCGCGGCGTCCCGGACTCGTGGGTCGTCCTTGCCGTCGGGGGAAAAGCCGTGGACGAGCACCAGCGGAATGCCCGCGTGGAGCCCGGCGTGGAGGTAGAGGTCAGCGCTCGTCCCCGGGACCGAGAACGGCCGGCGGGTGGGTGGGACGGTCAGCGCCGAGAGCGCGGCGGGTCGCCCGTGGGTCAGGAACTCGAGGAGGAACGCCCCGGCGAACAGCGCGGATCGGCCGGCTCGAGCGACCGGCACGACGAGGACGAGAGCGAGGACGAGGGCGGTGAGGCGGGCTACTTCCGGTTGATGCACTTCACGAGGCGCCACCCCTTGAACATGTTGACCTGCGTGATCGACTCGGCCACGAGCCCCACCTGCTCGAGAAGTGGCGCCAGCGGCAGATTCGACTTCCAGCCCAGACGCGTGCAGATCGGCGCCATGACATCCTCGACCCATCCGGTGATCCGCCGCGCGCTCCTGAAGTGGTTCAAGATCACGATGATCCCGTCGGGCTTCACCACGCGACGCATCTCGCGCAGGACGGCGACCGGGTCGGGCACGGCCGAAATCGTGTACGTCGCGGCGGCTTTGTCGAACTCGTTGTCGCCGAAGTCCATCGACGTCGCGTCCATGACCTTCAACGCGACGTTGGGCATGGCCAGGGTCTGAACGCGCTCGACGGCCTTGTCGAGCATTTCCTGCATGAGATCGATGCCGGTGAGCTGGCACGACCAGGGGTAGAGCGGGAGGTTCAAGCCCGTGCCGATGCCCACCTCGAGCACCGAATCGCTCCGTTGGATGGCGAGCTGCTTGACGGCGGCGGAGCGCCCTGGGGCGAAAATCCAGTCGAAGATGAAGTCGTAGACCGGGGCGTACAGCTCGTAAGCGCGCTGGACCTGCCTCTTCTCTAACGCTACGTCCACTCAAAGCCCTCCGGCGTAAGTGATTTGGGAGTGAGGCCGGTCGAAGCCGAGTGCCGGGCGTATTTTAACCACGGCCGGCCCGCGTTGCCAAGCGACTTTTCGCCTGACATCACCTAGAGAAGGAATCGGATCAGGAGCGTGGCCAGTCCCAGAAACGAAAAGAATCCGAATACATCCGTGAACGTCGTAATAATCACGCTCGACGCGATCGCCGGATCGACCCGGAAGGTCTTGAGCGCGATCGGGATGAGCGTGCCGACGATGGCGGCCACGAGCATGTTGCACAGGAGGGCCACGGCGAGGATCAGCGAGAGGAGCACCTGCCCCTTCCAGAGGTAGGCGATCACCGCGATCACCAGGCCGTTCACCCCGCCGGTCGCGAGCCCGAGCCAGAGCTCCTTCCAGAGGACGCGCCGCAGCACGCTCGCGGTCATGTCGCCGAGCGCGATCCCCCGGACGACCACCGTCGCGGTCTGGGTCGTCGCGATGCCTCCCATGGAGGCGACGATCGGCATGAAGACCGCGAGGGTCGCGAGGGTCTGGATGGAGGACTCGAAGAGGCCGATGACCGACGCCGCCAGCACGGCCGTGCCCAGGTTGATCAGACGCCAGAGGTTGCGCTTGACGAAGACGGCGCGGGGCGGGTCCAGCACGGTCTCGTCGCCGGCGACGCCGCCGAGGCGCTGGATGTCCTCGGTCGCCTCCTCGCGCATGACGTCGATCACGTCGTCGAGGCCGATCGTGCCGAGCAGGCGCCGGTTGACGTCCACGACCGGGATCTGGATCAAGTTGTAGTGCTGGACGAGGCGCGCGACCTCCTCCTGGTCCGTGTCGACCCGCACGCTCTCGACCTCGTCCGTGCGGATCGCGCGGATGGGCGTCGCCGCGTCGGCGGCCAGGAGCCGGTGGAGGAGGACGACGCCGACGAGGTGATCGTGGTCGTCCACGACGTAGAGGTAGAAGCCGCCCTCGCCCGGGGCCGCCTTGCGGATGTGCTCGATCGCCTCGGCGACGGTCGCATCCTCGCGCACGGCGACGAACTCGGGCGACATGAGTCGGCCCGCCGTGCCCTCCCGGTACTCGAGGAGCTCCTGGACCTCCTCGGACTTTTCCTCCTCCATCAGCTCGAGGATTTCGTCCGCCTGCTCCTTCGGCAGCTCCTCGACGACGTCCGCGACGTGCTCGGGCGGCATCCGATCGAGGACGCGCGAGACCTCGACTTCCGGGAGTGAGCCGACCAGCTCCCGCAGCGTCGGGTCGTCGAGCTCGGCGAGCACTTGGCCCGCGTGCTGCGGGCTGAGGAGGCGGAAGAGGCGGACCTGGTCGTCGCGCGGCAGCTCGCGAATCACGCGCGACACGTCGGCCGGGTGCGCGTCCTCCACGAGGTCGGCGAGCCGCTCGTCACGACCTTCGCCGAGAAGCTGCGTGATCGATTCTCTCAGCCGCTCGATCTCGTCCATCTCACCACGGAGTATGACCCCGCTCGGACGCGGGGCAAGGGAATTTTGCCCCGCGCCGGCCCGGGGCGAGGGGCATCGGTGCCGTCAGGCGCCGAACTTCGTGAGGCGCAGGGCGTTGGCCATCACCAGAGGCATGAGGTGCTGGGAGGGCATCACGCCGAGGCTCCCGGCGGCGCAGGCGCGCTCGGTGAAGGCGGCTACGCCGTCGGCGCCGCAGTAGCGGCTCCAGAGTAGAACCGGGACCGGCTGCCAGCCGTGGCCGGCCAGCACCGAGGGGGTCGCGTGGTCTCCGGAGACGATCATGACGTCGGGGCGGAGGGCGCGGATCTCCGGGATCGCCCGATCCAGGCGCTCGAGCGCCTCGACCTTCGCGTCGAAGTCTCCGTCCTCGCCCGCCTTGTCGGTGTCCTTGTAGTGGACGAAGAAGAAGTCGTACGTGTCCCAGTGCTCGCGGAGCGTCGCGAGCTCGTCGTCGAAGGTGGTGCCGGTCTTGAGGACCTCCATGCCGACCAGCTTGGCCAGACCGCGGTACATCGGATAGGCCGCGATCGCCGCGCTCCGGAGTCCGAAGACCTCGGGAAAGCGCGGGAGCTTCGGCAGCTGATCGAAGCCGCGCAAGAGCACCATGTTCGCGGGAAGGGCGTCGGCGAGCAGGCGTCGGGCCTCGGCGACGAAACGGTTCACGAGCGCGGCGGTGGCCTTCGCGCGCGGATTGAGCGCCTTCACGGGGAGCGGCGGCTTGCCGAGCACTTGCGGATCGCTCTCGGAGAGCCCCGCCGCGAGGCGGGCGCCGCCGCGGGCGCGGGCGCGCAGAACGAGGACGAAGCGGTGCTCCTTCACGGGCTCGACGAACACCTCGACCCCGGGCAGCCGGATCCGCCGGAGGCGCTCGGTCAGCCGCACGTTGACGTCGGTCGCGATCCGGCCCGCGCGGCGGTCGGTGATGCGGCCAGCACCGTCCACCGTGCAGAAGTTCCCGCGCGCGGCGACGTCGCCCGCGCGCAGGTCGAACTCGATCCCGAGCCCCTCGAGGACGCCGCGCCCGACCTGGTAGTGGAGCGGATCGTAGCCGAAGAGCCCGAGGTGTCCGGGACCGCTGCCCGGCGTGATGCCCGGCGCGACGTGGCGGATGAGGCCGCAGGCGGCCTCGCTGGCGAGCTGCGAGAGGTTCGGCAGGCGAGCCGTCTCGAGCTCCGAGCGTCCCGTCTCGGGCCGCGGGAGCCCGCCGAGCCCGTCGAGCGAGACGAGGACGATCTTCGTCGTGTTCGAGACGACGAGCGGCGCGATCACGTCGAGCATCGGCGCTCTCCTCATGCCTCCTTCACGGGGTTCTCGATCTGTCCCAGGCCGGTGATCTCCAGCCGGCACGTGTCGCCCGGCTGCAGGAAGACCGGCGGCTTGCGGGCGAAGCCCACGCCGGGCGGTGTGCCCGTCGCGATGAGATCGCCGGGCGAGAGGGTCATCAAGCCCGAGAGGTAGCTCACGATGTAGCGGACGTCGAAGATGAACGTCTTGGTGTTGCCGCTCTGCATCTGCTTGCCGTTGACCCAGAGCTTCAGCTCGAGCACGTGAGGGTCGGGGATCTCGCTCCGGTCGGCGATGTAGGGGCCGACCGGCGCGAA
>Ga0137394_10001983_pt1 | contig 15063 bp, 14 predicted proteins | sample czobulk116metaG_FD_108278 | JGI IMG/M metagenome (GOLD analysis project Ga0137394, IMG submission 108278) | Vadose zone soil microbial communities from Angelo Coast Range Reserve, California, USA - czobulk1.16 metaG | ecosystem: Environmental > Terrestrial > Soil > Vadose zone | place: USA...
AGACGCACTGTTGAAGGCGCAATCGGAACTCGCTGAAGTGGCGCGACTGACGACGATGGGCGAGCTGGCGGCGTCGATCGCTCATGAGATCAACCAACCGCTCGCGGCCGTTGTCACCAACGCTCAAACCTGCGCTTCACTGCTTGGTGCGGAGCCGCCTCACTGGCTTGAGGTCAAGAGCGCCGTTTCGGACATCGCCGAGGCCGGCAAGCGCGCCAGCGACGTGATTGCACGGATTCGACTGCTGCTCAGCAAAGGCGTTCCCGAACCCTCTGTATTGAGCGTCAACGAAGTCATTCGCGACGTGATCGCGCTGACTCGCGAGACGATGCAGACGAAACGCATCATGCTTGACACAAGGCTTGTGCCCGATCCACCGCCGGTACTTGCCGATCGCGTACAGTTGCAGCAGGTGCTGGTCAATCTCATCATCAACGCTGCCGATTCGATGGGTGAGATCAATGACCGGCCTCGAACGGTCACGATTAGCTCGAGCTGCGATGACGGACGACAGGTCGAAGTCGCTGTTGCCGACTCCGGGACAGGGATCGACCCGCGGCATCGTGATCGAATCTTCGACCCGTTTTTCACGACGAAAGGCGACGGCATGGGTATGGGACTGGCGATTTGCCGCGGCATCGTCGAAGCCTGTGGCGGCCGGCTCTGGGCGACGTCGAACCCCGATTGTGGAACGACGTTCCGTTTCGTCGTGCCGGCTGCAACAGCCGGGGGCGTATGAGCGGACGGGCGAAGGTGTTCGTCGCCGATGACGACGTCGACGTGTGTGTAGCCCTGTCGCGGTTGATTCGCACTGCTGGCCTTCACGTAGAAACGTTTGGCACCGCGGCGGAGGTTCTCAGTGACGATCGCCTGAGGGATGCTGACTGCCTGGTGCTCGATGTTCACCTGCCTGATCTCAGTGGACTCGAGCTGCAGGCGAAGCTGACTGAACTCGGACTTGAATTGCCGATCGTCTTCATCACCGGACGGGGGGATATCCCGATGTCGGTGCGAGCCATGAAGGCCGGCGCACTGGAGTTCCTGACCAAGCCGTTCGACAACCAGCAATTGCTCGACGCGATTGAGCAGGGTGTCGCACGTTGCCACAACGCGAGGCTCCACGAGGAGCAATGCCTTGATTTGCAGCGGCGATATCGGTCGCTGACGGTACGCGAACGGCAGGTTTTCACGCTCGTCGTTCGAGGCCTCCTGAACAAACAGATCGCCGGCGAACTTGGCACGGCCGAAAAGACCGTCAAGATCCATCGAGGCCAAGTCATGCGGAAGATGGAAGCCGCGTCGCTGCCCGATCTCGTCAGGATGGCAGAGAAGCTCGGTCCTACCCTGCCCTAAGGTCCTAGATCCCGCCTAACCCCAACGTCTGATAGACGCACCCGTCGGCGAGGACTATCGTGGCGTGCATGCAGCCGACTGAGAGCCCGTTGGTCGCCATCGTCGACGACGATGAATTGTTCCGACGATCGATCGAGCGGCTCGTCCGCTCAGCTGGCTTTAGGGTCGAAACGTTCGGCTCCGCTGAAGACTTCCTGGAACGTGGCGACTTGGATCGGACGGCATGCGCCATTCTCGACATGAAGCTGCCGGGCATGAACGGCCTCGACCTGCAGCAGCGGCTCATCACAAGGCCTACACCGATCCCAATCGTGTTCGTCTCGGCACACGATGAAGTCATGATGCAGGCGAATGCGCTCCGCGCGGGTGCGGTCGCTTTCTTGAAGAAGCCGTTCGACAACAGCACGCTGCTCGACGCACTAAGTCGATCGATTCGATAGCGTTGGAGGATGCCCATGCAGGTTTTGATCGACAGACCAACCGCACCCGAGCCCCAGGCGCGTGGATTGTCTGAGGGACGGCAAGTACCGGACGGCATCGTTGGGCACGCCCCACGCTTCCAAGAGACTCTGGACCGAATCCATCGTGTCAGTACGACCGGCGCAACCGTGCTGATCACTGGCGAGACTGGAACCGGCAAGGAGCTGGTGGCACGCGCGATTCATCGGCGGTCACGACGGGCGTCGCACGCGATGGTCTGCGTCAACCTGGCTTCTCTGCCTAAAGAACTGGTCGCGTCCGAGTTGTTTGGTCACGAGGCCGGTGCATTTACAGGGGCCTTCCAGAAACGTATTGGACGGTTCGAGGCTGCGAATGCGAGCACGCTGTTTCTCGACGAAGTCGGCGAACTGCCACTGGGCGTCCAGGTCACTTTGCTACGCGCCCTGCAGGAGGGTGAGTTCGAGCGTATCGGCAGCAATCAGACAAAAGTCGCAGACGTTCGAGTCATCGCCGCAACGAACCGCAATCTCGAAGAGGCTGTCGAGGATGGCCAATTCCGGAGTGATCTCTTTTATCGGCTCGCAGTGTTTCCCATCCATTTGCCTCCGCTGCGAGAAAGGAAGGAAGACATCCCAGGCCTCGCCAATCATTTTCTGGCAAGGGTTGCGGATCGTCTGGGACGAGCGTTTTCGACCATCGAGCCCGAGTCGACGGCTCGTCTGATCGAGTACAGCTGGCCGGGCAACATTCGGGAGCTACAGAATGTGATCGAGCACAGCGCGATTCTCTCTGATGGCGGGATTCTAAAGGTTCCACCGGTGCTCCTCCCGAGTCGCGTCACTGGCGCGACTGTGGCCTCCAGCCTCAGCGATACGATGGTTGCCGGCGAAAAGCATCTGATCGAACGCGCACTCGAGGAGACCAACGGACGAGTGTATGGACCAACGGGCGCGGCGAATCGTCTCGGAATTCCGTCTTCCACGCTCGAATCCAAGATCAAGCGTCACCGAATCAACAAGCATCAGTACCGCACGTCGGCGGCCTGAGTGACGCGACCAACCACCGCGTGGTGCTGTGCCGAGTGTTGTACTCCGGCGTCGAACGCGCGACGTCGTAGTCCTCGAATCAGCAGGCACAGTACCACTCGTCTCGGTAATGTCTAGAGTGCTCACAACGCCCTGCCGGACCGCGCCAGATCGCAAATTTATGAATCGGCGCGAACGCTCCACCGACAGACCCGCTACAACACTCGGAAATGCATCGATTTCGCGGGCACGTCTCTTGGTCTTGACTGTGACATGGAGTCAAACGAGACCAACCGACCCGCGCCAGCACGCAACAGGCGACGGGCTCCGGCTTCGATCGCGAACGTTTCGTGCCCGAATGAGAGCAAGGCCAGTACTTCCGACGACGGGCTGTCGGCGTTCTTAAGTGTGCGTCCTCGCCTGTTTGGAATCGCCTATCGGATGCTGGGCAGCGCCGCCGAGGCCGAGGACCTCGTTCAAGACGTCTGGTTACGCTGGCAGACCACAGACCGGAGCGTGGTCCGGGACGCCGCGGCCTTCCTGGCGACGACCGCGACGCGACTGGCGATCAACGTGCGCCAGTCGGCACGCTCGCGGCGGGAGACGTACGTCGGGCCTTGGCAGCCGGAACCAGTCGACACGAGCAGCGATCCGTTGTCGGCAGCGGAACAAGACCAGGAATTGGCCTGTGGCGTTCGGATGCTCCTGGAAAGGCTGACACCGACCGAGCGCGCCGCCTACATCCTTCGGGAGGCGTTCGACTATGCATACCGCGACATCGCGAGCGTCCTTCGGCTTGCGGAAGCTAACGCTCGGCAAGTAGTCACCCGCGCGCGACAGCACATCGTGAACGGCCGCACGACGGCCACGAGTTCGACCGAGCTCGAGCGTCTGCTTCGCGTGTTCATCGCAGCGGCACACGATGGCGACGTCACCGGCCTCGAAGAGCTCGTTGCATCGAACGTCGTCTCCAATTCCGACGACTTCGTGCACGCTGCGTGACGGCTGATGTGGCCACCGATCGGATTGGCGCAGTGTGCGCCTTCGAGGCTGTCATGAGTGCAACAGTACTGGCGAACGATTTCACGTCGGAGCGCGATCCGCGATCCGCGATCTGCTTCGTCGGAACATCCAAGGCGTGGTGCGCCGTCGTCGAGCGAGCGGCGCGTGTCGCGGCGACCGACGTGACCACGTGCCTGCAGGGCGAATCGGGCACGGGGAAAGAAATCATCGCGCGCTTCATCCACGCATCCTCACCACGAAGACATGGACCGTTCATCGCCATCAACTGCGCGGCGTTGCCAGATCAGTTGGTCGAGTCGGAGCTCTTCGGATTCGAACGCGGCGCCTTCACCAGCGCGCAGCAGTCGAAGCCTGGGCAGATCGAGTTGGCCAGGGGCGGCGTGCTGTTCCTCGACGAGATCACCGAGTTGACGCCATCGGCACAGGCCAAGCTGCTGCGGGTCCTGCAGGAGCGTGAGTTCCAGCGTCTCGGCGGCATACGCGTCGTCAGCGCCGACGTTCGCGTGGTCGCCGCGACCAATCGCGATCTGCACCAAGCGGTCGCGGAAGGCACGTTCCGCTCGGATCTGTATTACCGCGTGAACGTGTTCGACATCCGAATTCCTCCGCTCCGCGATCGCGATGATGACGTGATGCTGCTCGCTGAGAGTTTCCTCGAAGACATCGCGCGGGCTCGGGACGGACGACGCTTCACGTTGACGCCTCTGGCGGCTGGCGCTCTGCGTGCGTATCACTGGCCGGGCAACGCCCGTGAGCTCCGGAACGTCCTCGAGCGCGCGACTGTCATCTGCGACGGCGCACTCATCGAGGCGGACGATCTTTCGCTTGACCCAGCGCCAGCGTTCTGCCCCTGTAACACGACTGAGCTGAAGAGTGTTGAGCGTTCGACCATCGAACGCGTCATGCGCGACATGAACGGCAACGTCTCTAAGGCCGCGCGAACGCTGGGCATTTCGCGCACACAGTTGTACGGACGCCTCCGCAAGCACGGCTTCGGCCAAGCGACGATCTGACACTCGACCTCGGGTGTTCACAGTTCGTTCATCGCCGCTGACCCGTCACAACGCGGCTTCGTATCCGGTCAATGGCTCATAGAAGCGGGCCACTGATTCGGAATCACTGCACCGCGGCTGGAGGAACAGCATGGAAAGCACAGCATCGTCGGCGCCCTCGCTGTCGCATGGAAGCGACACACTCACGCAGGAAGCCACAGTTCGATCGCTGATGTCGAGGGATCTCGCGGGAGATCCGGCCAGAGAACTCTCGATGATCACCATCGAGTACCCGCCGGGAAGCGTGGACCCGGTGCATACCCATCATGCGCAGGCGCTCGTCTACGTACTGGAGGGCACCATCGTGATGCAGGTCAGGGGTGGGACGCCTGTCACATTGATGCCTGGCCAGACCTTCTATGAGGGGCCGGACGACGTGCACATCGTTGGCCGCAACGCGAGCCAGACTGCGCCGGCCAAGTTCCTGGTGTTCCTGGTGAAGGACAAAGGTGCACCGCTTCTGACGCCAGTCAAGTGACAGGCGGTGCTTCAACTGGATGACGCAGGCGCAGGCTTCGGAGCTGAGCATGACCGGGAGACAGCCATGATGAACTTCGATATCGCAGCGATCCTCACGGGCGAACGCATGTTGACGAAGGACACCGGCGGCGGCGATCGCCCGTCACGCGACGAGATCGCTCGCCTCGCGTATCACTTCTATGAGACTCGGGGACGGCACGAAGGCCGTGATGTTAATGACTGGCTGTCCGCCGAACGGGAGCTGACGCGTCATTATCGGTAGACGACAACAGGAATCGGTTACACAGGAAAAAGGACTTCGATCATGAAACTCGTCATCATCGGCGGAACCGGACTCATCGGATCAAAGCTCGTGACCAAGCTCAGGGAACACGGCCATGAGGCCGTGCCCGCATCCCCAGACACGGGCGTCAACACGGTCACCGGTGAGGGACTCGCGGACATCCTTCGAGGGGCGTCCGTCGTCGTCGACGTATCGAACTCTCCGTCGTTCGAGGAGAAGGCCGTCATGGACTTCTTCACCACCTCCACGCGGAACATTCTCAAGCACGCGGGAGCAGCCGGTGTGAGGCACTACGTCGCGCTGTCCGTTGTGGGAACCGAGCGGATACCCGACAGCCCGTATCTCCGCGCGAAGAATGCTCAAGAGACGTTGATCAAGGGTGGCGGGATCCCGTACTCGATCGTTCACGCCACCCAGTTCTTCGAGTTCGTCAAACGCATTGCCGATGAAGCCACCGTCGGAACGACGGTCCGGGTGCCACCCGTGCTCTTTCAGCCTATGGCGGCTGATGACGTCGCGAAAGCGGTCGGCAGGGTCGTCGTGGGCGCTCCAGTGAACGGCATCGTTGAAGTGGCCGGTCCGCAACAGTTCCGTTTCGACGAACTGATCCGTCAGGGCCTTGCCGCGTACAAGGACCCCCGCGAGGTCGTCGCCGATCCGCACGCGCGGTACTTCGGGGCGGAACTCGATGAACGTTCGTTGGTTCCCTGGGGCGAGGCGCGACTCGGCGACATCCGGTTCGACGAGTGGCTCGGCCAGCCGGCGCTCCAGCAGCGATAGCCGTGTCGCAGCAGGTGTGGTCCCGGAAAGACCGGGCCCCTGCGATGCCTTTCACTGACGCCATGCGCACGGAATTGTCGGCCGTTCAGATGACCACGTCCCCTGAGGAACGCCCCGCAACGGCTCCGCGAAACGCGGCCGGCGCTCCTCAAGCTATGTCGCCGCTTGCGGTACGTGTGCACGGAGAATACTGGGAAATGCCGGGGCTGCGTCTCACCGTGCGCCAGGCTGCCCGATTGTTCAGCGTAGCCCCTGATCTCGCTGACGCCGTGCTCCACGAGTTGCGACGCGCGTCAATCCTGGCGTGCTCTCACGATGGTGCCTTTGCATAGATCAGTGAGCCGTCCCGCGAGCGAACAGCGAGGCCGGTGAGGGAGGCAACGACGGGGATGAATCATATGAGTACACAGGTCGACGCTGGCGCTCCGGTCAATGGGTCTTTGAGAAATGCGTCGCTGGATCGTCTCGCATGCCTGTTCCGCCATTGGGCATGGGCTGACGAAGCGAGGAGCGCATTTGATCGAGAACTGGCCAACGGCTGGGACGACGACGACGATCCGCTGTCCGATCATCCGTTCGGCTCCTATTATCACTGGTGTGCGCTGTTGTGCGGCTTCAGCGAAGCGGCACTCGAGCACGGCCTTCTGTCGCCGTTCCAGCTTGACCCGATCCGTCAGGACCTCGAGGTCAGTCTGCCCGGGCTGCGTGCATGTCGCCAGTTGCTGGTCGTGATCCCGGCATCGCTGGAGGAGCAGCCCCGAATCCTGGACTTGCTCAGCGATGAAGAGACGCTCGGACGGTTGCGGCGCGTCCACAAGGCGTTCGGCAAAGCACTGCGCGAGGAGCGGCTGTCGCGTGAGATTGATTCACTCGATCATTGAGTAGCAGCTGGCTCGTCCGAGGCGGAACAACCATGCGATCGATGCCTTCGCGAAACCATGAACGGTTGTCGGGCGGCGAATGGCTCCGCTCGATCCGGCGTCCGTCGCCAGCCGAGCAAGCAAGCGCTTCAAGCAACGGGACACACGTGTCCAACCGGTCTGACATTTACGCCAGGCCTGACGTTTACGACATGGAGTACGAGGGCGCCAGCAATGAGGACGCCCACTTCTTCGCTCGCTTGCTCGCGCGCGTCCGCCCCCGTCGCGTGCTGGAGCTGGCGTGCGGCTCGGGCCGGGTCACCTTCACACTGGCCGCCGCCCTACCCAAGGCCGAGATCGTCGGCGTGGACTCGTCGAGTCAGATGCTTGGCAACGCGGCGGCGGCGCATGATGCCGCTGAGTCGTCGGTCCGCGAGAGAGTGTCGTTCGTGAAAGGCGACATGCGCGACTGGCCAGGCCCGGGCGATGCCTTCGACGCCGTGGTCATTGGCTGTTGCTCGGTGTCTCATTTACTCACGCTGGACGATCGGCGTCGCACCTGGGCGACCGCGTTTCGCTTGCTCCGTCCAGGCGGCGTCTTTGCTCTCGACGTCCGCGTGCCTGACCTGGCGACGCTGGCCGAATCCCAACGCGTACGGCCACGCGCGTTCGTCGATCTCGACATCGATAGCAGTCGCAGGAGTGTGGGGGAAGATGCGCGGTTGCTCCGATGTACCGCGACCACGTACGAGCCGCAGCTGCAGCGAGCCGACGTACGCCTGATCTACGACCGGTTCGACCAAGGCGCGCTGGCCGAGCGCCTCGTTGCCGACTTCGCCAGCCATGTCTACTTCCCGGCGGAGCTCGAGTTGCTGTTTGTGTCAGCGGGATTCGAGATCGCGCAGCAGTACGGCGACTACCGGTTCGTGGCCCGAGGCCGGGCATCGGAATATGTGGTCACGGTAGCGCGCCGGCCACGCCATTCAGCGCGTCGCCCGTTTCGCTGCGGGCCTTTACGTCACAACGCATCACCCTATCCGGTCAACGGCCTGTAGAAACACGACCCCGAATTCGGGACCAACGGAGCATGAGACGAGGCAGCCATGACAGACGTCAACACCGCCACAGCCTACGCATCGATCAATCGTGAGTCGCCATCAACACAACTGATTGCAGGCGTCAGCGTCTCAGACACTCCGCTCATCGCCGCGGTGGTCGAGTATGCGCAACGGGTCTCGGAGCCGTACCTGTTCAATCACGCGATGCGTTCGTGGCTGTTCGCGGAAGCCATTGGCCGCATGAAGGGAATCGCGTACGACCCCGAGATCGTGGCCATTGGCACGATACTCCACGACCTTGGTCTCACCGCCAGTGTGTCAGGGTCCAATCGCTTTGAGGTGAATGGCGCTGATGCCGCACTGTCGTTCGTCAGGGGCAAGGGGCTTTCGGATCGACGCGCCCAACTCGTCTGGGACCTCGTGGCGCTCAACTCGACGCCATCGCTCGCGCTGCACAAGGAGCCCGAGGTCGCGGTCGGCACGATGGGGATCGGTCTCGACTACGGCGGTTTCGGCATTCAGGCGCTTCCGGCGGGCGATTTCGAACGAATCCTCGGCGCTTATCCCCGCTTGAAGATGAAGCAAAGATTTGCCGACGCGTGCTGTCGGATCGTCACTGAAAAACCGGACACGAGTTACGACAACTTTCTACGTGACTTCGGCGAGCGGCTCGTTCCCGGCTACAGAGCGGTGTCAACGGTCGATTTGCTGATGAATGCTCCGTTCGAGGAATAGCGGCGCACTCTGGGCTGGGTGCAAGTTCTGGAGGATACAAGTGGCTGCAACCGACACGCTCTTGAGACCCGACATGCGCAATGCTGCTGGTCGATTTCAGGCAGGGCTCGGCTTCGGTGTGGAGTCCGCGTCACGCCAGGTCCTGCTCAATAGTGCTGTGGCATTGGCGCGGACTGCAGCTGCGTTCAGTGTTCCGGTTGTCGTCTCCACGTCGGGATGGGCAGTTGCGGACATCGTCCAGCACGGCCCAACTCACCGTAAGCGCCGAAGGATCAATTGCTTAGCGGACGCCGCCGCGACACTTGTCGCGTAATCAACTCATTCTATTGAGCTTACAGGCGTGGCTCCTCAGGCTGGATTCGAACCAGCAACCCTCCCGTTAACAGCGTAATGCGGGTGTTTGGACTCGCAGGTTCTTCGTGCCGGTAGCTCGGATGAGAACCTGCTGTTACCTGATGTTCGGCAAATAATTGTGCAGAGATTGTTCAGTGACGTTCTTGGGACCAGCCACAACCGACTGCCATTCTAGATATGTGGCATATTTCTAGACATCAGACCCCAATGGCCCTCAGCGTGAAGGATCCTGAAGCCGACCGCCTTGCCCGGGAAGTGGCCGCTCGCACTGGGGAGACGCTCACGAAGGCCGTCGTGGTCGCGTTGAGGGAGCGACTCGCTCGGCTGCGGGGCCGCTCCAGGCGCCGACGGCTGCGCGACGAGCTCCGCGAGATCGCGCAGCGCTGTGCCCAACTGCCGACGCTCGACGACCGATCCGGCGAGGAGATTCTCGGCTACGACGAGCGAGGGTTGCCCCGCTGATGGTGCTTGACACGTCCGCACTGCTGGTGTTGCTGCTCGACGAACCGGAGGCCGAAGAATTCCGAGCAGCGGTTGAGGAGGACACGACTCGTCTGGTTTCAGCGGCGACACTGCTCGAGACGGCACTCGTCATTGAGCTCCGGAAGGGCGAGCCCGGTGGGCGTGAACTCGATTCGCTGATCCACAAAGCCGAGGTCGTCGTGGTCCCCGTCGATGCGGAGCATGTGTCCGAGGCGAGAAGGGCTTACCGACGCTTCGGTAAGGACGTCACGCCGCCGGCCTCGATTTCGGCGATGTTTTCGCCTACGCGCTGGCCCGCACGTCTGGCGAGCCCCTCCTGTTCAAGGGCGATGATTTCGCCAAGACGGATATCGGTCGCGTGATCTGACAGCGGTGAGAATCCCGAATTTTCGCTCGGACGGACTTTTTGCGGAGTACACCCATCGCGGGTTGTCTCGCGCGAGAAGGAGCACCAGCGCGCGGATCTCCCGGCGAATCGGCGGGCGCCCGGCTCGACCCACGTACGTCCACCGCTTCGGCACCAAGCAACGCCACCCAGCCTATTTCCTGTTGAACCCGACTGGACCCGAATCCTTCGCCGGAGGCCTGTCTGGGAGCGTAAACAGCAATGCCATCGTCGCCCAGCTCGATGCGCCGGTCGAAGCGAATTGATGCCAGCCATGCGGGAACCCGCTCTCGAACGTGTGCGGCTGCACCGGCACTGCTCGTGTAGGCATAAACCAGGACCCGTCGGTGAGCTGGTTGCGCAGCAACCAGTGCACGCCTTTCTGGTACGTCGGATCTATTGTCGGCACTTCCCCGGACACATGTAACGCGCAGAGCGCTTCTCCGGTGGCATAGGCCTCCCCGGGGTTGCCCGGCAGCACGCTCCAGCTACCATCCTCGGTCTGAGCGGCCTTCAATGCCTTCACGAACGGCGCACGTTCTGAAGGACTGGCACCGGCATCGGCCAACGCGTTGAGTTGCATGGATCGTTCTTCCGTCGAATCAGCCGTTGCTGAAAGGAGCCACCGTTTTGCGCGGGTAAGTCGCTCCTCGAATTCTTCGCGTCGGCCGGGAATGGAGTACAGCCGGATAGCACGCAGCGCGACGGCTGTCGTGGTGAATGGACCATACTCTTCCGGAGGTCTGTAGCTGGTCGTTCTCCATGCGCCATCGGGGAACTGGTAAATCGAGAGATAATGAACATGGGCGTCGGTCACGGCATCGGCCGGATGGCCGGCGGCAGCCATCCCCATGAGCGTATAACCGAGCGTGTCCGAGCCGCCGCCAATCGTCGAGCCCGTGCGCATCGGCTCTAGGTAAGGCGTGTCCGTGGTCACTGCGTACCCCAGTTCCTTTTTGGCCTGTTCTTCGTTGACAACGAATCCCTTCTGGCGCGCTAACGAGACGGTCATCGCGGGGAGGGAGTTGTTGTGACAGGACACACACGCGCGGTTCTTGAATACTGGATCGCCGACGGTTTCAATCAGCGGGAGAATCTTTTTCACCGCCGCTTCTACCGATGGAGCGCCGCCCGCAGGTTTGGGCCATTCTTCCTTGACTTCCTTCGCGCCTGCTCGTACCAGGAGCTCTAGAGTGGAAGCGATTCCCACACGTGCCGCGAGCTGATATGCCGTGTCACCGCGATCGTTCTTCGCGTTCGGATCCACACCTTTCGAGAGCAGCCATTCCACGATGCGATCACGATCCACGCGGGGTTCCATCGAGAGCACGGCTTGCATCAGGAGAGTAAAGCCCTCCCGGTCCGTCGACTGGAGCGAAGCTCCGTGATCGAGCAAGAACTGTGATAGATCTCGCATCGCTCTCTTCACCGTGTCGTTCAACACGCTTCCGCCATTGGGGCGGACAGCGTCGGCCGGAGCACCTTTTTCAACGAGCAATCGCACGCACGCCTCACAACGTCCCGCTATCGCCGCGGACAGCGTGGCACCGGTACTGTCGCCTGCGCGCACACCGATGCCGAGCAGAAACTGGATGGCTTCGAGATCGCCCTTTGCGGCCGCGAGCGCCATCAGCCGGTCTTCGGGCTCCGCGCCTTTGGCAGCGAGAAGCTTCAGAACCGGAGTCGATCCGAACGTCGTGACGGCGGCACTCATCGGAGTGGCGCCGCGCTTACTTCTTACTTTTGCTTCCGCTCCTCGGTCGAGCAAGAGTCGGGTTTTCGCCACGTTGGTCGCCGCGTACATCAGTGCGGTGGAATCGAGCGCGTTTTTCGCGTTGACGTTGGCTCCGCTATCGATCAGCAGCTGCATCATTTTCAGGTCGGATTCGATCACAGAATGCATCAAAGCGGTAGTCCCGTCGCTGTCCACGGTGTTCACGTCGGCACCAGCGCGAAGGAGCGTCTGAGTGAGTGAGTAGTCGCCGTTCCGGATCGCCACCAAAAGATCGGGTGAGTCGGCGCCAAACCGGAAGGCGTTGGCCAGAAATAAGAACACTAGCAAACGACTCATCGCGGGCTCTCCTTTTCAGGATCTCTCGTGACGCACTGGCCGGATGCCACCCACTCGGCTGCACCGACGCGTCGTGATGACTTCGCGGCGAGCGCAGCGTAAATGCGTTCCGTCAGATCACGGAGGTGCGCGAGCTTGTGCGTGCTGACATCCTTTTTTCAGAGTGCTAACAGTTCCGGTCCATGGCGTGACTCTTGAAGTGCGGCGGCACTGGTAGTGTTCGCCTGAAACCTAGCTTCTGCCATTTGGGCAATGACGTCAACCACGTTTCCGGATGTGAACGCCGTGACACTTGCACGTCGATCCGGCGACCGTCGGTCGCGCAGTCGCGGGACGTCTGGGTGCACGACGTCGGCGTCACGCAGATGATCACGGCGTCGCTTGGAGTGGGAAACAATCCGACATTCGACGACGTGAAACGCGCGGCCGATGAGTACAACCTGTCCGTCGCCAGGCACCGCCAAAACACAAAATCAGCACGGGCAGCATCGCCGTGAGCTTATCGGCGAGGAGTCGTGCGGTCACGTGTCGCGCTGCACCTCGAGGTTCGACTGGAGAGCTCGCGCCGAGCACACCGAACCGGGCGCGCTGGTCTTCTCAACGTGGTCTTACTCAATAGTCCGCAACTCGTAACTCAGCGGCAAAGAACTATTGACGTTACTTGATCGCGCTTACCTTTCGAGACCCGCCGCCAAAATGGAAAGCAGCCGCTAGCCGGCCTTCACGGCACGGCTGTGACGGCGCGAGTGCTCGCGACCATTCGGCCTTGAAGCGTACCCGCCTGTATGATCGCCGTTATCCGCGAGGTGAGGGTTGGCATCCCTAACGCTTTAGGGCTGCTTTAGGGCTGCTTCGAACTCCGCGAGTCCTCTTTCGATCTCCGCGCGGATGCTCGATGGCTGGTTGGGCGCCAGCAACGACAGCGCTCTCTTCTCGATGGTGATCGATTTGGCCACGTCGCCGTTGCGGAAGTACGCCCACGCGAGTGTGTCGAGGAAATTCGGGTTCGCGCTCTTCGTGCGCTCGTCGACCTTCAGCATGATGGTGAGTGCCTGCTTCGGGTCCCGCAGCTCGGGATATTCGCACTTCAACAGCGAGTCCGCGTAATCGTTCAGCAGCGTGGCCGCCACGTTCGGCCGATCGATGAGCGGCTTCTGCACGTCGAGGGACTGCGCCATCATCGCCCGCACTTTCGCGCCGCCGCCCTGGTTCAGGAACTCGGAATATCGCCGGAGCGTGAATGCGAGGACTGACCGCATCTTAGAATCGTCGGTCTCCAGCGGGAGCAGCGCGGTCAACGTGCTGATCGTCTTTTCGTACGCCGCGACGGCGCCAGGACGATCGCCCGTCTGCGCCAGCGCGGGGGCCAGAAACACGCCGACATTCGCCGTCTGCCGCAGGTAGTCGGCGTTGGTCGGGTCGGCGGCGGACAACGCACCGAAAATGTCCACCGCGCGCCGCAGCGCGGGCAGCGCCTCGTTCACCTTGCCGGTCGCGCGCAGAACGTTGCCGAGCATTCCGTACGACACCCCCGTCATGCGCTGAAACGTCCGGTTGTTGGAGTCCTGCGCGGTGAGGGGCGCGAGCAGACGGACAGACTCGCGGCAGGCCTGCAGCGCGCCCGCCGTGTCGCCGGTGGCGGGCAGCAGCGAGCACAGCCGCTGCTGCACGATCGCTTCGATCTCGTGGCTGCGCCGGTCGGCCGGGCCGAGGAGCAGCTCTGCCGGCATCATCGCGGCGGCTTCGCGGTGCCTGCTTACCGCGGCCTTCATGTCGCCCGCCGCGAACGCCATGTCGCCCAGCTTGGACGTCAGCGCGACGCGCTCGCGATGCGCGATCAGGTCTGCGGGATCGCTGTCGGCCAGCTGCGTGGCGATCGCTATCGCATTGTTGTAGCTCGCCAGCGCCGCCGCCGTGTCGCCGATGTTCGGAATCATCGGGTTGCCGAGGAGGTCGCCGACGCGGTCGTAGGCCACTACGAGCTCGCGCTCGAGGTCGCGGTTGCGTGCCGATTCTCGCGACAGAATCTCCAGGTACTGTTGCGCCTTCGTAAGGACGAGTCGTCGCGCCGGAATGGCCCCCGGCAGATCGCGGATAGCGTCGTGCAGATCGAAGAGCAGCGTGCCGGCCAGCGTACGGACATCGTCGAAACGGCGTTGGGCGGCAGCCTCCGCGCGTCGCGCGCGCACGGCCTGCCACGTGCTGACGACCGTGCCCGCGATGAGCACGACGATCACGGCCGCGGCGCCCGCGACGATCGCCGTGTGGCGGCGCGCGAACTTCTGCATCTGGTACATCGCGCTCGGTGGCCTCGCGATGATGGGCTCGTCGTTCAGATAGCGGCGCAGGTCCGCGGCCAGGTCGGCCGCCGACGCGTAGCGGCGATCCCGATCCTTCTCGAGCGCCTTGGCGACGATCGTTTCCACGTCGCCGCGGTAGAGACGGTTGACCGCGCTGAGCGTGGCGGGCTCTTCGTCGCGAATGGCCCGCACCGCTTCGGGGAGCGGCTTGGTCTCGAGACCGCACGGCAGTTTGCCCGCGAGCAGCTCGTACAGGATCACGCCGAGCGCGTAGATGTCGCTGCGAATGTCGATGTTGTGCGGATCCGCGGCGACCTGCTCCGGGCTCATGTACGCCAACGTGCCGATCAGCTGTCCGACGTCGGTCTGCAGCGTCGCCT
>Ga0137394_10001984_pt1 | contig 15061 bp, 10 predicted proteins | sample czobulk116metaG_FD_108278 | JGI IMG/M metagenome (GOLD analysis project Ga0137394, IMG submission 108278) | Vadose zone soil microbial communities from Angelo Coast Range Reserve, California, USA - czobulk1.16 metaG | ecosystem: Environmental > Terrestrial > Soil > Vadose zone | place: USA...
GCCTTGCTGGGCAGAGCAAACTTCGGTTGTCGTGGCCGCAAGTACGATGAGCAGCGCAGCCAGAAAAAATAGCAGGCGGAGCGCGACAGGAGCTCGTGCATGGGAATAGCGATTCACTCGGAGCATGCAGTCAATGAAAACAATTGGATAGCCTAGCATGCGGTCGTAGGGATTTGAAGGCAGGGGCCAGGCGTTCCAGTACGATAGTCCGGCTCTGATTGCCCACGAGCTAAGAATCCGACGGGCGTGAAACGCGAAGACTGCGCCGCGCGTCTGTCACTTCATCGGTTGCTTTGCCCTTTTCAAAACTTTTGATGCGTTATGCGGCCCGGCCGGAGTAACATGCCGGGCCTTGCACACAGGGGGAAGGAAATGAAGCACAAGTGGAATGCTCTGCGGACGATTCTGGTTTGTGTGGCGTCTCTAGGTGCGCCGGCGATAAGCGCGCTGGCCGCGCCCGGTGATCAGCCAAATCCCACCGATAAATTCAAGACTCTGGAATTCCGGGAAATTGGGCCCGCCACAATGGGCGGGCGGATCGATGATTTCGCGGTCGTGGAGAGCAATCCAAACATTGTGTATGTCGGCACTGCGTCCGGCGGCGTCTGGAAAACGACCAACAACGGCACGACTTGGGAGCCCATATTCGACAAGGAAGGCGTGTCGACGATTGGAGACATCGCGATTGCTCCATCCGATCCGGCCGTGGTGTGGGTCGGCACGGGCGAGCCGAACAACCGCCAAAGCTCCTCCTGGGGCGATGGAGCGTACAAATCCCTCGACGGCGGAAAGACCTGGAAGAAAATGGGGTTGGAGGCGACGCGACATATTGGCCGGATCGTTATTCATCCAAAGAATCCGGATGTGGTGTACGTCGCGGCGCTCGGCCGTTTGTGGGGCGCGAATCCAGAGCGCGGTGTCTACAAGACCTCGGACGGTGGCAAGACCTGGTCACAAGTCCTGAAGATCAACGATGACACTGGCGTGAGCGACATCGCCATGGACCCCCAGAGCCCGGACACCTTGTATGCCGCTTCGTACGAGCGGCGGCGGACGCCCTTTGGATTTAACGGCGGCGGCCCGGATAGCGCGATTTACAAGACCACAGATGGCGGCGCAACCTGGAAAAAACTGACCAAAGGCTTGCCCTACGAGAACGGCGGGGACACGGGCCGCATCGGACTGGACATCTACCGCAAGGACCCCAACATCGTGTACGCCATCGTGCAGCACGAAAAGGGCGGAACCTATCGCAGCGAAGACAAAGGCGAAACCTGGAAGAAGATGGGCGATACCAATCCACGGCCCTCGTACTACAGCCAGATTCGCATCGATCCCAATAACGATCTCCGCATTTGGGAACTCGGCGCCCCGATGTTTTATTCCGAGGACGGCGGCAAGACCTTTTCAACCCAGCGGATACGAGGCATTCACGGGGACTATCACGCAATGTGGATCAACCCCGCGGATTCGAATCACATGCTCACTGGCTCGGACGGCGGAATTCACTGGAGCTATGACGCGGGCAAGACATGGGAGTTCGTCAACACGATCGCCATCGGCCAGTTCTACGAGGTGGCCCTCGACAACGAAAAGCCCTACCACATCTGCGGCGGTTTGCAGGACAACGGCAGTTGGTGCGGCCCCGTCCAGACACTCACGCGTGACGGCATCGTCAATGAAGATTGGCAGGTGATTCACGGTGGCGACGGCTTTTATGCCGCCATCGACAACGTCGAGCCGTGGATCGTTTACACCGAATCGCAGGACGGCTTCATCGACCGCCGCGACATGCGCACCGGGTTGCAGCACTCTATCCGCCCGGAGGCGAAGGCAGGAGAGCCGCACTACCGCTTCCAGTGGAATTCGCCCGTTGCAGTCTCCGTTCACGAGCACACCACAATCTATTACGGCGGAAATTATCTCTTCAAGTCCACCGATCGCGGAGACAACTGGACCCGGCTCGGCGGGGATTTGACCATCGGTGTGGACCGCAACAAGCTGCAAATTTTCGGAAAAACTCCGGACAAGAGCACGCTGTCGCGTCACGACGGCGTGCAGGAATATCCGACCATCACCACTCTGAGCGAGTCGCCGCTGAAGCCAGATGTTTTGTGGGTTGGCACCGACGACGGCAACGTCCAGGTGACGCGCGATGGCGGAAAGACCTGGAAAAATGTCTCGTCGAAAGTTCCCGGAGTGCCGAAGGGAACTTACGTGAGCCGCGTGGTGGCATCGAAGACCGGCGACGGAGTTGCGTTCGTGACGTTTGACGGCCATCGCAGCGACGACAACGGGGTCTATATTTTTGCCACCAGCGATTACGGTGAAACCTGGAAGGCCATCCGCAACGGCATTCCCGATTCCGCCGGAAGCGTCCACGTGGTGCGCGAGCATCCGCGCACCACCAACCTTTTGTTTGCCGGCACCGAGTTCGGCCTCTGGGTCTCGTGGGACCGCGGAGCCAACTGGACGGCGCTCAAAAATAACTTCCCCACCGTGCCGGTGGACGACATCGAAATCCAGGCGCGCGAAAACGACCTCGTGCTCGCCACCCATGGGCGCTCTATCTGGGTTTTCGACGATCTCACGCCCATCGAGAAAATGGATTCGAACGTGGCTGCTTCGGCCCTCACATTCTTTCCGCTGCGTCCGGCGATCACCTGGCACTTGCGCAATCGCCGCTGGAGCGCCGGTCAAAAAATGTTCACGGCCAAGAATCCGCCCTATGGCGCCATTTTGAGTTACTACCTCAAGGATGCCGTGCCCGTGGAAGCGCCAAAGAAAGACAAAGACGTAAAAGACAAGAAGGACGCGGCCGAAGAGACGGTGAAGCCCGATGCCAAGACAGACGCTGCTGAAAAGAAAGAAGGCAAAATAAAAATCACCGTGGCCGACCAAGGCGGCAAAGTAATTCGCGAGCTCGACGGCCCGGGCGCTGCGGGCGTCAACCGCGCGAACTGGGATCTGCGTTCGAACGCGCCCGCGGAGCCCACACCCGAACAACTCGAAGCCATCGCAGCCGGTTATGGATTTGGGCCGCGCGGGCCATTTGTCGAGCCCGGCGAATACACCATCAAGCTCAAGGCTGGCGACAAGGAAGCCTCGCAAAAAGTCGTGGTCGAGGAAGACACGCGCATCGTGATTTCCGCCACGGACCGTTCCGCGCGCCGCGAAATGATCGATCAGCTCTATCCCAGGGCCAAGACCACAGATAAGGATCGCAAAACCATCGAAGGCATCCAGACGGCGCTGAAGACCGCGCGAGAGCAGTGGAAGAAGGACGCAGGCAAACCCAACACGACAAAAATTCCCGACGACATCGTCAAAGCTGCCGATGAACTGCAGAAAAAGGTAGACGCCGTCGCGGAAAAATTCATTCGCGCACGCGAAGGCTTGGGCAACGCCGGTCCTCCTTTCGAATGGAAGCCCGACCCGCTCCCCAATCAGGTCCAGGAACTTCTGGATGATCTCGACGGTTTCGCAGCCGCCCCCAGCGCTCATCAGAAGGAAAAGCTTGCCGAGCTGACGCCGCTGGTAAACGATGCTTCGGTACAGGTAAAGAAAATCTCCGACGAGGAACTCCCCGCGCTGAACAAGAAGATGAATGATGCGGGCATTCCGCATATCGTTCCAGCACCGCCGCAGTCACGCGGTGGCCGTGGCGGTGAAGAGGAATCGGAGCAGTAGCGCGCACTCTGATCCATGCACTCCTGAGACGCTTCCCCGCGGCTTGCGTCTAAGGCCAGAAAAGGGTGTGTCCATTGGCGTGGCTCGGCGCGAGTCGACGGCCCGCCGATCCACGAGTCCCAGGTCAAGATTTTCCATAGAAGGTACGGAGGAAATTGAACATGAAGCAGCCTAGTCGTCGCGGTCTGACCACGTGGTTTGTCACCATGGCCCTGGTTCTCGGAGGGACTCTCAGTGACCGAGCGGCTCTCAACGCGGGCGCAAATCGCCAGGACGCCGCGGCTCAGGACCAGGACAGGAAGGAGGAAAAGAAAGACGAGAAAAAGGGCTTGCCGCTGAAGTCCGATCGCAAAGTTGAATTCACCACCGATGAGGGCACCTGGCTTTCTCTCGATGTCTCCCCCGATGGCAAAACAATTGTCTTTGAACTTGTCGGAGACATTTACACACTCCCCATCGATGGCGGCCAAGCCAAGCTGATTGACGGCGGCATGTCCTTCGACAGTCAACCCAAGTTTTCCCCAGACGGCAATTGGATCACATTCATCTCCGACCGCGAAGGCAGCGAAAACCTCTGGATCATGCATCCCGACGGAACCGGCGTGAAACAAGTCTCGAAAGACCCAAACAATGATTTCACGTCGCCAAGCTGGGCACCCGACGGCAAATACATCTTTGTTTCGAAAGCCCAATTCGGAATCGGTTCGAGCGAAATCTGGATGTACCACGTGGATGGCGGTACGGGTGTGCAGATCACAAAGTCGAAGCCGATCCCTACCTTGGAAAGAAATAAGCGCCCGAACGCCATGGGTGTTGTTGCTTCCCAGGATGGAAAGTATCTCTACTACGCGGCAAAGCTGGGCTCGCTCTACTACAACCAGCAGCTTCCCACATGGCATATCGCCCGTCGCGATCGCAAGACCGGCGACGAAGACAACCTTATTGACCAGATCAAAAGCGCCTTTCGCCCCGTGCTCTCTCCTGACGGCAAACAAGTTCTCTACGTCACCCGCTACGAGACAGAGACCGGCCTCCGCCTTCGCAACCTCGAAAGTGGCGAAGACCGCTGGGTAAAGTACCCCGTCACGCGCGACGATCAGGAATCGCTGTTCACTCGCGACGTCTTTCCCGGTTACGCTTTCCTTCCCGGGGGCAAGGAAATCGTTTACAACCAGGACGGTAAGATCAAGCGGCTCGATCTCACCACCGGAAGCGAAAAAGTAATTCCATTCACCGCGCAGGTTTCGCAGGACCTTGGTCCCAAGCTGGATTTCCCGCAGCCCGTTGAACAAGGTCCCGTGAGAGTGCGGTTGATCATGGACCCTGCCGAATCGCCAGATGGGAAGAAGCTCGCTTTCTCTGCCATGACGCACCTCTACACTCTCGATCTGCCCAGCGGCAAACCGCAGCGTCTCACGAGCGGAAGCGCACACGAATTTCAGCCCGCCTGGTCGCCGGATGGGAAGTCCATCGCTTATGTGACCTGGTCGAGCGATGGCGGCCAGCTCTGGAAAATCCCAGCGATGGGCGGAACCGCGGCGCTGTTGTCGAAATCACTGGCGGTTTACAGCAATCCGGCCTTTTCACCGGACGGCACGAGAATCGTTCTACTTCGTGGCAACGCCTATGACCGCGAAAACAGCACGTTCGATGGCGGACAGACCGCAAACGCCGACCTCATTTGGATTCCCGCGGACGGCGGAGCCTCCAACCTGATCTTGCCGGCGCGCGGCGCCGGCGGGCCGCATTTCACCAACGACAAGGATCGGATCTATGTTTACACGCCGCAAGGTCTGGTATCGCTCCGCTATGACGGCACTGACCGCCGCACGCACCTCGTTGTGAAGGGACAGGGACTCTACTTCGCCGAGGAGCCGGTTGCCGCGGATGACATCGTTCCAAGCCCTGACGGTCAATGGGTTCTCGCCCACGTCATGAACCAGCTCTATGTGATTGCCATGCCGGTCGTAGGCGGAGAACCCCCAACTGTGAATGTTTCCACTCCCGCCGTACCCGCAAAACGGCTAACGGACATTGGCGCGGATTATTTTGCGTGGGCCGACGATGGTAAGACCATCACGTGGGCCGTGGGCGCGAGTCTGTTCCGCGAACCACTCCGCGCTATTTCATTCGAACCGCCCAAGGACGAAAAGAAAGAGGGAGACAAGAAAGAAACTGACAAAAAGGCGGCTGACCGAAAGGACGCGGACAAGAAAGACGAAAAGAAGGAAGAGAAAAAGGAACCCAAGAAGCTGAAAGAAGAGGAGAAGGACGTCCAGGAGATCGCCGTCAATCTGGAAGTCCCGCGAAAAACGCCCAAGGGCACGATCGTGCTGCGCGGGGCAACCGTCGTAACGATGAAAGGCGATGAAGTTTTGAAGAACGCCGATATCGTCGTCGAGAACAACCGCATTAAGAGTGTTGGCGCTAAGGGAGGTGTTCCCGCGGGCGCCAAAGTGTTCGACGTGAGCGGCAAAACGATTGTCCCGGGTTTTGTTGACACGCACGCCCACTGGACCGAAATCCGCCGCGGTATCCTGGACACGCAGAACTGGTCCTTCCTCGCCAATCTGGCGTACGGCGTGACGGCTGGCTTGGATGTTCAGACCGGCTCGAACGACATGTTTGCTTATCAGGACCTCGTGGATAGCGGTGATATTCTCGGACAGCGGGCGTTCTCGACCGGGCCCGGCGTTTTCTCCGACAATAACTTTCAATCGATGGAAGAAGTGAAGGGCGTTCTAACCAAATACCGGAAGTACTACGGCACGCACAACATCAAGAGTTACGTCGTCGGAAATCGCAAGCAGCGCCAATACATGGTCGAAGCCTCAAAAGAACTGGAGATGATGCCCACAACCGAGGGCGCGCTCGATCTGAAGCTCGACCTGACCCATTTGATTGATGGCTTTCACGGCAACGAACATACGCTGCCCATCACGCCGCTCTACAACGATGTCATCCAGATGTTCGCGAAGTCCGGAATCGCCGAAACTCCCACGCTCATCGTCAACTATGGCGGCCCGTTCGGTGAAGACTACTGGTTCGAAAACAGTGAAGTGCATGACAACGCCAAGCTGAATCACTTCGTTCCCCACCGCGTCCTCGACTTAAGGACCAAGCGTCGCCAGGGATGGTTCCGCAAAGACGAGTATGAATTCCCGAAACTTGCTGCGCAAATGGCCAAACTCGAGCGCGCCGGCGGCCTTGTCGGCGTCGGCAGCCACGGCGAGATGCAGGGAATCGGCTATCACTGGGAGCTGTGGATGCTCGCGAGCGGCGGAATGACCCCGCTCGAGGTTATCCGCTGCGCCACGGTCAACGGGTCAAAGATTGTCGGCCGGCCGGCGGACTTGGGTTCCATCGAGCCCGGCAAGCTGGCGGATCTTGTCATCATGGACAAAAGTCCCCTCGACGACATCCACAACACCAACACCATTCACTGGGTGATGAAGAACGGCGAACTCTTCGAAGGAGACACTCTCAACGAGGTGTGGCCGGAACAAAAGAAACTCGAGCCGCTGTGGTTCTGGAACAACTACGACACGCCGAAGGCGGGTGATTCACTGAACTACGGTGTGACCAAGCAACCTTAGAGAGGGGATGACCCTTGATCCTTGACTACGGGCTAGTGAGTTCTGGGAGGGCTTCGCTTATGCCTCTTTTTACCACTCACTTCTCCGTCTTTGCCGCGGCCTTTGTTTGCGTTTCTCGATACCACTCGAAAGTCCGCCCCAGGCCTTCCTCGAAAGTCACCTGCGGCGCATAGCCCAGGAATTCCCGCGCCTGACTGATGTCGGCCTGCGAGTCGCGGATGTCTCCATCGCGCGGCGGATCGTATTTTGCTTCGAGCGTCTTACCCGTGATTCTTCCCAACTCGCGGAGGACGTCATTCAAGGAGACACGTCCACCCACGCCGACATTGAAAACTTTTCCCGAAACATTGGGTGCTTCGCACGCCAGCAAATTGGCCTGCACGGCGTTGTCGACAAACGTGAAATCGCGCGTCTGTTCCCCGTCCCCAAAAACGATCGGTTGCGTATCTTCGAGGAACGCGGTGCAAAATTTGGCAAGGACGCCCGAATACGGCGAACTGGGATCCTGCCGCGGCCCGAAAATATTGAAATAACGCAGCGAGACGTTTTCCAGCCCGTAACACCGGCCGAAAGTCTGTCCGTAAAGTTCCCCAACAAACTTCGTGACGCCATAGGGCGAAATCGGCTGTGGCTGCATGGTTTCCACTTTCGGCAATGTGGGTGTCTCGCCGTATGCCGACGACGAAGCCGCGAAGACTACACGCTTGACCTTCAGCTCTTTGGCGGCAACCAGGACGTTGAGCGTCCCGTCAATATTGATCCTGTTTGTTTCGATGGGGTCCTTCACCGAACGCGGCACCGAGGTCCGCGCTGCCAGATGCAGCACGTATTCCGCATCATGCATGGCTTTCCGCACCACCTCAATGTCCGTGATGCTGCCCTTGATGAGGGTGATCTTGGAGCGAAGTTCCGCGAGGTTGTCTTCCTTGCCGGAAGAAAGGTCATCGAGAACCACGACGCTGTGCCCGCGGCGGACGAGTTCGTCCACCGTGTTTGAGCCGATGAATCCGGCGCCGCCCGTGACGAGGTAGCGCATTCAGGAAATCCTCCTAGTTCTTGCGGCCATCCCGCGGCCGAGGATGGTGGTTACCGATAAAAGGTTTGCCGGTGCTGCATTTGACCCAAGCCCGGGAAAGACGACTGGCCCGCGTTTTGATACGCTCATAGTTCGCGGCGGGCCGGCGCTAGAAAGCCGGATGGCTTTCGCGAACGGAAAGATATTGTACGACGGAAGTGCGGCAAGCGAGAGGCAGATTCAAGGAAACGTCACACAAAGAGTATGAGCCTCAAGACCACGGTCGGCATTGCAGTATTGGCGCTGGCGAGCTGCGCCGCGGGTGCGTTTTATTATTTGCGCGCTCGAAGCGATCAGCCTCCGCCTGAAGTCGCATCCCCGGAGCCGCCTGGCTTTCGTGACGCGCTCCCGCCCGAGAAACCCACCAAGGCCCTGGCAGTGAAACCCGCTTTGCCGTCCTTGCCAGCCGATTCGAAAAAACCCGCACCCCCCGTGGACACCGGGATCCCTCTTCGAGCAGGCGAGGTTCTGGAATACACGGCCAATGTTTCAAAACTCGACAATGTTGCAACTCTGCGCCTCGAGGTCGCCGGCCGGGGCAATTTCCTTGGCAAGAATACCTGGCACCTGCAAGCCTTTGCGCATACCCAAAATACCTTGCGCATGGTTTTCGAACTCGACGATCAGTTCGACTCCTACAGCGATGCGGGTACACTCGCGAGCCTGCAATACGAGATGCACTTGAGCGAGCGCGGCCAGAAAGTCGAGTCTATCCAGCGCATGACCACGACCGGCAAAGAACCCGCGTCGCCGGATGCTACGCAGGCGCGCGTGCTGCCGGGAACGCGCGACCCGCTTGGCCTGATGCAATTCCTTCGCAACGTGGAATGGAAAAAAACGCCCGAAGTGCGTTGCCCCGTTTACGATGGCCACAAGCTGTACGACGTTCGCGCCAAGCTCGCAGCCGCGTTCGAGAAAGTAAGCGTGCCGGCAGGAAACTATACCGCCTCAAAGATCGCGATCCGGGTATTCGACAATGGCACAGAAATGAAGGACGCCTCCTTCTCTTTGTACTTCGCAAATGATTCCACGCGCACACCGGTCTTGCTCGAAGCCGTCATGCCCTTTGCCACCGCCCGCGTGGAGCTGCAGAAAGCAAAGTAGTGCGCTGAAACTTGCCCATTTCAAAGTCAACTGGACGTTTTTAGTCGCCCTCCGAACCTAACCCACCTTCATTTTTCAGGATTTTACTTTCAACTGCGGACTGTAAACCTCTTCATTGGCGGCACGGTCTAGCCACAAGCCAAATGCTCGATCAGACTGCATGCGATGTGGCCGATGGTAATGTGACACTCCTGGATGCGCTGCGCGTCATCTGAGGGGACATTCAGGAGAAGATCCACTTTGCCACGAAGATTCCCGCCGGTTTCACCCGTGAAGGCCACGAGATACGCTCCGCGAGCACGACCGGCTTCCACGCCGCGAAGGACATTGGTGCTGTTACCGCTGGTTGAGAGCGCCACAAGGATGTCGTTTCTTAGGACCAGGGACTCGATTTGCCGGGAAAAGATTCGTTCGAAGCCGTAGTCGTTGCCAGCCGCCGTCAATACAGAAGGATTCGTAGTAAGCGCCAGAGCCGCCAGCCCCGGCCGCTCCGTTAGAAGCCTCACAACCAGTTCAGCTGCGAGATGCTGCGCGTCCGCGGCGCTCCCGCCGTTCCCGAAAAACACGAGTTTGCCACCCCCGCGCAGTGCACCAGCGGATTTCTCTGCGAATCGCGCGATCCGTCCGATCAGTTCGGCGGAAAAACTCTGCTTGACGCGAGCGCTTTCCTCGAGCTGGCGGCGAATCTCTTCGGTAGGCGAGGCCATACTGCCTAGCAGAGCACGATTTTTTCGCGGTGGCGCATAATGCGCCGCGTCGCGTTGCGCGTATCAATGATCAGCTTCGCTCCGTCCGCGATCGCCGCATAGTCATAGCTCGAATGGTCGGTGGCGATCACCACTGCGTCGTAGCTTGCGAGCGTTTGCGGATTCAAGGGCACGGACTTCAAGTTTTCGTAATTGTAGTGCCGCATCTTATGCAGCTTGGGGAAATAGGGATCGTTGTAATCGATATGCGCGCCGCGCTGCTGCAGAAGCTGCATGATTTTCAGCGTCGGCGATTCGCGCAGATCATCCACGTCTTTCTTGTAGGCCACGCCAAGCACGAGAATCTTCGAGCCCTTCATGCTCTTCTTGTGGTCGTTCAGCGAATTCGCTATTGCGTCCACCACGTGATAAGGCATCGCCGTGTTGACCTCGCCGGCCAGCTCGATGAAGCGTGTTGCGAAATCATATTCGCGAGCCTTCCAGGAAAGATAAAACGGATCAACCGGGATGCAGTGCCCGCCAAGGCCCGGGCCCGGATAGAACGGCATGTAGCCGAAAGGTTTCGTGGCCGCCGCGTCGATCACTTCCCAGATGTCAATATTCATGCGCAGGCTGAGCTGTTTGAGCTCGTTGACCAGTGCGATGTTCACGCAGCGGAAAATATTCTCAAGCAATTTCGCCATTTCCGCCGCACGGGTCGAGCTCACCGGCACTACCCGCGACACGACTTGCGTGTAAAGCGCCTGCGCCGCGCGTCCGCTTGGTGGATTCAATCCGCCAACAACCTTGGGAATCTGCGCCAATCCGAATTGTTTATTGCCTGGATCTTCGCGCTCCGGCGAGAACGCCAGATAAAAATCGCAGGCGATATTCTCATTTTCCTGTCCCGCGGCGATCGGGCACCGCAATCCGCTTTTCTCCAGAATCGGGAGAACCAGTTCTTCCGTCGTGCCCGGATACGTCGTGGATTCCAGAACAACCAGCTGCCCCCTTTGCAAATGGGGATAGATCGAAATGGCGGTCTGCTCGACATAGCTCAGATCCGGTTCGCGGCGCTCATCGAGCGGGGTGGGCACGCAGATGATCGCCGCGTCCGCTTCTTTCAGTTTCGCGAAATCGCTCGTCGCGCTGAAGTGCCTGCTATTCACGAATTGCTGGATCTTATTTTGAGGAATGTGCTCGATGTAGGACTTGCCGGCATTGAGCATCGTCACTTTGTGGGGATCAACATCAAATCCCGTGACTTTGTGCCCCGCCTCGGCGAAGCGCAGCGCCAGCGGCAGTCCGACGTAGCCGCAGCCAATGATTCCTACCTTGAGCTGGGCGCCTTTGAAAAATTCGGGTTTACGGTCGATTGGCATGAGTTCCGTCGCACTCCTCTTTGTGTATGACCCCGGGTTGACCGGGATCAAGGGATTCGCGTTTTTTTGGGGGTACCAAGATGCGGGCGGACACGCTACCGCCAGCAGGCCACAGGGCCGACGTGACAAGCACCATTAAATATAGCAGGTTCCGTGCAAACAAAAAAAGGGGGCGCATTTCGAGGAGGTATGACGGTCGAAGGGAGGTTGCCGCCGAAAGCCGGAGGGTGGAAAATAGACGGGCTTGATTCGAATCACAGAGGCGATACACGCAGAGTCGTCCGATCACCATGATACTCATCGTGCTTTTGCTGGGACTTGCCGTTGGTGTGCTGGTGGGCCTTTTGGGCATTGGCGGTGGCGTGGTTCTCGTGCCGGCCATGGTGTACCTGTTGCATATGGATCAGCACCTGGCACAGGGCACTTCGCTTTTCATTTTGCTGCCACCCATTGGACTCGGCGCATTGCATGAGTACTGGAAGCAAGAGCAGGTGGACTTGCATGCCGGAGTCTTGTGCGCGCTCGGGATGCTCTTCGGAGCGTACGCGGGCAGTTTAATCGCGCTACCTATGCCCTCGCGGCACCTGCAGGGAGCATTCGGATGCTTTCTTATGCTCGCGGCGTTCCTGCTTTGGAGAAAGTCACAACGCGATAAGAACGCGGCCGGCGGCGCGCTGGAGAAAGCTCGTGCCTGAGGCACTGGGCCGCGGCGCGGGAATCTTTGCTGTCGCGTGTGTATGCGGCGTGGCTTCCGGAATGTTCGGCATCGGTGGTGGCGTACTACTGGTGCCGCTTCTCGGATTACTGTTCGCGTTCAGCCAGCACCGGGCGCAGGGAACTTCGTTGATCGCGCTGATACCGCCCACAGGAGTTCTGGCATTGATGGCCTATTCGAGAGAAGGGTTTGTCTCGTGGAAAACGGGATTGTTGCTGGTCCCCGGCGTGTTTTTGGGCGGCATCGCCGGAGGAAAAGTGGCCAAATGGATCAAGCCACAGCTGATGCGTCAGATTTTCGCGGGAATCCTGTTCGCGCTTGGGGCGTGGCAGACTTTCAGCGCCTGGTGGCGCTAGGGGCGGCTCATTCGAATGGTTGATCTGCACTGTCACATTCTGCCGGGGCTCGATGACGGCCCGGCCACTATGGAAGAATCGGTAGCGATGGCCGAATCGGCGATCGCCGATGGGATTACGCACATCGTCGCGACGCCGCACTCCAGCGACGAGTATTTCTTTGATTTTGCGCATGTGCGGCAGCTCCGGGACGAGTTACAAGCGAAAGTGGGCAACCGGCTGAAAATCGTCACAGGCTGCGATTTTCATCTCAATCCGGAGAATCTCGAGGCGTTGCGCAAGGATCCGCGGCAGTATTGCATCAACCAGTGTGACTTCCTGCTTGTCGAGTTCAACGAGTATTCGATTCCGCCGGCAATGGACCGGACCCTGCACGAGATTCAGCTTGCCGGCGTCCAGCCTGTAATCACCCATCCGGAGCGTAATGGCATTTTGCGCGCCCATCCGGAGCGGCTGAAAAAATGGGTGCGCCAGGGCTGCTTCGCGCAGGTGACCGGCGGCGCGCTGACCGGTGGCTTCGGCGCCGGCGCTCAACAAGATGCCCTGCGGTGGGTTGGTGAAGGGCTCGTTCACTTCGTGGCTAGCGATGCGCACAATACGCGGAGCCGGCCGCTGCGTCTGCAACGCGCCTACGACGTCATTGTCGATCGATTCGGCCAGGAGAAGGCCCGTTCACTTTTCCTGGACAATCCGCTTGCGGCCTTCGAGGGGCGAGAGTTGCCGCACGTCCCGGAAATTCAAGAGAAGCGCCGGAAGCGTTTTTTCTTTTTCTAAATTTGGTTGTTTGGAAAAGGCGGCTGCGCCGCTGCGGAGATGGCGCTGGCGGGAAAGCGGGGGCCGGCTCCCGCAGTCCAAAATCAGTGAGCCGGATGCAAGGGCAGGCCCGCCCAGGCGTTCAACAGACCGAGAATTTCCCGGACCACGTCGAGAGCGTCGCTCGTGTTGCGCCACCAATGCTGGGGATCGAAGGGATCGCCGGCGGCGGCGCGCACGATTGCCCGGCCGTGGCCGCTTCGGAGCTTGCGCCAGAGCAGGCGAGTGCGGCGGGTGTGGGCTTTTGTCGTGACAATAATCACATCCGTGCCGTCCACGCGCGCGAGGGCCGCCGCAGCCACTTTGATTTCGTCCGCGGTGTTCACGATGGATGGTTCGAGGACGTGGATCACTTCCGGCGGCACTCCTTCGTGAATCAGAACGAGCTTGTTGTAAGCGTCCTCGCCAGAGAAGGGAATGCCCATCCGTTCGAGAGTCTCGCCCGGCTCGGCGGAATGAGTAAGCCAGATTTCCGGCGCATACCCTTCGCGGTAGAGTTTCGCTGCTTCGATGGCACGCTGCGGCATTGCGCCGCTGAGCACCAAGATCGTTCTGGCTTTCACTAGCGGATCCTCCACGACCAGCCAGCGGCCAGCACCGAAGAAGATCACGAGTACAAGGAGCAACCCGCCGCCGCCGACGAACAGAATGCGCCAGGCGCGCGAACGCGGCCGAGCTAGCTTTAGGGAATTGTCCGGATTCGCCATTTAGGAACCCGCGCATGCTATCCCGCCCCGTCGCGGTGGTCAATCGCGCGCGGGCACGTTACACTGGCCAATTGATTTGTCGTCGAGGAGGGTCGATGAGGGCGGTGGTAACGGGCGGGGCGGGGTTTCTGGGATCGCATCTTTCGGACAAGCTGCTCACCGAAGGGTGGGAGGTGCTGGCGGTGGACAATTTCATCACCGGCGCGAAGGGCAACCTGAGCCATCTCGGGAAAAATAAGAAATTCAAGTTTCTGAAGGCGGACGTGAGCAAGCCATTGAAAGTGGCGGGAAAAGTGGGTTACGTCCTGCACTTCGCTTCGCCGGCGAGCCCGCCCGATTATTTGAAACACCCTATCGCGACGATGATGGTGGGATCGGTGGGAACTCAGAACGCCCTGGAACTGGCGCTCGCGAAGAATGCGAAGTTTTTTCTGGCCTCCACCAGCGAATGTTATGGCGATCCGGAAGTTTCTCCGCAGCCCGAGGAATATTGGGGAAACGTCAATCCGATTGGGCCGCGCGGCGTTTACGACGAAGCGAAACGGTTTTCTGAAGCCATGACCATGGCTTATCACCGGTATCACAAGGTGGACACGCACATCGTGCGAATATTCAATACCTACGGGCCGCGGATGCGATTGAATGACGGGCGGGCGCTCCCCAACTTCGTGTATCAGGCGCTGAGTGGCAAGCCGCTCACGATTTACGGAGATGGAAAGCAGACACGCAGCTTCTGTTATGTATCCGACCTGATCGAAGGGATTTACCGGCTGATGATGTCGAACGAACATTTGCCAACAAACGTCGGGAATCCCGGGGAGATCACCATTCTGGAATTTGCCGAGCGCATTCGAAAACATTTCGAGAATCCACCTCCGATTGTATTCGAGGCGTTGCCGCAGGATGATCCGAAACGGCGTTGCCCGGACATTACCAA
>Ga0137394_10001987_pt1 | contig 15053 bp, 8 predicted proteins | sample czobulk116metaG_FD_108278 | JGI IMG/M metagenome (GOLD analysis project Ga0137394, IMG submission 108278) | Vadose zone soil microbial communities from Angelo Coast Range Reserve, California, USA - czobulk1.16 metaG | ecosystem: Environmental > Terrestrial > Soil > Vadose zone | place: USA...
GACGATCGCGGTCTGATCTACAGCGCCGACCGGGCAGGCACCGGAATGCATATCATCCGGCTCACCGGACACGTGGCGGAGATCGCGGCAAAGTAACGTCACCAGAAACGACGCGCAGGACACACGGTGCCTGATGCGCTGAGTCGATTCGCGTCGCAGTAAGCGAAGGGGTTATGTCGACCGGGCAGCCTTGTCACGAGGACGAGCTTCGAGATTACTGGGAAGCACAGGCGGGCGCGCAAGTGATCACTTCACCAGCCGATACAGACGGCATTCCCCTTCTTCCCAGGTTGAGGTAGCGACGAACTGAAGGCGCGGCTGGGCCTCGGCGGCGGCCACCACGCGGGGAAAGGTGTTCCGGTAATAGCCTTCGTGAAGCACGAAGTACTTCGTTCCCAGCTTGCTGAATGCGTCGAGGGTGTCGTCTGCGGGAAACTCCCGACTGGCCGAGACGAGAGACGCGTACCACGGGGGCTCGAAGCCACTCGCTCCATTGACGATCGGATGCCAGTGAAACGTGGAGAGATAGACGTATACCGGGCCGCCATTGCCGGGCATCGGCAGGTCCGCGAGCACGGCGCGATCGGGCGCTCTCGTATAGATGTCGGGCGCGTGGGTCCAAAGGGGTTGAAGCTCGAGCGACGGGCGCAGATCGACGAGCACGGCGATTGCAATCGCCCAGACCGTCACGCGTCTCGCCCAGACCGATCCAATGAACTGCGTGAGGCGGCCGACTCCCATACCCGCCAGCAGCGCCAGATACAGACCTGCCACGGCTCGAAATCGTGCCGGCACTCGAAACCCCCGAAAGAGCGGCAGCTCGTTGAGCCAGGTGTAGAGCGTCCCATTCAGTCCGAGCGACGCATCAACGCTCGCGACCAGCGCCATCGCGGTCGGCAGCACCATGGGCCCAAAGGGCGGGACAAGAGCGCCCGCGCCGATGACGGCGGGCAACGTTCCAGGGAAGAGTTCGAGCTCGCTGTTCTGACGCTCGTAGAGCGCCGCGCCATATTCCACGCTGCGGCGGCTCGACGTCAGATAGTGTCTGGGTGTTGCACTGTAGGCGCGGATCTCATCCTGGCTCCGTTCGCCAACCGTCGACCGACTGGCCCGGTACGGGATCGTAACCAGCACGCCGGCCACGCCGGCGATCAGAACGCCAAGGCCCAGCGAAGCACAAGCGCGGCGGGTGGGCCACCCGATGGACCAGATCCAGCCTGCGGCCACCACGACCAGCGACACCGACAGGTAGGCGCCGTAGTAGAGCGAGGAGAGAGCCTGCAGCGACACAAAGATACCAGTCGCCGCGCCGTCGCCCGGGCGCGCGGCCGAGAGCGTGCGGAACAGCGCCAGCAGGGCCAGCGGCATCCAGCACGTGAACTGCAGCTCCAGGTGACTGTAATGTGAAAAACGAAATGGGTCGAAGGCGAACACGAGCGCCGCGACCACTGCTGCGCCCGCGTGCTGCGTCATTGCGCGTGCGAGCGCAAACATGGCGAGTCCGGCCGCCACAAACGTCGCGAGGAACAGCGTGGTGTAGACGACCAGCACTGGCGCGCCGAGCCACAGCGCGGGCGCGGCAATGAGGCCAGGCACCAGCATCGCGTCGGAATACGCCAGCGTGCCGGTCGCCGGGTAGTAGATGTTTGCATCAAAGAGATGCGATGGGCCGCGCGGCACTTGATGGGCGATCCAGCTCAACCTCCACATGGAGAAGAGCGGATCGCCAAGATCCGGGACGCTCGTGAAGGCGAGCACCTGCTGGCGCAGGATCACAGCGGTCGCGACACCTATCGCGAGCGTGGCCCAGAGCCACTCCCGTTTCGACGGCCAGTCGAACACCAAAGACGAAGCTCGGACCGGTTTCAGACTCAGCGGCCCGGGTCGAGTCGACGCCAAGCGGGAGATAACCACGCGGATCGACAACACCGCGAGCGCGGCGAACGCCACCCAGGCGCCCGACGCCGCCGCAAGATGGAACGGGCCGACGCTCCACTCGACACCGCCGGCAACATCAATGCTGAACGCAAGCACGCAGAGAGCGGCCACGGCGGTGTCGGCGAGAGCGACAAGACGACGGCCACCACTTGTCGACAGCTTCCGCAGTCGTCGCAGCCCGCGCACCGCTCGATCGGCGGCTGAAGGACGGAGGACGACCACATGGCGAACCATCAGGACGATGACTGCAAGGAGGAGGGCGCGCGTCCCGGAGCTCGCAGTCACCCGCACGGGACCGATATGCAATCGCACGCGGCCGGCGTACTGGATGAGCGGCGCCAGGCCGAGCAGCAAGAGGCACGCGGTATCAGCGGCCAGGGCGAACCGCTGTTTCCAGGACTGCGCGCTGTGAGACATGCGGGACATCCCGCGAGAGACGGGACGTCAATATAGTAGTTCGAAAGCACGTCAGGATCTGGCATGCTGACGGCGTTGGTGTCGGCAATTCATTCGCGCCGGGCAGCATTCGCAAGGTCGCCCGCGAATCCGCCCGCGCATCGGACCGGACGATGCCACCAGACTGAGGAGGCCAGGATGTCGACGCTGATCGCCTTGGTGTTCCCGAGGACGCGTTCCGTGCGGATAGCGATCGCAGCTCTCGCTCTGGCCGTTGCCTGCAGCGCCAGTGCCTGGGCGCAGGGCGGCGCGAGCGTTGGAGGCGTCGTGAAAGATCAGAGCGGCGGCGCGCTGCCGGGCACGACGGTCACCGTGCTCAACGGCGGCAACGGCGCGTCGCAGACGCTCGTCACGGGACCGTCGGGAAACTACCTGGCCGTCAACCTGCCGCCGGGGCAGTACCTGGTCTCGGCCGAGCTGAGCGGGTTCGCCATGACCAAGAAAGCGGTGACGCTCAACGTCGGCGTCGAGTCCACGGTCGACTTCGTTCTCGGCGTCGCGGCGCTGAATGAAAACGTCACCGTCACGGGAGAGAACCCGCTCGTCGAGGTGACGACTGCGACGCCCTTGTCCGTCGTCAACGGCGAACAGCTCGCCAGCCTGCCCGTACTCGATCGCAACTTCCTCGTCGTCGCGCAGATTCTCCCGAGCGCCGCCCCGATGAGCAACCTCGCCGTGTCGACGCGCTTTGCCGTGACGAAGTTCGGCGGCGTCGCCGACCAGCGGAACGGGTTCACCACCATCATCGACGGGACGACGGTGGACGACGCGACGTGGGGCTCGCCGGTGATCAACATGACGCAGGACGCCGTGCAGGAATTCAAGGTGTTCCGCAATCAGTTCGACGCGCAGTTCGGAGCCGCGCTGAACGCCGTGGTCAACGTCGTCTCGAAGTCGGGCACGAACCAGTACGGGGGAACCGGGTACTACTTCGGCCGCGACAAGAATTTGAACGCGAAGAACGCCCTGGCGACCTCCGTGCCGCCGTTCAAGCAGTACCGGGTCGGCGGCACCTTCAGCGGTCCGATTGCGCTGAACAAGACGCACATTTTTTCGGCCGTCGAGTACCTCAACATCGACAGGGCGAACACGGTGGCGCTGCCCGCCAGCAACCCGTTCGCCGCGGCGCAGAACGGCAACTATCCGTTCACCGTCACCGAAAAGATCTTCGACACGAAGCTCGATCACCGCTTCACCAGCAAGAACTCGCTCATGGTGCGCTACGCGTACGACAACCAGCTCACGCCGAGCGGTGGCCCGGCCAACGCGAGCGGCACGATCGTGGACTACAGCCGATCTCACAGCGTGGTGGCCGAAGACAACTGGATCGTCTCGCAGAACAAGGTCAATACGTTCCGGTACGCGCTGCTCCACCACAACCTGTACACTCTGCCGGCGAACTTCGACCTCGCGATCGGCCGGCCGTCCTACAGCTTCGGGCAGAACGGCGTCGCGCCGCAGTACTTTCCGCGCACGAACCACAGCTTCTTCGAAACGTTCTATATCAACGCGGCGAAGCACGACGTGAAGATGGGCGGCGAGCTGACCCTCGCGTCAAGCAATTTCGAGGCGCACTTCACGGAGCACGGCAGCTTCAACTTCACCACGGACCTGCCCTTCGACGGCAACGACTCCAGGACCTGGCCGCAGAGCTTCACGATGCAGACGCCCGGCTTCTACAACTACAAGTCGAAGCAGATCGCCGGCTTCATCCAGGACGACTGGAGGATTCACGACCGGGTCCGCTTGAATCTCGGCCTGCGCTACGACATCGACACGAATCTACGCAACAACGACTTCTATGACCTGCTGCTGGCGAACCCGCTGTACCGGGGGCTCGACTACTTCGTCAGCAGCGATCGCGGCAACGACACGAACAACATCCAGCCGCGTCTGGGGCTGACGTGGGACACGAAAGGCAACGGCAGGCTGGTCGTCCGCGGCGGCTTCGGCCACTACGTGACCCGCAACCGGCCATGGTTCGACGAGACGGCCATGGACAAGGCGCTCGGCTCGGCCGTGCGCATCACGGACCCCGCCGCGCTCAGCCGGTTCCCCGACATCAACGGCGTGCTGAACGGCAAGAGCCTCGCGGACTACGTCGCGCAGGGCGGCGTCCGGTCGCTCTACCTGATCGACAACAACTACAACCTGCCTTACGCGCTCAACACCACCGGCGGGTTCGGCCTGCAGCTGAACAACGTCACGTCGGTCGACGTCGACGTCGTGCACGGATTTGCCGGCGATCAGCTCGGGACGACGGACAAGAACCTGCCGGCGACCGGCGCGGTCACGGCGGCAAACCCGCGGCCGCGGCCGCAGTTCAGCCAGGTCGGCGTGATGGTCAACAACGGGAGGGCCTGGTACGACGCCGTCGAGGTCCAGCTGCGCACACGCGTGAAGGGTACGGACAGCCTGCAGATCTCCTACACCTACTCGAAGAGCACGCTCGACGGCGTGACGTTCTACAGCACCTACAGCGGCACCGATCGAACGCCGGACAACTACGGTCTCAACGCGACCGATACGCCGCACAATCTGAGTATCGCGGCGTCCACGTCGCTGCCGTTCAAGTTCCAGCTGAGCGGCGTCTTCCGCGCCATCAGCGGCGGGCCGCGGCCCGTATCGGCCGGCGTCGATCTGGACGGCGACCTGAACACGTCGGGCGACCGGCCAGCCGGTCTTCCCCAGTTCATCGGCCGCGGCAACGTCGAGTCTCAGGTCGCGATCATCAACGCGTTCCGCACGGCGCGCGGTCTGAGCGCGATCGACGCGGGCCTGCTCACGATCGACCCTGTCATCGACCTGGACCTGCGCCTGACGAAGGTCATTCAGCTGGCGGACCGCCGCCGCTTCGAGATCTTTCTCGAGGCCTACAACCTGACGAACCACACGACGCTCTATGCCGGCAACTCCACGCTGGTCTCCTCGTCGTTCGGGATCCGGACCAGCGCGCTCGACGCCCGTCAGACGCAGTGGGGCGCACGGTTCGTGTTCTAGGATCAGTGCGTCCTGGCGGCCTGCTGCTTCACGTACATCGCGATTTGCTCGCCGGTCGCGAACCAGACGCCCGGCTTGGCCTTCATGTAGTCCAGCAGCTTGGCGAGGTGCACGGCTCTCGAGCGGCGTCCGCTGACGTGCGGATGCATCGTCAGCATGACCATCGTCCCTTCCTGGTAAGCCATATCGAACTCGTCTTTGTACACGCCGAAAATCAGCTCCGGAGACGGCAGCGCGCCCTGGCGACCGAAATAGGGCGCGTCGTCCTGAACCCAGGTGACCGGCAATTCGATGAGTCCGGTGTTCTTGCCGTTGGCCACGATCTCGTACGGCTCGTCCATGGCCATCATGCTGCTGTCGTACAGCAGCCCGAGCTTCTGCTCGATGCCGATCGTGTACGGGCTGATGGCCCACCCACCGGTCCGGCTGCCGACCGGCTTCTTGCCTGTCACCTTCGCAAAGTAGTCGATCGCCTGTTTGAGGAGACGCTCTTCCTCGGCCGCATTGTTCAAGGTCACGACCGGCTCGTGAATCCACCCGTGCAGGGCAATTTCGTGATGTCCCGACTTCATGATCTGCGTGACCATCTCCGGCGCCAGGATATTGCTGACGGCCGGGATGTAGAAGCTGGCCGGAATGCCGCGCTCATCCAGGATGCGCAGGATCCGCGGAAGGCCTTCCGTGGATCCGAACTCTATGTCGGACATCGCCGACAGATCGGGGTTGGTGTTGCCGCGTGCGAGCGCGGGAGATTCGTTGTCGACGTCAAAGCTGACGCACACGGCTACTTTGGCGCCGTTGGGCCAGCTCCTGGGCGTCAGCTTGCGACCGGCTCGCAGTGGCGCGACGGCTTGCTTCAACTGCTCCTCGCTCCAGCGGATGCCGGGCAGGGCGGCCGGGCCCCGAGCCGATTCACCTTGCTGAGGCGCAGGAGGTTGCGCGCGCACGGCGACAAAGGTCGCGGTCGCTAACACGCCGGCCACCGCGATCAGCGCATTCCGCTGCAGCAACTGCAATCTCTGCATAGTCTCTCCTTCGGGGTCTGAACTCGGAAGTCAGAAGTTGAAACAGGCGTCGCACGGCCCCGCGGCGCGCCTCGCGCGTCGCCGGACGCTATTTTGAGCGGCTCTTGCTCGCGGCCTCGCGCTCCTCGAAGCGGTGCCCGCGGAGCATATCGGGAATCGCGTCGTTTCCCTCGTGGCACGCGTATTCGTAGATCAACTCGTGCTTCAGCTTCAGCGGAATCATCGCGGTCCACGGCGCGGTCCACGTGGTGGGATCGTTGACCGTGAACTCATAATCGAGAATCTCAGGACCGACGCGCGTGAGCTTCTCGGTGAGCCGAAGGTTCTCGTGCGAGCCCATGAAATCGCTCTTCGGCGAAAAGTTCGTCGTGTCGATGACCAGCGTGTCGCCCTCCCAGTGCCCGCGCGAATCGCCGTTCCAGACGCGGAGACGGCCGTCGAGGTGCGGCCGGCCGTCGAGCGGAACGATGCGCGCGTCGTGCACCATCTCGTTCAGGATGGTGACGTAGCCGGGCGATTGAATGATCTGGAGGTAACTGTTGTAGCCCGCCTGCGCCCGGGGAATGCCGAAATTCACGCAGCGCTCGCCGAGCGAGAATGCCTCCGGATCCTCGAACGCATGCACTTTGCGGTGCTCGATCTCCGCCGCGCGCCGCTTCTGCGCCTCGGGCGTCAGCGGCGGAATCTTGCCATCCGGCGGATCGGAGATGAGCGCGGTCCGTCGATCGTGCCAATCTCGGTCGACGAGCCAGAACTGGTTGTAGTTGCCGGTGCCCGCATCGTACGACTTCGGATTCGCGATGCGGTTCAGGACGGCGAGAATGAACCCGTCGCCGAACTGCGCGTCGCCGTCGTTTTCGACGATTTGCGCCGCGAACTTCTGGAGATCGGCGACCTCCGCATCGGTGAGCCGCTGCTTGCCTTCCCACTGCTTCGGTCGCTGGAGCGGCGTCACGGTGTTGTTCGCCCAGACACCTTGAAGGTCCGGGTGGCCGTCGGGCATTCGCTCGAGCGCCCGTGCTCGAGGAGCTGAGCTTGCGCTGGATGCGGGGGCTTGCGCCTGCGCCGCCAGCGTCGCGGCGCACGCCGCCAGTCCGCAAGCGACAGCCACGACGCCGAAGGCGGGACCGTATCGCACAGCCATATTGCAACCTCCTGTCCTGCGCACAGTTGTCAACGCCACGAAGATTACGCCCGTTCCTGACGCCGCACAATCTCTGCAAGCGAATGTGACCACGCGCGTGAACATTCGGCGCAGCACCTGGTAGCCGCAGGTTCCCACCCGAGCTAAACGCCTGAAGAACCAACAGGATGGAAAGCTGTGGTTCCCTGTCGGCTCCGCTGAGCGTCCTTCCGGCAGCCATTTCTCATCGTCCGCATCCGCGGTCGCCGCCCGTTGGCGGATCTCCGTCTGAAGGGGGCGTGCGTTCAATACGCGGGCGCCCGGCATGCCGAAGCGCACGGGTCTGCCGGCCCGGCAGCGACCCGCGAGGATGATAGATTGCTTGTTGTGCACACATACGCGATTGTCGCCACACTGTCCACCGACTCGAGCATGCTCCACGACCTCATGAAGGCCTTCGCCGAGCGGGCGGCAAAGATCCGCTACGTCGAGATGCACATGGTCGACACCGGTGCACACTTGAACGTCGAATTCACGCTCGATGGACCGGCCGAGCCGTTCGTGACCGGACTCGGCGCAATCGCCGGAGTCGTGCGCGTCGAGCAGACTGCGCCATTCTCGAAGATCTATGGCAAGCGCATCATCGTGATGGGCGGCGGCGCCCAGGTCGGTCAGGTGGCGATGGGAGCGATTGCGGAAGCCGATCGCCACAACATTCGGGGAGAGCGCATCTCGGTCGACACCATCCCGCTGGTCGGCGAGCAGGAGCTCGCCGCGGCCGTCCGCGCCGTGCCGCGGCTGCCAAGGGTCCGGCTGCTGGTGCTGGCCGGGGCGCTGATGGGTGGCGAGATTACGAGGGCCGTGGAAGAGGTGCGGCAGATGGGCCTGTACGTCATCTCCCTGAATATGGCGGGGAGCGTCCCGGACGTCGCGGATCTGGTTGTGTCCGATCCGGTGCAGGCGGGAGTGATGGCCGTCATGGCCATCGCGGATACTGCGAAGTTCGACATCGTTCGGCAACAGAAGCGAAGGTACTGAACCGGGATCTCGTTTGCACGGCCCCGTGGCGCGAAGGGCTTCCGCGACTGACGCGTTATCGAGGCAGCCTACGACACAAGGGAGACGGACTGAGCCGCCCGTCCTGCGAACTGGCTGTGATACAGCTCTGCGTAGCGGCCCTTCGCACCGAGCAGCTCGTGGTGCGTGCCCTTCTCGACGATCCGGCCGTGTTCCATCATCAGAATCACGTCCGCGTTGCGAATCGTCGACAGCCGGTGCGCGATGACGAAGGTGGTCCTTCCGCGCATCAGTTGGCCCATGGCGCGCTGCATGAGGACTTCGGTGCGCGTGTCCACGCTGCTCGTGGCTTCGTCGAGAATCAAGATCGCCGGATCGGCGAGGAACGCGCGCGCAATCGTCAGCAGCTGCTTCTGCCCCTGCGACAGGTTGCTCGCCTCCTCGTTGATCGGCGTGTTGTAGCTGTCGGGCAGCGTCCGGATGAAGTGGTCCGCCTGCGCGCCCCTCGCAGCGTTCACGATAGCTTCGTCGCTCGCGTTCTCGCGCCCGTACGCGATGTTCTCGCGAATCGTGCCGGAGAACAGCCACGTGTCCTGGAGCACCATGCCGAACATGCGGCGCAGCGCGCCGCGCTTCAGCTGACGGATGTCCACGCCGTCCACCCGAATGGCTCCGCTGTCGACGTCGTAAAAACGCATCAACAGGTTCACGAGCGTCGTCTTGCCTGCACCCGTCGGACCGACGATCGCGATCATCCGCCCCGGCGCGATGTCCAGCGACATGCCGTCGATGAGCGGCACGGCCTCCTTGTACCTGAAGCTCACGGCGTCGAACTGCACGGCGCCGCGCGGGGCGGAAATCACCGACGCGTCCTCTGGATCCGGCGTTTCCTCCGGCTCGTCCAGCAATTCGAAGACGCGCTCGGCCGACACGATCGTCAGTTGAATCATGTTCGCGATACCGCTCAACTGGCCGATCGGCATCGAGAACTGACGGCCGTACTGAATGAACGCCTGCACGTCTCCGATCGCAATGGATCGGCGCGTGACGAGCAGGCCGCCAATGACCGCGACACAGACGAACCCGAGGTTCCCGACGAACATCATCGTCGGATAGATGATGCCGCTCACGAACTGCGCGCGCCACGCGCCGTCGTAGTAGTTCTCGTTCAGGCTGTCGAATGTCGCCACCGACTTCTTTTCGTTGCCGAACGCGGTGACGATCGTGTGGCCGCCGTACATTTCCACCACATGACCGTTCATTGCCCCGAGCGCCATCTGCTGCTTCATGAAGAACTTTTGCGACCGCTTCGCAATCCGCGCGACCACGACGATGCTGAGCGGCAGCGTGAGAACGGTCACGAGCGTCAGGATCCAGCTGATCGTGAGCATCATGACGATGACGCCGACGAGCGTGAGCACGGAGGTCAGGAGCTGCGTGAGGTTCTGCTGCAGCGTCCCGCTGATGCTGTCCAGATCGTTCACCGCGCGGCTCATCACTTCCCCGCGCGTCCGCGAATCGAAGAACTTCAACGGCAGCCGGTCGAACTTCGCCTCCACCTCCCGGCGCATCGCGTAGACCGTTTGCTGCGCGACGTTCGCCATGAGGTACTGCATCAGGTACTGAAAGCTGTTGGCGACGATGTACAGGCCAATCAGGCCGAGCAGGATGCGTCCAACGTAGTCGAAATCAACGGCGGCGCCAGGCACGCCGGTGGCCTTCGCGACGAACCCTTCGAAAACCTTCGTCGTCGCCATGCCGAGAATCTTCGGACCCAGCACCTGGAACACGGTGCCGATCGCGCCCGTCAGAATCACGACAGCGAGGCCCGCCCGATGCGGCTGCAGGTAGACCAGCAGCCGGACCAGCGTCCCCTTGAAGTTCTTCGCCTTTTGCGCCGGCACGCCGAGTCCCCCGATCGGCCGACGGCCGCCGAACATATCCGCAGGTGGCGCGGTCCGCTGCGGCGCTTGCGGTGAAGCCGCCGATGGCGCCTGCGGCGGTCCCGGCGGTGAGGGACCGCTCATGCGACCTCCTCGAGGGAGACTTGTGACGCCACAATCTCGCGGTAGACCTCGCTCTGCTCGAGGAGCCCGGCGTGCGTGCCGATGCCGACCACTCGCCCGTTGTCGAGGACGACGATGCGGTCGGCATTGAGGACGGTGCTGATGCGCTGGGCGACGATGAAGACGGTGGCGGTCGCGGTTTCGCTCTTGAGCGCGGCGCGCAGCTTCGCGTCGGTCACGAAATCCAGCGCCGAGAAGCTGTCGTCGAAGACGTAAACGTCCGGCCTCCGTACAATCGCGCGCGCGATCGAGAGCCGCTGCTTCTGTCCGCCCGAGAGATTGATGCCGCCCTGCGAGATCGGCGACGCGAACTTCTCCGGCATGGCCTCGACGAACTCGATGGCCTGCGCGACCGTGGCCGCGAGGCGGACTTCCTCGTCAGACGCCTCCTCGCGGCCGGAGCGAATGTTCGCGGCCACCGTTCCCGTGAAGAGCACCGCCTTCTGCGGGACGAAGCCGATCCGCGCGCGCAGGTCCTCCTGCGTCATTTCGCGAACGTCGACCCCGTCCACCAGCACGCAGCCCTGATTGACGTCGTAGAACCGCGGAATCAGCCCCGCGAGCGTGGACTTCCCCGACCCGGTTCCGCCGATGATCGCGGTCACCTCGCCGGGATGCGCTGTAAACGACACACCGCTGAGCGCCGGCTCCTCGGCGCCCGGATACTGAAAGGTCACGTTCTGGAATTCGACATGGCCGCGTGCGGTTGCGAGCTGCGGTTGGACGGGCGTTGCCGGATCGACGATCTCCGGCGCCATGTCCAGCACCTCGTTGATACGTTTGGCTGACGCCGACGCGCGCGGCAGCATCACGAACATCGCGGTGACCATGAACACAGCGAAGAGGATCTGCATGGCGTACTGCAGCGACGCGATCATCGCGCCCACCTGCATCGCGCCCGCGTCGATGCGATGGCTGCCGAACCAGATGATCGCGATGCTCGTGAGGTTCAGCATCACGATGAGCGCGGGCAGGAGGAAGGCGATCAGGCGGTTGAGCGCAATGGCGGTGTTCGTCAGATCGAGATTCGCCTGATCGAACCGCTCGCGCTGATGCGCGCCTCGATCGAACGCGCGGATCACGCGGACGCCGCTCAACCCTTCGCCGAGGACAAGGTTCAGCCGGTCGATTTTCGCCTGCATCGCCTGCGACAGCGGAATCGCGCCGCGCATGATGAGCCCGAAGACGAGCGCCATCACCGGCATGACGGCGATGAGGACCCACGCGAGCTGGGTGTCCTGCGAAAGCGCAAGGATCACCCCGCCAATCGCCATCATCGGCGCGGTAATCACCATCGTCAGCATCATGACGAGCATCTGCTGCACCTGCGTCGTGTCGTTCGTGGTCCGCGTCACCAGCGACGCCGAGCCGAAGCGGTCGAACTGATGGATCGAGAAGTGTTCCACGCGCGCGAAGATCGCGCCGCGCAGAATCCGCCCGAATCCAGTCGCCACCTTCGACGAGTAAAAACTCCCGGCGATGGCGCAGAGCGTGGCGACGATGGACATCAGCAGCATCAGGCCGCCGGTTTCAAGGATCGCGCGCTCGTCGCCTTTCACGATGCCCTTGTCGACGATGTCCGACATCAATCGCGGCAGGAGCAGAAAGCCGATCGACTGCGCGAGGGCCAGGACCAGGACTACCGCGACATATCCTCGATAGGGCGTGATGAGTCGAAACAGTTTCAGCATGGTGGCAACACCGAGCGATACGAACGAATGGCCGGGCGGGGCGTCACACGTATCCAGCCACCAAAAAGCTGAACCGTATACGCGGCCGGGCAGTTGAGCGAAAAACGGTTCGAAGCACCAGTCTCGTCAAAACGCCCCTCTCCTGTCGAGGGCCACGGCGCGGGAGCGCTCCGGTCACCGGTCGGTGACGGCGTGAGCGTTGAAACGGGCGGCCATGTCTGGCGAGAGTCCCGGGACCGGAACAAGCCGTAGGCATCCTACGTCTAAGGCTGTAGACGGTCTACGACTATGGCCAAACACCCCGACGAACAGCGCCTGGAGCTCCTCCAGGGGACCCTCGACATGCTGATCCTCCGGACCCTGCAGTGGGGGTCCCGGCACGGCCACGGCATCGGCCAGGCCATCCGCGCGCAATCCGAGGACCTGCTCAAGGTCGAAACCGGTTCCCTCTACCCCGCGCTGCACCGGCTCGTGAAGCGGGGATGGCTCAAGGCCGAGTGGGGCGTGAGCGAGGCCAACCAACGGGCGAAGTACTACGAGCTGACGGCGGCGGGAAAAGCGCAGTTGTCGCGTGAGCGCGATCGGTGGTCGCAGCTCGTGAACGCGATCGGGCGCATCATGAACCCGGCGCCGGCGAGCAAGGAGTAGCGCAGATGTGCCCCGACAAAGATGACCTCGACGAAGAGATCCGCGGCCATCTGGCCATCAGCATCAAAGAGCGCATCGAGCGCGGCGAGGATCCATCGTCGGCTCGCCTGGCCGCGCTGAGGGAATTCGGCAACGTCACGCTCACGCGCGACTCGATGCGGGGCGTCTGGCTGCCTCGCTGGTTCGACGCGGCCGAGGCCCTGGGACGGGACATCCGATTCGCCTTGCGCGCGCTCCTGCGCACCAAGGGCATGGCCGCCACTGTCGTGGTGACGCTCGCGCTCGGCATCGGCGCCAACGCGGCGATCTTCAGCGTCGTCAGGAACGTACTCCTGCGGCCCCTGGTCAATCGCGACGAGGATCGCCTGATCTACATCCGCCAGAGCGCGCCCGGCATCGGCGCCGAGAACACGACGTTCTCGGTGCCCGAAATCGACGATCTCAAGTCACGTGTGACCACCATCAGCGCCTTCGGTGACTTCTCCACCGTCGACTTCGCGATGGCGGGTCTCGGCGGCGAGCCCCGCATGGTGAAAGCGGGCGTCGTCGGCGGCTCGTTCTTCGACGTGATGGGCCTTCGCCCTGTGCTCGGCCGTCTGATCAACGCGCAGGACGACGGCCCCAATGCGGCGGGCGCCGCGGTCCTCACGCACCGATTCTGGACCACGTCGCTCAACAGCGATCCAACCGTGATCGGGAAGACCATCCGCCTCGGTCCCCGCACTGCAACGGTGGTCGGCGTCCTCGAGCCGTCGGTGCCCTATCCGGCAGCCACCGAGATCATCGCGAACGTGGTGACCAGCCCGCATCACCTCGGCGCCACGATGGTCACCAACCGCACGCACCGCATGACCGAGCTCTTCGGCCGCCTCGCGCCGGGTGCGTCGGTCGAAGGGGCGCGCGCCGAGCTGACGTCGGTGCACGCCGCGCTCATGCGCGAGCACCCCGATTCGTACTCGACCAGGGGCAATGTCCAGCTGAGGGTCAGGACGCTCCGCGATCAGATCGCGTCGCCCGCGCGGACGATCCTGCTCCTGCTGCTCGCGGCGGCGGCGGTCGTGTTCGTCATCGCGTGCTCGAACGTCGCCAATCTGATCCTTGCGCGTTCAGTGCGCCGCGAAGGCGAGCTGGCCGTGCGCGCCGCGCTTGGCGCCGGCTCCGGGGCGCTCCGGCGCACGCTGCTGGCCGAGAGCCTGGTGCTCTGCGGCGCGGGCGCCGTGCTCGGGGTGGTCCTGGCGCGGCCATTCGTCGCGCTGGTCTCCGGCTATGCGGCCCGCTTTTCGGTCCGCGCACTCGAGGTCAGCGTCGATGCGAGCGTGCTCTGGGTCGGCGCCGGTCTGGCGATGGCCGCGGCGGTCCTGCTGGCCTACGTCCCGCGCCTTCCGTCGCCGCATGCGCCTGCCGGCCTCGGCCTGGCAACCGGCGGCGTCCGGATCACGCCGGGCACCAACCGCCGCCTGCGGGTGTTCGCGACGACGCAAATTGCGTTCTCGTTCGTGCTGCTCGCCGGCGCGGGCACGCTCCTCGCCACGCTCGTCGCCTTGCAAACGGCGCGTACCGGCTACGACATGCGGCAGGTATTGACATTCAACATCCCGGCGGCAGTGACGGGGTTCGGCGATCCGAAGGCGATCGCGTTCTATCAGGAAACCACGCGGCGCATCAGCAGGCTGCCTGGCGTCGAACGCGTCGCGGTGGGCAGCTTCGTGCCCTGGCGCGATGCCGGTAGCATGGGTCCCGGCTTCCAGTTCACCGTCGAGGGCTACACGCCGGCGGACGGGGAAGAAGATCTGCGCGGGCGGATGCGCATGGTCGGACCTCGGTTCTTTGCGGTGCTCGGCGTGCCGGTGCTGGCCGGCCGCGACTTCACCGAGGGCGACCGGCGCGGCAAAGAACCCGTCACGATCGTCAGCCAGAGCGTTGCACAGCGGCTGTTCGCGAACGGCGACGCCGTGAACCGGCACCTGACGTGGACAGATCCGGTCTTCAGCATCTACGGGAAGCCGATACCGTCTCGCATCGTCGGGGTCGTCGCCGACGTGGACGACGAGAACGTGGTGCCGGGACCGGCGCTGACCATCTATCAGCC
>Ga0137394_10001988_pt1 | contig 15050 bp, 8 predicted proteins | sample czobulk116metaG_FD_108278 | JGI IMG/M metagenome (GOLD analysis project Ga0137394, IMG submission 108278) | Vadose zone soil microbial communities from Angelo Coast Range Reserve, California, USA - czobulk1.16 metaG | ecosystem: Environmental > Terrestrial > Soil > Vadose zone | place: USA...
ATCCGGGCTCGGACTGTGTTGGAAAGACGATGAGCAGAATTCAGGTTCGAAATCCCGCTCCAACGCCGAAGAGGCATTTGCCCTCCCGGGCAAGCCTCGGGCATTGAAAGCAGCGGACCTGGGCCAGCAATGGATTTATCTCACATGGAAGTGGCCCCGGTCGCAGGCCACACGCCTGGGTTACCGCCTCGAGCGCAGCCGCAGGAAAAATGGAGCGTATAAACCCATCGCGATGACCCATGCGTGCGACCTTCTGGTCTTGCCGGTGCAGAGCCAGGTAGAATATTTTTATCGCGTGCGAGCTTTCAATCCCACGGGGGACGGACCTGCATCGGAGAGCGTGGCAGTTACTGCATTCTGAGCCCTTTAAGCTAATTGCTGAGCGGCCAGCGCGGAGAAATAGCTGTTAGCAGCGTTGTGGCGACTCGCGCCAGGACGTTGCGAGCTTCCGCCAGCTTTTGAGTGCGGTAGTCCTCTGCCGCTTTGGCATTGGCTTTCTACGTCTCGAATGTGCGCAGACCCTGGGCAGATCAAAGGAAAAGCGGCAGAGGACTACCGCACTCCAAAAGCTGGCGCCATTTTAGTGAGCGCCCGTTAGTGCTTCTGCGCTTCTTTGGCCCAGGAGTCGCGCAGGGAGACGATTCGGTTGAACAAAGGCCGGCTGGGCTTCGAATCGCGATCGAGGGCGAAATACCCCAGGCGCTCGAATTGATAGCGAATATCACTCTTCGCGCTTGCAAGACTCGGTTCGAGCTTGCAACCACGCAAGATCTCAAGCGAGTTCGGATTCAGGAACTCTTTGAAGTCGCGGCCATCTTTTCCCGCATCGGGTTCTTCGACCGTGAATAGCCGATCGTAAAGGCGCACTTCCGCTTCGACGGCGTGGGCGGCTGAGACCCAGTGAATGGTGCCTTTGATCTTGCGGGCGGCCGTGGGGCCACCGGCTTTGGAGTCCGGATCAATTGTGCAATGCAGCTCTGTGATTTCGCCGGCGGCATCCTTGACCACGTCTACGCACTTAATGATATAGGCATAACGAAGCCGAACTTCATTTCCCGGCGAGAGTCGGAAAAACTTTTTCGGCGGGTTCTCCATGAAGTCATCACGCTCGATGTAAATGACGCGGGAGAACGGCACTTTGCGGCTGCCCGCAGCCGGGTCCTCTGGATTATTGACGGCTTCAAGTTGCTCGACTTTGCCTTCGGGATAATTTGTGAGCACGACTTTGATGGGCCGCAGGACTGCCATTACCCGCAAGGCGTGCTTGTTGAGATCTTCCCGAATGCTGTGCTCAAGCAGGGCGATATCAGTTAGGCCGTTGTATTTTGTTACTCCTATGCGGTGGCAAAAATGGCGGATGGCTGAGGGCGTGACACCTCGGCGCCGCAACCCGGCGATGGTCGGCATGCGCGGATCGTCCCAGCCGGTGACGAGTCGTTCTTCGACCAGTTGCAACAGCTTTCGCTTGCTCATTACGGTATAGCCGAGATTCAGGCGGGCGAATTCGATTTGTTGTGGCTGCGGCCTGGGAACAGGAAGCTGTTCGAGGATCCAATCGTAAAGCGGCCGATGCACTTCGAACTCGAGTGTGCAGATGGAGTGACTAATTCCCTCGATCGAATCGGAGAGACAGTGGGCGTAATCGTACATCGGATAGATGCACCATTTTGAACCGGTTCGATGATGATCGACCTTGCGGATGCGGTAGAGGGCCGGATCGCGCATATGGATGTTGGGCGACGCCATGTCAATTTTGGCGCGGAGCGTTTTCGAACCATCGGCGAACTGTCCGGCGCGCATCCGCGCGAACAGGTCGAGATTTTCCTCAACCGAGCGAGTGCGCCAGGGACTTTCCTTGCCGGGAGCAGTGGGCGCGCCCCGATATGCGATCAACTCCTCGGGGGTGAGATCGCAGACGTAGGCCTTGCCGGACGTGATCAACTCCACGGCATAATTGTAGAGCTTCTCGAAATAATCGGAGGCGTAGAACATGTTTTTTCCCCAATCGAATCCGAGCCAGCGAACATCCTCCTGGATTGAATCGACATACTCGACGTCCTCACGAGTCGGGTTGGTGTCGTCAAAGCGCAGGTTGCAGGTTCCGTTGTTTTCGAGAGCAATGCCGAAATTCAGGCAAATCGACTTGGCGTGTCCAATGTGCAAATAGCCATTGGGTTCGGGAGGGAAACGCGTCACGACGCGACCGCCGTATTTTCCATTTTTGAGATGTTCGGCGACAATGTCGCGGATAAAATCAGACGGCAGGGCTGCGGGTTGCGAGTCTGGGGCAGGTGACGTGTCGTGTTGCATATAGTGTTGCGAAATTGTGCTTCAATGGACCGAACAAACTTCTACAGAAGTGGCCCTGGCAGTCCTGACAGCTATTGTATTTCAGTTAAATCGAACTCAAGCCCGGTCAAAATGAGCGAACCGACTTTACCCTTCTCGTCCGCAGAGCAGTGCAATTCATAACGCCCCTCCTTCAGGGTCAGGATTTCCAGGGCCTTATTAGCCGGGTCGCCGATCCAATACTCCTTTACCCCGAAACGGGCATAGAGATCCCTTTTGTCGTAGCGGTCCCGGCGTACGCTGGACGGTGAAACGAATTCGACCAGCAAATCGGGAACGCCGAAAATCGCGCGACGCTGGATAATTCGTAGGTTGGCGGCGGCGACGAATATCAGGTCCGGTTGGACCGTGTTTTCCGGGTCAAGCACCACATCCAAAGGCGCGAAAAACACTTTGCCGAGCTTTCGTTCGAGCACGTAGTCATCCAGGATGCGAAATAGATTTCGGGCCCAATCCTGGTGCCAGGTGTCCGGTGCAGGAGCCATCAGCAGATTGCCGTCGATGATTTCATAGCGTTGCTCATCGTTGAGCCGGTAATAGTCCTCGTATGTCCAACGCCTGGGCTGTTTTTCCACCACTGCCATCAACTCACCGTAGCAAACGACGGGCCTTTAGGCTAACCGAAACTTTCGCCCGGTTTCGTCCTTCAGCCTACCTAGATGCCTTCAATAAAGGCGGGCAGCGGGCAGTCGAGAACATCGGCAATGGCGCGCAACAACTCGGCTTCAGTTGGGCAGATTTTTTCGTCGGATGCCGCGGTATAGGCGCAAGCATCGATCATCTTTTTCTTGATAAACGGCGATCCTTTGGCCAGGCGGTCAAGCGCCGTGTCAATCTGATCCACACTGGCATCTTGCCGGCTTAACAGCGCATAGGGGAGGGGCGAACGAATCTGTGCCCATCCAATATCGAAGGCTTTTGCGGCTTCCTGATCGGTGTCCTGGCCTGCATAAGCCAGGGCCGAGAGGAGAATAGCCGCGTCGCCGAGCAAAGGCTGCCAGGCATAATATTGAATCACGCGCGCGACTTCTTTGGTGAAGTGCGGATCGAGATTTCGGAGCAACAGCTTCTGCCAGGCGAACTCTACTAGATCAATCATCCCATCGGTCTCGATGATCTTTTGAATGTTGCCTTTGAAATTGAGATACTGTTGGGGCGACATGCGTCGAAGCGTTGGCAGGCATAACTGCAATAAGGGCAAGCGCGCTTCGAGGGGCAGTGCGGCCAGTTGAGCACTCGCCCTGTCCATCTCCGTTAAGACGCCGGTTTCAGAACTGGATTTCAATTGTTCGATTTGCGACAGACGGGTCGCGGGATCGGAGCTCAACAAAAGAGCGTAAACCGACTGCGCCCAGGGAATCCCGTGCTTCCGACACAAGGGCCTCCGGAAGGGCTGCGCGCATTTCTGCGGCATAGGCCAAATGCTTCGGAGTGAAACTCCCGGTTCGTGCGGTAACGCTGTCCGGGCGCACCCCCTGCGACATCAATGCTGCCAATTGTGCCGCGCGCTTGAGCGGCGGCGCGGCTCCCGTCTGGGCTGGCCGAAGTTGAGATTCGGCTATTTGGACAGCATCAACCCTCGGAGGCGCCGTGACCGGTTCGAACTTTCCATCGAAGCTCGGGTCGAGCAGACGAATCCGTTCTTCGAGCGGAGGATGCGTTGCCATTATGTTGAACCACGACTCCGATAAGCCGTTGGCAAAAAACAGATGGCTGGCCGACTCGGCTTCCGCGGCATGAAGCTGTGACCCTGCGCTCAGCCCGCCTATTTTCTTGAGCGCGCCAGCAAGTCCGAGGGGATTGCGCGTAAACTGAACCGCGCTGGCGTCCGCGAGAAACTCGCGCTGGCGGCTGACGGCGCTCTTGATCAATTTGCCGAACAGAACTCCAATCCCGCCGATGGCGAGAAGCCCCAGCCCAAGCAGCGGCAGCGGATTGCTCTTTTTTCCGGACCCACGCGACGAGCCGGTCCGAAGCAAAATCCTGCCAATAATGGCTAAACAAAGAATTCCGTTGATCAAACCAATCAGTCGAAGATTCAGCCGCATGTCGCCGTTGAGGATGTGGCTGAACTCATGGCCGATGACGCCCTGCAGCTCATCGCGGGTCAACAGTTCCATTGCGCCGCGCGTGACCGTCACCGCGGCGTCTGCGGTCGCATGTCCGGCGGCGAAAGCATTGATGCCATCCTCCTCGTCCAGCACGTAAATTTCCGGCACCGGAACGCCGGCCGCCAACGACATTTCTTCCACCACATTGCGAAGCTTCCTTTCATCCGGATCGGTAGGAGATGGCGAAACAAGGCGCCCACCCAGCATTCGGGCCACCGCTCCACCGCCTTCGCGCAGTTCACCGATTTTGTAGAGCGAACCAAAACAGACGATCGCCAACGTTCCAGTCGCGACTGCGAAAAACATTTGCGGATTCCACAATCCGATGAAGTTCCCGCTGGCGACGCTGCCGCGCAGAAAGAGCAGGGCACATACGAAGTAGACCGACAGAATGATCAGCAGGACGGAGAGAATAAAATAAGCCACCAGCAGCTTGGTGTGCCGTCGCGCTCTTTCCTGACATTCAAAAAAGTCCATTCTCCTTAGGAGAACGAGACCTTCGGCGCTTCCTTCTCTTCGGGCTTTTGGATCTCGAACAGCACGGCCGGATCAAAGTGAAACATCCCTGCAATAAAGTTTGTGGGGAAGCTTTCGCGCGTCGTGTTGTAGCTCATGACGCTGTCGTTGTAAGCCTGACGCGAGAAAGAGACTTTATTTTCAGTGGAGGTTAATTCCTCCATGAGCGAATTCATAGTCTGATTGGCCTTCAGATCGGGATACGCTTCGGCGACCGCAAACAGCCGCCCGAGGCTTCCCGTGAGCGCCGCTTCTGCGCCGGCCAATTCTTTCATTGCGCCCGCATCGCCCGGATTCGCGGCCGCCCTGGTGTTGGCGGCTGAGGCGACGTTGCGTGCGGCGATGACAGCTTCCAGAGTGCCTCGCTCATGTTTGAGATATCCCTTGGCCGTCTCGACCAGGTTGGGGATAAGGTCATAGCGGCGCTTAAGCTGGACATCGATCTGGGCGTAGGCGTTCTTGTAACGGTTGCGCAGGGAAACCAGCCTGTTATAGGCGCTGATCACCATTACCGTGATAAAGAAGATCGGAATGACCAGCACAATCACCACGACGATTAGAGCTTTTAGCATAGGCACCTTTCTTAAGGTTGACCAACAGGTAGGCGAAACGGACGGTGGCAGCAATTATATTTTGGGAACCTGATTATAATGCAGTGAATGACGACGGACAGATCTTCTCCCAACTTTTGTGGCAGGCGCCAGAAAAGTTGGTCAACAGCGCGGGCGTGGATTTTGGTTCTCAATTCCGTTCGGAAAACCCCGCTTTCTTCATTGCCTCTTTGATTGGTTGAGTGCGCATGAAATGTTCCCAGACGAAGCCGGTGCGGGCGTTTTCGATGAGCAGTATCGCCGCTCCAAGGTCAATGCCGATGACGTCGGGCGCAAACCAGTTGCGGTCCAGGTTGAAGCTGTTGCCGAAGCCGTAGCGACCCCACAGTTTGTCCCCAAAGCGCTCATAGATGTGAGTCACAGCGGCGAGCGTTTCCTCCGGGGCGAACGGCAACGATGCGACAGTGGCCCACGGCGCGATGGTTCCGTCGTGGATTGGTTTGCCTGGAGGAGCGGCGTAGGCTTCATAGCCGGAGATCGGCTTGTCGCAGGCGCTTAATCCCCAGACGTTCGACCCATAGGTTTTGTACTTCGCTGACTGGTCAATGCAGAATTGTCGATTCGCCTTAGTCGCCTGGATGCTGGCATCGAAGTAGTTGAATCCTTGTCTGTCGTGCTTGCCGCGGAAGTCGATAAACGCCTGGCTGTATTGATAGGTGAAGAGTGGGCCGCAAGCGAAAGTTTTAAACCCTTTGTATTCTCCCACGTTTCGTTGCCATGCCTCCCAGCAGCCCGCCGGAATGGGATGAGTTGGCGAGCCAATCGCCAGGAGGTTTAGCATCAGATGCTCGGAATAGTTCAGCCAGCGCGACTTGATGAACCCGCCCTCCGGAGTCCAACCATGGCTGAGAAATTTCTCATTGGGCTTTGTTCCGCCGTCGGTCAGCATCCATTGAAAATCGACACGACGATAAATAGCGTTCGCGACTTCGCCGACCTCGCCACCAAAACATTCACCTGCCAGCAGGACTCCGCCCAGGAAAAGAGCACTATCGATACTTGATAGTTCGCACTTCCAGGCGCGTTCGCCGGTGGTTCTGTCGATGAAATGATAAAACCAACCGTTCGTCTGAGCCGTGTTGTCCCGAGCGAATTTCAATGTTGTCAAAGCTCTCTCCTGCGCGCGTTCGCGTGTGACCCATCCGTGCTTCACGGCGACTGGAAGAGAGGCGAGGGCAAATCCGGTCGAGGCGATACTCGCCTCGGTATAGTTATCGCCGGCGCGGTTACCGGCGCGATCCTTGACCAGACCAGTTTTCGGATCGGCTTCAAACCAAAAGAAGTCGAAGCCGCGGTGCTGCAAAGTGGTGAGCAGGTCGGATTGGGGATCCCTCAGGTTCTTTTCCGAAGCGCTGCTCAGAGCGCTAACGGAAAGGAAGAAGGCCGTGAACAGGAGGGGAGCCTTGGAAGCGCGATGCTGGCGCCGTTTCACTGGCTTCGGGCGGACAAGAATGTCCGCCCTCCTGGGAAGTTGATTGAGCTTGAAGGGGGCGAGCATCTCGCGTCGAATAACCTGCATTTGAGCCGCTGTCGAGCCAAAGCAATATGAGTCTGAGTCTGATGCGAACAGTTTCGTTCCGCGCAGCGCAGTTCGCCCTGATTCTCATCGTGAGCTTTGTTTTGGGCGACGAGTGGGCTTGTGCCACGCCTGAACCGTGGGCTGACACGCGTTTGCCTGTTACGAACGCCCTTGAAGTGTGGCTCGACGCCTCCCGCCAGAACGCTGCGCGTGCCACACGGTTGTTGCCCTTGCTTATCGACGGCCGGCCGATGGATATCTGGTTCGATGCATCGGGAAATCGCCTCGACTTGTTTCAGCGTGTTCCGGACAGCAGACCCCGTTTCAAGGTTCCGGCCGGCAGCCCGTTCGTGCAGTTCGATGGGAAGGATGATTCGCTGTCAGCGGTTAATCTTCGCCGCCAATTCACGAATAGCACCATATTTATCCTGGCCGCCTCACACTCGAACGGAGGTCTTTTTCGCGCTTTTCTTGGATCCAACCAAACAGGCCGGAACGACTTTACGAGCGGGCTCAATATTGATATGGGGCCAGGCGCCTCTTCGGCTTTCAACATGGTTAACCTCGAGGGCGCCGGCTTTCAAGGCGCACGCAATCTGCTGACAAATGCGACCGGCTTCGCGCAGTTCCGCGTTGTGACCATCACCTGCCAGCCAGGAACGGCTGGGGTCCGTCTGTTCGTCGATGGCGCGCCACATGAGGCTCGGGATCGCGACGTTTCCCTGCTCCACATGGACGAACTGACTATAGGTGCGCGCTGTTATTCTAACTCGGGCGAACCGCCGTACACCCAAGGGTTCCTTGACGGTGATATTGCCGAGGTTCTCATTTTCAGCCGCTTGCTGGCAGACGTTGAACGTGTGGCAGTGGAGCGCTATTTGGCCGAAAAGAAAGCGATGCTGCAGTCGGACCAGCAACCGCTCCCAGGAGGCCTTCGTCCGTTGCAAACGGTCGCCAAACCTCCGCCGGTGCAGATGTTCTTACCTGGATTCACTGTTCGGAAACTGCCGCTGGCGCTGAACAATATTAATGATTTGAAGTATCGTCCGGACGGCAAGTTAATGGCCCTCGCTTACAATGGCCGAATTTATTTGCTCACCGATAGCGATGGCGACGGACTTGAGGATAAGGCCGACCTGTTTTGGGACCGCGACACGCTCCGAGCGCCGATAGGGATGGCATTGACTCCCCCGGGATACTCTCGTGGCGAGGGCGTCTTTGTGGCCGCCAAAGGAAAGCTCGCTCTGATCGTTGATCGCGACCACGACGGTCAGGCGGATGAGGAGATCGTCGTCGCGGAGGGATGGAAGGAGTTGGGACATGGCGTGGATGCATTGGGGGTCGCGCTCGATTCGCAAGGCAACATTTACTTCGGCCTCGGTTGCGCGAATTTCACCGATGCGTACCTCATAGACAAAAGTACGGGCCAATCCCGATACGATCTTGGCAATGAGCGGGGGACTATTTTGAAAGTCTCGCCGGACTTCTCGCGCCGAGAAATTCTATGCACCGGGATTCGCTTTCCGGTAGCGCTGGCCTTTAATCGGGAGGGAGACTTGTTCTCCACGGACCAGGAGGGAGCCACATGGCTTTCCAACGGCAATCCTTTCGATGAACTGCTTCACATCCAACCTGGCCGCCACTACGGCTTCCCGCCCCGCCATCCGAAGCACCTGCCCAATGTCATCGATGAGCCGAGCGTTTTTGATTATACGCCGCAGCATCAATCTACGTGTGGACTGAATTTCAATGACCCGGTTAGCGGCGGACCTGCTTTTGGTCCCGCTTCGTGGAAAGGTGATGCGATAGTGGCCGGCTATTCACGAGGAAAGCTCTACCGAACCAGGCTCGTGAAAACGCCGGAGGGATACGTGGCGCAGAATCATCTCATTGCTTGTCTCAACGCGCTCACGGTCGATGCCTGCGTCTCTCCAGAGGGTGATTTGGTGGTCTCGACGCATAGCGGCAGTCCCGATTGGGGCAGCGGCCCGGAAGGGAAGGGCCAGCTCTATAAAATCTCTTACTCTGCAAAAGATGTGCCTGAGCCACTCTTTGCGCAGGCCGTGAGTCCAAGCGAAATTCAAATCGCGTTTGATCGTCCGATTGATCCCATCCTGCTGAAGCAGTTGGCAAAACGAACTACGATCACGAAGGGAAACTATGTTTCGGCGGGAGATCGATTTGAATCCATTCGGCCTGGCTATCAGGCAGTGCAGGACCAACTGATGGCGCCTCGCTACGACGTGCCAGTGCTTTCGGCGTTGCTCACCGCGGATCGCCGGTCAATTGTTCTATCCACGCCGCCGCAAACGGCAGCTCTCAACTACGCGATTGTCCTTCCGAGATTTGCTCCCGCAAATCAGCCTGCCAAGCCTCAGGGAGATTTGGCACAGCACGATTCAATTGATCTGCTCGCCGATTTGACCGGCGCCCAGGCGAACTGGCAAAGCAAGAGGGAGAATTGGATCGGTTGGTTGCCACATATTAGTTTGCAGGTTGCCAGGGCATTTACTTCCGGCAGCGCCGAGCACGAACGGCTCTGGGCTTTGCTGAAGGTTCCAGGCAAGTTAACGCTCCGGGCCCAACTCGACCTGTTCCAGATGCTGCAGCCGGCAGTGCAGCCGGGTTCGCAACTCGATTACACGCCTCCCCCTGAAGAGGTAAAGATCGAGATGAGATCCTCAGTTCCGCTGACCATTACGATTCCCGACTCCTACCGAAGCACTCCTTCAGATGATGCTCGAAAGTTCCTGATAACGGCGGGAGCGAGATCCAGTGATCGAAAAGTTCCCTGGCTCCCGCTCGAAATCACAATGGAAACGGGAATAGCTGAACCGCGTCTCGAGATTTCCTGGCACACGAGTGAAGACCCGCGGCCGCGCCCCTTCCCTTTACGCCGCATTCTCCTGCCGTGGGCCGCCGGGGCGACAAACAACGTTGGCGGCAAGGACCGTGCGCTCCCGGAATTGGCAGGTGGCCATTGGCTGCATGGACAGAAGATTTTCTTTGGTGAACAGGTTGGTTGCTACAAATGTCACCAGATCCGCGGGGCCGGGGGCAAACTGGGGCCCGACCTGTCGAACCTCGTTTCTCGCGATTATGCTTCTGTTCTGCGCGATATCACGGCTCCCAATGCCACCATCAATCCGGACCATCTCGCCTACAACGTCGGCTTGAAAAATGGAGACACTTTTGCCGGCGTTTTGCAAAGTGACTCGAGCAACGCCATCGTGGTGGGAGTTGCTTCTGGCGAGTCAATGCGCATCGCGAAAAACCAGATCGCGTCCATCGTTCCCTCCGCCATCTCGCTGATGCCAGAAGGCCTAACGCAGGGGTTGGATACGCAGCAGTTGAAAGACTTGATGACCTTCCTTCTAATTGCGCCCCTGGAGCCGGCTGCATTGGAAGCGACCGGACCGCCCGCGCCTCGAACTCGGGCAGAAATCGAAGCGCTGCGGAAATCGTCACAGGTCGCCGGCAGCTCCAATAACGCCAAGCCTTTGCACATCGTCCTGGCCGCCGGTCCGAAGGACCACGGGCCGGGCGAGCACGATTATCCGCTCTGGCAAACGCGGTGGGAGAAGCTGCTTCGACTCGCCGATGGGATTGAAGTGAGCACAGCGTTCGGTTGGCCGAATGCCAAGCAGTTCGAAAAGGCAAACGTCATTGTCTTTTATTCGGACAATCCGGGCTGGTCAGCGGAGCGCGCGTTGCAACTCGACTCATTCCTGAATCGGGGCGGCGGCTTAGTCTATTTACATTATGCGGTTGATGGTCACACCAATGTGAACGAATTGGCCGCTCGCATTGGTTTATCCTGGCGCGGCGGCACATCCAAATTTCGACATGGTCCGTTGGATTTGCAAATACATGCACACCCATTGGGCGCTGGACTACGGAAACTCAAGCTCGTGGACGAGAGCTATTGGCAACTTGTAGGTGACGTTAAGAGCATTCAGGTTGTCGCGAGCGGTGTCGAGGAAGGTAAGTTACAGCCGCTGATTTGGACGCGCGAGCAAGGACGCGGACGAGTTTTCGTTTCAATCCCCGGACACTACACCTGGACTTTCGATGATTCCCTCTTTCGGGTCCTCATCCTGCGCGGTATCTGCTGGACGGCAAATCAACCCATGGACCGATTGGCCGATCTGGCCACAATCGGCGCGCGACTGGCGGAATAGCCAGGGCGTTCCCAAACCTCGCGCCAGCGTCTTGGACTGCCGCACTCCAAGACGCTGGCGCGACCAAGGGGGGCCGTGCAAATCAACCCACTGCCATGCCCAGGAGGAACTCGATGTTGCTGCGGGTCTTCTTCAATTTGTTGAGGATCAGTTCCATCGCTTCCACCGGAGGCACGCCGGTTAAGGCGCGTCGCAGGATGACGACTTTCTGGTATTCGTCGGGATGATAGAGCAGTTCCTCTTTGCGCGTGCCGGACAGCTCGATGTTGATCGAAGGGAAAATACGACGATCCACCAGGTGGCGGTCCAAATGGACTTCCATATTGCCGGTGCCTTTGAACTCTTCGAAGATCACTTCGTCCATCCTCGAACCGGTATCGATCAATGCGGTTGCAATAATCGTCAATGAGCCGCCTTCCTCAATGTTACGGGCCGCGCCGAAGAAACGCTTCGGCTTATGCAATGCATTGGCATCGACACCACCAGAAAGAATCTTGCCGGAGTGCGGTTGAACGGTGTTGTAAGCGCGCGCCAAACGAGTGATGGAATCGAGCAGGATCACCACGTCACGTTTGTGCTCGACCATGCGCTTGGCCTTTTCGATGACCATCTCGGCCACTTGGACATGCCGCTCGGGCGGTTCGTCGAAGGTCGAACTAATCACCTCGGCCGGTTTGCAGCTCCGCTCCATGTCGGTGACTTCCTCGGGTCGTTCGTCAATGAGGAGGATGAACAAGTAAGCTTCCGGATTATTCTTGAGGATGGCGTTAGCCAGCTTCTGCATGAGCACGGTCTTGCCAGTGCGTGGCGGCGCCACAATGAGGCCGCGGGTCCCTTTGCCGATCGGGCAGACCAGATCGAGAACGCGGGTGGAAAGCTCGTCAGCGGCCGTTTCCAGGATGTAACGCTTATTCGGAAAGAGCGGTGTCAGGTTGTCGAAGTGGGTCTTATCCTTGGCCTTGTCAGGCTCTTCGGTATCGACAGCTTCAACCTTGAGGAGCGCGAAAAAGCGTTCTTTGTCTTTCGGGGGACGAATCTGGCCTGCAATCAGGTTGCCCGTCTGGAGGTCAAAACGCCGAATTTGCGACGGCGAAACGTAAATGTCCTCCGGGCAAGGCAGATAGTTGAAACTTTGCGAGCGCAGAAAGCCAAATCCCTCGGAAAGCACTTCAAGGACACCCTCGGAGAAGAGCACGCCGCTACGTTCGGCATTTTTCTGCAAAATATGGAAAATGACCTCATGCTTGCGCATGGTGCCGAAGTTCTCGATGCCCATGTCTTTGGCCATCTGGTTCAGCTCGGTCATGGACATGGCCTGCAACTTGGCGATGTTGATGGTCGTGGCCGGAGTGGCCGGCTGGACTTGACGTTGCCCCTCCGGAGTAGCGGCAGGGGACTCCTGTTTTTCCCGTTCGTCCCGCCCGCGACGATGCTGGCGCTCGCCTTTATCGCGTTTATCGCCTCTGGGCTGCTGGGTTGGGGCCTCGGTTTGGCCGTCCGGCGGTTCAGCCTGTGTGGCTGACTCGGCCAGCGTGGCAGATCGCCCCTCTCCAGCGTATTCTGTGGCAGCAGACTCCTCGGCCGCCCCGTTTGTGGGCGAGCCTTCTTCTGGAATGCCGTCCTTTTTCATTTTACCCGGGCGTGGTTTCGTCGGGCGTTTGGTAGCGGCTCTAGGCATATTGTAAAAAAGTTAGAATTTCAAATACTAAATACATCTCGTGGCCTGCGAGCAAATGAGTCTGGGGCGCGCGCTCATCACTTTTTGTTAGACTTGCGAGGGCCTGAATTTACTCAAGCCGGTGCGAATGGAGACTCAGCAGATTTATGCCACGTGAACTAGTAAGGCAAGGGAAATCTTGCCGTCAGCTCACGAACACGTTGCCGCACAGAATGCGCCGCGTCAACATTCTTTATGTCCATCAACACTTCGCTGATCATGTCGGCAATGGCCGCCATTTCCGGCTCTTTCATCCCGCGCGTTGTGACGGCGGGCGTGCCCAGGCGGATGCCGCTGGCTTGAAATGGAGATCGGGTTTCAAATGGAATGGTGTTTTTGTTCACTGTAATTCCCGCTTCATCGAGCGCGATTTGACAATCTTTGCCAGTCACACCTTTAGCACCGACATCTACCAACATCAAATGATTGTCGGTCCCACCGCTGACTAAACGATAAGTGTTGCGCTTCATGCCTTCGGCGAGCGCGCGCGCATTTTTTACAATCTGCTGTTGGTACAGTTTGAAGCCGGGCTGCGCCGCTTCATGGAAGCAAACAGCTTTGGCGGCAATGACGTGCATGAGCGGGCCGCCTTGAATTCCTGGAAACGTCTGCGAATCGATCTCTTTGGCATATTTTTCCTTGCAGAGGATCAGTCCGCCACGCGGGCCTCGAAGCGTCTTATGTGTAGTCGTGGTGACGAAGTCCGCGTGCTCGATGGGGCTGGGATGGATGCCCGCCACGACCATTCCCGCGATATGCGCAATATCCGCCAGGAGATAAGCGCCGGTGTCGCGCGCGATTTCGCCCATGCGAGCAAAGTCGATTATCCGTGGGTAGGCGCTGGCGCCTACGGTGATCATCTTCGGTTTATGCTCGCGCGCCATCCGGGCCAGTTGATCGTAATCTATGCGCTCATCCTCTTTGCGGACGCCATAGTGGACTATCTCAAAAAACTTGCCCGAGAAGTTGGCCTTGTTGCCATGCGTGAGATGGCCGCCATGGCTCAAATCCATGGTCAACATCTTGTCGCCCGGCTTGAGCATGGAAAAGTAGACCGCCATGTTCGCGCCGCTGCCGGAGTGGGGCTGGACGTTCGCATGCTCGGCGTTGAAGAGCTTTTTAGCCCGATCAATGGCGAGCTGCTCGACCGTGTCCACGTTCTCACAACCGCCGTACCAGCGCTTTTTTGGGTAGCCTTCAGCGTATTTGTTGGTCAGAACGGAGCCCTGCGCTTCCATGACCGCCGGGCTGGTGAAATTTTCGCTGGCGATCAGCTCGATGTTTTCCTGCTGGCGCTGCCGTTCCAATTCGAGCGCGTTGGCAATTTCCGGGTCCTGTGATTTAAGTCGTAAGTCCATGAGGCCGTGAGAGGTTTCGATTTTGTTCAAGCGCCGCTCGTGGCGGCCGCCTTCGAAAGGAGTGTTGACAAAAGCATCGACAATTTTCCGCGCTTCATCCGGTGTCAGCCGTTTACTGCCGAGGCAAAGGACGTTGGCGTCGTTATGTTGCCGGGCCAGGGTGGCGGTTTCCTCGTCCGCTACGAGAGCGGCCCGAATTCCGGGCACTTTGTTGGCCGCGATACTCATGCCCACGCCGGAACTGCAGATAAGAATGCCCAGGTCGTGCTGATGTTGGGCCACACTGTGTGCCACTGTCTGGGCGTAATCGGGATAATCGGTGGACTCTTTAGAATGCGCCCCAAAATCGCTGATCGTGTGGCCCTGCTTTTGTAGGTAGAGCTTGACTACCTCCTTCAGTTCAAACCCGCCATGGTCAGCGCCGAGAGCAACTTTGGTTTTCACCAGCGAAGTCGGCCGATCACTTTGCAAACCCGATGTTTGATCGATGAATTTGAGCATCGATGCTATGCCTTGCTCGATCTGGTCCCGGCAGGCCATATAGACTTCGTAAGAGCCACCAATGGGATCGCTGATGTCGTTCTCGTAAGTATCGAGCGTTTCGTCGAATTCGCGCAGGAGGAAGGTTTTTTCGGCCGCGTGAGGATAGAGCATCGTGATGGCATCTACATGACTATGCGTCATGCCA
>Ga0137394_10001989_pt1 | contig 15050 bp, 14 predicted proteins | sample czobulk116metaG_FD_108278 | JGI IMG/M metagenome (GOLD analysis project Ga0137394, IMG submission 108278) | Vadose zone soil microbial communities from Angelo Coast Range Reserve, California, USA - czobulk1.16 metaG | ecosystem: Environmental > Terrestrial > Soil > Vadose zone | place: USA...
CAGCAACTCATGGATCGTATCGAGGCATTGCCGGGCGTGACTGATGCCAGCGGCGTGGTGACCCTTCCTTTATCAGGCGCCTTCGAGAGCACGGACCTGATTGTGCAAGGCCGAGTGTCAGTAAAGGAAACCCAAAGGCCGGAGGCTGACTACACGGCGGTCACCCCGGGTTACTTTCGCACGATGCAGATTCCGCTTTTGAAGGGAAGGGAATTTACTACGCAGGACCGGAAAGGAGCGCCGGGAGTGGTGATCATCAACGAGGCGCTGGCGAGGAGCCAATGGCCGAATGAAGATCCCATTGGTAAGCGTTTCAGGATCGGTTTTGAAAAAGAGTCACGCGAGATTGTTGGTGTGGTCGGCAGCATCAAGCAAACCACCCTCGACGCTGAAGTCCGTCCGGCGATGTATATGCCGCATCTTCAATCTCCCAACAATGGGATGACTGTATTGGTGCGTACGGCGGGTGAGCCACTTGCGCTTGCCGGTGCGGTCCGCGAGCAGGTTCGTGTGCTGGACAAGGACGTCCCGGTAACTCACATCCGCACGATGGACCAGGTGTTTGGCGCTTCGGTGGCCCAGCCAAGGTTCTCAATGTTGGTGGTCGCTCTATTCGCGGTATTGGCTTTGGTTCTCTCCACGGTTGGTATCTATGGCGTCATGGCCTATTCCGTTTCCCGGCGCGCTCACGAGATCGGTGTGCGAATGGCGCTCGGTGCACGAACCGGCCAGGTATTGAAGCTGGTACTCAAAGAGGGAATGACGCTGGTGCTGTTGGGTGTTGCTATCGGGCTGTTCGGCGCCTTCGCGCTGACGCGTTTGCTGGCAACGTTGCTGTTTGGCGTTGGCGCAAAAGATCCGATCACGTTCATTTCGGTGGCGACATTGCTGGCCGTGGTGGCGTTTATCGCCTGCTACATACCTGCTCGACGCGCAACGAAAGTCGATCCACTGGTGGCGCTGCGTTATGAGTAGAAGTGGCCAATAGGACCTATAGGACTTATTGGTCCTATGTCCGAAGGAGAAGAGATGCAAACACTATGGCAAGACTTGCGCTATGGCGCGCGAATGTTGGTAAAGAATCCGGGACTCACAGTGGTCGCAGTAATTGCCTTGACCCTGGGTATCGGTGCGAACACCGCGATCTTTACGGTCGTCGATGCCGTATTGCTCCGGCCGCTGCCATACGCCGACGCTGAAAGGCTGGCGATTGTTTGGGAGAAGAGGCCAGCCAACAATCAAAACGTAATTAACCTTGGCAACTTCTTTGATTGGAAAGCTCAAAACACTGTCTTCGAAGACATGGCAGCGTTCTTCGATCTGAACCGCAATCTCACCAGCGACGGTGAACCAGAAGAGGTGACCGGACAGATAGCTACGACAAATCTATTTTCCGTGCTGGGAGTGAATGCGATTCAGGGTCGAACTTTTGCGCCCGATGATGGTAAGCCGGGACAACCGCCGGTAGTCGTAATCAGTTACGATCTTTGGCAGCGTCGCTTCGGCGGTGACCAAAACATTGTGGGCCGCAACATCACGCTCAACAATGAAAAGAACACGATCATCGGTGTGTTGCCTGCTGATGTCGGTTGGTATGTCCAAAAAGGTTCGATGGTGAAGAAGGCGCCCGAAATCTGGTTGCCGTGGCAAATCTCAAACACCCTGCGCGAGCGCAAAGGTCGCTTTGCCAGAGCTGTCGGGCGATTAAAACCCGGAGTGACCCTGGCCCAGGCGCAGAATGAAATGAACATTATTGGAGCCAGACTCGAGCAACAATATCCGGAGTTCAATACCAACTGGGGCATTAACGTGGTCCCGCTGCGAACACAGTTTACCGGCGATATTCGCAAGCCGCTTTTGATTCTCCTGGGTGCGGTTGGTTTTGTTCTCTTGATTGCCTGCGCCAACGTCGCGAATCTGCTTTTGTCGCGGGCAGCCTCGCGCAGAAAAGAGATTGCGCTAAGAGCCGGGCTGGGCGCGAGTAGTTGGCGTATTGCTCGCCAACTACTGACAGAGAGTCTGCTGCTTTCGGTTCTCGGAGGCGCCTTTGGATTGCTGCTCGCGTGGTGGGGAACAAAGGCGCTAATTGCTCTGAGCCCGGCGGGACTCATGGATCTCAGACATGTCACTGTTAACCTGCCGGTGCTGGCATTCACCTTTGGACTTACTTTGCTTACCGGAATCATTTTTGGTTTGGTTCCAGCGGTTGAGGCCGCTCGTTTTGATCTTAACGAGTCGTTGAAGGAGGGTGGCAAAAACATCGGTGGAGGTGCACGAAGTCATCGCTTGAGAAACTTATTTGTGGTGATGCAAGTGGCGCTGGCCCTGGTGTTGCTCGTTGGCGCCGGCCTGCTGGTGAAAAGTTTCAATCGCCTGCAATCAGTTGAGCCCGGGTTTGAATCAAACAATTTGTTGACGATGCAGATCAGCTTGCCGGGCCGGAAGTATGACACCGATCCAAGAGTAATGGATTTTTACAGGAAAGCGGTCGAGCAAATACAAGCAGTCACCGGGGTACAGGTTGCAGGCGCCATCAATACTCTGCCGTTTGCCGGACCACATTCAGGCACAGACGTCGCCATTGAAGGTCAGCCAACGCCGCCTCCGGGCCAGGAACTGGGCACCGGCGTCTGCGTTACGGATGCGAATTATTTCCAGGCGATGCATATCCCGCTAAAGCGCGGTCGCCTTTTTACTAACCAAGAGGCGACGGAGATGCGTCATGTAGTTGTCATCAATGAGACGTTTGCGCGAGTGAATTTGCCCGGCCAGGATCCGATTGGCAAACGAGTCACTATCGACATGAAAGATGAAAACGTGCCGACCGAGATCATTGGAGTGGTAGGCGACAACAAACACATGGGTCTCGATACTGAAGTCGAACCCATGGCCTACTGGCCGCATCCAGAACTTGTTTATTCTTCTATGACTCTCGCGATTCGCACGAAAGGGGAACCTTTGAGCGTGGCCTCTGCCGCCCGCAACGTGATTCGGAGTATTGATCCGGAACAACCGGTCGGTGAAGTAACCACGATGAATAACCTGATGGCCAAATCAATCGCGCGATCGAGGTTCAATGCAACCCTGCTTGCAGTCTTCTCGTTGGTAGCTCTCGTAATGGCCGCCGTAGGAATTTATGGTGTCATCTCCTATTCCGTGCAGCTTCGAACGCATGAAATCGGCGTGCGCATGGCTTTAGGCGCTCAACGGGGCGACGTGCTTCGACTCGTGGTCAAGCAGGGAATCAGCCTGGGATTAATTGGAGTGGCTACGGGGCTGGCTGCGTCATTTGCGCTAAGCCGTTTAATCGCGAGTCTGTTATTTGAAGTAACTGCAACCGACAAGACGACGTTTGGTTTGGTAGCGGTGGGATTGTTCCTGATTACTATTGTCGCATGCTACATCCCGGCTCGACGCGCGATGAAAGTGGATCCGTTGGTGGCGCTGCGATACGAATAGTCTGTCAGAACCACCCTGCGTAAGCGGGTGGGCTTTGTTCACTCATGCTTGGCCGTTAAGACCCGCCCGCACACGCAGGCGGTTCTGACAAGGAGCTGTCTACAATGACTAAGATTTCCAGAACGATCACACTGTCACTTACGGTGCTTGCGTTTGCGGTATCGTATGTTCAGGGCCAATCAACCCGTGCCGCCTATAGGTCGGCGAGGCTGGAGGTTGATGTCCGGGAGCAAATGGCGGCCCTTGCATCACCTGATCCTGTAGCCAGAGCTTCAGCGGCGTGTGCGCTGGGACGAATGCAGCGACGCGCGGTTGCAGCCATACCTCTCTTGGTAGGCCTGCTTAGTGATGGAACTGCAATCAAGCCATCGCAGAGTTGTGGGCAGCAGGAACCGTTTGAAGACGAACAGTGGCAGCCTCGTTATCCGGAAGTATATGAACCCTCGCCTGGCGAAGCCGCCACGCAGGCCCTGATGGCGATTGGCGATCCGGCAATGGGGGCGCTCAAGGATGCGCTGTTGCTAAATGAAGATTGGCGCGCGCGCAAGAACGCGGCCTGGGCGTTGGCCCATCGAGGACAGGCCGTCGAACAATTGATAACTGCGTTGCAGGACCCGGACTGGCACGTCAGAACACAGGCGGCCTATGCGTTATTTCAGCGCGGCGGTGACAGCCACATAGTGATCTGGGCCCTGGTGGGACGTTTGAAAGACGAGGCTTGGCAAGTGCGCGAGCAAGCGGCAATGGCCCTGACTCAGAAAGGCAGCAGCGGAGAGAATTTCTTCCCGCCATTACTGGAAGCTCTAAAAGATGACAACACTAAAGTGCGAGGCGCAGTGGCTTTTGCGCTGGGTTCCGCAGCCGGCGACGCGCAGGTGGATTTGCTCATCGCGGCGAGAAGAGATCCCGACAAGCGCGTCCGGATCGGAGTCAAGCGCGCACTCGACGTGATAAAAGATAGAATGAACGGCACGGCGACTAGTCTGCGCAAGCGAAAGATTCCAAACTAAGGTAGGCTTAGTAATCGAAAGAACGATCCACGAAATGCACGAAAATACACGAACAAGAATTCGTGTTAATTCGTGTGATTTAGTGGATCGCTGCGACTTTGCACAAATAGTGCAAAGCCACTATCGGAACCGGGAGTGGTAGCGACCGGGTCCGCTTTGGTTGGAGGCTACGCGGACGAAACGTTCAATCATAATTCGTTTGTTTCAGAGGCTACCCAGTCGCTACCGCTCCCGGTTCTGATATCGGATCAGATTAAACACTTTTTGCGCAAAGCCGATCGCTGTTTCTCTTAAGACGATGTCTAAAATTCTCATTGCAGATGATCAGGCTGACGTCCTCGCGGCGTTACGTCTGTTACTGAAAGGCGAAGGTTTCGAAATCCAAACAGCCTCGTCGCCTTCAGGTGTTTTGAGAGCGTTGGAGACGCAGGAGGTGGATGTCGTTCTCATCGACCTCAACTATGCGCGCGACACAACTTCAGGCAGCGAAGGTTTGGATCTGCTCACTCGAATTCAGTCTGCCGATCCGGCTTTGCCCGTGGTTGTGATGACGGCCTGGGGAAGCGTCGATCTTGCGGTCGAAGCGATGCGACGCGGGGCGCGCGATTTCATTCAGAAACCCTGGGACAATGCGCGCCTGCTGGCGGTGGTGCGTACTCAGGTTGAGTTAGCCGCGGCACTGCGACGCGGACAGCGTCTCGAAGCAGAGAACCTGGTGCTGCGCGACAGCGCTGACGGCGCCGCCTCAAAGCCGCAGATCATCGCTGAGTCCGGGGCAATGAAAGGAGTGCTCAAGCTCGTTGAGCGAATCGGACCCGCGGACGCCAACATTCTAATCACCGGAGAAAATGGCGCCGGGAAAGAGGTGATAGCCCGCGCGGTCCACCGGAGTTCAGCGCGTTCCGACAAACCATTGGTGTCTTTGAATGCAAGTGCGCTGGCGGAAGGTGTCTTCGAAAGCGAACTGTTTGGCCATGTGCGTGGCGCCTTCACTGACGCGAAGACAGATCGTGTCGGCAGGTTTGAGTTAGCGGATGGCGGAACGTTGTTTCTCGACGAGATTGCAAACGTTCCACTCAATCTGCAGCCGAAACTTTTGCGCGTTTTAGAAACTGGCGAGTTTGAAAGAGTCGGCTCCTCTAAGACGCGGAAAGTTAATGTGCGGGTGCTCTCGGCAACTAATGCCGACCTGAATGCCGAAGTGGCCCAGGGCCGGTTTCGTCAGGATCTGTTATTTCGCCTGAATACTGTTGAGATTCATCTGCCACCGCTAAGAGAACGCCGCGAAGATATCCAGCCACTGGCTGAACATTTCCTGCATAAACATACAGAACGCTACCGTCGCGGGGAAATGGAGTTCACCCCGCAAGCGCTCGAAGCACTGCGCGAACACGGATGGCCGGGTAACGTGAGGGAGTTGGACCATGTGATTGAGCGAGCAGTTTTGATGAGTTCGAGTGATTCGGTAACTGCTTTCGATCTGGCACTGCGATCCACCCCTGATGCACGTCTTTCAGCGCGGCTGGAAGAGATGAGCCTGGAGGAGGCCGAGCGGCTGCTGATTAAGAAAGCGCTCGCGCGCGCGGAAGGAAATGCGAATCGCGCCGCGGAAGCGCTCGGTGTTAGCCGCAGCGCGCTTTATCGCCGGCTGCAGAAGTATGGGTTGTCGGGGGAATAAAAAAAAGTGATGAGTGATGAGTGATGAGTACTGAGTCATGAGTACTGAGTACTGAGTGCTGAGTCCTGAGTCCTGAGTAGGTGATGAGTGATGAGTAATGAGTGATGAATACCGCGTTGAAGAGTCCGCGCTTGTTACCTCTCCCGTTTAGAAAGGGCACTTGTGCCCCCGCAGGGCGGACAAGTGCGCTCTCTAAACTACCGAAACTCACCCATCAGTCATTACTCATCACTCAGCACTCAGCACTCAGCACTCAGCACTCAGCACTCAGTACTCAGCACTCAGCACTCAGCACTTAGGATAGAGACGTGAGCGCGCCACTCAAACCAAAAGACACGTCAACTTTCAAAACGCTCGACCCCGCCTTTAAGCGCGGCGGCCGGATGGGATTCGAGCGACTCGTCACGATTCTGGCGGTGGCAGCCGGGCTTCCGTCCGTTGCACTCTGCGCATTCTTGCTGTGGTACGACGGGTATTCCGGCCGCGTGCAATGGACCATCGATTTGTTTCTCGTGCTCGGGTGGCTGGGTTTTGCGTTCAACCTCAAGCAACGCATCGTGCGCCCGCTGCAAACCCTTTCCAATATCCTGGCCGCTATTCGCGAAGGCGACTACTCCATTCGAGGGCGAAGGGCCTTAGCCGGCGACGCGCTGGGCGAAGTAATGCTGGAGGTAAACGATCTCGGGCAAACCCTGCGCGAACAGAGACTGGGCGCGCTCGAGGCGACCACCTTACTGCGGACTGTAATGGCGGAGATTGATGTTGCGGTCTTCGCATTCGATGGCGAGCGGCGTTTGCGATTGGTGAACCGAGCTGGTGAAAGACTGCTGGCCCAACCGGCTACGCGTCTGCTCGGCCGCACCAGCGATGAGCTGGGTCTTGCCGAGTGCCTTAATTACGAGAACGGCAATGGTCAGCACGCGAGCGGGCACACCATGCAGATGGTTTTTCCTGGCGGTGTCGGTCGTTGGGACATTCGCCGCAGCACATTTCGCGAACACGGCGCCCAGCACCAGCTATTGGTATTAACCGATCTTAGCCAAACACTACGCGAAGAAGAGCGCACCGCGTGGCAGCGCTTGTTGCGGGTCCTGGGCCATGAGCTGAACAACTCCCTGGCGCCGATCAAATCGGTGGCCGGGAGTCTGGCTGATCTCCTGAGGCGTGAGCCGCGGCCCGCTGATTGGGGCGACGACATGCACAGAGGGCTGGAAGTGATTTCCTCCCGCGCCGATTCGCTGGCGCGCTTTGTTGAATCGTATTCAAAGCTGGCGCGTTTACCTCAGCCGCGATTTGAGCCGCTGAATATTGGTGCGCTGGTGCGTAGGGTCGTGAGCCTCGAAACGCGCTTGCCGGTTTCTGTGCGTCCGGGTCCCGACGTGGTCCTTCGCGGCGACGATGTGCAGTTGGAACAGTTACTAATAAACCTCGTGCGCAATGCGGTTGATGCCTCAATGGAAACGGGTGGAGGAGTGGAAGTTGGTTGGGCCCAACAAAATGGAAAGGTGGAAGTTTGGATCAAAGACGAAGGCCTGGGCCTGGCCAGCACGGCGAATCTGTTCGTGCCTTTCTTTACCACCAAAGCGAAAGGCTCAGGCATCGGGCTGGTGCTTTCGCGCCAGATTGCCGAGGCCCACGGTGGAACCTTGAGGCTGGAGAATCGTCGCGGCCTGCGAGGCTGTGAAGCGCTGATGAGCCTGCCGCTTTGACCAGCGGGGCGGCCAAAGATTTGCTCAAAAAGCCTTCCGGGAATATAGTCTCATCACCTCGCAGCATACCCAGTTTCAACGACTATGCCCCTAAGCGAGCTGAAGTACCTTCCCGGGAGAAAGGAGACATGACAATGGATAATGAACTTTACGGGATAACAATAAGTGATTAGCACCTCAACACGGAGACGGCCTGACTGCCGATCCCTTACCGAGACACTATGGAACTAAAAAGGAGAAGACGTTTTTACGGCTTCTCCTTTCTAACGGAACGCCCCCTCATTTCAATGCCTTTGAGAGGGTTGTGCCTGAGCATCTCTGCCAGTTTCCCACCAGCTATCCGGTCGTTCTTATCGCTATGGCCATACGGAGTCGCGGCCATAGCACATCCGCCAAATGTGCGCACCTGCACCTCGTCGATCTGAAGCGACTCAATCTGCCGGTCTTTTGACTCAAACGCCTCTCGCATACGTGGCGCTTGTCGAAAACACGACCGCCGGCGTCTGTAACGCTCCACTCATCAGCGAGTACGCGGTTGAGTAGAGATCAACAAAGCTCGCTGCCGGCACTGTGCGCTAGCGCTCAAAAGTGAAGCGCCGCAACGTAGAGATCATTGGAATCCGATACCGTATCACTGGCGGCAGACAGTGTGAGCGTGTGCTGTCCCTGGCTGAGCTGAACTTCAATGTAGACCGGGACCACAGCGCGGTGCGTTGCGACGCCGTTCGAGAAAATTAGCGCCTCGCCGACGATGTTGCCATCAAGCTCGACTAGGATACCAATAAATAGGTTGGGGATTTGGGTCCAGACTGAGCCGTTGACCTCCAGGTACATGGGCTCGTCACCGGGGGCTTGGAAGTTGGCCGTTATGGGTAAAGGGCCTGTTTGACTAACGATTACCTGTATCGCCATCCTGATCTCCTTTTAGCTTTAGGGAATTGAACACTTCTAAGAGCAGTTAGAACTCCGGCAAAGTATTCCTTCGGCGTTGGGATGTCAACAGGGATAGGCAACCATGTAGGGCCTAACGCTCGCGTTCAGCCGGCGCAAGAACGACACTGAAAGAAGATGTAAGGACCGCGCTTCGCGCTCGGCCGGAACACGTTGTTACGCGAGTTTACGTGTCACCAGTCCCTCTCGTTCGGGAAGCGTTCTTCGTTCAACGCGGCTTTGCACAAAAATTCGAGATTGAGAGCTGAGAAGATCTCCAACGGCGGATACCGAGTCTCAGCCGGCGGTAGCGGGCTAGCTTGGACTTCGTCGCCGAATGACTTTTTGTGCAAGGCCATTCATCGTTATCAAATTCCTTTCGGAAAGCCATCCATCTCTGACACCCGCCTTGCTTGAAGGAGATGTCTCTTCTCGTGGTTGATTATGATCCTGTAAGCATCCATTAAACTATAAGTGATTAAGTGGGTGACCGGAGATGAGATTTTGATCTTCTCTAAATCCAAATTCTTAGTGGCTTTCATGTACTTGATTATCTGATTCTGTTGGTCGATGAATCGGCGGATGATAGCCACATCAACACTGCTGCTTGATGGTTGAAAAATCTTTGGGGCTTTCAACTTACGTGGGGATTCAGGAGCGACGGCCTTAATTAGCATCTTTCCCCAAAACGCTGGAAGCCATGGCAGGCTCTCCCAAAAGGTGTTCTTTTTCTCTCCGCTTAGGACCTTCTCGAAAATCGGGAAAAAAGCCTCATTGGCAGTCACGAGATGGTCAAAGCACTGGGCGACGCTCCACTGCTCTGCGCTTGGTTTCCAGTTAAGCTGTGGTGCGGTTAAATCGCCAAAGCCCGCCCGTGTTTCATCAGTGATCGCGTTTGCTGCGGAGACTAATCCAGATAAATGCTGACCTTGATTACTGCCCATCTCTAGCTCACTAATCTGCCATAAGCCGAACGATCGAATTAACCTGCGCTGGACACAGCCTCGAAACCATTCAAGTTCATCCAACCTTGGATTCAATCAATCAAGTTAACGAAACAGGTTTCCCGCGCTCCGATCCAAGGATGTGTCAGGTGGGGTCCCAAACAAGAAAATAGTTCATCTGTTTCTGCTAAGTTGTCGCGTCGTATGTTCCGTTACGCTACCAGCCTGAATCAGTTCGCCTGTTCGCCTGTTCATTGCTTGTACCCCAAGTGCGAGTGCGTCTGACTCCGTCAAGGAGGGAAGAGTCTTATTTTCACCTATTTCTTTTTGCCTCGCTTTCTTACCAGGCTCGAAGAAGAGTGCGTACACGACCCTCACTAGAGACAGCAATAGGATCAGGGTCAAAGCTGAATAGGTTGCGTCCATCGTATCAACATCAATGGCGTCATAAATCACGATGAGGAGGGCGAATAAGCCAAAGAGAATAGGAAACATGATAATTCCCTGCAAAATACCTTTTACACGGGGTGAGAGCTTGCTTATGCCAGATTCCCCTGCTGAGGGCGTAGTCACGCCTTCGGCAGCCAGTAGTTTGTCTGCTCCTTCCAGACTAAAGCCGCAACCAATGCAAAACCGATGATGCCCTGAGGCCTGTTCTTTTCCGCATTTCAGGCAATACATAGTTCTCCTTCCGATTTTCTTGAGTACCTGACGATTGAGTTCACCGGGCGCGGCGCTTACAGCCAACTTTCGATTCGATCAATCAAGTTGCGAACCGTCCCGATGCATCGGGACTCCGATCCAAGCCCGACACATCGGGTTTCGGCGTCAGCGAAATCTAGCTCCGAGTCTCCCTGGCGCGCTTCGAAAAGTGCCAAAGACCGCCCGTAATCTCAACGGGCAAACGATATCCCAGTTGGCGGGCGAGCATGACAATCTGCCCGCGATGGTGACCTTCATGCGCGACGAAATAGGTTAGGACATGCCCGACATCGAGGGGAAGGTTGCGCCAGGTATACGACGAGGAGGCTGGGATCGTGCCGCCTCGTTCGCAACCAAGCGTCAGCAAACTGATAATGCCGCTGCTACTGTGGCCTAGTGCAGGAATCAGCTCGTTCGGTTCAACCTTGTGTCGATTGACGGCCCGCGGCACCGCGATGCCGTGTTCCTTTCCCAGCGTCTTGATCCACATACACCGCGCATTGTGAATGTGGCCGGCGATCATCCGAACGGTGCGACGTGGAGCTCCTGGCACTGTGGCTCCCAATAGCTCGTGGGGTAGGTGCTCGACGAGGAAGACGGTAACGCGGTTGTTGGTCCTCCACGCGTCAAGCAGAATATCTCGCTGGTCAAGTGCAGAGTGCATCACAACACTTCAAAGAATGATCAAGGTGACTCCGAACGGTTGGTTCGCTCGGTTAATCCGAGTTGTGGGCGCGAGCGCGTATTCCAACTTCTGGCTTGACCACTTTCCAGTAGAGATTGTATCGCTCATGCGCGATGCGGTCATAGGGAATCAGGCGGTCTGTCTCTTTTGCGATTCAACGCCTGCTCATACTCTTCAGTCTCGTTATGTGCAATGATCGCCATCACCTTTGCCCCTGTATTCGTTTCGCCCGCGAGAAAGTAGCTTGTCTCGCAAGCATATAGAAGTTCGTTGTCCGCATTGAAGAATCGCCATGCGACGTCAACCAGATGAATGCCGGAGCCAATGGCAAGAACGTTCCTGATTGTATAGGTCCAATCTACTGCCTCGATCTGTTCATACCGACGCATCAACGCATCCAGGTTGGCCGAAAGATGTTCTTCATCGGTAAGCGCAACGGGGCCGCGCTTCGTGAGAAACGTCAACGGCAAGCAGAACTTGGCCAATAATCCATCTCGCGATTTTGCTCGAAAAGCCTCCGCATAATCTTGAAAGAATTGCTCGACCCAAGTGGTCATCATTACAACTCCGCATACGCTGGCGTCTAACGTCTGAGTTGAGCAGGCGCGCGATTACATCCAACCTTCGATTCATTCAATCAAGTTGAAAAAGACGCTCCCCGCTCCGGTCCAACGATTTGTGCGCGCCGTCCGATCACCTCGCAGTCCCGAAATACTTTTCAACGTAGAATTTATCTACGAAGTAATGGCTCTGCCACTTCGGGTTCGCCCGATCAAGTAGCAGTCCTTTCCCCGCGCCCAACGAATAAAATGCGACTCTCCTGGAATCTTCGAGCCGGAGCGTGGAGAGTTCTTTGATGGTTGCGGACAGAATCTGATCGGCGGCCGTTGCGAACGATGTGAAGTCCTTCAGCGCGCGGAATTGCTTACTCGGTTTGTACTTGTGTCCCGCCAGCTTCGCTTATGCGATACTCCGTGTGTCTTGCGAGTCCCTCTTTCCACAACTGAAACGAAAAGATTACTTAAGAAAGACGCTATCACGTCGGCGGTCGGCTGCATTGAATTGTCATATTTCTTTTGACGCTATGGCCTGAACTACTGCGCCAATACCAGTGTGATAAATACCTTCTATTACGTCACGCTCAAGCTCAATTAGATGCTTAAACTTTAAGCCAGCCAACTCAAGGCTTAAAGACTTTTTAGACTGCATAGAATCTACTGAACTTCCGCCGCCAGTACCATATTTCAACTGATCGGGAGTATAAGCCTCAAGCAGAAAAACACCGCTTCGCCTTAACCCCGCTTCCACTTTTTTATACAGTTGCTTTCTTAATGAAGAGGGCAATGGACAAAATATAGACACGATTCCGTCCCATTTATTTTCGCCTAAATCATAATCTGCTAAATCAGCATGAATAAACTCAACGACAACCCCACTCTCTTCGGCCAGCTTTCTGGCCTTCTTCAAACCAACTCGAGATGCATCTACAGCGGTTACAGAGTAACCCTGTTTCGCAAGGAAAACGGCATTCCGCCCTTCTCCTTCGGCCAGGCTCAGAACTTTACCTTTGGGAATACTGTTGACGTTCTCTTCCAAAAACTTGTTCGGTTGTGTGCCATATGCATACTCTTCTGCACTATATCTTTCATCCCACATCTGTTTTCTCCAATTGTTCCCATTGATGCCAAAGAAATATCACGCCTGGCATCAGCGGCGCGCACAAGAAATTGAATTTAAGAGAATCGCATGAGATACGCGTCCGCTGCATGCGTTGTTAGATGGCGTTCAAGGAAAGCGACTGTGCTGAAGATCTGTCCTACCTACGAAGCCGACACTTTTTCAACATCCAAGAACCCGACCTTGATAGGCCTGGCTCGACCGAAGATCGTCACCGCCACTTTAAGCAGTGAATTCGCCTGATTGATCTCTTCAACCTTTCCCGTAAAGGACGCAAACGGACCAGATTTAATACGCACCGTCTCACCTGGCGTGAAGGTGAATCTTGAGTTCTTATTAGGGATCCCTCGAAGAAGTCTTTGGAGTTCATCTTCTGTCATCTGCCTTCAATTCTCCGGATATGTAGTCCGAATATACAGGAGCACTCAACAGCGAGATAACGTTTGAGTTCAGGTGGCGCGGGTGGTGACACGCAACCCGCGCCGGACAAAGCTAGTTGAGAAAAGCGCTATCCCGCGCTCACCTGCAACGAATTGTTCGGCGGCGCGTCGCGACCTGCGGTGCAGAGCAGCGTTCGGCACCGTTGAGCATTCGCTTTAAGCCCTCCGAGAGATCCGCCCTAACCAATACGAGCTGGCGGCCACGGTGCATGGTGAGTTCGTCGCAGCCGAATCTCAAAAGGGGCCACGCCTGGACCACTTCCCTGGAGAAGGATTGAATTGTCAGCCTCTGTGACAGATCCTCGTAAGATCAGTATAGGTTCGGGACCGCGCGGCTGAATTCTGATTTCGAGATCCTTGCTTGCACCATCGTAAGAGAACTGAAGACTACGGCGCTCCGAATCCGTGACTATCTCGCCCCAATGACCAATCTCTAAGTACAGAATGCTTTGGACCCCACTCCGTGGGTGGCATATTGCGAGACCAGGATCGGAAGTGCATTCCACTACCTCCCAGCGTCCTGCCGGTGGTACTTGGCTCGCCAACCCCCGGCGCGCCCCCACGTTTTGCCAAATCTCAAAAGCAATGAAAAGCACCAGCACGCCGAGCGACAGAACATTGTAGCGCGTCCTCTGGGTCGAAACGGCGGAGCTATGCGAAATCAGACTGCGCAACGCGTTGAAGTAACCTCCAATCATCACAAATGCAGCAATCATCATCACGGCCGGAATAGGGATCGCGCGAATCCCAAATGCCGCGTCGATCACGACGATGTTCGTCGTCGCGGCCGCAGTCAGGAACAGACCGCAGAGGACTGTGCGAGGCAAACACAAAAGAACCCCGGCAATTAACTCGAAGCCGGCAATGAATCCATTATATAGCGATGAATAACCCAGGAAGTGCCAGGCCAAGCGACGCGCGGGCAAGTCGCGAAGTGGCAGGTCGAGATCGCGGTTGTACAAGAGGAACTGGCCAGGGATCATTTTATTGAGCGCGTATGAGATCAGAAGAAACGCGACGCAGTAGCGAACCAGCACTTCTGAGACTCGTAATAATCCGTTCAGGCGTTGTGGCCACCAAAACATCACAGCGCCGGCAACAGCCGCAGCCACTAGTGCACTCGCGGTTAGTATCCAATGCCACAGCGGCCACGTGCCGTCACCGATTAGCAAGTCGCCCGCGTAATAGAGGAGCAGCGGACTCAGCGCTGCCATGAGCAGAAGCCGCAATACTTGGCCGAATTTCATAGCTGTGCGTTTTTAAGCAAGTAAGCGCCCCAACAAGTAGCAGTTGCGAGATGACACTCAGACCTGGTCCCAGATTTCCGCGCCGCCGAACGTCAGAGTTGACGCGGCGGCGCGCATTCAATCAAGCATCGCCGGACGAATCAAGTTGAGAAACACGCTCACGCCGCTCGCGTCCAACGAATTGTTCGGCAACGCGCAGCTACTTCCCGGTATTGACGAACTTGATGCAGTCGCCTTGGTTCTGGAATGTGCGTGGGCTGGTAAATGTCGCCCAGCCGCCGTTCTTGCACTGATCCTTATCCGTCGGCACGATCGTGATCTTGAATACCGTCCCGGAGTTGTATGCCCCGCCACCGGGAGTCGTTCCGTAGAAGTCGCCGTCGCTGCCCTGCACCAGCCCGGCCCACGGATACGACCCGTTGCTGCCGCTGAAATTGTAGAGCGTGGTGAGGATGCCTGCGGACGTGATCTTGAACACCGTTCCAACGCCGCTTGCCCCACCATCGTGGGTCGTTCCGTAGAAATTGCCATCGTTGCCCTGCACCAGCCCCGCGTACGGAGCCCAGCCG